>Ga0209450_10000348_pt1 | contig 24775 bp, 16 predicted proteins | sample FrelakmetLWP11LW_FD_187149 | JGI IMG/M metagenome (GOLD analysis project Ga0209450, IMG submission 187149) | Freshwater lake sediment microbial communities from the University of Notre Dame, USA, for methane emissions studies - LWP11 LW (SPAdes)... | ecosystem: Environmental > Aquatic >...
CGATCTATCCCATTACCAGCGTGCAGCTTTTATTGATACCGGGCTTGGCAACAATCGAGATCGTGAAACTGAAGTTTCAAAAGACGCTCAAAAACGGGGGTGGTTATTTGAAACGCTGCCTGGTGATCTTGTGCTTTTCCACCAATTACTGAATGGAGAATGGGACGATAAGGATTTTATTGTCATCTCTCCCAATAATTCCCTAACCATCTCATATGATAAAAATATCTTCCGGGGATGTTATTGTGAACAACAAGAGTGAAAGTCGCAAATATCAAGCAACCCTTGAGCCAATGGGAAATAGGGTCGAGGTTGATCCAGAGACCTCGGTTTACGAGGCTGCAATTCGAGCCGGGGTTGAACTCACTGCAGTTTGCGGGGGAACAGGCACCTGTGGAAAGTGCAAAGTGTTTCCAGTTGAAGGACACTATTCCGAGGTTACTCCATCTGAAAAGGAATTGCTCTCGGGGAATGAAATTAGTTCTGGTTTGCGGCTGGCGTGCCTGACACAAATCAGGTCAGATTGCACTGCTTATTTCCCCACTGAATCGCTCGCCACAATGCAAAGGCTGCAGTTGGAAGGAAAGAAAACGGATATAAAACTCAATCCGGTTGTCCACAGCTTTTGCATATCCATACCCATCCAACACGATGAACCGGATTTAACGGTGATTTCACCCGTGCTGGAAAAAGAATTGCAGTCTTCATTCCCTAACTTGAAGATACCGGAAATATTGTTATCAGAATTCCGAAAGATCCTTGCGCATTGTGAAGGAAAAGCGAAAATAGCTATCAGGAACAATTCTGTAATACAGGTTCTCTCACCTGAAAAACGCCTGGCAGGATTTGCCTGTGATATAGGTACAACAAAAATTGCGGGGTACCTGGTGGACCTGGAAAACGGAGAAACGCTTGCGTCAGGCGGGATCATTAATCCTCAAATTGCCTATGGTGAAGACGTGATCAACAGGATCAGATTTGCAGACGAGAATCCTGAGGGGAGAAAGGTACTACAAGACATCCTCGTTAAATCGGTCAATGAACTGATTAACGACCTGTCTCTTATGGCTCAAATAACCAGCGAACAAATCGTCGATTGCGTCATGGTAGGCAATACAGCTATGCATCACCTTCTGGTTGGATTACCAATTCATCCATTAGGTACAGCGCCATATATGACGGATGCGCTCAATGCGATGAATATACCTGCCGAAAATATTGGCTTCCACATCTCCAGAGGTGCACAACTCTACCTCCCGCCTAACATTGCCGGGTTTGTAGGGGGAGACCACGTGGCCATGCTGCTGTCGACCAATGCAAGAAATCTAGGTAAAACCATTCTAGCTATTGATATTGGGACGAACACAGAGATCAGCCTTATTCATGGGGGGATGCATTTTGCCTGCTCATGCGCATCTGGTCCGGCTTTTGAAGGCGCTCACATCCGCGAAGGTGTAAGAGCCATACCGGGAGCAATCGAGAAAGTTTTCATCGAACAGAATATCGTAAAAGTTCTTACGATAGGGAATAAACCGGCTACCGGTATTTGCGGTTCAGGCATTCTCGACGCTGTTTCAGAGATGCATCGAGTTGGAATTCTTGACAAGCGAGGAACATTCACTAAAAATGATTCCCGCTTGAGTTTTTCATCAGGAAAACCGGAATTCATTCTGGTCCAACACCAACATACCGGGATCGGCAGGGATATCATACTGGACCGCAAGGACATTAGCCAAATTCAGCTGGCAAAAGCGGCAATCCGTTCCGGGATCGAGGTTCTTCTTGAACATACTGGAATCGAGGCAGAAGAGATCGAACTTGTAATCCTCGCTGGAGCTTTTGGGACCTATCTGGACATTTCCAGCGCGATAGAAATTGGCATGTTCCCACGCCTGCCGCTCGAACGATTTTCTCAAGTAGGGAACGCGGCCGGAAGTGGAGCTCGAGAAATGCTCTTATCAACTCAACAGCGTGAAATCGCAGAAAAGATAATGGACAAAATCGAGTATGTCGAACTCACCACCGCAAAAAACTATGCAGAAATCTTTATGAACGCAATAGGTTTCTGATCTCCAAAAACGTTAGCGGTTTTTCACTGCTTTGGCAATCCCCGCCACATGCTCAGGGGAACTTCCACAGCATCCGCCCACTATCCTGGCTCCATGCTCAATGTTCCGCAGCGCGGCTTCCCCCATTTGTTCGGGTGTAATATCGTAAACAGCGTGATTGTTTTCATCCATGCGCGGGAGACCTGCATTTGGCTTTGCCCATAAAGGAAATCCAGCTCGGGTTGCGGCATATTCACTTAAGACTAATTCCATATTTTCAAGGTTGGTACCGCAATTCGCTCCAATTGCAGCTGCACCTCTATCTGCGAATACTTCCATGACCTGGGTGGGCTTCACCCCCATCATGGTTCTTGTTCCCCGGTCATAACTGAACGAAACCACAATTGGCAGATCTGTTACCTGTTTTGCGGCGTCAAATGCCAACGTAGCTTCCTCCATGGAAAACATTGTTTCGATCACAAGCAGGTCCACCCCGCCTTTAACAAGGGCTTGTATCTGTGAAGTAAATGAAGTACTCATCTCTTCAGGAGTTGCAGGACCAATAGGTTGCAGCATTAGACCGGTCGGGCCTACAGACCCGGCTACGATCACCCCATCTCCAAGGCTGGCAGCTTTCCGGGCAATCTCCACCGCGCGAATATTGATCTCTTCACATCGATTGAGATAACGGGAATCCTTCATTCTTAAGGATGAACCGCCAAAGGTGCAAGTTAAAATGATATTTGAGCCGGCTTTTACAAATGAGCTTGCAAGTTTGAACAACATTTCAGGGTCATCCAGGACAAGTTCCTCAGGTGTGACACCAGCTTTAAGCCCCATGTGGTGTAAATTAGTTCCCGTAGCACCATCCGCTACCTGGACTTGGCCGTCATTCAGTTCTTTCAGGAATGGATTCAAGTAATTCTCCTAGAGGTCAAAGATTTAAATCAGGGTTTTCTAGACAAAGTTTTGTCAACATTCTTCTTAAGAAAGATAGTTTCAATAGTCAGGTAAAAAAAACAGTCATCCTTATTATATGTTTTTTGAAACAGTTTACAGGATTTCTTTCCTTGCTTTGATGAAAGCTTGAAATAAATTTTCAGAATCATATAACAATATCTGTCCAATTTATTTGTTAGGTGGAATTTCCCCTGCATTAATCTTGTTTATACAATCTATCGACAAATGACCCACATCGTTGTACTATAGAAAAGTATTGGCAGCTAGCAGCTCATGGAGAGATGATTCATGAAATCGATTTTGGTACTGCGGTCTGCTTGCCTGGGAAGACTCTTTTTCTGTTAATGATTGAATAATTGGGAACACAGGAGAAAAACAATGAAAACTCTATACCGCTTCTTGTTGGTCACCATATTGTTGAGCCTGGTGCTTTCAGCTTGCACCACCACTGCCCCGTCCACACCAGCTGCCTCTGAAAGCACGGTTGTGATTCGCGCTGGCACGGGAGACGGTGGTGATGGTCTGACTCCTCACCAACAGATAATCCAAAACTTTGAGGATCAGAATCCAAATGTGATTGTCCAGCTTGAACCTGTCTCCGGACGGGATTATTATGCCCGTTTGCTTACCCAGCTGGCAGCCAAGGCTGCCCCAGATATCATGCAAATCGGAGATGATGCAGTTCCTTCTTTCGTAACCAAGAATGCCTTTATCCCTCTGGATACGTACCTTAAGGACAGCAACTTTGACGCCAGCATTTATCTTCCCGGACTGTTGGAACCGGGCAAAATTGACGGCAAGCAGTATCTCCTCCCCAAAGACTACTCACCACTGGCTGTGTACTATAACAAGAAACTATTTGATGCAGCTTCTGTTCCATACCCGGTCGATGGCTGGACCTGGGAGGATCTGCTTGCTACCGCCCAAAAGCTGACATTGAAGGACCCCTCCGGTAACGTGACCCAGTGGGGTATCCAGTTGCCGGCTGCCTGGACAACCGGCTTTGAATATTGGGTAGCTGCCGCTGGTGGTTCCTTGATCAGCAAGGATGGAAAAAACTTTGCCGGCGCTATGGATTCTCCCGAAGTGGCGCGGGCTGTACAATTCTATGCCGACCTTTACAACAAATATCAGGTTGCTCCTCAACCAGCGGACATGAATGCCTTCGGGGGGGGAAACAGCGAGTTTGCAAACGGCAAAGCGGCAATGATGCTTTTTGGGCGTTGGCCACAAGGTGGGTTCAAGACCAACCCAAATATTTCCCTGGGGGTGGTAGCTCCCCCGAAGGATAAGGTGCGTGCCAACATCCTTTTCTGGGGTGGCTTTGGCATTGCCACTTCATCCAAAGAAGCTGATACTGCCTTCAAATACCTGAGCTATGTTTCCGGTGAGCCTGGCGCCCAGGTATGGAAGGATTGGGCGTTGCCAGCGGTCAAGAGCGTCGCCGATTCTTCCGGATTGTCAAAAGACCCGATCGAAGGCGTATGGATTGGGGAACTGAACTACCTGATGCCTCGTGCATACACCTTCACCCCCTACTGGAATGAAACAGCGGACCCGGCGCTACGTAGGGTTCTCGAATCGGTCATCCTCGATCCGAATGCTGACGTGAAGGGGCTGCTAGCTCAGGCTGCCAAAGACGCCCAAGCCGCCATGGATAAATTAGGGGAATAGAATTTTCTCATTTGAGTGGTATGGAGTGATAAGTTGGCATATGTGCGGCTTACCCACTTATTACTCCATGCCCCCATTTATTGAATGACACAGAAATTAATCTAGCATTGAGATCTTTACACCAAAAAGAAGCCCTTAGTTTTTATACCGCCATCGCTCCCTGGCTTGTGGGTTTTTGTCTATTCACTGCCGGACCGTTGTTGATTTCGCTTGGGGCTAGTTTTACCGACTGGGATCTATTGACCAATCCGCGGTGGATAGGGCTGGAAAATTATCGCAATCTTGCGACGGACCCATACTTCGCCCAATCGATCAAGGTTACCCTTGCCTATACCGCGGCGTATGTCCCCCTCGACCTGGTTGGCGGTCTGCTTCTTGCGCTTCTGGTGCGCCCTCGGTTGAAGGGAATTGGTATCTTTCGCACCATTTTCTACCTGCCGACTGTCTTTTCCGGAGTGGCTTTTGTGGTAGTTTGGCTGTGGATGCTCAATCCAAATGGCGGGTTGATTAACCTAGCCCTTGGTTGGTTTGGGATTGAAGGTCCGCGCTGGCTGCTCGATCCAAAATACGCCCTATGGTCCCTGATATTGATGAGCTTCTGGGGTTGGGGCCGTTCCATGGCGCTCTACCTGGGTGGTATGCAGAGTATACCTGGTGAGCTTTACGAAGCCGCGGCCATGGATGGCGCCGGCAGTTTCCGCCAGTTTTTTGCGGTCACCTTGCCTTTGCTCTCCCCCACTATCTTTTTCAACCTTGTTCTAAGCATGATCGCCACCTTCCAGTCCTTCACAAGCGCCTTTGTGGCTACAAATGGAGGCCCGCTTGATTCGACCCTTTTCCTGGTTTTATATATTTACCGCCAGGCTTTTGAGTTCTTTAACATGGGCTATGCGACTGCCCTGGCTTGGGTGCTGTTTGCCATTATCCTGATCTTAACCCTCCTGCTGTTGCGCAGTCAAAGGTTTTGGGTGTTTTATCTCGGAGAGCGTAGTGAATGAAAATGCGCATGATTTTATTCTTCAATCTAGACGACAAATGAAATGAAAGAATATTCAACCCCCATTTTACAACCTCGTGGATGGCGTAGAAGCTTGCGTATCGTCTTGCTCGTCGCCGTGTCCGGATTGTTTCTTGCTCCCGCCCTGTGGATGATCTCTTCCTCGCTTAAGCCTGATTACGAGATTTTTGCTACTCCACCCACCCTCTGGCCAATCAACCCGCGCTGGCAGAATTATGCCGAGGCGCTGACCTCTCTGCCATTTGGCCGCTTCGCTGTCAATACCCTGATCATCGCGCTCAGCACAATTATTGGGCACCTGCTTTCCTGCTCGATTGTCGCGTACGGTTTTGCACGCTTGAAAGGTCCGGGCAAGGGCTTCTTTTTTGTCTTAATGCTTTCCACCCTTATGCTGCCATATCCTGTGACTATGGTGCCGCTTTTCATCATCTTTTCAAAATTGGGGTTGATCAATAGTTTTGTCCCACTGATCTTGCCAGCATTCTTTGGCAATGCTTTCTATATTTTCTTGTTGCGTCAATCATTCAAACAAATCCCCCTCGACCTTGAAGATGCTGCCCGAATGGACGGAGCTGGTACTTTCCAGGTTCTGCTGAATATAATTTTGCCGCTCTCACGACCTGCACTGGCAACTGTCGCGATTTTTACCTTCCAGGCCGCCTGGAATGATTTTCTGGGTCCTTTAGTTTTCCTGCATAATCAATCACTTTACACGCTGCAGCTCGGATTAAGTCTTTTCCGCGGTGCTTACAATGTGCAGTGGGCGTACCTGATGGCGGCTTCATTGGTGGTAACCCTGCCGGTCATTGCCATCTTCTTCATTGCACAGAAGTCCTTCATCGAGGGAGTCGGTTTTACAGGCACAAAAATCTGAGTTTGCCAGCGGTTTTATCCTTGTTAAGCAACTATCAACCAATTTGCTGGTTTTGGCAATAAACCCGGTCTTCAACCAATCCCCTTCGGATTTCTCCAGATTGGCTACCATAATTTGATCACCAATGGTTGCACCGTTCGCCAATCCTGCACTAATAATAGATGGATTATTTAATATGCTACCCTTCCGAGGGGGTACATAAGGAAAGATTGCAGGAACTTCCCGTGGAAGAACAGAAATAGTGAGGTGACACGCTTGAAATTGCCCAACAAAAACCCTAATCCTATCCGACTTTCTCAGACCGCTAGCAAGAGGATTGAAACCCCCGTGGCAATTAAACCGAAGGTAAGGCGTTAGGTAATTTTCTCCCCGCTACAATTTATCGAGGCGACCATCCTTCTCAATGCGCCTTTTCGGGGACGCAAAGATCACGGCAATGGTCGTTTTTGGTTTAAACATACTTTGATATATTGAACTGTTAACTTAGATGAGAGACTATTTGTTGACTACTCTATGGTTTACTTCTTGAGATAGATCAAGCGTATCATTGCAGTGATTGCAAAACAATATACCAATATCGGTAGGTTATTATCCTGAAATATTTTCCCGGCATGATCAGGAAGCGAAGTATAATGTTAATGGATAAAAAAATGAGTCACTCAAATTTACACATGCCTCAATTATAAATAGGAAGAACCTAGGAAATTTAGATAGTTAGAGAGATGATCTTTCCAACGGTAAGCGGTTCTAATTTACTCAGAGAGAAACTAACCTTGCCTCAGGATTTTCACGGCAAGCTCAATCTCATCTTTATCCCCTTTGAACAGTGGCAACAGATGGAAGTGGACTCATGGATGCCTCTGGCCAGGGCTTTGGAAGAGCAGTATGACAACCTGTTTTACTACGAACTACCTACCATTCAAACCAGAAATTCTTTTTACAAGATGTTTATCAATGAGGGTATGCGGGCCGGCATTCCCAACCCAAAGACCCGTGAGCGCACCATTACGCTTTATCTGGATAAGGCCGATTTCCGTACCGCTTTGGACATGGCTGATGAAGAGCACATTTATGTACTTGTAGTAGACCGCCAGGGGAAAGAGCTTTTCCGTACTCGCGGTCAGTCTAGCCCTGAGGGAGAGGCAGCCCTGCGCCAGATCTTAAAGCAATAGATAAAATAGGATGACCTAAAATGTCCCTTCGTACCAAATTAACCCCTGGTGTATACCATGGCCTCGGTAAAAAACCTCCCTTCTTTGAAGGTTGGTACTACAAGTTGGTCAGCGCTGACGAGAGCTATAAAGTCGCTATTATCCCAGGAGTGATCCTGGGCCAGGATGCACATGCCTTCTTACAAGTCTTGGATGGCGTGAATGGAACTACGGACTATCTAAGATTTCCATTTCAGGATTTCCGAACTGACGGTCAGCGTTTTGCGCTCGAAATCGGAGAAAACCGATTTAATGACAGGCTCTTGCATTTAGCGCTTGATGACCCCCATTGCCAACTCACTGGTGAGATTCACCTGGGACCACTCAACCCCTGGCCGGTGACTTGGCTTTCGCCAGGTATCATGGGCTGGTATGCCTGGGTACCTCGCATGGAATGCTATCACGGTGTACTTAGCTTTTCACATTCCCTGCAAGGGTCGCTGACTCTCAATGGCAAAATGATGAATTTCAGCGGTGGGCGCGGTTATATCGAGAAAGACTGGGGACAATCCTTCCCATCAGCGTGGGTCTGGTTTCAGAGCAACCATTTCGCTGGCATAGATGCTTGTATCACCGCTTCAGTGGCAGTCATCCCCTGGATAGGGAATGCCTTCCGGGGATTTATTGTTGGTTTTTGGCTGAATGGCAAACTTCATCGTTTTGCCACTTACAGCGGGGCACGGATTGAATCACTACAAATTTTCGACGATCACGTAGACTGGGTGCTGCAAAATCGGCAAAATCGCCTGTTCCTGACAGCCATCCGTGTTCAGGGAGGCTTGCTGCGTGGACCAACCCGGTTGGACATGGGCCAGCGCGTAATGGAAACCCTGAATGCTACAGTGAAGGTTCGGCTTGAAACCCTGCAAGGGGCGCTTATTTTCGAGGGAGTTGGTGCTCATACAGGGTTGGAAGTGATTGGCGATCTTCCTAGACTGATTCAAGGTTGATATCCGTATCTCCATCCATGTGGGTGGTTTTCCGCTTTCCATCTTCTTCCACCAGGTTGACAAGCAGTCCCTCGTAGCGGTTGCCTGATCAGATCCATTTATTTCCTGATCAGAGTAGGCTATCCATCCCTATCCTACTACCGGAGTTTAGAAGGAAATCATCTCTCGTTCGATAAGACTTTAAACAAAAAGAACTGGCTAATCGCCAGTTCTTTTTGTTAATTCTGATTTCACTTACTTGGGCAGGAGTACCGAGTCGATGACGTGGATGACACCATTGGAGGTTTCCACATCAGTGATGACGACTTGGATTGTATCATTCAGATAAACCTTACCGTCTACCACTTTGATAGTGATCTGTTGACCCAGTACAGTGTCTGCACTGGTGAGCATGACTACATCAGCTGCCATCACTTTTCCAGAAACAACATGGTACAGGAGGATGGATTTCAACTGTTCAAGATTCTCGGGTTTCAACAGGTTTTCTACAGTTCCGGCAGGGAGTTTAGCAAAAGCATCATCAGTCGGGGCGAAAACTGTGAATGGTCCTTCACCTTTAAGGGTGTCGATTAAACCTGCCGCCTGTAATGCCGCTGCAAGTGTGGTGAATCGACCATCCGCTACGGCTGTATCAACAATATCTGTTAGTTCAGCTGGAGGCAGCAGGACCGCATCGATTACGTGAATGACACCATTTGAGGTTTCAATGTCAGTAATAATGACCTTGGACTCATTGATATAAACATTGCCCATATCAACTTTTACTGCCACATCCTTGCCTGAAAGTGTAAGCGCAGAACTTAACTTTACAACATCAGCAGCCATGACCTTACCGGAAACGACGTGGTAAAGGAGAATCGATTTCAACTGTTCAAGATTCTCGGATTTGAGCAGTGATTCTACAGTACCTGCGGGTAGAAGGGCAAATGCATCATCGGTTGGGGCAAAAACTGTTAAGGGTCCTTCGCCTTTCAGCGCATCAACCAAACCAGCTGCTTGTACAGCCGCCACAAGAGTCGTGAAGCGACCGTCAGCTACTGCAGTATCAACGATATCCATCAGTTCTGGTTGAGGAATAGCGGTAGGCTCGGGCATCATGGTTGGAACCGCGGTGGGTGCAGCGGTCGGTGTCGCTTGCGGGGCGCAAGCTGCAATCGCAAATATCGCGACTATTAAAACTAGTACTGGGGTTACTTTTTTCATTTTCATTTCTCCTTTTTTTGTATATAGTTTGTATATATCTACAAGGAATATTAACAGTTTGCTCTGAATAATAATAGTGTTTGTATAAGGTTTTTCAATCTTCTTTTTTAGGTTTTACCACTTTCTTTACCTTGTATTTATCAGATTGTACGGGAATATATTTGCTATACAAGAAACAGGACAGTTTTGTATACTAGAAATACATGATTAGTGTCGGGTTTAAAAGTACAGATTCAATCTTCTTCGCAACTTGTTGCCTTGCGATGTGTAACTCAAAAAATCGTGGAAACGAATACTTACTAGATCAATGGTTCCCTTGACTGATCTGCAAGTCCCGTCTACTCTTTTTTTGGAATTAATGTGAATGTATAATTAACCTAGTACATAATGTAAAACAATGACAACTATCAATGATTTTTCAAATGAACCCAAGTATTCGATAAAAAAAGTAAGCGATTTGACCGGTATGCTTACTGTAACGTTGCGCGCATGGGAAAGGCGTTACGGCGTACTTTCGCCGGAACGTAAGGAAAATCACTATCGGCTTTACTCAGACAGGGACGTGGCTATCTTAAGGTGGTTGAACAACCAAACCACGAGCGGAATCTCCATAAGTACCGCTGCTTCCAACCTTCGTAAAATGACAATAAATAGTGAATTGACGGATGTCGTTCCTTTCGGGATAACCCAGTACAAGACAACAACCTCTATTCCACCTGAGCAGTATGCGGAAGAACTTTTCAATCTGCTGACTCACCACAACGAAGTTGATGCTGCAAAGCTCATGCAGGAAACAATTTCTAAATACAGCCTAGAAACAGTGCTAATGGAAATCATTACACCATGTCTAATTTCCATTGGAGATGCCTGGTATCGGGGCAATCTCATGATCAGCACCGAGCACTTCGCGAGTGCCTTTATCTCTAGCAGATTGCACAACCTCTTCCTTTCTTATCCAATTATTACCAGAGGAGCAAATATCCTCATTGGTGGAGCCCCAACTGAAGCACATGAGATGGGTCCTCTTATGATGGCAATACTTCTCAGAAGCAGGGGTTACAGGGTAGAATTCTTGGGACCCAACATATATTTGGACGATCTGGTTGATTACGCAAAATCCGAAAAACCAGCCGTGGTGATATTGACAGCCAGTACAAGAATAGCTGCAATGGAGCTGCGTCGCGCACAATCAAAATTTAAAACCAATAAATCTCCCACTCTTTTTTGTTTTGCAGGTTTCGCCTTTGTTTTAGAACCTGGACTAATTTCCGAAATCCCCGGTATCTATCTTGGGAATTCGATGGTTAAAGCTCTTGATTCCATCAAACAAATTCTGGCTACAAAACCACCGGGAAAAAAATAATTGCACGACTGAAAAAGAGCTGCCAAAGCCTTGTGACACTCTCCACGCCCTAAAGGGCGGGAGCTTCTTGGGACACGCACGGCGCAACCGCCCACGTTAGCTCCCAACGGGACTGTCCATCCCGGTTTTGTAATGCTCTTTCCAAAATATTGATAGCAGCGTTAACATCTCGCTTCATTGAGACACCACACTCGCAATCAACCCATCGAACCGACAAATCCAAATCATCAAAAATCGCTCCACAACCAGAACAGGTTTTGGATGTGTTGGCTGGATTTACTCGCACTAACTCTCGACCAGCTTCTACCGCTTTGTCGGAAAGTCTTTGTGCAAAATATCCCCACCCTCCATCCAATATGCTCTTGGAAAGGTTGTGATTCTTGACCATGTTTTGAATTCGCAAATCTTCGATGGCAATAAGGTCGTTATTCAAGACCAGTGTATTCGCCAACTTGTTGAGAAAGTCTTTGCGTTGATTGGCAATATATTCGTGGTGAACTTGTAAAGCGTGTACGGCTTTTTTGCGGTTACTCCCACCCTTCTTTCGGCGGGAGACTGTCCGTTGCAAAATCCGTAACTTCGCTTGTCCATCACGATACCACTTTGGATTATCAACCAACTCTCCATCACTGGTCGCAATCAGGGAATTGATACCAACATCCACTCCTACTACTCTGCCTGTGGCTAGTAATGGTTTTACTTCGACTTCACAAGCAAATGATGCAAACCATTTGCCAGCTTTTCTTGTAATTCGAAGCGTCTTTATTTCGCCTTCAATTGGTCTATGCCACCGAATTGCAACCCGACCAATTCCGCACAACTTCAACCGCCTGCCATCAACCTTAAATCCGTTTCCGTATTCTTTGAACCCAAATGAATCAAACCTGTCTTTCCCTTTGAATCTTGGGTAGCCAGCTTTCTCATTAGCCTTTGCACGTCTGAAGAAAGCTTGAAACGCCTTGTCCAAATCGGCAACTGCAATCTGTAAGACGTGAGAATGGATGTTTTTGGCGTATGGATTAGTTTCTTTGAGAACTTTTACCTTGCGGAGTTGAGCGAACTTTCCAATATTTTCTTTCCGTTCTTCATAGGCTTCTTTGCGTTCAGCCAGACAGTCGTTATAGAAGCGCCTACACGTCTCGATGGTTGATTCCATGAGCTTGCACTGTGATTTTGTAGGATAAAGTCTATATTGATATGTGTTAATCAATTAGATCTCCTGTAGCACATTAATTCTACTACATTCAGCCAAATCTGAGTCTTAATTTAAAAATTACCGTTGGGTTTCGGCTAAAGCCAAAAAGACAAACCCGCCTATTCACTCGCACTGAAGTGCGGAGACTTGCGGTGGGTTCTAAGATCGGTCAAGTACAATTCTTAAATTGTAAAATCTTCGTAATATCCAGGCAGCAAACAAATCTACATTTATATGAAATCACTTAGTCCATAAGATGCGATAAGTGATCTAAGAAGCTCTTTTATATCCTTCTCTTTCAAGTATTCGGGTGGGAATTGATTCTCTAACATGAGTGTTGTAAACCCGTGAACGGTGCTCCAGAGTTTGATGGCAATTTTAGCTACATTTCCACCCTCAAGAGAACCTTTGTTTTGGCAATACACGATGATTTCTTCAAAAAGAGAAATGGTTTTCTGGGTGATCTCCTCAAAATCTGGATGTTTTTGTTCATCTTCAAGTGCTCCAGAGAACATGAGCTTGAACTTATCGGGATTTTGCATGGCGAATTGCAGGTACACCCAGGCTATTTCCGTGATTAATTCAGAAGGTTTACCTTTGAATTCCTCAAATGTTGTTAGTAATATTTGATGAAATTGTTCATGGCCAGCAGCTGAAATGGCAGCGAGGAGATCTTGTTTATCGCGGAAATGGTTGTACGGCGCAGTATGGCTGACACCAATTCGTTTTGCTACGTTACGCAGGCTCAAGCCTTCTATCCCCTTTTCGGATAGGATTTCCAGACCAGCAAAGATTAATGCTTCTTTGAGATTTCCGTGATGATAAGTATCTAAGGTCATAAGGAAATTATAACATATATGTTGACAGTGGTAACATTATGCGCTATAATATTAACAGCGTTAACATTCAAATTGTAGCCTTTTTTCTTTACATCGGAGTCTTATGGCTGAAGGTATTGTCATGGGAATTGATGGCGGAAATTCCACTTCCCGGGTTGTGTTGGCAGATACCAAAGGGAGAGTATTAGGATACGGCAAATCCGGTCCTGCAAGTGCCGATGGTGTGGATGTAGAATCAGCCGCGAATCATATACGTGAAGCGGTTTATGCTGCCTGGCTGGATGCAGGGGAAAGGCCTCAACCGGTCAGTGCTTCGTTTTGGGGTATGGCAGGAGTTGTGTCTGACCCAGACCGAGATTTGATCCGCGAGATTGTTTTGGGGTTACAGATTTCTGATCCAAAATTCATAAGTATTGATCACGATATCAGAATTGCCCTGTCCGGCGGACTGGGCAATATGCCTGGTATTGCACTAATCGTTGGAACGGGTTGTTCCTGCTATGGGCGAACACAGGCGGGTGATTCTGTCAGAGTGGGGGGATGGGGTCACTTACTGGATGACGGCGGCAGCAGTTATTTTCTGGGTCTGGAAGCAATTAAAAAGGTGGTTCGTTCAGCCGATGGACGTTGCGGGGTCACTTCACTAACCGATGTTATCCTGAATCATTATGGTATTCAAGATGTGCAAGAGATCATGAATCAAGTATATGTAAAAGGGGCAGGGAAAGTTGACATTGCGGCTCTAGCCCCGCTAGTTTTGGCAGAAGCACAAAGGGGAGATAGCATTGCCAATACAATCGTTTCTACTGCTTTTGAAGAACTGACCACCTTGGTAAAGGTTGCTTCTGACAGACTTCAAATAAAAAATGATGAAAAAAAACTAGTGGTCACCGGCGGATTGGCGCATTCCGGTGACTTTTTTAAGAACGGTTTGTACCGTGCCATCCGGTCACAGGTTCCCGATATTCAGATTACTGAACCACTCCTGCCGCCCGTGCTGGGTGCTGTTTTGCTTGCACTGGAAATGATCGATCCGCGTCCATCAGCAGATTTCATCCCGCTGTTGTTACAAAGCGGACATAGAATTAAATAAGTAAAACGAACCTGATGCCACAGAATTGGAAAATGTAAATGCCTGAGCAAACGAATCCCTGGCGAAAATCCTCCCAAAACTTATTTCCTGCGAATTATTCAATTCTGCCTGAGAATGCTTATGAAGTTTATCCTGTACACACACTTGGAACAGGGGAAATCTTTGTTGGTTATGATGCTTTGGTAAACCTCCTTAAGGAGAATCCTGTCATTATTGTGGATGGTTTCCCAGGCGTATTTTGGGAAAAATTTAGTGCGCAATTTTCTGTCTCTTTGCAAAGTGCAGGGATACATGCAAATTTTTTCGATGTTCAGAGGGCGATGATCTCGCCAGAGAAGATTGACGAGCTCATTGCGCCGTTCTTGGGGGGCGACGATCCCCTTTTTGGGTTCCGTTTCCCCGGGAAACTCAGCGATTTTTTTGACTTTGAGATTCTTCGATCACTTCAGCCTGATCCCGATTACCCGGTCAACATCATCTATGGCTGTGGCGCATCGCTGTCAAACTGGCAGGGATCATTGGTGTATCTGGATGTACCTAAGAATGAAATTCAATACCGAGCCAGGGCTATGTCTGTAGTTAACCTTGGAGCCATGAAAGCACTATCACCTGGAATTGCCTACAAACGAAGTTATTTCATTGATTGGGTGGTTGCCAACAAACACAAAGCAAATTTGCTCTCGTCCATTGATTGGATTGTGGATGAACAGAACCCAGAATCCCCTGCAATACTTTCTGGGGCACATCTTCGCCGTGGGTTAACGGAAATCTCCCACAGTTGTTTCCGCGTGCGCCCCTGGTTTGAACCGGGTCCCTGGGGCGGGCAATGGATTCGAAAGAGAATTCCCCACCTGCCACAGAATGTTCCAAACTATGCCTGGTCATTTGAATTGATCGCGCCTGAAAATGGGCTGATTTTTGAGTCAGACGGAAAAATGCTGGAAGTTTCTTTCGATTCCTTGATGTTCCAGGAATACCGGGCAGTTTTAGGTGAATCTGCAGAGAAGTTCAAATATGAGTTTCCGATCCGATATGATTTTTTGGACACAGTAGAAGGGGGCAATCTTTCCATCCAGGTACACCCGCGCCCTGATTTCATTAGGGAAAACTTTGGTGAGACCTTTACTCAGGATGAATGCTATTACATCCTGGAGTGTGTGCCGGGAGCCAAGGTTAACCTGGGATTCAAGCAGGGGATCGTAGCGCAGGAATTCAAACAAGCATTGCAAAAGTCAGCAGAGCAGGCAACCCCGGTGGATATCGGCAAGTATGTTCAATCGATGTCTGTCAAGAAACACGACTTCTTTTTAATCCCGAATGGAACCATTCACGGTTCGGGAGTGGGGACAATGGTGCTGGAAATTTCCTCAACGCCTTATATTTTTACATTAAAAATGTACGACTGGCTGCGGCTGGACCTGGATGGGAAGCCACGCACTCTCAATATCGAGCGCGCCTTTGCAAACCTCTATTTTGACCGGCAGGGAACTCGAATTCAAGACGAATTCGTGTCAAAACCGGTTCTGCTATTTGAAGAATCGGAAAAAGGAAAATACCGGCGAATTGTTCATCTACCCACCCACGCCGCGCATTTTTATGACGTTCACCGATTGGAATTCAACGATTCAATTGATATCAAAACAAACAACTCCTGCCATGTGCTGAACATGGTGCAAGGTACATCTGTCATTTTGGAAACAATCAATGGCAAGCAGACAGAATTCCATTATGCGGAAACCTTCGTTGTCCCTGCCGCGGCAGAATCATACCGCCTGATCAGTCCTTCCGGGGATGACGTGAAGGTGGTGAAGACCTTCATCAAGCCGGTCAGCCAGTGGATTTCTGGAGTTGTCGAAAACTAATCTCCCAGGTTAGGAGGGAACCAGACATGCGCAAGTGGAAAATTTTACTGCTCCATCAAACCCATTTTGACATCGGCTATACCCACACCCAGGAAGAAGTATTTCAGATGCAGATACGGAACTTGGAAAATGGGATGGCGCTTGTTGATCAAAATAAACACAGGCCTGAAGCTGCCCGGTTTCGCTGGAATCCTGAAGTTACATTCACGGTAATGAGATGGCTAGAACAGGCAGGTCAGAGCGATGTTGAACGTTTTATAAAGATGGTGAAAGATGGATACGTTGGGCTGGATGGCTTATACGCGGGCATGCTGACGGGGTTATGCAGACCCGAAGAACTAGCACAGGTTTTTTTCCAAAAGAAGCAATTGGAAAAATTGACTGGGGTTTCGATTGATTCCGCGATGATCACCGATATCCCCGGCTGGAACTGGGGTTTAGTTTCGGCGCTAGCCGAAAACGGGATCCGCTACCTGTCCTCTGGTCCGAATATCGGGGATCGGATCGGGTACACACTAAAGCAATGGGGGGATAAGCCGTTTTACTGGGTATCCCCCTCGGGGCAGGAGCGAGTCTTACTATGGGTACATGGCAAAGGATATTCCTGGTTCCATACTGGATTGGATTACGCCGGGAAAATGCAGAACAAACTCAAGCCCGATCGCATCCGCCGTTATTTACAATCGCTTGACCGCTCAGGTTATCCATTCGATTCGGTCATTATCCGTTACGCCATTGGCGCGGATAATGGGCCACCTGATGAACACCTGAGCCAGATTGTCGAAGATTGGAACGCCAGCATTGACGATATGAAGCTTATCATTTCCACAACATCACAGGCAATGTCAGCTTTTGAACAAGAGTATGGCGGCCAGATTCCGGAGTATCGCGGCGATTTCACTCCCTATTGGGAAGATGGCGCATGTTCAACCGCTCGAGAAACTGCCATCACCCGTGAAGCCAGCGAGCAACTAACCCAGGTGCAAACGTTATTCGCTATGACCGGAGCGGAGAAAGATCAAACTGTGGAAACCCGCGCCTGGGAGAATGTTCTTCTATATAATGAGCATACCTGGGGGGCTTACAACTCCATCAGTCACCCGGACCATCCGTTTGCCAAAAGCCAGTGGGCGTGGAAGCGTGACCGGGCATTCGATGCAAGGGATGGGACGCGCGCGCTGCTGGCAGAGGCAGCTGGCGGGGAAGTGGAAACAGCTCACTTTTATATGGCCGAGTCATCGAGCACCGAATCCTCCGATACCATCACGGTTTACAACACGCACTGTTGGGCGGTTTCGCAGGTGGTTGAGTTGAATAGTACCTGTGGGCAGGTGTTTGGCCCGAAGAATCAGCCGGTGCCTTCCCAGAGGCTTGCCAATGGCAGATTGGCGTTTTACGCGAACGACCTACCTCCTTTCAGCAGCCGGGAATACCACCTTGAAAAAGGGGAACCGTCTCCAATACTGAATGGCTGTTCCGTTGACGGGTTGCAGCTGAAAAATGACCATGTAACTGTGAGTATTGATGATAAAAGCGGGGCGATCATCAGCCTTTGTATGGATGGGGTTGAGTACATTAACGCTGATAGTGAAGACCGTTTCAACGGTTACGTTCTTGTGCCTATCAAAGCACCGGTAATTAAGATACGTGAAAATCTTAAGGCAGGTGTAACTATCGATGTCGTGGATGCAGGTCCGCTGGTCGCCACCATCCGGGTAAGCCGGAAAGCGGCGCGAACGATCGAATACATCAGTGAAATAAGCCTGAATGCATTCTCCAGTGAAGTACGGATCAGTAATATCCTGGATCGTCCGCTTTCAAGAAAGAAGGAGGGGATTCATTTTTCCTATCCCTTCAAATTACCTCACGGGGTGGTTCGCTATGATTATGCATGGGGAACCGCCCAATTGGATGTTGACCAACTCCCCGGCGCGAATCGGAACTTTATCACTGCATCTCGTTGGGTGGATGTTTCAGATGAAACAAGGGGGGTGTGCTGTATCCTGTTGGATGCGCCCATTTTTAAGAGCGGAGCGCTCAAACGCGATCCCTGGCGCTGGGGTCCGCCTAGTCTCTGCGGCTGGGTGAAAGAGACTACTTACAACGGTACCCTCTATTCCTATGTGATGAACAATTACTGGCAGACGAATTACAAGGCTGATCAGCCAGGTAAAACCCTGTTCCGTTATGTATTTAAACCGCACAACAATTATTCTGCTGCGGAGAATTATCGCGCGACGTTAGAAAAATTCCAACCGCTTATTGTGGCTTATGCTAACACCCCGATTGCCAGTGTTCCAATACCATCCCATAAGGATGTGGTGGTCAGCACGCTGGAAATCTCCGGTGAAAGACTGTTGATGCGCCTGGTCAACATCGGGGATATTGATGTGGAAACCAAACTATTTTTTGAGAATTCAGAAATCCCGGCAATCCAGACACAGGTTGTCAGCGCAGGGAAACAGAATAATCTGTTTGGGAATCGTTTGAAATTGGCACGATCAGAAACTGTAGTGGTTTCTATACCCAATAGAAAATATTAATAGGAGGAAAATTCGAATGAAGAAAATTATTAAACGTATTGCTCTTAGTCTGGTTATCTTTTTTGTTTTGGTTACTATTGGGTTCATCATCTGGGCAGAGACACCTTCACAACCCGGTTCCGCTGCTTTGAGCGCCCTCCAATCTGATAGTGCTGTTCAAGTTGTTGATCATGCTAGCTACATTTCCTTTGAACCGACCGAGCAAAAATCGACCACGGCTTTTCTCTTTTATCCTGGCGGGCACGTGGATTTCCGAGCCTACTCACCCATCCTACATCGCATTGCCGAGCAGGGCTATCTGGTAGTTCTTGTTCGCGTGAATCTCAATCTCGCTTTCTTTGATATCGAAGCAGGTGCGCCAGTCCTGGCTGATTTTCCCAAGGTTACCACCTGGGTTGCAGGGGGACATTCCCTGGGAGGTGTGGCTGCTGCATATTTTGCCAGTAATCACCCAGAAGTGAAAGGAATTGTGTTTTGGGCATCTTACCCCGCTGATGACCGGCTCAAAAATTCTGCTATCAGGATGTTGTCCATCTACGGTACCGAGGATGGTGGGCTGGATGATGGCGCAAAAATAGAGCAGTACAAAGCCTTTCAACCTGCGGACACCGAGTTTGTTGTTATTCAAGGCGCTAACCATGCCCAATTCGCTGATTACGGTCCACAGCCTGGTGATAATGCGGCAACCATATCGCCAGAAAACCAGTGGCAGCAGACCACGGATGCAGTGGTTAAATTCCTTTCATCATTTGCGCCATAGCAAATCATGTGACTGCATTGCCGGTTTCCTGTCAGTAAACCTCACTGATAAAACGATTGTTGCATAAGGAGAACGCTTTTTTGAAAATTACTCGCCTGAAAACCAATCCTATAAAAAATCCACTGGGATTCGCGCTAGATAAACCAGTTTTTTATGGACAGTCGAGGATACTCAAAATAAAAAGCAAATATCTGTACAAGAATTGATGCCGAAGGATGATACCTTCAAGCACAACATTATTGACACCAACTTTTCGTTGTCATTTTAAGGAGTTAGAAGATTATTATGTCTGTCAACCAAAGAATCATTGACCCTAATGAATTTTCAACCGAAACCGGTTACCTGAGACCTGGCGAATCGGATTTCCGAAGCGAGATCTGTCTCAACGGACGCTGGGATTTCCAGCCGATTGATCTGCCTGACGGTTTCACTCCAGGTGAATTCATCCCCGAATTGCCGCTGCCGAAACCTGACCAGTGGGAATCGGTGAAACTGAAAGTGCCATCTCCCTGGAACATCAACGGTTTTGTGGATGGAGACGGCATTCCGGGCGGTGATTTTGTCGCTTATCCCAGTTATCCTGAAAAGTGGAAGCACGCCAAAATGGGCTGGATGAAACGAGTCATCCAGGTGCCGGAAGATTGGAGAATGAAAACTATCCTGCTTCATTTTGAAGCCGTTTGCGGTCACTGCCAGGTTTTTTTTGATGGAGTAAAAGTTGGCGAACATTTTGACAACAGTTTGCCGCAAACTTATCCGGTTGACGGTTTTGTAAATCCAGGGAAAGAGCATACATTATGGGTGGGCGTCCGCGCCCCGGAACTCTTCAATATCCATAATGGTTCCACAAAATTCACTTATCCGACCGGTTCTTTCTTCAACCTGAACACCACCGGCATCTGGCAGGATGTATATTTGCTGGGCGTACCGAAGATCCGCATCACAGATGTATTTATACAACCTGACCTGTCATTGGATCAATTAAAGGTTCAGGTGACCATTGAAAACCGATGTGAACAAACTGCCAGTTTTAATGTAAAGGGCGTAATAAAAGCTTTGAAGCCTTTTTCATTCCCGGAGGATGGCATTCAGATTGTTCCCCATTATGACTTGGAAGATACCCCCATCATTGAATTCCCTGGTGAACAAGTAACGGTTGCTGCTGATTCTGATACCATCCTTACCCTCGTGGTACCTGTTTCTGGGAAACTGCTCACCTGGGACAGCGATCACCCAAATCTGTACGCGATTTTTGTCACACTGGAACAAAATGGAAAAACAACTGATGGCAAATATACACGTTTCGGCTGGCGAGAATTCAAGATCAAAAATGGGGATTTTTACCTGAATGACCGCAAGATCCAGATCAAAGGTGACTCCTGGCACTTCATGGGCATTCCTCAACTGACGCGGCGGTATGCCTTCGCCTGGTATAACGCCATCAAAGATGCCGGTGGGAACGGGGTTCGTCTGCATGCCATGCCGTATCCAACCTTTTACCTGGAGGTGGCTGATGAGATGGGTGTGTGCGTTTTGGACGAGAGCGCGATTTGGGCAAGTCACTGCCAATATAACTACAATGAGCCGGTTACCTGGGAGCGTTTTTATCAACATGTGTCTTGTTTAATCCAACGGGATCGTAATTTTCCTTCAGTGATGGGATGGAGCGTAGAGAATGAAGTACGGATGGCGCTCGAACAACCATTTGAATCTGAAGAAACAATCGCACGTGTAGGGGAAAAAATTTGTAAGCTGATAGATATTGTCAGGGAACTTGACCCCACGCGAGACTGGATCAGCGCTGATGGCTCCCGCGATTGGGATGGTCGATTCCCGACCAATATCCTCCATTATGAAAATAAGGAGCTATACCCGGATATTAAAAGAGATGCCAACAAACCCATTGGCGTTGGCGAATGCACAATCGCCTATTTTGGCACTCCAAAACATGCCGCGGAATTCGCGGGTGACCTGGCCTTTCAAAGTGTGGAAGACCGGATGAAAGGGGTCGCTATCGAGACTTACGGGCAGCTAAAAGCCCAACTTCTGGCTGATTTCAGTTACCTCAGCGTCTTCAACTTGGCTTGGTACAGCTTAAAGCCTTTACCACTCGGTCACGTGCATCCGGAAAATGCCCCAACCGTCGAGAACGGTATTTTCTTTGGCGATTATCAGGAAGGAAAACCGGGTGTGCAGCCTGAACGGCTGGGTCCATACTGCACTACTTTCAATCCCGGATATGATCCGGACTTGCCGCTCTATGCTCCATGGCCCATGTATGAGGCGATCAAAGCCGTATATTCCCGTGGCGGGCCATTGCCATCGCCCTTTGAAACAGTGCAAGTTACCCCACCGCAGAAAGCACTTCCTCAAATTGACAAATCGGAACCAGTAACATTTATTGGCAACTCCAATAGCATTCATTATCAAGGACTGAAGTCTGCCGGTGTTCAATTCCGCGAAAAAGGCGCAACAAGGTTTGTCTACGCGGATCTCGGATCCATCTCTTTCATTTCGAAATTGCATTTGAAAATAAGACTGAATGTGCTAAAGAAAAGTGGTGGGACGATCTTCTTATCCGGGGTAACATCTGCGTCTAAGCGGTTTTTGGAAACATTGCTTGGTGAGAAAGTTGAGATATTTGCACGGGAAGCGTCTTCGCTGGTCTTTGCTGGCGAGTACGCGAGAACTGATCCGTTGGTAGACCACTTCCGATTAGGCGAACTCTATTTTTCCGAAGACGAAGACAACGTTATTCAGCGATATGGATTTCGTTTTAAGAACCCTGGCAAATCAACACCGATGCTGAAATCCTGTAGTTGTGACTGGCGCATGTGGAATCATCGCGCTGAATCCTCAAAAACAGCCGCGCTGTATCGGAGTGAAAAAGAATTACCCGCTGCCGATGCCCTCGTGCAATTCAATCTAGGGAAAGCCAGGTTACTGCTCTCGACAATCGAAATGCGGGAACACCGCGTTATTTCTGAGCAAAACAGGAAAAACTTATGGAATAGACTAATGAAAGCAGCTGGCGCAAAGATCAATGATAACTTCGGGAAAGATGTGCGCTTCAGCACTTACACGTCAGCCAGGGAGATTCTCCACAATCCAGAAGCTAAAGCAATTGTGCAGCGCTTTATTCCCATGGTGGGGATGCTAACCGACGATATGATCGAATATATCAGTTCGTTCAATATTCGCGAACTGGCCAAAATGTATGACAGACTCTTAATGTTGAGTAATAATAAACTGGATAAGATCGACCAGGCACTCGGTCAAATCCCCCTGGAGCCGGACGAGTCCATCAGCAGCGCGGTCCTGGAAGGGGATCAGATCATCCGGGTATTGGCTGCAGGTTTTTTTGCAGGAAGTGACTGCGCCTCGATGCTGGAGGATGACTTTTTGGGCGGAGAAAACAAGGTTGTGCCTGCGCAGGGGGAAGCGATCATCCAAAACGATCCTTCAACCATTTGGCAGGTGGAGACCGCCAGATCTGACGGATTTCATCTTAATGAGATGGTATTTGAAGGTCCTAAAGATCATTCAGCCGGCTATCTGAGTTTTAATCTGAACAGCCCCCGGCGGCTTGATGACTTGCTGACTGAACCCAATGTTCCGAAACTCTATTTGAACCTGGAAACGGCATGCTGTCTCCGGATATGGTTGAACGGTAATGTGATATTCACACACGCGAGCGTTTCTGCAGTGCCAGTCAAATTACAATCTCCCCTTCCACTCAGAAAGGGCAGTAACCATATCTTGATAAAGGTCATCAACATGGATTCAGAACATGTGATAAAGGCGTACCTTGCCTCCACCCATGATGATTTCATCGCTCAACTCGATAGTGCTGTTGAGCAGTAGAAGCCTAAGGTGCAATAAATTTTTTTTCATGTCTAAATAATGATGTTCTTTGGTTCAAAACACTAATTACCATAGCATCAATCCAATCAAAGATCAAAGGAGCTTCAAATGAACGACACTCAAAAATACTACACCATGAAGAGAAAAATACTGGTCAACTTGATCTCTGCCGGATCAGCCCTGCTGTGGGTGATTGTCTCCAGCTCATTCATGAAATTCTACACGGATGTGGTTGGCTTGAGCCCCGCCATGTACGGCGTGGTGTTCCTAATCTTTAGTATTTGGAATGGGATTAATGACCCCATCATCGGGTATTGGGCTGATAAGCGACCATTCTTGACAGGTCGAGGGAAATATCTTCCCTTGATCCGCTGGTCCATCCCGATCATTGGGATTTCGGTCATATCCCTGGTATTTGCCTCTCCAGGCTGGAATGGGATCATAACTGCGGCTTATCTGTTGGTTCTTCTGGTAATCTACGAAGGCGCAAATACCCTTTTAGGTGTCAGTTTCATGGCGTTTACGGTGAACACTTTTCTGAGTACGAGTGAACGCACCAAAATGCAGGTGATCGCCAGTTATGTCAATATGATTCCCGTATTTATTGGAGGAATGATCCCGGTATGGTTCCTGACAGGTGAATTTAGCCGTTTGACCGTGGCGATGATCTTCTCAGGTGCATTTATTTTCGGTTTGTTGCTGATCTTCATCGGGTCGCGGTTTATCCGGGAAGATGAGGATTTCTACAAGAACTTGGAATTTACCCATGGTCTCAAAGAATTACTTCCGCTTGCAAAAGAGCTGATAAAAGATAAGACCTTCGCACTTTTTTGCCTTGCATTCCTTTTTATCCAGGCGGGCACCGGGAATTATTTCTCCGGATATCTTTACTACATGGATAATGTCCTGGAAGTTTCCGGATTGAAAGCCACGATTCCTGATGTTCTCACCGGTGTCGGACAAATGCTGCTTTTCCCGTTAATAATAGTCATGGTTAAGAAATTTGGAGCCAGAGATGTTTTGTGGAAAGGACTCCTCGTCGCGGTCGTGGGGCATCTTGTGCTGACATTACCGATCAATTATTGGGTTGCTGCCGGAACATATATCGTTATCCTTTTGGGCTATGGGTTTGGTTCAGCCATCAACCCGGCAATGATTGGCTTGGCGGTTGACCACATTGAATTGAAAACCGGGAAACGTCAGCCTGGTGTGGTAAGAGGTATCATCGCTATCCTGATGGTGCCAGCTGGTAGTGCGCAACCTCTTATCTTGAGTGTACTACTCAGCGCAGCGGGTTATATTGGTGATACCAAGCACC
>Ga0209450_10000349_pt1 | contig 24713 bp, 23 predicted proteins | sample FrelakmetLWP11LW_FD_187149 | JGI IMG/M metagenome (GOLD analysis project Ga0209450, IMG submission 187149) | Freshwater lake sediment microbial communities from the University of Notre Dame, USA, for methane emissions studies - LWP11 LW (SPAdes)... | ecosystem: Environmental > Aquatic >...
TGGGGCGGAGAGGAGTTCTTGTTCGTCCTGCATGGCAGCACGGGAGAGGAGGCCGCCAGCATCATGGAGCGCCTCGCCAGCCAGACCCGCTCGACGCCGATCCAGACCAGCGTGGGCGCCATCTCGCTGAGTTTCTCCGCCGGCGTGGCGGCCTTCGGCGCGCTCGATAGCGACCCCATGCTGGAAAAAATCGACCATGCCCTGTACCGCGCCAAAGCCGACGGCCGCGACCGGGTGAGGGTGGCGACCCCTATCAGTGTGCCCTGGAACAGTTCGTTGTTGCGTCAGGCGCTGGTCGATAACCGGGTCAGACATGCGTCGCAGGTGATCGTCGACTTGCAGACCGGACTGGCGATCGCGGACGAGGCGCTGGCGCGTATCGAGACGGCGGACGGCGACATCGTCGAAGCCAAGGACTTTGTCGACATGGCCGAAGGCCTGGGGCTGATGGCGGAAGTCGACCGGCAAGTGATCCGCAACGTCATGCAGCGATGTGCCGTACGCATGGCGGAGGGCGGGGCAACCGATTTCGCGCATTTTGTGAATGTGTCGCCGCAGTTTCTGGCACGCCGCGACCTGGTCGAGGAGATGCTCGGAAACGCCGTGAATTATTGCCAGAGCTGCGGCGTTACGCTTGGGCCGATCAAGCCCGTCGTGCTGGAATTGACCGAGCGGCAGCGCATCGTCAGCCTGGACAAATTGCGCGCCGACTTGCAGCCCTTCATCGACTTCGGCTTCCGGCTGGCGCTGGACGATTTCGGCAGCGGCTATTCGTCCTATCTTTACCTGGCGCACCTGCCGGTCAGTTTCCTGAAAATCGAGGGCTGGCTGGTGACGCACATGCGCCATGACCGCAAGGTGGCGGGCATCGTCGAGAGCCTGGCGAGCTTTGCCCGCAAGGAAGGCGTCCGCACCGTGGCCGAGCATGTCGAGGATGTTGAAACGGCACGTATCCTGGCCGACATGGGGGTGGACTACGGGCAGGGCTGGCATTTCGGGCGTCCGCAGCTGGGATGAACTAGAATGACAGCCAAAGACCGGCCCAGGAATGGGCTGATTGCACGTATGCCGGGCCGCCATCCCGCTTCTCCCGCCTTTATCTCACCCATCGTGAATATGCCCCTTTGTCGTCTTGTCACATCGCCAACTGCCGAGGGCTGTTTGCCCCATGCAGCCCTGCTGGGCGAAAGCCAGGAAACACCTGATGTTTGAGCGGCACGAAGGTGGCGAGCGCGTCATTCTGGTCGCGCTCGATTTCGGCGACCCCGACTACGCTGAAAGCGTGAGCGAGCTGCGCTTGCTGGCACAGGGGGCGGGGCTGGAAATCCTCGGCGAGGTGCAGGGCAAACGCAGCCGGCCGGATGCGGCGCTGTTTGTTGGCAGCGGCAAGGCGGATGAAATCGCTGCGCTGGTTCTGGCGACCGGGGCCGAGGTGGTCATTTTCAATCACGAGCTTTCGCCGGCGCAGGAACGCAATCTCGAGCGCCGTCTGCAATGCCGCGTGATCGACCGGGTCAGTCTGATTCTGGACATTTTTGCCCGTCGTGCCCAGAGTGCCGAGGGCAAGCTCCAGGTGGAACTGGCGCAATTGCAGCACTTGTCCACCCGTCTGGTTCGTGGCTGGACCCACCTCGAACGCCAGCGCGGCGGCGTCGGCATGCGCGGTCCCGGCGAGAAGCAGCTTGAAACCGACCGTCGGCTCATCGGGGTGCGCGTCAAGGCGCTCCGCGAGCGCCTCGCCAAACTGCAGAAGCAGCGCCGTACCCAGCGCCGTGCGCGCGATCGCAAGCAGGTGCTGTCGGTCGCCCTGGTGGGATATACCAACGCCGGCAAGTCGACCCTGTTCAATGCGCTGACCCGCGCCAAGGCGTATGCCGCCGATCAGTTGTTCGCCACCCTGGATACCACCACGCGCAAGATCCATCTGCCGGCGACGGGCGCCGGCGCGGCCGAGGAGGGATCGGTAACCGCGGGTTCCGGACGCTACCTCGAGGTGGTGCTGTCGGATACGGTCGGCTTCATTACCCGTCTGCCGCACAGCTTGGTGGCGGCCTTCCGGGCGACCCTGGAAGCGACTGCCGAGGCTGACCTGCTGCTGCATGTGATCGATGCAGCCAGCCCCGCGCGCGAGCGGCAGATCGAGGCGGTGGACACGGTGCTGGCGGAGATCGGCGCGTCGCTTGTGCCGCAGATACGGGTCTACAACAAGCTCGATTTGCTGGGGATTGCGCCGGGGGTCGGGCGTGATGAATATGGTAAACTGCTCAGCGTTTATGTGTCGGCCAAAACCGGCGCGGGGCTTGAACTTTTGCGTGGGGCGCTGTCAGAAAACCTGTCTTCGGTGCATTCTGCAGACCCCATGACGGCGCCCGACGCCGCCCCTTCCCAACCTTCTGTCTTGTCTTCATAAAAACGATATGGCCTGGAATGACCCGCAATGGGGTAATAAAGATAACCGCAACAAAGGCGGTCCCCCTGATCTGGACGAAATCTGGCGTCGTTTCAACCAGCAGCTGAACAGCCTGTTCGGCGGCAAGGGCGGGGACGGCGGCGAACCTTCCGGCGGTGCGCCATCCGGAGGCGGCTTCGCCGGCGGGCGCAGTCTGCTCGGAATCATCATCGGCGCCCTGGTGCTGCTGTGGATGGCAAGCGGGTTCTACATCGTCGACACCGGCCAGCGCGGCGTGGTGCTGCGCTTTGGAAAATTCATCGAAACCACCGATCCCGGTCCGCGCTGGCACTTGCCGTGGCCGGTCGAGTCGCGTGAAATTGTCAACGTCGACCAGGTCAGGACGGTCGAGATCGGCTATAAGGACACGGTCAAGAGCAAGGTGCTGAAAGAGTCGCTGATGCTGACCGATGACGAGAACATCATCGACCTGCAGTTTGCCGTGCAGTATCTGCTCAAGGACCCGGTGGAGTTCCTGTTCGTCAACCGCGCCCCGGAAGACAGCGCACGGCACATCGCTGAAACCGCGATGCGCGAGATCGTCGGCAAGAGCAAGATGGACTTCGTGCTGTACGAGGGGCGCGCCGAAATTGCCACGCGTGCCAAGAAGCTGATGCAGGAAATCCACGACCGCTACAAGACCGGCATCAGTATCAGCCAGGTCACGCTGCAGAACATCCAGCCGCCGGAACAGGTGCAGGCGGCGTTCGACGATGCGGTAAAGGCCGGCCAGGACCGTGAACGCCTGAAGAACGAAGCCGAGGCCTATTCGAACGATGTCGTTCCCCGCGCCCGCGGTCTGGCCTCACGCTTGAAGGAAGAAGCCGAGGGTTACAAGCTGGCGGTGATCGCCAATGCCGAAGGTGAGGCGAGCCGCTTTTCGCAGATTTTTGCCGAATACCAGAAGGCGCCCCAGGTAACGCGTCAGCGTCTTTATCTCGATACCATGCAGACCGTGATGAACAATACCAGCAAGGTGGTCGTGGACCAGAAGGGTGGCAACAGCCTGCTCTACCTGCCGCTCGACAGGCTGCAGCAGATCGTCAGCCAGCCCAGCACGGCTGTGCCTGACGTGTTGGCCGCACCCAGCAGCAGCCAGCCGGGAACTGCCGGCATGGAGGCGCGTTCCCGCGATGCCCTGCGCAACCGTGATCGGGAGAGCCGGCCATGAACAAGTCTATCGGTCCCATTCTCATCGGCCTGGTGCTGGTTCTGGTCGCGCTGAGCGCCAGCATGTTCACCGTGGACCAGCGCCAGAACGCACTGGTGTTCCAGCTGGGCGAGGTCGTCTCGGTGAAGACCAAGCCCGGCCTGTATTTCAAGCTGCCGCTGGTGCAGAACGTGCGTTATTTCGACACCCGTATCCTGACGCTGGATGCCACCGACCCCGAGCGCTTCATCACCTCGGAAAAGAAGAACGTGCTGGTCGATTCCTTCATCAAGTGGCGCGTGATCGACGCACGGCAGTTCTACGTCTCGGTCGGCGGTGACGAAACCCGGGCGCAGATCCGCCTCAACCAGACGGTCAACGACGGCCTGCGTGCCGAGTTCGGCAAGCGCACCATCCACGAGGTGGTGTCGGGCCGCCGTGACGAGATCATGAACATTATCCGCAGCAAGGCCGACCAGGACGCGCGCAAGATCGGCGTGCAGGTGGTGGATGTCCGCATCAAGCGCGTCGATCTGCCGGAAACCGTGTCGGAGAACGTCTACCGCCGGATGGAGGCCGAGCGCAAGCAGGTGGCCAACGAGCTGCGGTCGACCGGTGCGGCGGAAGCGGAAAAGATCAAGGCCGATGCCGACAAGCAGAAGGAAGTGATCGTCGCCGAAGCCTACCGCGATGCCCAGCGCGTCAAGGGTGAGGGCGATGCCAAAGCGTCGGCCATCTACGCGTCGGCCTATGGCAAGAACCCCGAATTTTACGCGTTCTACCGCAGCATGCAGGCCTATCGCGAGAGCTTCAAGAGCAAGAGCGACGTGATGGTGCTCGACCCCAGCGCCGACTTCTTCAAGTACATGAAGAACCCGCGCGCCGCCGGCGGTCAATGACCGGTTTTGACTGGCTTGCAGCAATCGGCCTTTTGCTGGTGATCGAAGGCATCCTGCCGTTTGCCGCGCCCGCCTTGTGGCGTGAAGGCTTCAGCAGGATGCTGGAAATGAGCGATGGACAATTGCGTTTTATCGGCGCTGCCTCGATGTTGGGCGGCGTTTTTTTGTTGCTGATAGTGAACTGAAGTGGCTGAACAGATGACCGCCTGGTTGTTGCCTGAAAACGTCGAGGATGTGCTGCCGCCCGAGGCATGGCGCATGGAAGACCTGCGCCGCGGGCTGCTCGACCTGTTCCGCGCGCGCGGTTACGAGCTGGTGATTCCGCCGTTGATGGAATACCTCGATTCGCTGCTGACCGGGGTGGGCGCCGATCTCGACCTCAAGACCTTCAAGCTGGTCGACCAGCTGTCCGGACGCCTGATGGGCGTACGTGCCGACATCACGCCGCAGGTGGCGCGCATCGACGCGCATCTGCTGGCGGCCAACGCGGTCAACCGCCTGTGCTATGCGGGCAGCGTGCTGCATACCCAGCCCGACGGCTTCCATCGCTCGCGCGAGCCGATTCAGGTCGGGGCCGAGTTGTATGGCGAGGCCGGGGCCGCTGCGGACCTGGAGATCCTGACCCTGATGCTGGATGCCCTGTCCGGTTGTGGAGTCAGGTCGGTTCAGCTCGATATCGGCCATGTCGGGGTATACCGTGCCCTGGCGCAGTTGGCGGGACTCAATGGCGAGATCGAGCACCAGTTGTTTGGCGCCCTGCAGGCGAAGGACAGCAGCGCGGTGGAGGTGCTGACCGCCGGCTTGCCCAAAGCCTTGCGCGAAGCCTTCGGCGCATTGCCGCAACTGTATGGCGATCGCAGCGTTCTGGTCGAGGCGCGCGCCGCGCTGCCTCAACTGCCGGCGATCGATGCGGCACTCGATACGCTGGAAACCATCGACCGGGGTCTGGCTGGTGTGGAGGTTGCCTATGACCTGGCGGAATTGCGCGGCTATGGCTATCACAGCGGCGTGGTTTTCGCCGCCTATACCGGCGGCCGCAGTCGCGCCATCGCTCAGGGCGGGCGTTACGACGAGGTGGGGCGAGTGTTCGGACGTTCGCGTCCGGCGACAGGATTCAGTCTGGATTTGCGCGAGCTGGCGAACGCCGGCCGGCAGGATTAACCGCGGCTTCGAGCAAGCCTGAACAAGCTATCAAGGGAGACAGCAGCATGGCAGCAAAAAACGTCGTCGTCATCGGCACCCAGTGGGGCGATGAAGGCAAGGGCAAGATCGTCGACTGGCTGACCGACCGCGCGCAGGGCGTGGTGCGCTTCCAGGGCGGCCACAATGCCGGCCACACCCTGGTGGTGGGCGGCAAGAAAACCGTGCTGCACCTGATTCCGTCCGGCATCCTGCGCGACAACGTCACCTGCTATATCGGCAACGGCGTGGTGCTGGCGCCGGACGCGCTGCTGAAGGAAATGGACATGCTAGAAGCGGCCGGCGTCGACGTCGCCAGCCGGCTCAAAATCAGCGAGGCCTGTCCACTGATCATGCCGCATCACGTGGCGCTTGACCAGGCGCGCGAGATCGCCAAGGGCGCCGGCAAGATCGGCACCACCGGGCGCGGCATCGGCCCCGCCTACGAGGACAAGGTGGCGCGCCGGGCGCTGCGCCTGCAGGACCTGTTCTTCCGTGAGCGCTTTGCCGCCAAGCTGGGCGAGGTGCTCGACCACCACAACTTCATGCTGAAGAACTACTACAAGGCCGACGTGGTGAGCTTCAACCAGACCCTCGACAGCATGATGGCCATGGCGGAGCGCTTGAAGCCGATGGTGGCCGACGTGCCGCGCAGCCTGTACGAAGTCAACAAGGCGGGCGGCAACCTGCTGTTCGAGGGCGCGCAGGGCACGCTGCTCGACATCGACCACGGCACTTACCCGTTCGTCACCTCGTCCAACTGCACTGCCGGCGGCGCGTCCACCGGCTCCGGTGTCGGCCCGTCGGCGATGCACTACGTGCTGGGCATCACCAAGGCCTATACCACGCGCGTCGGCTCCGGACCGTTCCCCACCGAACTGTTCGACGACGTCGGCCAGTACCTCGGCGAGAAGGGCCATGAATTCGGCGCCACCACCGGGCGCGCGCGCCGCTGCGGCTGGTTCGATGCCGCCGCGCTCAAGCGTTCGATCCAGATCAACGGCGTGTCCGGCCTGTGCGTGACCAAGCTCGACGTGCTGGACGGGCTGGAAACCGTGCGGGTGTGCGTCGGCTACAGGATCGACGGCGAGACCTGCGACATCCTGCCGGTGGGCGCCGAATCGATCACCGACGTCGAGCCGATCTACGAGGATCTGCCGGGCTGGAGCGACACCACCGTCGGCGTGCAGGAGTTCGACAGGCTGCCGCAAAAGGCGCAGACCTACCTGAAGCGGATGGAAGCCCTGTGCGAAGTGCCGGTGGACGTGGTGTCGACCGGGCCGGACAGGGTGGAGACGATCGTGCGTCGTCACCCCTACGAGGTTTGATGGCTAAAATAAAGCCTGAAAAAGTAAAAAGCCGACACGAGGTCGGCTTTTTACTTGCAGCGTTTGGTGCCCAGAAGAGGACTCGAACCTCCACAGTGTTGCCACCGCTAGGACCTGAACCTAGTGCGTCTACCAATTCCGCCATCTGGGCAATGAAGGCGCGCATTTTAGAGAGCCGTAAATAGATTGTCAACGAAGATGCCTACAAAAAAGTCCCGCAGTCGCGCAAGCAAGCACCAAATCCCGGCGATTCGCCTGGCCGATCCGTTTTACGAGCGTGAAACCGAGCGCTACGAATCGCCGCTTCCCAGCCGCGAATACATCCTGCAGCTGCTGACCGAGGCCGGCTGCCCGGTCGATGCGGATGCTTTTGCCGAACAGCTGCACATCACCGAGGCCGAGCGCGACCTGTTCCAGAGGCGGCTGGGCGCGATGCAGCGCGATGGCCAGCTGATGCTCAACCGCAAGCGCCAGTTGTGCCTGCCGGAAAAGCTGGATCTGATCAAGGGTCGCGTCGAGGGCCATCCCGACGGCTTCGGCTTCGTTGTGCCGGAAGAGGGCGGCGACGACCTCTACCTGTCGCCGAAGGAAATGCACCGCGTGCTGCACGGCGACAAGGTGCTGGTGCGGGTAGCCGGATTCGACCGCCGCGGGCGCCGCGAAGCCAAGATCGTCGAGGTGCTCGAGCATGTCAACAAGTTCATCGTCGGCCGCTACTACCTCGAAGGCGGGGTCGGCTTTCTGATCGCGGAAAACCGCCGCATCAACCAGGACGTTCTCGTCCCAGCCGGCAACGCGGGTGACGCGCAGTCCGGACAGGTGGTTACCGTCGAGATCGTCACCCAGCCCGGTGCGCACAACGAGGCGGTGGGACGGGTCACCGAGGTGCTGGGCAGCTTCACCGGCCCAGGCATGGAAATCGAGATCGCCCTGAGGAAGCACGATCTGCCCTACGTCTTCCCGCCCGAGGTTGAAAAGCTCGCTGAAAAGCTGCCCACCAAGGTGCTGAAGAAGGACATGGCCGGTCGCGAGGACATCCGTCACCTGCCGCTCGTCACCATCGACGGCGAGACCGCGCGTGACTTCGACGATGCGGTGTACTGCGAGCCGCTGGGCCGCAGCGGTTTCCGCCTGGTGGTCGCCATCGCCGACGTCAGCCATTACGTGCAACCCCACGATGCGCTCGACAAGGAAGGCTTCAACCGCGGCAACTCGGTGTACTTCCCGCGCCGCGTCATCCCGATGCTGCCCGAGGCGCTGTCCAACGGCCTGTGCTCGCTCAACCCGGAAGTCGACCGCCTGTCCATGGTGTGCGACATGCAGATCAGCAGCACAGGCAGCATCAAGGAATACCGCTTCTACCCGGCGGTGATCTATTCGCACGCGCGCCTGACCTACAACCAGGTGTGGGACTGGCTCTCCGGTGCGGTCAAGCCGGAGAAGAAGCAGGCCGCGCTGATGCCGCATCTGGAGGCGCTGGACAAGCTGTTCCGGGTGCTGCTGAAGGCGCGCGCCAAGCGCGGTGCGATCGATTTCGGCTCGACCGAGACGCAGATCCAGTTCGACGACCAGGGCAAGATCAAGGCCATCGTGCCGGTGATCCGCAACGACGCCCACCGCATCATCGAGGAGTGCATGCTGGCGGCCAACGTCTGTGCGTCGGACTTCCTGCACGTGAACAAGCAGCCCGCTCTGTACCGCGTTCACGAGGGCCCGACGGCCGAGAAGCTCGCCGCGCTGCGCAGCTTCCTCGCCGAATTCGGACTCGAACTCGGCGGCGGCGACAAGCCCCATGCCAAGGAATACGCGGCCCTGCTGGAGAAGATCAAGCTGCGCCCCGATCATGGCCTGCTGCAGACCGTGATGCTGCGTTCACTCAAGCAGGCGATCTACAGCCCGGACAACAAGGGCCACTTCGGCCTGGCCTACGAGGCCTACACCCACTTCACCTCGCCGATCCGTCGCTATCCCGATCTTCTGGTGCATCGCGGCATCAAGGCGGTGCTGAACGCCGAGAAGCTGCCCGCCAAGGGTCTGGCAGAAATCGGCCTGCACTGCTCGCTGACCGAGCGCCGCGCCGACGACGCCACCCGCGACGTCGACGCCTGGCTGAAGACCTATTTCATGCGCGACCGCATCGGCGACGAATACGACGGTACCGTCAGCGCGGTCACCAGCTTCGGGATGTTTGTCGCGATCGACGAGATTTTCATCGAAGGCCTGGTTCACGTCTCGGAACTCGGCCAGGACTACTTCCACTACGACCAGGCCAAACACATGATGCTCGGCGAGCGCACTGGCAAGCGTTATCGCCTGGGCGACCGCGTGCGCATCAAGGTGATGCGCGCCGACATCGAGACCAGCAAGATCGATTTCAGCCTGGTTGAAGCAATCGGCTCGGTGGAAGACAGCGACACGCCGAAAAGGAAAACGTCCAAGACCCGGAACGGCGCCAAGAAGAAATGAGCGAGAAGTCCGCCGAAAAGCACGCCGCAGAGAAACTCATTTACGGTTTTCACCCCGTCCTCGCCCGCCTGCGCCAGGATCCCTCGGGCATATTCGAAATCTATCTGGACCTGACCCGGCGCGACGCGCGTGCGCGTGATCTGGTGCATCAGGCCAGGGACAACGGGGTCAAACTGGCGCAGGTCGAGGCCGACCGGCTGACGCGGCTGGTCGGCAAGACCGCCAAGCATCAGGGCGTCGTTGCCCGCGTCAAGCCGGTCGCGCTGACGCAGTCGCTCGACGAGGTACTGGAAAACATCCAGGGCCCGCCGCTCCTGGTTATCCTTGACGGCGTCACCGACCCGCACAACCTCGGCGCGATCATGCGTTCGGCCGATGCTTTCGGCGTGCACGCCGTCATTGCGCCGAAAGACAACGCCGTCGGCATCAACGCCACGGTGGAAAAGGTCGCCTCCGGCGCGGCGGAGACCGTGCCCTACATCATGGTGACCAACCTCGCGCGCACCATCGATGAACTCAAGGAACACAACATCTGGGTCATCGCCGCCGACATGGACGGCGACCAGCCCCTGTCCGGAATCGATGCCAAGACCGGCATCGCCTGGGTGCTGGGCGCCGAGGGCGCGGGCATCCGCCGCCTGGTCAAGCAGAGCTGCGATCAGGTCGCGCGCATTCCCATCGGCGGCACGGTGGAAAGTCTCAATGTCTCGGTGTCGGCGGCGCTGTGCTTGTATGAGACGGTGCGACAGCGCGGCGGGTGAGTCTTTTTTCCGCTATTGACGCGGACGGACCGAAAGTATGCACCTGTGGGCAATCATGTTCGATTCACGGGTTCGACAATGGAACAAGTCCTTGTAAGCGCCTGCCTGCTCGGTGAGGCGGTTCGCTACAACGGTGGCGACATGCGATGCGATCACGACATCATGCAACGCTGGCTGCGCGAGGGACGTGTCGTGTCGGTATGTCCGGAGGTCGCAGGCGGGTTGCCTGTCCCGCGTCCGCGAGCCGAAATTGCCGAGGCCGCCGGTGGCAGGCAGGTGCTCGCCGGCATGGCCAGGGTTGTCGACTCCAATGGACGGGACGTGACGGCCTGTCTCGTCAGCGGAGCCGATCGGGCGCTTGAACTGGCGCGTGCCAGGCATATTCGGGTCGCTGTCCTGAAGGAGGGCAGCCCGTCCTGCGGGAGCGGTTTTACCTTCGATGGCACGTTCACCGATACCCGAATCCCCGAACAAGGCGTCACGGCCACCCTGCTGCACCAGGCTGGCATTCATGTTTTCAGCGAAGCCCGACTGGCCGAGGCGGATGCGCTTCTCAAACGAATCGAGGCTGGTGATGCTGTCTGACCGGGATGACGCATGCTGAAACTCTACGACCGTGAGGCTTCCGGTAATGCCTACAAGGTTCGACTGCTCCTGTCTTTCCTGGATGTCCCGTATGAGCGCATAGCGGTGTCCATGAAGGACGGCAAGAACGAGGTGGATGAAAGCTATCTGCGCTTGAATCCGCGTGGCCAGATTCCCACCCTTGAGGATGGCGATTTCAGTCTCTGGGGCTCGACCGCCATCCTGTGTTATCTGGCCGCCCGGTATGACAAGACAGCGCGCTGGCTGCCCCGTGATCCGGAACCGTTCGGACAGGTGATGCAATGGCTCGAACTCGCCCAGAACGAGATTCAGACCGGTCTGTTTCGCGCCCGGGCAATCGTGCACTTCGGGCTCGCGGGCGATCTGGATGCAGCCCATCAGGCGGCGAGGCAGGCGCTAGGCGTTCTGGAAGCCCGTCTTGGCCAGGAAGCATGGCTTGCGGGTCCCGGTCCGACGGTTGCCGACGTTGCCTGCTTTCCCTATGTCGCACTGGCCAAACAGGGGCATGTCGACACCGCGCACTGCCTTGGGGTTCAGCGCTGGCTTGCGGATTTCAAGGCGCTGGATCGATTCGTCGGTATGCCCGGGATTTAAACCATGCGGGCCTGGAGGGCAGGGCTCTAATTACCCCTGCTCCTGCAAGCGCAACAGCCGCGCTGCTTCTTCGTCCCGCGCGTCATCAATCTCCCGCATCACCCCTTCCAGATCGACCGGCGGCTTCTCACATTCGAAGCGGCCGGTGAGCTCGACCTCGGGATGCAGGTTGCCGTGCTCATACAACGCCCAGATTTCCTCGGCGTATTGGGTCGCCAACAGCGCCGGCGCGAACCGGCCGAAATACCCCCTCAGATTGTTCACGTCACGCGCCAGCATGGCATGGGCGTGATTGTTGCCCGCAGCGTCGACGGCCTGCGGCAGGTCGATGATCACCGGGCCGTCGGCGCTAACGAGGATGTTGAACTCGGACAGGTCGCCGTGGACGACGCCGGCGCACAGCATGCGCACCACTTCCCCGATCAGCGTGCGGTGGTGGGTGATGGCTTCGTCTTCGGTGAACGACACGTCATTGAGCCGGGGCGCCGCGTTGCCGTTGGCGTCGGCCACCAGTTCCATCAGCAATACGCCCTCAAAGAAGTTGTACGGCGTGGGTACCCGCACGCCGGCGGCGCTGAGCCGGTAAAGCGCGTCGACCTCAGCGCTTTGCCAGGCGGCTTCCTGCATTTCGCGTCCGTATTTGCTTCCCTTGGCCATTGCGCGCGCCTGGCGGCTGTTCTTGGTCTTGCGGTTTTCGGTGTAATCGACGGCCTGGCGAAAGCTGCGCTTGTTCGCTTCCTTGTAGACCTTGGCGCAGCGGATCTCGTCGCCGCAAGCGACGACGAAGACCATGGCCTCCTTGCCGCTCATGAGCTGGCGCACGACGCCGTCGATCAGGCCGTCTTCGAGCAGGGGTTCGAGGCGCTTGGGGATTTTCATCGGCTGCGGTTCTAGCTGCGCACCTTGCGGTACGCCTCCAGCAGGCGCTGGTGGATCGCGCTGCCCTCGAAGTTGCTGCCCAGTTTCGTCAGCCCGAAGAAGCGTTCGTCCTGGTTGAACAGGGTGAACGCCTGCCCCAGCGTCTCGCGGCCGTACATCAGGGCGAGCGCGGGTTCGAAGGGGCTGGGGTCGTCAAGCTGGGCGAGGTCGGCAATGCAGCGGTAGACCTTCAGGCGCGCCTCGCTGCGCTGGCCATATTGGGCGATCCAGGTGCAGCCTTCGCGGATGGCGTCGTCGTCGCCGAGGGCGAGTGCGAGCAGAAGCTTCAGCTCGCCGATGCGCAGATCGGTCCATGGCGAATCCGCGTCGGGCGCGAGTCCGATCAGCACCGTGACCAGGCGGTCGTCGGCCAGTTCCAGTTCAACCATCAGATCGAGCAGTTCGGCGCATTCCTCGTCGGTGAGTTCCGGCAGGCGCGCGAGCGCCGGGCGGATCAGGTTGCCGACGCTGTTGTTCTCGAACTCGAGTTCTTCCACCGGGTAGATCTCGGACACGCCCGGCACCAGGATGCGGCACGCATAGATGCCGAGATGAGTGAAGTCGGCGATGTAGAGATCGTGGCCTTCGGCGTGCAGCGCATCGACTGACCACGCGTAATCCTCTTCGGTGGTGGTACCGAAATTCCAGTCGACGAAGTCGAAGTCCGGGGTGTCGCGCAGGAACTGCCAGGAAATCACGCCGCTGGAATCGACGAAGTGGATTTCCAGGTTCTGCGGGTCGGCGATTTCGGCCGGGTCGAATCCGGGAGCGGGAAAGCCCGCCAGCGAATCGAGCGCGCGGCCTTGCAATAATTCAGTGAGCGCGCGTTCCAGCGCCACCTCGAAACGCGGGTGCGCGCCGAAGCTGGCGAAGCAGCCCTGGTCCTGCGGGTGCAGCAGGGTGACGTTCATCACCGGATAGCGGCCGCCGAGCGAGGCGTCCTTCACCAGGATGCCGAATCCGGCCTCGCGCAGGCCGCGGATGCCGGCAGCGATGTGCGGATAGCGCTCGATCACGGCTTCGGGCACGTCGGGCAGGCAGAGGCCTTCCTCGATGATGCGGAACTTGATGTGGCGCTCGAATATTTCGGCCAGCGCCTGGGTGCGTGCTTCCTTTAGCGTGTTGCCGGCCGACATGCCGTTGCTGACGTAGAGGTTGCCGATGAGATTGACCGGGAAATACACGGTCTTGCCGTCGGAGAGCCGCTGGTAGGGAATGGCGCAGATGCCACGCTCGGCGTTGCCGGAGTTGAGGTCGATCAGCTGGTCGGCGCGTACACTTTTATCCGGGTTGTAGAGCGTGTGCAGTTCAGGGGTGAGGAGTGTATCCGGCCAGGCGTCCTTATCGCCCAGTTCGAACCAGCGCTCGTCGGGGTGGTGGACGTAGGCGCGGTTGGCGATCGTCTCGCCCAGGTAGAAGTGCGTCCAGAAGTAATTGGTCGACAGGCGCTCGAAATACTCGCCCAGTGCGCTCGCCCGCGCCGCCAGCTCCGATGCGCCCTTGCCGTTGGTGAACAGGAGCGGGCAGTCGCGGTCGCGGATGTGCACCGACCACACGCCTTCCACCGGGTTGAGCCAGGAGCGTTCCTCGATGTGGAAGCCGATCGCCTCCAGCTTGGACTGCAGGGTGGCGATCGACGCTTCGAGCGAGGCGTCCTTGCCGGGGATGAAATGTTCGGGGGGGTGCATGGGGTTGGGTGCGAGGTGGGTAACGTAACAGCATAAGCGATGCGTCAAGGGCGCCGCTGGTTTAAAAGCCTGTGCCTGGCTGAGAGCGAGCGCCTCGACCAGCGCGCGGCTTGGATGAGGCACAGGCACGGGGACATGGCGCCGTGGCCAGCGGCCCCTACTGCGGGCAGTTTTTCACGCAGCGGGTCTCTTCAGTGACCCTGCCGCCGCAGGCAGTGAAGCAGGCGTCGTAGGCGGGCAGGCAACCGCAATCGTCCTGGCAGTTCTGCCTCGCCAGCCAGGCCCTGACGCTGTCGCGCGTGGGCTGGCTGGGAACAGGGGGCAGCCAGACGGCAGGCGCGGGCCAGGGATTCCAGGGATACCAGTAACCGTAGCGCGGATACCAGTGGTAACCCGGCCAGTAGTAGAAATCCAGCTGCATTTCATAATGGCGCAGCGAATGGGTGTATTGCCTGAGATCCTCTTCGTACTGTTTAAGGGCCTCGAGATAACGCCCCTCGACCTCGGGCTCGATCCTTGCGAGGCAGGCCTGGTAGCGTGACTGGCAATCGGACTGGCAGACCTGCTTCTTCCCGTCGCAGCCCTGCACGCAGGCGATTCCCTGGGGGTCGGCAGGCTGCTCGTGACGATAGAATTTCTGGTAGTGCGGAGTGGCGCAGCCGCCGAGCAGGGCAGCCAGCAAGGCGCCGGTAAATGTGATCAAACGCAGGTTCATGTTGATCTGCCTAAGCTGGATATTAAATTGGAGAGACCGGCGGTCTTGCGGGTTCCCGGACAAGACGGCGAGCCTGATGTAATTATCCCCCATGGCGAAGATTGCTGATCTCGCCATCCGGCGTCACGGCGTACAATCCGCCCCTCGATTCTTCAAGAGCATGCACCATGGCGCTCAAAGCCACGATCTACAAGGCCGACCTGCAAATTGCCGACATGGATCGGCATTATTATGCCGAGCATGCGCTGACCCTTGCCCGCCATCCCTCGGAAACCGACGAGCGCATGATGGTGCGGGTGCTGGTTTACGCGCTGGCTGCCGAGGAGGGCATCGCCTTCACCCGCGGTCTGTCCGAAGTGAGCGAGCCTGAGATATGGGTGAAGGACCTCACCGGCGAGATCCGCCTGTGGATCGACCTCGGCCAGCCGGATGAGACGCGGATCCGCAAGGCCTGCAGCCGCGCAGCCCAGGTCTGGGTGGTGTGTTATGGCAGCGGTTGCGAGGTCTGGTGGAAGCAGATTGCCGACAAGCTCGGTCGGCACGACAACCTGACGGTGCTGCAGATTCCGGCCGAAACCAGCCGGGCCCTGGCCGCGCTCGCCGCCCGCAGCATGCGCCTGCAATGCATGGTGCAGGACGGCGAAATCAGCCTCAGCAGCGACGACGCCAGCGTCGCGGTTCGTCCGACCCGTCTCAAGTCGCCGCCTTGAGCCTCGCGGCCAGATGCCGCTTCAGTAAACAAAACGCCAGTCCAGTTCCTCCAGACTCAGTACGTGCAGGATCGCTTCTGCCCGTTCGCGCGCATTGCCGCGCGGCGTACCCTCGCGTGTCGCAACGATGAGCTCGTTCTTCAGCGAATGCTCCCAGCCGACCAGCTCGGTGACGCTGACCCGGTAGCCGTGCGATTCCAGCAGCAGGCAGCGCAGCACGTTGGTGACCTGGCTGCCGAATTCGCGGGTGTGGATGGGGTGGCGCCAGATTTCCGACAGCGGCGTTTTCGCCAGCGAGGCGTTCTTGTTCTGCCGCAGCACGCTGGCGACCTCGGCCTGGCAGCAGGGGACGAGCACGATGTGGCGCGCCTCCTTGGCCAGGGCAAAACGGATGGCGTCGTCGGTGGCGGTGTTGCAGGCGTGCAGCGCGGTCACCACGTCGATGCGCGGCGGCAGTTCGGCCGACTCGATCGATTCCTCCACCGTCAGGTCGAGAAAGGACATGCGCTCGAAGCCGAGCCGCTGCGCCAGCAGGCGCGATTTCTCGACCAGTTCGCTGCGCGTCTCGATGCCGTAGATATGACCCGCGGATTTCGTTTTGAGGAACAGGTCGTAGAGGATGAAGCCGAGGTAGGACTTGCCGGCGCCGTGATCGGCGAGCGTCAGCGACTCCTGCCGCGACAGCACTTCGTCGAGCAGCGGCTCGATGAAGTGGTAGAGGTGATAGACCTGCTTGAGCTTGCGGCGGCTGTCCTGGTTGAGCTTGCCGTCGCGCGTCAGGATGTGCAGTTCCTTGAGCAGATCGAGCGACTGCCCGGGGCGGATGTCGGGAACGGGATTCATGGCAGGGAAAGAAGGGCTCAGCCGCCAAGCAGCCTGACTTCGCGCTGCGGCAAGGGGATGACGATGCCGCGGGCGCGGAAGATCTCGAGTACCGACTGGGTGATTTCACTCGACGCCGCCACGTAGTCCTGCGCGGCCACCCATGGGAGGACGCCGATGTTCACGCCTGACTCGGCCAGGGCGAGCACACGGATCACCGGTTCGGGGTCGGCCAATATGCGGCCATTGCCTTTGAGGACGTCCCTCACGGCGGCTAGCGCCTTCTGGATGTCGGTGTCGTAGGCCACGCCCACCTTGATGTCGAGCTGCCGCAGGATGCCGTAGTTGTGCAGGATCTCGCCGACGATCTTGCGGTTGGGAATCACCACGCGCGAGCGGTCGGGATGGCTCAGCACGGTGTTGAACAGGCGGATTTCCTCGGCCAGCCCTTCCTCGTCGACGATGGAGATGTACTCGCCGACGTGGAACGGCCGGGTGAACACAATCGTCAGCCCGGCGGCCAGGTTGCCGAGCACCCCCTGCATCGCCAGGGCGATGCAGGCGCCCGCCACGCCCAGGCCGGCAATCAGCGGCAGCAGTTCGACCCCGAGGTTCTGCAGCGCCATGATGAGGAACAGCCCCAGCACCAGCAGGCGAACGATGCGCACCAGCCGCCGCCGCACCGTCTCGTCCAGCCCGAGCTTGTGCAGCATCTTGTCGGCGGCACGGCCGATCCAGCGGCCGACGTAGAAGCCGACGGCCAGGATCAGTAGCGCGACCAGCAGCCTCGGCCCGAACTGGATGGCCAGATCGATGGCGGTTCTCTTGGCGTGTTCCAGGGTCTGCAGAGGCTCTTCCATGGCGTTCGGGGCAGGGTGCGTTAGCCAGAGGGTATCAAAATTCCTCGCCCCTCTGGAGGTCGGCTGTCGGCCCTTATAATGTCGGCGTTCCAGTCAGGGTTATCGCCGTGCACGTCGTCAACATCTCCTGCTACAAGTTCATCACGCTGACCGATCGCGACACCCTCAAGGCGACGCTGACGGCCCGCTGCCAGGCGCTCGACCTGAAGGGCACGATCCTGCTGGCACCGGAAGGAATCAATGTCTTCCTCGCCGGACCCCGCGACGCCATCGATGCGATCGTGGGCTTTCTCCGCGCCGACCCGCGCTTCGCCGACCTGCAGCCGAAGGAAAGCCTCTCGGCCGCCCCGCCGTTCAGGAAGCTGCGGGTGCGGCTGAAGAAGGAGATCATCACCATGAACATGCCGCTGATTCGTCCCGAGGAAGGGCGGGCGCCGGCGGTGGCGGCGGCCACCCTGAAGCAATGGCTGGATCGCGGCTGCGACGACGAGGGACGGCCGGTGGTGATGCTGGATACCCGCAACGACTACGAGGTGGCGGCGGGCACGTTCGAGGGGGCGGTCGATTTCGCCATCGGCCGCTTCAGCGAGTTTCCGCCGCGGCTGGCACGGCACCGCGACGACTTCGCCGGCAAGACCGTGGTGTCCTTCTGTACCGGCGGCATCCGCTGCGAGAAGGCCGCGATCCACATGCAGGCCGTCGGCCTCGAACGCACCTACCAGCTGGAGGGCGGCATCCTCAAGTACTTCGAGGAAGTCGGCGGCGCGCATTACCGCGGCGACTGCTTTGTCTTCGACCAGCGCGACGCGTTGAGCGCCGACCTGCAGCCGGTTTCCGGCCGCTTGCATCGCTAAGCGCGCATGCCTTGCCGCTGCAGCGGGAACTCAGAGGGTCTCGGCTGTTATTTCGACTGATAGGTCCCGCTTATACGGACCTTCAAGTTCGTCCATGTAATGGCTGATGGCGTCGGTTTCGCGTTCCAGAAAGCGGTCGACCGCCTCGCGGAATTCGGCGTTCTCGAGCCAGTGCCAGGAATGCGTGATAACCGGAACCAGGCCGCGTGCGAGCTTGTGCTCGCCCTGAGCGCCGCCCTCGAAGACCTGGAGACCGTGGGCGATCGCGTACTCGATGCCCTGCTGGTAGCAGGTTTCGAAGTGCAGGCCGGGCACGTATTCCAGCGTGCCCCAGTGACGGCCGTATAGCCTCTGGCGGTCTTTTACGCAGAACGAGCAGGCAACCGGCTCGCCATGCTTTTCCGCAATGATCAGCACCAGTGCGTCCGGCATCGTTTGGCGCAGCGCGGCGAAGAAGGCGCGGTTGAGATGCGGGTCGCTGCGGTGGCGAGCATAGGTGTCGGCGTAGCAGCGGTAGAAAAAATCCCATTCGGCATCGGTACTCTCCGTGCCTTCGACCCAGCGAAACGTCACGCCCAGGTGCGCGAGTTTTTTCCTTTCCTGGCGGATCTTCTTGCGCTTGTCGTGTGTCAGCGCGGCGAGGAAATCGCCGAAGCTGCCATAGCCCGCGTTATGCCAATGGAACTGGAACCCGCTGCGGTGCAGGAGAGGGGTGGCCTGGAGCGCGGCATGGTCGGGCTCGGTGGGGAACAGGATGTGTAACGACGAGAAACTCAGATCGCGGGTGAGCTTCAACGCGGCCTCGATCAGTGTGGCACGGTCGGCGTCGTTCCGCGCCAGCAGGCGCGGGCCGGGCACCGGGGAGAAAGGTACGCAACACACCAGTTTGGGATAGTAATTGAGCCCGTGGCGGCGGTAGGCGTCGGCCCAGGCCCAGTCGAATACGAACTCGCCCCAGGAATGGTGCTTGACGTAGAGCGGCATCGCGGCATCGAGCTGGCCACCCCTGAACAGGGCCAGATGCACCGGCTCCCAGCCGATGTGGGCGCCGACGCACTCGCTGGCCTCCAGCGCGTGCAGAAAGGCATGCTGCATGAAGGGCGAATCGCCGGCGAGCGCGTTCCATGCATCGGCCGGCAGGTCGGCCATGCGCGGCACGAGGCGGACGACTGTTTCTGCGGCTGCGGCTTCCGTAGCGGGGGGCTTTGCTTCAAAATGCACGTTTTGGCGAGCTTCCATCGAAAAAACAATGAACCTGCATGAATATCAGGCCAAACAAATCCTGCGCACGGGCAACATTAACACGCCGCGCGGCCTCGCTGCGGCGAGCGCCGCCGATGCCGTAAAAGCCGCCAGCGAACTGGGCGGCGATGCCTGGGTGGTGAAGGCGCAGATCCATGCCGGCGGGCGTGGCAAGGCGGGCGGCGTCAAGGTGGTGAAAAGCCTCGACGACGTGCGCGCGATGGCCGAATCGCTGCTCGGCAGCCAGCTGGTGACCAAGCAGAATGCTCCCGACGGCCAGCCGGTCAACCAGGTGCTGGTGGAGGAAACCCTGCCGATCGCGCGTGAGCTTTACCTGTCGCTGCTGGTCGACCGCGAAACCGAGCGTGTCGCCATCGTGGCGTCCGCCGCTGGCGGCATGGACATCGAGGAAGTCGCCCACGCCACGCCGGAAAAAGTGCTGACCGAGACCTGCGATCCGCTCCTGGGCGTGCAGGATTTCCAGTGCCGTGCGCTGGCCTTCGCGCTCGAACTGACGGCCGAGGCCTACAAGGATTTCTGCCGTCTGCTGCCGCAGCTTTATCGCACGTTCATCGCCAACGATCTTTCCCTTCTGGAAATCAATCCGCTGGTGGTGACGACCGACAACCGCGTGCTGCCGCTCGACTGCAAGATGAGCGTCGACGACAACGCGCTGTATCGCCGCAAGCCGCTTGCCGAGCTGCGCGACGACAGCCAGATCGACGCCAAGGAAGCCGCGGCCAACGCAGCCAACGTCAACTACGTTGCGCTGTCCGGCAACATCGGCTGCATGGTCAACGGCGCCGGGCTCGCCATGGCGACGATGGACCTGATCCAATTGGAGGGCGGCGCGCCCGCCAACTTCCTCGACGTCGGCGGCGGTGCCACGCCCGAGACGGTGGCTCAGGGCTTCAAGATCATCCTGCTCGATCCCAACGTGCGCGCGGTGCTGATCAACATCTTCGGCGGCATCGTGCGCTGCGATGTGATCGCCGAAGGCATCATCCAGGCGGTGAAGGAGGTCGGCGTGAAGGTGCCGGTGATCGTGCGGCTGGAAGGCACCAACGCCGAACTGGGCCGTAGATTGCTGGCCGAGTCCGGGTTGGCGATCCTGGCGGCCGAGAGCCTCACGCAGGCGGCGAAACTCGCGGTGGAGTGGTCGGCATGAGCAGGGAGCAGGGTTCCCGCTTGCGGGATGCGACCGGCCGCGAATGCCGCCAGTCGCCGACGCGCGGTCGACTGGCGTATCACGAATTTTTCAGAGGCGACGCGCAATGAGCATCCTCGTCGACAAGGACACCAGGGTCATCTGCCAGGGCTTCACCGGCAAGCAGGGCAGCTTCCATTCCGAACAGGCGATCGCCTATGGCACGCGCATGGTCGGCGGCGTCACGCCGGGCAAGGGCGGGCAGACGCATCTGGGCCTGCCGGTGTTCGACACCGTGCGCGACGCGGTGCGGCAGACCAGCGCGCAGGCGACCATGATCTACGTGCCGGCCGCGTTCGCCGCGGATTCGATCCTCGAGGCGGCCGACGCCGGCATCGAAGTCATCGTCTGCATCACCGAAGGCATTCCGGTGCTCGACATGCTGAACGTGAAGGCCGCGCTGCGCGCCAACGGTGCCAAGCTGATCGGCCCCAACTGCCCCGGCATCATCACCTCGGGCGAATGCAAGATCGGCATCATGCCTGGCGTCATCCACCAGAAAGGCAGGATCGGCATCGTCTCGCGATCCGGCACGCTCACCTACGAAGCGGTGCACCAGACCACGCAACTCGGCCTGGGGCAATCGACCTGTGTTGGCATCGGCGGCGACCCGATCAAGGGGCTGGATTTCATCGACTGCTTGCAGATGTTCGAAGACGACCCGCAGACCGAGGCGGTGATCCTGGTCGGCGAAATCGGCGGCAGCCGCGAAGAAGAAGCGGCCGAGTTCATCCGCTCCAACATGAAGAAACCCGTCGCCGCCTACATCGCGGGGCGAACCGCGCCCAAGGGCAAGCGCATGGGCCATGCCGGCGCCATCATCGCCGGCGGCAGCGGTACGGCCGACGCCAAGATCCGCGCGCTGGAAACGGCCGGAGTCGTCGTCGCAGCCAGCCCGGCCGGGCTGGGCGAGGCGGTGAAACAGGCGCTTGCCGCACGATGATACCTGCCCGATGAAACTCGGCATCGCCCAGCTCAATCTCACGGTTGGCGACATCGCCGGCAACGCGGCCAGACTGCTGGCGGCGGCGCGGGAGGCACACTCAGCTGGTGCCTTCCTGCTGCTCACTCCCGAGATGTCGATCTGCGGCTACCCGGCCGAGGACCTGGTGCTGCGCGGCGATTTCACCGCGGCCTGCGCCGCGGCCCTGGAAAAACTGGCAGCTGAGGCGCCGCCCGGGCTTGCATTGATCGTCGGGTTTCCCGAGCGCAGCGACGACGGCCTGTTCAACGCCGCGGCGCTGCTGCGCGGCGGTCGGGTCGAGGCGGTATATCGCAAGCATCATCTGCCTAATCACTCGGTGTTCGACGAGCAGCGCGTGTTCGACAGCGGCAACGCTCCCTGTGTGTTCGCCTGCGACGGTATGAGGTTCGGCCTCAACATTTGCGGCGACATCTGGGAGCCCGGACCCGTGGCCCGCGCCCTCGAAGCCGGCGCCGACTGGCTTCTGGTACCGAACGCCTCGCCCTACCATCTGAACAAGGAGCGCGAGCGTTTTGCCGTGGCACGCTCGCGACAGGCCGAGGCGACCTTGCCGATTGTTTATGCAAACATGGTCGGCGGACAGGACGAGCTGGTGTTCGACGGCGCGTCGTTCGCGATGAATGCCGACGGCGAGGTGGTGGCGCAGTGTCCAGCCTGGCAGGAAGGGCTGTTCTATCTCGAACTCGACCATGAGACGTGCACCGGGCCACAACATGCGCTGCAGGACGAGGAGGCCGCCGTTTACAGCGCGCTGGTGCTGGCGGTGCGTGATTACTTCGGCAAGAACGGCTTCAGGGGAGTCCACCTCGGATTGTCGGGCGGAATCGATTCGGCTCTGACGCTGGCGATTGCAGTCGACGCCCTGGGGGCGGACAAGGTTCACGCCGTGATGATGCCCTCGGATTACACGGCCTCCATCAGCGTCGAGGACTCGCGCGACATGGTGAAGCGGCTTGGCGTGCGCTATTCGGAAATTGCCATCTGGCCGATCTACGAAGCCTTTGCCGGACAGCTGGCGGGCGAATTTGCCGGCCTCGCCGCCGACACGACCGAAGAAAACCTGCAGGCGCGCACGCGCGGCATGCTGCTGATGGCGTTGTCCAACAAGTTCGGCACCCTGGTGCTGACCACCGGCAACAAGAGCGAAATGGCAGTCGGCTACGCCACCCTGTACGGCGACATGGCGGGCGGCTTCGCGGTGCTGAAGGATGTGGCGAAAACGCGGGTGTACCGGCTGGCAAACTACCGCAACGGCCTATCGGCGGTGATTCCCCAGCGCATCATCGACCGTCCGCCATCGGCCGAACTGCGTCCCGACCAGACAGACCAGGACAGCCTGCCGCCGTATGACGTGCTCGATGCGATTCTGGCAGCCTACGTCGAGCGCGACCTGTCGGCGCGCGACATCGTCGCGCAGGGATACGACGCCGCCACGGTGAAAAAGGTCATCCGCATGGTCGATCTCGCCGAATACAAGCGCCGCCAGGCCGCGCCCGGACCACGCATCACCCCGCGCAACTTTGGCAAGGATCGCCGCTATCCCATAACATGCCACTATCGACCCGAAGGAGATCTCCCATGAAAAAAATCGAAGCCGTGATCAAGCCGTTCAAGCTGGACGAAGTGCGCGAAGCGCTGTCGGATATCGGGGTGACCGGTCTGACCGTGACCGAGGTAAAGGGCTTCGGGCGCCAGAAGGGGCACACCGAACTGTATCGGGGAGCCGAATATGTCGTCGACTTTCTGCCCAAGGTGAAGCTGGAAGTGGTGGTCGCCGACAGTTTGCTCGAGCGCGCCATGGAGGCCATCATCGCTGCCGCGCGAACCGGCAAGATCGGCGACGGCAAGATTTTTGTCAGTTCGGTGGAGCAGGTGGTGCGCATTCGCACCGGCGAATCCGGCGAAGCGGCGATCTGAGGCCGCTGGTCTGAAACGGGGGCGAACCTGTCAGGGTGAAAGGCCGCCCCCGATGCCGCTTCAACTCACCAGAAACTGTACCAGGCCTTGCCTTCCAGATTGACCCCCTTGGCGTAGGCGCTGTTGGGGAAATTGAGCGACAGGACGCGCTGGGCGTCATCGCGCAGATCGGTGAGCTTGAGCTTGTCGTAGGAGAAGACCAGGATGACCAGGGCTTCTTCCACTGCGGGCGCCTCGGGATAGGTTTTCAGGACCTCCTTGGCGCGGTTGGCGGCGGCCACCCAGGCTTCCCGCTTGAGGTAGTACTTGGCGACGTGGACTTCATGGGACGCCAGGGCATTGACCAGGTATTTCATCCGGGCGACCGAATCGGGTGCGTACTTGCTTTCCGGGAAACGCGTCACCAGTTCCTTGAACGAGAGGAAGGCCTCGCGCGCAGCCCTCGGGTCACGCTCGCTCATATCCTGCTCGGCCCGCATGCCCAGCATGCTCAGCCTGCCCAGTATCCCCGTATCGTCATTAAAGTTCACCAGCCCCTTCAGATAGTAGACGTAATCGACGTTAGGATGATTAGGGTGCAATTTGATGAAGCGGTCGGCGGCGGCAATGGCTGAAATCGGCTCATTGTCCTTGTAATAGGCGTAGGCGATTTCGATCTGCGCCTGCTGGGCGAAGCGGCCATAGGGGTAACGCGCTTCCAGGGATTCGAACAGCTTGATGGCACGTTCGTAATTACCCTCGTTGAGGTTTTCCTTGGCTTCGCTGTAGAGCTTCTGCGCCGACCAGCCGGAAGTCTCGTCCACGACGTCGGGCAGCAGACCGCACCCCCCGAGGGCGAGTACGGCCATCAGCACCAGACCGGTCAGCGTCTGGCCAAACTTTGAAAAACCGGAAGAACGTAACGTAAGCATGGAAAAAGACACAGAAAATTCAACGACTGATTATAAGGGAAATCATCAGGGCGACATCCGCCAGCTGGTGATCCCCGATGAACAGGGCGGCCAGCGGCTGGATCTTGCCCTGTCCAAGCTGCTGCCGGAGTTCTCGCGCAACCGCATCCAGAACTGGATCCGCGCACGCCGGATCGAGGTGGACGATGGTTTCGCCACGACCAAGATGAAGGTCAGCGGCGGCGAGTCGGTGCGGGTCGAAATCGAGCCGGATTTCGGCGCCACGCCCGACGCGCCTGAGGCCATTCCGCTGAAGGTGGTGTTCGAGGATCCGGTGCTGCTGGTCATCGACAAGCCGGTCGGCCTGGTGGTGCACCCGGGCAGCGGCAACCCGCGTGGCACCCTGCTGAATGCCCTGCTGCACCATGCCCCCCAGGTGGCCGAACTGCCCCGTGCCGGGATCGTGCACCGCC
>Ga0209450_10000350_pt1 | contig 24568 bp, 19 predicted proteins | sample FrelakmetLWP11LW_FD_187149 | JGI IMG/M metagenome (GOLD analysis project Ga0209450, IMG submission 187149) | Freshwater lake sediment microbial communities from the University of Notre Dame, USA, for methane emissions studies - LWP11 LW (SPAdes)... | ecosystem: Environmental > Aquatic >...
CGCAGTCGTTCACCAGCGGCACCTTGCTGCCCGTTCCCTGGACCCGTAGGTGGTTCTGGTCGCCCGTCCCCTCGTTGAACCGGATGCCGGCAATGCCCACGTGGTACGCGTTGCCGCTGGTGAATTGAAACAACGGCGCTGTCGTTGAGTTGTTCGTGATGACCACGCCGCGCGCCATCGTGCCGCCATCAGTCGGCGTGTAGCTCTGCGCCTCGATCCGGATTTGTTTCGTGGTGATGATGCCGCCGTCCCAGGCGGCGGAGCCGTTCGGTATCCTGACTATGTCGCCGTCGGCCGCCTTGTTCACCGCCGCCTGCACGTCGGCGCGGCTACAGCTCGCCGCGGGGATGGTTGCCGCCTGGGCCGGAATACCCGCGGCAAAAAGCAAGAGGCACCCCAGCGCCAGGAACCAGGCGCTTGTTGAGCTGTTCAGTTTGTGTTTTTCCATGATGATCTCCTTAAACCGATATCTGATTGCTTTCCGCTGCCTTACTTACCATCGTGCAATGTCCTAATCGCCGCCTCTATCGTCGTTCCTCGATCACTTATTCTCTCAATCTCTTAATCTCTGCTTGTTGTGGTACCACTATTAGGCTCTTCGGCGCTGCAGGAGTGCCGGGGCTGCCCGCGCGCATCATGATGTATTCCGACTGGTTGCCATTCTGGACTACATAAAAAGTATTCTCATACACCTCCCACCAGCGGGCGCCGATCATCCCTCCCGTGCCGTGCTGGTCCACGTGCGACATGTGCAGGTAGTTGTGCCTGAACACCGTGCGCGCACCGTAATAAGACTGCATGGCGGAGTTCCCCCAGAAGTAGGCGGGGTTCGCGGTATCCAGGTTCGGGTCGTTGTTGATGGACCTGCAATCCTCCAGGTAAACGGCACCCGGCCCGCCGGGGATAATATCGTCCTTCCAACCCGAGTCATCTGAATGCCCCATGCCCAGGTGAGGTGAGACCTGCTTCATCTCAGACATGCAGCCCTCCATCTAAAAGGTTGCCTGAGGATCGCCCTCTTATTCCCTATCCATTGAGGAAGCAAATCACGTGCCCAAGGTCATTTTTCTCAAATTCCATGCCTCATTCGAATCGATGAAGCCCTGCATCGATTCGTCTCCTTTTCAGAAAAGCGTCAAAAGGAAAATGGGCTGGCACGCAAAATAAAAGCGACATGGAAGCCCGAAGCCGCTCCACAGGCTCATGTGTGGGTCTAAAGGCGCCAACCTGATCTCTTGACGACTCAGCAAAGGAAGCAATTGCCTAAGACCCTATGCATCTCCAAAAGAGGCAATACCTCTTTGTCCAAAAACAGACCGTACCCGTTGCCTGTGCGCTTTTTCCCGCCAACCGGCAAAAAAGTATACATGCCTGGGTTCGCTGGCTCTTAAAGAAGCACTGACTAAATGGCTGTGAATCAGCGGTAGGTTTCTTTCCAAACATGCGAGTCTTCAGAGGGGTCCCACTCAGCGTCTGATGATTCAACAGCAGCGGGGCTGTGATATGAAGGGGAAGCTTTCGGCAGGCAATGCCCTATTTCCGACCCTGGGCGATGAGATCCATAATTGAAAGAAGCAAGAAGGGCTTGTGTGGTGCGCGGGTGAGGTGATAAGAACTCGGTTTCACTGGGACGGAATATAGGGGATTTTGGCCCTGGGTGTCAAGGGCAAACTTGCCACATCATGTTGGGGGCCAGGGGATTGCGGTCGAGAGGGCGGCACACGATATGGGCCTCAGCGAACGGAAAGCTGAAGACTTGAGATCTTCATTTGAATCATATATAAAGCATTTCTGAATTGACAAGGACTATGCATCATATATAATACATTTATGCTATTTGAGATAGGAACACAAATTCGACTGGCGCGGAAGAGTCGGAAGATCACGCAGGCTGAACTGGGGAAGACCCTGGGCATGAGCCGTTCTACTATTGGGCAGATCGAGCGAGCCACGGTACAGGACATCGGCGTGCGCAAGCTCATCCGGCTGCTGGAATACCTGGGGCTGGAGATACGGGTCCGGCCGGCGGGAAGACCTCCGACATTGGAAGAACTGCGCGAAGAGGAGGTTCGCTGATGACATCTGCATCTTCCCTCGCCGTGTGGGCCGGTGAGGCACGGTCCGGGATTCTTGAAGGGGAACGGGGTCAGAAGCATATATTCGCTTACTTTAGAGATGCCGGCACTGAGGTTGAGGTCTCCCTCACAATGCCTCTGAGGTTGGAGAGTTGGGTGAGCCGAGACTTGCATCCGATCTTCCAAATGAACCTGCCAGAGGGAGCGCTGCTGGAAGTAGTCCGCCGGGCTATCTCCAAGGTAGTAGGGGACGATGATCTGTCGATCCTCCGGGTGACCGGGGGAAACCAGGTAGGCAGGAACCGGTTTTCTCTTCCCGGCGAAGCATTCCCTAGGATTTCAGAGACACCCGAATCCCTCCAAGAACTCCTCACCTATCCCGACACGCGTGATCTTTTCCACGAGCTTGTGGCCAGATACGCGCTTCGCTCAGGGATATCAGGCGTTCAACCGAAAGTATTACTGGATGCCACGGAGCGCGGCACGCTCACCTCGGCTCGGTATATTGTCAAGTCGTGGGGAACCGATTACCCGTACCTCGCCGCCAATGAGCATTTCTGCATGACCGCGGCAAAACGGGCCGGCCTGCCGGTGCCGGAATTCTTTCTCTCGGACAACGGCGGCCTCTTCATCTTGCGCCGCTTCGACCTCACTCCCGACGGCGCCTCCATCGGCTTTGAAGATATGTGCAGCCTCCAGGCCCTCGGGACTTCGCAAAAGTATGGAAGCAGCTATGAACGAGTAGCGAAGAGCATCAGGGATTTTGTGTCGAGTGAACACGTGATGTCGGCAAGGGAGCAGCTTTTTGCAACCTTGGTGCTGTCGGTCATGGTGCGGAACGGCGACGCCCATCTGAAGAATTTCGGGGTCCTCTTCGCCTCACCCGGCCAGACGGTCACGTTCGCTCCTTTGTACGACGTGGTGACCACAACCGCCTATATCAGAAATGACGTGCCGGCCCTTTCTCTTGCAGGAACGAAGAAGTGGTGGCCGCGAAAGGTACTGGAACAGTTTGCCGTGACTCATCTGTCTATGCCGGTGAGAGCAATTCGCGACGTCTTCGATCGTGTTGCCGAGGCAGTCAGGGAAACAGGGCGGATGATCCCAGGATACATCGCTGAGCACCCGGAGTTTCGAGAAATTGGCGAGCGCATGATGACACAGTGGAACCAAGGGGTAAGCGACCTGCCGGGCTGAGGAACAAACCAGGGAAATTCAAGCTCTGCTTTTCCCTAACACTTCCTTCCGGATGAAATCCACAGCATTTCTGAAAACCTGCACGCCTTCTCCTTCTCCGCTGGTCAGTGCTTTGCCCTGACGGAGCAGAACCTCCTTCTTTCGGGTCCAGTCGGGGTGGTTGGTGACATGGTTGAAAGCCTCGGGGTGCGGCATGAGTCCGAAGATGCGGCCCGTAGGGTCGCAGATGCCGGCAATGTCCCGAAGCGATCCGTTCGGATTGGCCGGCCACTGGCTGTTCGCCGGATTACCCGATGAATCGGCGTACTGGGCCACCACTTGCCTGTTCTTGAAAAGGCTCTCCATGTCCTGCTTCAGGGCGTAGAAATTGCCTTCCCCGTGGCGGACCGGAAGTTCGATCTCTTGAATGCCTTTTGTGAAAACGCAAGGAGAATCCGGGTTGACCTTCAGCCGCACCCAAGCATTGATGAAATTCCCTGCTGCATTCGGGATCAGGGCGATCCGGCGTTCGTTGTAGTTGCTGTCAAAGCCGGGGAGCAGACCCAGGTTCACAATGGCCTGGAAACCATTGCATATCCCAATGATCAGCTTGCCGGACCGGATGAATTGATCCAGCTCATTTCTGAGGTTAAAGCCTATTTTGGATGCGAGAAGCACGCCGGCGCCGTGATCGTCGGCCCAGCTGAAACCGCCTCCGAAAACCAGGATGTGGTAGTCGTCGAGCTTAACCCTGGATCCCCACCGCTCTCCGTAAATGACTTCATTGATATGGATTCGGCGGGAGTCGGCTCCGGCCAGTTTCAGGGCGTAATCCGTCTCGTAGTCGCAGTTCAACCCAAACCCGGTGAGCACCAGGGCTTTCACAGGGATCATATCAATCCTCCAGGAATAATGGGACACCGATGAACACAGATTGTCACAGGGAAGCCAAGATTTTTTCTTTTTTTGATTCAGTAAATCTGTGTGTATCTGTGTCCAGTCTTTTCTCAGATCAGTGTGCCAAAGCGCGAGTTCCAAGCTTTCTTCAGATCAAGAATATCCTCATCGATGATCAGTTCCCCTTTTCCACGCCGCACCTTGAAGCGTGGGGTTTCCGTGACCTCCCCAATGCATGCAATGGGCATGAACTCAAAGAGCTTTTCAAACGCCTCTTTTCTTGCCGGGTTCACGGTAACGACGAACCGTCCTGCAGACTCGGAATAGAGGAGCTGGGCGGATGAAAGCCCGGGGCGAGAAGGGGCTTTCCCAATGTGAATCTCCATTCCCAGCTCGCCGGCCATGGCCACCATGGCCAGGTGGACGGCCAGTCCCCCTTTGGCCACGGCGTGAGCCGATGAGACAAGTTCCTGTTGCATGGCGCGGTGCAAAGCAAGATAAAGGGGCCATACGACGTTGACATCGACTTTCGGAACATAGAGACCGATTTTTTCCATCAACTGGTAATACTCGCTTCCCCCGAGCTCATTCTTCGTCTCTCCGAGCGCATAAACCAGATCGCCCGGAAACTTGGCATCCAGGGTGACGCAAGTCTTCACGTCATGAACCACGCTCGACACCGTGAAGAGCAGCGCCGGTTTTCCCGAAACCTTACGCCTCTCCCCATAGGGGCCTTCGAGATTCCCGTCGACGTACATGCTGTCTTTCCCCGAGAGGAGGGGGATGTTGAAGGCGAGGCAGGTGTCCCTGAGCGCCCAGCAGGATCTCACCAGCTGGGCCGCCTTGTATTTGCCGTCCGGGTTTGTCACAGGATCATGCTGAACCGTGGGCCAGCAGAAATTGTCCACCCCTCCCAGATGCTCCGGGTCCCCGCCGACGGCAATCGCTTTTCTCACCGCTTCATCGATCGTCACGGCCGTCATGGGGTACGTATCGATCTCGGAATAAAAAGGGCTCAGGGCCTGGCTGACGACAATGCCTGTCTCACTACCGAGGATGGGCCTCATGACCGCGGCATCGCTGGGGATGTCCCTCTTCTTGCCCACGAGAGGCTTGATGACGCTGCCTCCCTGCACTTCGTGGTCGTATTGGCGGGTGATCCAGCTCCTGGAACACAGGTTTGGACGGGCCAGCATGGTTTTGAGAAGATCGCCATGTTTCCCCGGTTCGCTCAGCACTGGTTCTGTGAGGCCTCTCATTTCAGGCGGCAGCCACTCGGCCTCAAACTCCCACTGGGGGAAATCGGACTGGAGAAGGTCCATGCGGATGTAGGCGCAAGTCTTGCCCTTGTAGTCCAACCTCAGGGCACCGGAATCATTGTATTCGCCGATGACCGTGCTTTCCACACCGTGCTTTTCCGAAAGAGCCATGAAGCGGGGCAGATGTTCCGGTTTGACCGCGATGGTCATTCTTTCCTGCGACTCGGACACCCATATCTCCCACTGATCAAGACCCTCATACTTGAGCGGGACCTTGTCGAGATCGACCCGGCAACCGTTGCTGAAACGGGCGGACTCGCCGATGGAGGAAGAAAGACCGCCTCCGCCGTTGTCCGTGATGTAGGAAATGAGACCGTCGTCTCTAGCCTCCAGCAGGAAGTCGTGCATTTTTTTCTGGGTGTAGGGGTCGCCGATCTGCACGTGGCCGGCAGGCGTGTGCTCCGTGAATATTTCTGAGGAAGCGGTCACCCCGTGGATCCCGTCCTTGCCCACCCTGCCGCCCGACATGATGATGAGATTCCCTTTGGATGTCTTTTTCGTGTGGGAGGGTTCCTTGCCGAGCGAGGCCGGCATGATTCCAAGAGCGGTTACAAAGACCAGGCATTTCCCCATGTAGCTGTCATCGAAATAAAGCAGGCCGTAGGGCGTCGGAATTCCGCTCTTGTTCCCGCCGTCTTTCACGCCTTCGATCACGCCGTCGAGCAGGCGCCTGGGGTGAAGGTGGGGCTTGAGGTCTTTGGCGTAGTCCCTGGGGCCCACGCAAAACCCATAGGTACCCAGAATGAGTTTTGCGCCTTTTCCCGTGCCCATGGGGTCCCTGTAAATCCCGACGATGCCCGTGAGCGATCCACCGTAAGCCTCCATGTTGGAGGGGCTGTTGTGGGTCTCCCCGGTGATGACGTAGTTGTGGTCGGTGTTGAATCTTGCCACCCCGGCGTTGTCCCAGAGAACGGAGACCACCCAGGGCTTCTCCTCCTTGACCTTTAGGGTGGGCGCTTCGATGCAGGTCTTGAAGAGGTTGTCCACGATCTGGACGCGGCCGTCCGAGAGGTCCTTGTACCTGAAAAGGCCCCTGAAGGTGTTGTGGTTGCAATGGTCGCTCCGGGACTGGGAAATGTACTCGAGTTCAACATCCGTGGGCAGGCTGAGGCCCATCTTTCTTCGCTCGGCCAAAACGTCTTGTCTCAAGAAATATTCCCGGATGGTGGGGATGTCCTTGTCCTGAAGCGCGAGGTTCCGCACCTGGGAGATTTCTCGCAGCTCCCGGTCGCTGCCTATGGGAACTGTTGTGACCCGGGGTTCGTGATTGAGGATCACTTTGGGCAGGATAAAGCCGATGCCTTCTTCCGGCTTCCATTCTTGGCGGCTGAAGACCCTCCACTGCTGAATGATCTCGTTGGCGAGAATCTCCCGCGCAATGGTTCTTACCTGGGTTTCTTGAACGTCTGCCTTGATCGCGTAGAGCTTGGAAGTGTATACCGCCTCATGAGCTTTGAACTTGATCTTAAACAGGTCTTCAACCGCTTCCACGGCCGTGCTTCCGGCGGTGTCTCTCACTCCGGGGCGATAGCCGACCCAAATGAGCCAGTCGAAATCCTGAGCCAGGGGCTTGAAGGAAGATTCCTCAGTGATGGGATTTGTGAAAATACTGGTCCGCGCCGCTTCCCTCTGTTCTGAAGTGAGCTCTGCATCGATCATGAGGATGCGGATGACGCGGATTTCATCGACTGCAATGCCGAAGTAGTCCTTCGCCTTTCTCTTGACCCCTGAGCCTTCCGCGTCCGTGAGGTTGCTTTTGAGCCGGATCTCCAGTCGGGATACCATCCGTTACTCCTTGTTTTTTATAGAGATTCTGATATGATGTTAACAACTCTAAAACAATCCCGACAGTTGAGTCAACAGAATAAGCGGGAGCGCATCGGGTTGAAATGCGGGGCAGAAGTGTCTATATTCTTAAGCATCCATAAGACAAGTTTTGAGAAACTCTTGTGAATTTAGGTGAGTGAGGAAATCATGATGGACGATGATGTGATCAGAAACGAAGTTGGAGAAAAGCTCCCCAATCAGAAAGAGCTTGAAAAAGAGCTCAGCGACTATCTGTCAAAAAAGTACGGCAACCGAATCAAGATCATTTCTCCTTTTGTCTATCCGAAGGCCCAGGAGATCGGCACGGAAGAGGGCAAAGCAGGAGAAAAGAAGGAGCAGGTCATCAACTTTGATATGCTCCCCGAGGAGCTTGAATCCCATCTGGACAGCTTTGTGGTGAAACAGAATCAGGCAAAGGCTGTGCTGGCGACCAAAGTTTGCACCCACTTCAACCGCATCAAGCACTTCAAGAAGCAAACGAACAAGAAAAAAGGCGGCGGGGTCGGAATGATCAAGAACAACGTGCTCATGATCGGTCCGACCGGGGTGGGAAAAACCTACATCGTCAAATTGATCGCTCAGAAATTGGGCGTCCCTTTTGTCAAAGGGGACGCCACCAAGTTCAGCGAGACCGGATACGTGGGAGGGGATGTGGAGGACCTGGTTCGTGACCTGGTCTACGAGGCCAGCGAAGACATCAGTCTTGCGGAGAACGGCATCATCTACATCGACGAAGTGGACAAGATTGCTTCATCGAGGAATTTTATCGGACATGATGTGTCACGAACCGGCGTCCAGAGGGCTTTGCTGAAGCCCATGGAAGAAACGGAAGTGGACTTGAAAGTCCCTCATGATGCGGTCTCCCAAATCCAGGCGATCGAGCATTTCCGACGGACCGGCAAGAAAGAGAAAAGGGTGGTCAACACCAAGAACATTCTTTTCATCATGAGCGGTGCCTTCGGGGAACTGGGCAACATCATCAAGAAGAGGCTTCAGAAACAGGGGATCGGGTTTGAGGCGGACGTGCGGCCGACCGAGATCCCGTGGGAGATTCTCAAGGAGGTCACCGCTCAGGACCTCGTGGAATTCGGCTTTGAATCGGAATTTGTGGGACGCCTGCCCGTCGTTGTTGTTTTTGATGAACTGACCAAGGAAGATCTCGTTGAGATTCTCAAGAACCCCAATAACCCGATTATCCTGAGTAAGAGACTGGACTTCAAGGCCTACGGCATTGATATCAAGTTTGAAGAGGAAGCCTTGGTCAAGATAGCCGAGACAGCGGCAAAAGAGAAAACCGGCGCAAGAGGTCTTGTGAGCGCCATTGAAAAAGTCCTGATCCCGTTTGAGAAGAACTTGCCCTCGACGCCGATCAAAAGGCTGCTCGTAACGGCGGAGCTGGTGGAGGATCCCGAGGCCGAGCTGAAACGCCTGAGAGAGGGCGTGGATGACCCTTTGAGAGAGGCAAGGTTTGAGGTCGCGGCGTTGACGGAGTTGGAGAACATCAAGTCCTTCATTGAAAAGAGGGACAAGGATTTCGGCCGGACCCCTGGGCTGGAAGTGAATGATGCGAGGAGAGGGCTTATTTCAGAGATCTATCTCAAGAAGATCTCCGACGTGAACACGGCGTTTGAGGAATTTGTGGTCATGTACCAGGAGATCAAGGCGGAAGAAGCCGCTCTGGCTCACGACATGGAGCTTAATGTCACGTTTGACGATGGAGCCACGGATGAACTGCTCCGCCGATCCATTGAGACAGGACAGGATGCGGGCTCTCTGACTTACCAGTTGGCGAAAAAGCTGGAGTACGGGCTGAAGCTCGTCAAGGACCGCTCCGGCGTTGATCATTTTGTGGTCACCAAGGATGCGGTGCTGGATATGGACAAATACATCAACGACCTGGTGAAACGGTACTACCGCAAGGAATACGGCGCACCTCAGTCCGAGGATGACTTCAACCGGCGGGACAACCAATGATCGGAATTTCGAAGCTCTACTGCGGGACCGTGGAACCCTCTGATGCCCTGCGCTATGGAAGGTCCTCAAAAGATCTGCCCTCCCACCTTCTCCAGTTCTCTTCAGACAAGAAACCGGTGGTGGTCTGGAACGTGACGCAAGCCTGTAACCTGAAGTGCGTGCACTGTTATGCCCACGCCACGGAGAAGGGGCACAAAAAGGAGTTGAGCACAAAGGAAGGCTTTGCGGTGCTGGATGACCTGGCTGAATTCGGTGTGCCGGTGGTGCTTTTCTCCGGAGGAGAACCGCTGGTTCGCAAAGACCTCATGGATCTGGCGAGCTATGCGGTGCAGCGGGGAATGAGGGCGGTCATCTCCACCAACGGAACGCTCATCACCAGGACCATGGCCAAAGAGCTCCGCAAAGTGGGGCTTTCCTATGTCGGGGTGAGCCTGGACGGTCTCAGGGAAGTCCATGACCGCTTTCGCGGAAAAAAGGGCGCTTTCAGCGACGCCATGCAGGGGATTCGCAACTGCCAGGAGCAGGGGCTCAAGGTGGGGCTTCGATTCACGCTCAACCGCATGAATGTGGAGGAGGTTCCAGGCATCTTCGACCTTCTGGAGGAGACAAACATTCCCAGAGTCTGCTTCTACCATCTGGTGTATGCGGGGCGGGGTTCGAATCTTGTGGAACACGATCTGAATCATGCAGAAACAAGAAAGATCGTGGACCTCATCATGGACAGAACCAAGGATCTCCACGGCAGGGGTCTGGCAAAGGAGGTGCTCACTGTGGACAACCACGCCGACGGTCCCTATGTGTATCTCCGCATGGTGCGAGAGAAGAGTGATCGGGCCGGAGAGGTTCTTGAACTCCTCAAGATGAACGAGGGAAACAGTTCAGGAAGGGGCATCGGCTGCATCAGCTGGGACGGGGCTGTACATGCAGATCAGTTCTGGCGTCACCTCAGCTTCGGAAACGTTCGGGAGAAACCCTTCAGCGAGATCTGGACGGATCTCACTCATCCGGTGATGGCAAAACTCAAAGACAAGAAGCAGCACGTGAAAGGCCGCTGCGCAGCCTGCACGTGGCTGGACATCTGCGGAGGAAATTTCAGGGTAAGAGCCGAAGCCGTGTCCGACGATCTCTGGGCTCCGGATCCCGCCTGCTATTTGTCGGATGAGGAAATAGGATTAAGAAATGCCTAAAATGCACTAAAATGCCAAGAATGCCTAAAGTTGAAGAGCCAAAACCCTAACCACGAAAGCACGAAAATTGGAAAACACGAAAAAGGGCAAGGGGGCGTTTGAAACCCTCTTCTTTCGTGCTTTCGTGATGGGTTTTCCGAAGATCTTTCTACAACGGACTACTGACAACGGACAACTGACAACCTATGCAATGATGAGGTTCTCCTATGATGGTTCGGCCCCGCAGACTCAGACAGAGTGCAACGCTCCGGGAAATGGTTCGGGAAACAACCCTTTCGCCTAAGGATTTCATCTACCCTCTTTTCGTGAAGCCGGGTCACGGCAAAAAGGATCCCATTCCTTCCATGCCCGGGCAGTACCAGTTTTCCGTGGATACGATTGTTCAGGAAGCGAAAGAAGTTTGGGCTCTCGGGATTCCCTCGGTCATCCTCTTCGGGATTCCTGACCGGAAGGATGCCGTGGGGAGCAGGTCTTACGCGGAAGACGGCGTCGTCCAGATGGCGGTTGCAGATATCAAGGCAAAAGTTCCGGACATGGTGGTGATCACGGATGTTTGCCTTTGCGAGTACACGGACCACGGTCACTGCGGGATCATCAAGAACGGCAAGGTGGACAATGACTCAACCCTTGAGCTCCTGGCGCGTCAGGCGCTCAGTCATGCCTACGCGGGAGCCGACTTCGTCGGTCCCTCGGACATGATGGACGGACGGGTGGCAGCCATCCGGACCGCTTTGGATGCGGGAGGTTTCCACGACACGGGCATTCTGTCGTATGCGGTGAAGTATGCTTCGGCTTTTTATGGCCCCTTCCGGGAAGCTGCGGAATCAGCCCCGCAATTCGGAGACCGGGCAGGCTATCAGATGGACCCTGCGAACGCTTTGGAAGCCATGAAGGAAGCCTGGCTCGATGTGGAAGAAGGGGCGGACATGATCATGGTGAAGCCTGCGCTCCCGTATCTTGACATCGTGAGGCGGGTGCGCGAGCAGTGCCTCCTGCCTTTGGCGGCCTACAATGTGAGCGGCGAGTTCGCCATGGTCAAGGCGGCCGCCGAAAAAGGCTGGATCGACGGAACCCGCGCCATGATGGAGGTGCTCACCTCCATCCGAAGGGCAGGGGCGGATCTGATCCTCACCTATTTCGCGAAAGAAGCCGCGCAGGTCCTGAAGAGAATTTAGCCACAGACCCGCCACAAGGACGGTGGGCAAGCCCACACACACCTTTTTGGCCAAGCGACTTGCTCGGCCAAAAGAAGGTCAAGAAGAAAAGCAAAATGTCAAAATCCAAGAGCCAGACAGGGCGCGACAAGCAACCTGCAACAAGCGACGGGCGGCCAGTAAGGGAGCAGGGGCCCAGCGCAAGCGGAAAAGTAGGATTCCCAACCAAGAGCATGGAAGCACAACACAGCAAGCACCAGCCCCGTCTCGTGGCTTGGGAGGTCACCCGGAACTGCAACTTGAACTGCGTTCACTGCAGGGCCGCGGCCAGTCGAGGGCCGTACGCCGGCGAGCTGAGCACCGAGAAGTGCCGGGAAATCCTGAATCAGATTGCTGCGGTGGGGCAACCCATTGTCATTCTCACCGGCGGCGAGCCTCTCCTGAGAGAGGACATCTTCGAACTTGCGAAACATGGGACCGATCTGGGGCTTCGCATGGTCATGGCGGCCAACGGCACGCTCATCACTCGCGAGATCACAAAGAGGATGAAGTCCTCCGGAATTCAACGGGTGAGCATCTCCCTGGACGGACCGGATGCCTCTACTCACGACCGGTTCAGGCAGGTGCAAGGCGCTTTTGACGGGTCGATCCGGGGCATTGAAGAGCTCAAGAAGGAAGGGATCGAATTCCAAATCAACACAACGATCACGCGCCACAATGTGGACCAGGCTCAAGCCATGCTCGACCTTGCCGTAAGACTCGGAGCAGCCGCGCACCACATCTTCCTCCTAGTCCCCACCGGGCGGGCTAAAGACATGACGGATCAGGAAATCAGCGCAGCGCAGTACGAGGAGATTCTTCACTGGTTCTATGAGAGGCGAAGCGCCGTGCCCATTCATCTGAAAGCAACCTGTGCGCCTCATTTCTATCGAGTCCTGCGGCAAGAGGCCCACCGAAAAGGCGAGAAAGTCGACTACGCCACCTACGGACTGGATGCTATGACCAGGGGATGCCTGGGCGGTACATCCTTCTGCTTCATCTCTCACCTTGGAACGGTGCAGCCATGCGGGTATCTGGAAGTCCAAAGCGGGGATCTGAAGAACTCAACGTTTCAGGAGGTCTGGGAAAACTCGCCTGTGTTCACGAAACTGAGAGACTTCTCCAATTACAAGGGGAAGTGCGGTGCTTGTGAATACTTGAAGTTCTGCGGCGGGTGCAGGGCAAGAGCCTTTGAAGCGACAGGGGATTTCATGGAAGAAGAACCCCTTTGCCTGTATCAGCCCTCCAGAAAGGCTCTGCATGGATGCCATTGACCGGAAGATCATCAACGCGATTCAGTCCAACTTTCCCATAAGCCTTCAGCCGTACCAAGAGCTCGGGAAGCAGCTTCACCTGGCGCCCGACGAAGTCCTGAAGCGGGTAAAAGTGCTCAAGGCGGCCAGCATCATCCGGCGGATCGGCGGAAACTTTCATTCCCACCGGCTCAACTATACGAGCACGCTATGTGCGGCGCGGGTGCCGGAGGACAAGATCGAGCATTTCGTGGAGGTGGTGAACAACTACCCCGGTGTCACCCACAATTATTTGAGAAAACACGATTACAACATCTGGTTCACTTTTATTGCCCCAAGCACGTCCACCATCGAGAACGCATTGAAGGAAATCTCGGAAAAAACAGGGGTGAAAGAGGTCTACAGTCTGCCTGCGGTGAGGATGTTCAAGATCCGGGTGGATTTCGAGGTTTGAGCGCCGTTATTTGTACATTTCGAGAATTGCATCGAGCTGATCTTGGGTGATTTTGCCTGCTTCGACCAGAAGGTCGCCGATTCCATCTTTTCTCATATCGTCCACGTTCATGATGGATTCAATGCTCTTGCCCTGGGTGCTGAAGACGGTGCACTCCAGGGTAAGTTTAGATTTCTTTAAGAGCCGCAGATCACTGCCGATGAAGATGAAGTGGTAGCTGAGAATGAAATAACCGCACGCCAATATTACGACCCAGATGACAAGTTTTTTCAAGCCTTTTTGCATATTCTTGTATCCTTTGGATGATCTTTCTTGCGGACGGAGGCAAGAAAGACCTCGACTCTCGTGCAAGCGGCGAAAGGTTGCTTAAAAGACTATCAAAAAGTAGCTTCGGAGTCAACCCCCCGACTAACCCGTGCTTCGGCAAGGGGCGCGCTCAGGGTTCACCCTGAGCCGTTCGAGGGTTTCACGGCCCTGAGGGGAATCGAGGGGAAGCCGTTGCAACCCTGTTCTTTCGATCGGGGGTTTGAGCGCTGCCGACGGGTCAAGTCACTCCGACGCGAATGTGAGGCATGACATGGAACAAGGCAAACCAGGGGACTTCATCGATCGGGCCATTGAAGCCGCTGCAAAAGCGCATGGGAGGCAGGTGAGAAAAGGGACAAGAATCGCCTATATCACTCATCCTTTTGCCGTGGGCGTCATCCTGGCCAGGGCAGGATGTTCCGAGGAGGTCATTGCCGCAGGCATTCTGCATGATACTGTGGAAGATGCCCGAGTCAAGCTGAGCCGCATCAGAGAGGAATTCGGGGAGAAGGTCGCTTCTATTGTAGAAAAATGCACAGAGCCGGACAAGAGACGGCCCTGGAACAAGCGCAAGCAGCATACTCTTGATGTCTTGGAAGAGGCCGGGCTAGAGGTAAAGTTTGTGTTCTGTGCGGATAAGCTCCATAACATCAGAACCATCGCAAGGGATTGCCGCAAGGTGGGAGACAGGGTTTGGCGTCGCTTCCGGCGGGGGCGAGAGGAGCAGAGGTGGTATTACACGTCGCTCGTGAACTCCCTTCGATCCAGCACAAAGAACGCTTCTTATGAGAAGCTTTACAAGGAGCTGAAAAGGGAAGTAGAAGAAGTCTTCAACGAGCCTCAAAAAGGGAGGGCAAAGCATGAGCAAAGGAAGTGAAGGAAAGGTCTTTTATTTTGAGAAGAAAGGGTCTGTCAACACGGATCGGACTCTGGAGATCGCTCTTGCCTGCTGTGAGCAGAAGGGCATCAAGAAAATCGTTGTGGCTTCTTCCACCGGGAAAACAGCTCTCCTGCTGCGTGAGAAAGCCAAGCCTTCGATAGAAGTCATCGGGGTCACCTACAGTGCCGGGAGCAAATACCGTGAAGAGGTGGAGGAGTTCAATCGGAACCGCGAAACGATGATCAAGAAAAGCATTCAGGTCGTGCGGGGGCTTCACGCGCTCAGCGCCACGGAAAGAGCCTTCGAAAACAAGTACAAGAGCGGGTTGCTTCCTCTCAACATTGTTGCCGACACGCTCCGGATGTTTTCTCAGGGCATGAAGGTCTGCCTGGAAGTCAGTGTCATGGCGGCCGAGGCAGGATTCGTCTCGCCGGACGAAGAGGTCGTGGTGGTCGGGGGGAGCGGCACAGGAGCGGACACTGCGGTGATCATGAAGCCCGCCTATGCAGCGGCCATGTTTGAGACTAAATTCAAGGCAGTCCTCTGCATGCCGGCGTAGCACAAAGATTCACCGCAGAGGGCGCGGAGCACGCAGAGGGATGAAAGAAAGCGGACACGGATTTCCACAGGTAAACGCGGATTTTTTCTCTTTTTGATCAAATAAATCCGTGTTCATCTGTGTCCCAATATTCTCTGCGCTCTCAGCGTTCTCTGCGGTGAGAGATTCGCCAGCCTTAGACCGTGTTTTATAGCGCTTCCATCATGATCTCTGAGAGTTCCCGGACCAGCAGCCCCTTGTCCGTTGCCGGGTCCTCATAGGTCATGACGCAGAACGGACAGGCCGTTGCAATGACTTCGGCGCCTTTTTCGATCGCCTCCAGAACCCTCTTTTCGCTGTTCCTCTGATAAGCTACTTCCGCCTCGTAAAACATTCTTCCGCCTCCGCCTTCGCAGCAGAGGGAGTTCTCTCTCGAAGAGGTGAACTCCAGGAATTCGAGACCCGGTATGGCCTTGAGGATGTTCCTGGGCGCGTCGAAAACCTTGTTTTGCTTACCGAGAAAACAGGGGTCGTGGTAAATGACCTTCTTGTTGTAGGGCGTCTTGAAGGAAAGAGTCCCTGCTGTGACCAGCTCCGACACCGCCTCCGTGTAATGGGACACTTTGATGTCCAGGTCCCCGTATTCTTTCTTGAGGGCGTTCATGCAGTGAGGCGACAAGGCCAGGATCTCCTTGACCCCGTACTTTTTAAAAGACGCGGCATTCCCCTGCTGAAGGTCTTCGAAGAGGCCCAACTCCCCCATCCTTCGTATCTCGTTGCCGCAGCAGACTTCCTCCGCCCCCAGAATTCCGAACTCGACGCCGCACTGGGTTAATATCTTTGAAACATTGACCGGGATGACCGTGCATCGGGGGTCGTAGGCTTGGATGCAGCAGGTGAACAGCAGCCTCTTGGACTGAGTGTCCTTGACGTGAGGGATCTTCAGGCCCGCTTCCTCTACCCAGGCCCCTCGTTTGGGCTTTGGCCGGCCCCAGGGGTTTTTCTGAACATAGGTGTTTTCCAGAGCTTTTTGAATCGTCAGGGGAATCTCTCCTCCTTCGACCAGAGCCGACCTGAGTTCGAAGATCATCTCAGACGGCTTGACATCCCTTGGGCACCTGAGCGTGCATTCGCCGCACGAGGTGCAGTACCAGGGGATGGACGCTTCTATGTCCCTGTGCAAAAGGTTTTTCCTCACGAGCATCCTGATGTTGAAAGGGGTCATTCCCGATTCAGGGCAGCTCCCGGAACACATTCCACACTGCATGCACATCGATACTTTGCTCTGATTCTGGCTCTCCATGATCTTCACTCCTCGCACGAAAGGCTTTATCGTTTGTTTTCCGACAAGAGGATTCCCCTGCGGGTTGCTTCTAAACCAGCCCCATCGCTGAACGACTGCCCTGTCCTCCAAAAAGAGCGCAGGGGTGGGCAACCTGAAAAACGGTATGTAAATACCATGAAGTGGGTTCTCAATCAAGCGCTCGGTGAGGGGATTTCTCAGAATTCCACCATGAAAAAGTTTTTGCACTTCCTCTAGGCGCGGGGTATATTACACAACTTTTGAAACGTGCCTGTTTGATTCGCAGGAGGTGACCCTATGGCTAAAAAGAAGTTCGGCGTCCATCCCTACATCCCGAATTCCGTGCCTGAAGTCCAGACAGAGATGCTTCGGGAAATCGGGGCCGGGAGCGTAGAGGAGCTCTACGCGAGCATTCCCGAGAGGCTTAGGCTCCAGAAAAACATGGATCTTCCGGAGCCCCTCTTGTCGGAGTCTGAGCTGAAAAAACACGTGGAAGCCCTGCTTTCCAGAAATACGAGCTGCCGGGAATATCTCAGCTTTTTGGGAGGCGGGTGCTGGCAGCACGATGTGCCTGCGGTGTGCGACGAGATCAACCAGCGCTCCGAATTCCTCACCGCCTATGCGGGGGAACCCTTTGAAGACCATGGCCGGTTCCAGGCGCTCTTCGAGTACGAGAGCCTGATGGGAGAGCTTCTGGACATGGACGTGGTCAATGTCCCGACCTATGACGGCACGCAGGCCGCCAGCACTTCGATCCGGATGGCTGCAAGAATCACCGGCCGCGACCATATTCTGGTGTCCGACACCCTGGCACCGGACAAACTCCTGGTGATCAGAAATTATTGCCGCTCGGATCTGACGATCGAAGGGGTCAGGCACTGTCCAGTGACCGGCCGTCTGGATCTCAAGGATTTGAGAGGGAAGATCTCCAAGCGGACCGCGGCGGTCTATTTTGAAAACCCCTCCTACCTGGGCTGCGTGGATGATCAGGGGGAAAAAATTTCGGACCTGATTCACCGTGCCGGTGGTATCAGCATTGTGGGCGTGGACCCTATTTCCCTCGGGGTCATCGCACCGCCCAGCCATTACGGGGCGGATATTGCTTGCGGCGACATCCAGCCCCTGGGAATCCACATGCATTTCGGCGGAGGCCATGGCGGATTCATCGCCACTCGCGACGAGGAGCGGTTCGTCAGGGAATATCCCTCGCGGCTCTTCGGGATCGAGGAAACAGCGCTTCAGGGCGAATATGGATTCGGTGACGTTCTCTACGAACGCACCTCCTTTGCAGACCGCGACAAATCCAAGGAATTCGTCGGCACAGCCGCAGCCCTTTGGGGGATCACGGCAGGAGTCTATCTCAGCCTCATGGGGCCCAAGGGCATGCAGGAGATCGGGAAAACCATTATGCAGAAATCGCAATATGCGGCCAAGCGTCTCTGTGAAGTCCGAGGGCTGTCGCTGGCTTTTCCCGATGCCGTGTTTTTCAAGGAATTGGTGATCGATTTCAACAAGACCGGCAAATCGGTGAAGAGCATCAACGCAGCGCTTCTCAGGGAGAAGATCTTCGGCGGGATGGATTTGTCGGAGCAGTTCCCTGAGATGGGTCAAGCCGCCCTTTTCTGCGTCACCGAAATTCACACGAAAGAAGAGATCGACCGTCTGGCCGAAAGCCTGAAGAGAATTCTGGGCACAGGCAGAAAAGTTCGGGCCGTGAACAAGGGAAAGCGAGGATAGCCATGGGAATGAACATGAAGACAAAGCTTCGACGTTTTCACCAGGCAACGTGGGATGAGCCGATCATTTTTGAACTGAGCCGCAAAGGGGAACGGGGTGTCCTGGTTCCTCAAGCGGAGAAGGGGATTGAAGACGTTGTGGGTGACGGTCTCTCAAAGCTCCCCAGGAAACTGAGAAGGAAAACGCCGCCCCAACTCCCCGAGCTCTCCCAGATGCAGGTCCTGAAGCATTATCTCAGGCTGTCCCAGGAGAATCTCGGCGCTGATCTCAATGTGGACATAGGGCAGGGCACGTGCACCATGAAATACAGCCCCAAAGTGAACGAGCAGTTCGTGCGGTCTCCCAAGGTCAGCGCGCTGCACCCGCTCCAGGACCCGAGCACGGTTCAGGGCATCCTGGAGATCCTGTACAAGACGGATCTTTTCTTGAGGGAGATCTCGGGAATGGACCGGTTCACCTTTCAACCGGCCTCAGGCTCCCAGGCGATTCTGGCCATGGCTTCCATTGCGAAGGCTTATCATGCCTCCAGGGGAGAATCAGACCAGCGCGACGAGATCATCACCACCCTCTTCTCCCATCCCTCCGATGCGGCGGCGCCTGCGGTGCTGGGTTACAAGGTGATCACGATCTATCACGACGAGAGCGGACTGCCCGATCTCGAAGCTCTGAAAAAGGCCGTCTCGAAGAGAACCGCGGCCTTGTTTGCCACGAACCCTGAAGACACGGGGATCTTCAATCCAAGAATTGACGAATTCACGAAAATCGTGCATCAGCACGGAGGCCTGTGCACCTATGACCAGGCCAATGCAAACGGCATTCTCGGCTTGACGCGGGCCAGGGAAGCCGGATTTGACATGTGCTTTTTCAACCTCCACAAGACTTTTTCATCCCCTCACGGGTGCGGGGGGCCCGGATGCGGGGCCATGGGGGTGACGGAGGGTCTTTCCGAATTCCTGCCGGTCCCTGTGGTCCGCTTTGACGGGAAGAAGTACATCCTGGACTACGATGTGCCCCTGACCATCGGCAAGGTGAGAAGCTTCTACGGAGTGGTACCGGCGGTTCTCAGGGCTTATGCGTGGATGATGAGCCTGGGGAGTGAGGGGCTCAAGGAAGTGGCGCGGGTGGCTGTGTTGAACAACAACTACTTGCTCAAGAAGGTGAAGGAAATCCGCGGGGTCGGTGTTCCTTATGCGGAAGGACAGCACAGGATCGAGCAGGTCCGGTACAGCTGGGAGACCATGACCCAGGAAACCGGAGTGACGACCGATGATGTCACCTGTCGCATGGCCGATTTCGGAATGCACATGTGGTCCAGCCACCATCCCTTCATTGTTCCTCAGCCCTTTACGCTGGAGCCTACGGAGTCTTACGCGAAAGCGGAGCTGGACGAATACCTTGCCGTATTGAAGGAAATCTCCGACGAAGCCTATCTTGCGCCGGAAATGGTGAAGACAGCGCCCCACAACAGTGTCACCCATCGCCCACGATCCATGAACCTGGATCACCCGGACAGATGGGCCATCACGTGGAGAGCCTACGTGAAGAAGTGTGAGAAGGGATTGCGGAAAAGGATCGTTTAGCTTGAGGAAGCTTGGCTTCATTGTGAACCCCATCGCGGGCATAGGTGAGAGGCAGGTTGCAGGTGGCGGGTTGCCTGTCGTCCGTTGTCTTTAAGACCTTGGAGTAGTGGAGCATTGGAGTACTGGAGTAAGGGTTTAAACCCAATACTCCATCACTCCGTTACTCCAACTGTCCATTCTTTTGATTCTGACTCCTGTCTTCAGTATTCTATATTCTGGTTTTCCAACTTTAGACACTTTAGCCGAAGGCCCTGAGCCCGTCGAAGGGCGCACTTTAGGCATTTTAGGCACTTCTTATGGACGTCGTTAAGATTGCCGAAGATCTCATCAATATCCATTCCATCAATCCTTTCATCCTGGAAAAGGAGGGAATTCCTTTTCAGCCGGACACGTGGACCTTCAAAGGGAATGAAACAGAGATCCTGAGCTACCTTGAATTCCTTCTGCGGGAGCAGGGCTTCAGAATTCAAAGGCAGCCCGTTCACACAGACTCTGCAGGGAAGGGATTCTACAACCTTTTGGCGGAAAAGGGCGAAGGTCTGAGATCCATATTATTTTACGGCCACGTGGACACCGTGGAAATAAGGGATGGGTGGACCACTGATCCCTTGCGAGCTGTGAGGAAGACCGTGAACGGACAGGAGCGCATCTACGGGCTAGGCGCCAACGACATGAAGGGCGGGCTCGCCATTATGCTGGCTGCCACGGCAGCCCTCGATCCAAAGGATCATAAAATTAAACTGGCGTTCCTGATCGACGAAGAGAACTTTTCCCTGGGTGCCGTCAAATTCGTGGAGTCGGATTTTCTAAAGGATGTGGCCCTGGCCGTAGTTCCGGAGTCCGTGGATTTCGAGAGAAAAACCGAGGGTCAGCCCATGTTGCTGGGCCGCATGGGAAGAGCGGAGTACCACTTTGATGTGCGGGGGGTGTCGTGCCATGGAGCCCAGTGCAGAGTGAACAAAGAGGCGGTCAACGCCGTGCATGAGTCTGTGAAACTCCAGGGCCAGGTGATCCGGCACTGCGAGAAAAACGCCAGAACCTTTTCCTGTGGCGGATTATCAGTGGTGAACTCCATGTACATCAGCTTCCACGAAGGCGGTAAAGCCCTCCTCACAGTGCCGGACAGGGCCCTGTTTGTCCTGGAACGCCTTTTCGTGATGAATGAAGACATGGATCAGGAAGTGGCAGACCTGAACTCCGTTGTGAAGGGAGCCTACGAAGACGGAACTCTTGACCCGCGTGTACGAGTGGCTGTCTCCAGGAAAGTAAGACCCACGGTTCCGTGCAAGCCTTATTTTTTCTTACCCGAAAACCCTATGGTCAAGAAAGTCACGGAGATTGTGGACTCTGTAGCCGGAGGCCATGAGTACGGAATAGGAATGTCCGTGGCTGACGAGAACCGGATCGCTGACAAAGGAATCCCAACGATCATTATCGGTCCTGAAGGCGAGGGCTGCCATTCTCCGAACGAGTGGGTGGGAGTGGAAAGCCTCAGAAAGCTGGAGCAGATCTATGCCCGAATCGCTGGGGACCTGGGGCCTGAACTGGCAGGCATGAAATAGAAGAAAACCATCATTGGGCTTTGGCGGATTGCCTGCCGACCGTTGCCAGAGGTCATGGTTTCAAAAGCCCTATACCAATGTGGAACACAGCTCCCTGTTGTCAAAGATGAAATCCCTTGCGTTGGGTTCTATCTTTTGCAAACATAACCCAATCTTAATAAACTTAACCCACAGGCAAAGGTCCTTATCATGCCCGACGCAAGGAGCCAGAGGGAATCGGCGAGGCGCATAGCTGGAGCGCCTTGCGGGCACAACTGACCCCGTATCCCCAAAGGATTCGGGGTTCGTGTTTCTTGATCCGATAGGTGAGACGAATCAGGTAGCTTCATGAAAGGAGGTGGTAACATGGGCGAGAAGAAGGAAAAGGGTGAGAAAAAGGAGAAGGGCTATAAGGTGAAGACCTTTGTGACGGAGGTCAAGATCTTTCAGACCATGAAAGAGCTGAGGGATCTGGATGAGCAGGTCAACCGGTTCATCGCCGCGAACGCAGTGAAGAAGGTTGTCTCCGTCAGCGACACGGCTACAACGGACAACACGGGCGCGACCATCGGCCTCATCCGCGTGCTGGCTTACGAGTCCTAATGTTCACTTGCGGCCGTCAGCCGTCGGCGGTCGGCGGTCAGCTACCAGCGGTGGGTTTTTCTGCTTTGTGTCTTTGTGCCTGTGTCCCTTTGTCCCTCAAGTTGTCGAAGGAGGCATTCGATGAGCGGATTCAAAGAATTTGACCAGTTTGATGGCCTCGGGCTGGCGGAGCTTGTGCGCAAGAAAGAGGTGAGCCCTTTGGAACTCTGCGAGGAAGCCATCCGCCGCATTGAGCAGGTCAATCCCAAGGTCAACGCTGTAATCACCCCCATGTACGACATCGCCCGAAAGGCTGTTCAGAAAGGCTTGCCTGAAGGACCCTTCGCAGGGGTCCCCTTCCTTCTGAAAGACATCATCGAAGAATACGAGGGTGTCCCATTGACCATGGGCAGCAGGGCCTTGAGGAACTACGTTTCGGCCCAGGACTCCGAAATGGTGGTCCGTTTCAAGAAGAGCGGCGTGGTGATCCTGGGTAAAACCAATGTCCCGGAGTTGGGTCTCCTGGCCGTCACAGAGCCGGAGCTTCACGGCCCGAGCCGCAATCCGTGGAATACAGGTCACACTCCGGGCGGATCCAGCGGAGGCTCAGCCGCGGCCGTGGCCAGCGGAATGGTGCCGCTGGCTGCGGGCAACGACGGCGGGGGATCGATCCGCATCCCCGCGTCCTGCTGCGGGCTCTTTGGCCTCAAACCCACGCGAGGCCGCAATCCGCTCGGCCCCATGGTGGGGGAGCTTTGGCAAGGGGCTGTGGTTTCGCATGTGATCACCCGGTCCGTAAGGGACAGCGCCGCTATGCTGGATGCGACCCAGGGGCCGGATGCCGGCGCTCCCTATGTGATTCCGCCTCCTGAACGGGCTTACCTGCAGGAGAGCGAAAGAGACCCGGCGTCCCTGAAAATCGCTTTCACCAGCGCGTCGCCCATTGGAACCCCGGTTCACCGGGAATGCGTGAAAGCGGTGGATGAAGCGGCGAAGCTCCTGGAAAGCCTGGGTCACAAGGTCGAGGAAGCGCAGCCTGAGGTGGAAGGGAAGGCGGTTGCCATGAGCTATCTCACGATGTGCTTCGGTGAAGTGGCTGTGGTGATCGAGGAATTGAAGGCTGTGCTGGGAAGGAAAGCAACCCCCTCGGATGTGGAGACCTTGACCTGGACCATCGGGCTGTTGGGCCGGACCCTGTCCGCGGGTGACTTCGCTAAAGCCAAAAGGGAGTGGGGGGTTGCTGGAAGGGCGATGGGACGCTTCCATCAAAAGTATGACCTGTACATGACTCCTACCCTGGCATACCCTCCGGTGAGGATCGGAGAACTCCAACCGAAGCCCTACGAGCGGCTTGCCATGAAAGTGGTGAATGCGCTGGGCCTGGGGATCATCCTCAAAGCGGCGGGTCTTGTTGATCAAATGGCGGAGGCGAGTCTAGCCAAGACCCCCTTCACTCAATTGGCAAACCTGACAGGGCAGCCTGCCATGTCCGTGCCCCTTCACTGGACACCGGAGGGGCTGCCTGTGGGTGTTCATTTCATGGCGCCTTTTGGAGAGGAGGCGATGCTTTTTCGCCTGGCAGCGCAGCTCGAGAAAGCGCGGCCCTGGTTCAACAGGCGACCGCCGGTGTGGGCGAAGCGAGAAACGAGTGACGAGTAGCAAGTGACGAGCGAGAAGTAGTTGCTTATTCCTTTCTTTTGTCTTGTCAGCGGTCAGTCGTGGGTCGCATGTGGCACGTCGCCTGTTGCAGATTGTCAGTGGTCCATTGTAGGAAAATCCCTAGAAAACCTATCACGAAAGCGCGAAAGGAAGAAAACACGAAAGAAGAGGGTTTGACATATCATTTTATCCTATTTCGTATTTTCGTGGTTAAGAGTTTGGTATTTCAGGTTTGGTCATTTCAATTGAAGAACAGTCAATCCTTGTGCTAAAGGATTGCAGTGCAGGTTCAGGCTGAATATAAGGAGAGGAGGTAAGAAAGCTCATGGATCCAGCGCGTTTGATCCCAACCCCGGACATTCTCCCTGCCCCGTGGTGGCTCTTCTACATTCTTCTGGTCGTCACTTTTACCCTTCACCTGATCATCGCCAACGTCATGCTGGGCGGGGGCATCATGGTCCTGGTGAGCGAATGGTTGAAAAGGAGAGGTCAAAAGGAAGAGACGGTGAACATGCACAGGGAGATTGCGCCGAAACTGCCCATGACGATCGCCCTCACCGTCAATTTCGGTGTTCCTCCTCTGCTTTTTCTCCAGATCCTTTACGGCAACTTCATCTATGTGAGCACAATGCTCATGGCGGTTTACTGGCTGTCCATCTTCGTGCTGATCATCCTTGCCTACTACGGCGCTTACCTCTACAACCTGAAGTATGACCGGCTGGGATCTTCAAGGATCTGGATCATGGGAATCTCGGTTCTCATGATGCTTGCGGTGGGCTTCTTTTTCACCAACAGCCTGCTCATCATGACGGATCCAAAGGTCTGGCCGACCTACTTTGATCGACCGGGCGGCATGCTCATTCACTTCGGCGAACCCAACCTCATCCCCCGCTACCTTCACTTCGTGGTTTCATCTGTGGCCATGGGCGGATTGGCTATGGGCTTGCTCGGATGGTGGCGAACGAGGAAGGGCGAATCTGAAGCGGGGGCGACCATGACACGAGGACTTCGTGTCTATGCCTTTTCGACTCTCTTTCAGTTTGTCGTGGGCGCGCTCTATCTCGGCACCCTGCCCAACCAGGTTCTG
>Ga0209450_10000351_pt1 | contig 24566 bp, 21 predicted proteins | sample FrelakmetLWP11LW_FD_187149 | JGI IMG/M metagenome (GOLD analysis project Ga0209450, IMG submission 187149) | Freshwater lake sediment microbial communities from the University of Notre Dame, USA, for methane emissions studies - LWP11 LW (SPAdes)... | ecosystem: Environmental > Aquatic >...
GTGTATGATGAAAGGAGAAGATTAAATGCAATTCAAAAGATGGACATCCTTTTTGCCTTAAGTTAACGCGTATGCCTTGAGGGGTTGAATAAACTTATCCTTATTTCAATTCTTCAACACCTCCGGTGTTGTATTTTCTTTATGCCATAAAACCGTGGATTTAACCACGGCTATTAGAATTGGATGCCTCCGGCATCACATGGCAACAAATAGCTTTATTCTTTTGTAAAATGTTTAATCCTATATCGTTTTATATTGAAGATGAAACTATCTTTAGGAGTTCTATAAATAATAAATTACAAAATGAATACACTGACATTACTATTGTTCCTGACATTGATATTCTCATCATCTGCTGCTCCAGACAGGAATGCTGTTTATGAATTTCGAGGGAAAGGCCGTACCGGCATATATCAGGAATCAAACCTCTTAAAAGCCTGGCCGACAGATGGTCCGAAGGAGATCATGGTTCTGGATAATATTGGCAATGGGTTTGTTTCACCTGTATTCACCGACGATGGTTTTTTTATCAGCGGAGAGATCGATTCTATTTGCATCCTCTTCAGTTTCAACCTTAAAGGGGAAAAACTATGGCAGACAACACTTGGAAAAGAATGGTTTGGACAATATCCCGGATCAAGATGTGCTCCGACTATTGTTGGGGAAAATATCTATATCGGGACCGGGATGGGTAACCTGTACTGCCTGAACAGGAAAAACGGAAAGATAATCTGGTCGAAGGATTTCGTGAAGGACTTTGGTGGAGTCCTGCCATTGTTTGGATACTCAGAAGCCGCACTCATTGATGGCGACATGGTCTTCTGGACACCAGGCGGCAAGGTTAATAATGTAGTGGCACTCAACAGGTTCAACGGCAAGCTTATCTGGTCGAACAAAGGTTTCAGTGAACCTTCTGCTTATAACCCCGGAAAACTGATAACCCTTCCTTCAAGGAATATTCTGGTTACGTTCTCCATGTACCATATGATGGGCTTCGACACCAGGACAGGTCAGCTGTTATGGTCACACGAGCAGGACAATTACCCGCTCGATAAAAGAGGACCCGGAGTCGGCGATACACACAGCAACTCTGTAATTTATGAGAATGGGAATATCTGGTACACCGAGGGAGACGGCAATTGTTGTGTAAAACTCAGCCTGTCGCCAGATGGAACAAAGATCTCTGAGATATGGAGGAACAAAGGATTCGACTCATATATGGGCGGGGTGGTCAAGGCCGGTAATTACATGTATTGTGGCGCTGTTGCAAGACCCCAGCTTGTTTCCATTGATGCAACCACAGGTTTACTTACCGACTCTCTGAAAACAGCATCCGGGGCAATAATATCTGCCGACAACATGCTCTATTATTATAATCAGAAAGGCGAACTGATGCATCTGAGCTTTAATCAGGGGAAAATGCAACTGGTCAGTTCTTTCAGGGTAAAAAAAGGTACCCTTCAGCATTTTTCTCATCCTGTTATAAACAATGGCATATTGTACCAGAGGCATGGTCAGATGCTGATGGCCTATGATATAAGAAAAAAATAGAAATGGTCACAATCCAGAAATCAACATTAACATTCCTTTCCGACTTAAGGAAGAACAATAACAGAGAATGGTTCAACAGTAACCGCAACCGTTATTTCGAGGCAAAGGTCAACTACGAATCCTTTGTACAAGCTGTAATTGATGAAATTTCAAAGTTTGATCCGATCCTGAGAGGCCTTGAATCAAAAACCTGCATGTACAGGATAAACCGCGACATAAGGTTCTCGAACGATAAGACGATATATAAAACCTATATGGGTGCCTTTATTGTAAAAGGCGGAAAGAAAAACGGAGACAAATATGCAGGCTACTATGTCCATGTCGAACCGGGGAACAGCAGCATGATTGCAGGAGGTGCCTACATCCCGCCGATGCCCTGGCTTACAGCAATAAGGGAAAAGATTGACGAGCAGGGTGATAAATTTCTTAAAATACTGAATAATAAGGACTTAAAAAGCTTTTTTGGAGAGATTGAGGGGGAAAAGCTGAAATCTGCACCTAAGGGATTTTCGAAGGATCATCCGAATATTGAGCTTCTCAGAATGAAAAGTTACCTGGTTTCCAGGTTGATGTCAGACAGGGAAATAATAAGTGAAGGAGCATTTGACCTTTTAATTAAGGGAGCCAGGGCAATGAAGCCATTGAATGACTTTCTCAACGATTATTGAATATTCCATAATGATGCCATGAATGACAGGTCTTGAAAGGACAATGGCCTTCATCGAAGGAGGAGCTTGCGATCATCCTCCCTTCCACCCTATTATAATGAGATGGGCCGCAAAGTATGCGGGGGTAAAATACCGGAAGTTCTGCACTGAACCTCTGTCGAAATGCAATGCCATGATCAGATGTGCGAAAGATTTTGGAATTGACTGGGTCACAGTAATGTCTGATCCATGGGCTGAAGCATCAGCTTTCGGAATTGAGGTTGATTACCCAGAAGACAGCCTGCCTATAGATAAAGGTGGACATCCTGCAGATGCCAGGGCAGCGTCGCTTTTAAAAAGATATAATCCGTTGAATAACGAAAGATGCAGGAATCGCCTGACAGAGATCGAAGAGTTCATAAAACAGTGTGACAATGAGTACTTTATAGTTGGCTGGGTTGAAGGTTCAATTGCTGAATATGTTGATCTGCGCGGAGCGTCAGATGCGTCGGTCGATTTTTACCTCGATCCGGCATCCGTGGAAAAAACCCTCGACACAATTGTTGAGTGCGCCATGGAATTTATTACATTGCAGGTCAAAGCAGGAGCTCAATGCATTGGCATCGGAGATGCCTTCTGCTCCCAGATCGGGCCTGAGCTTTATAATGAATTTGCCTTCAAAAGAGAGAAAATCCTTGTTGATCATATCCATAATGAAGGCGCCCTGGCTAAGCTGCATATTTGCGGAGACACCTCTTCAATTCTTCCGGGTATGATAAATACGGGGGCGGATATCATTGATGTGGATCATCTCGTGTCCTCAATGAGCGATTTTGCTTCATTGCTTACTCAGCACCAGGTATTCTCTGGTAAAGGTGATCCTGTTACTGTGATCCAGGATGGAAATGCGGATAAAATATTACAATCAGTTAAAAAGGATTTCAGCGATTCCGGCGGAAGGTGCATTATATCGGCTGGCTGCGAGATCACACCTGGAACGTCAATTGAAAACATGAGGATTTTCAGGAAATCAGGCGAATTGGCAGTTTCCAGTTGGAAGTAGGCATAAAAGAATAATGCATTACCAGGTGCAAACTGCTAATTGCCAACTATTTATTATAACCAGGTATCTTCCTCATTCTCAGATTTAGAGGAGTAACTTCAAGGTACTCGTCATCCTTAATCTGTTCCATTGATTCTTCAAGGGAAAACCTGATCTTAGGCTCTATCTTGAGGCTTTCATCCGAACCTGAGGCCCGCATGTTGGTAAGTTTCTTGCCCTTTACAACATTCACTTCGATATCGGTGCTCCGTGTATATTCTCCGATAACCTGTCCTTTATATACGATCTCTCCCGGATCAATGAAGAACCGGCCCCTGTCCTGAAGCCTGTCGATTGCATAACCTGTTGCCATACCCTGATCAAGGGAAACAATTGAACCATTCGGTTTGGGTATCAGGTCGTCACCCCTGTATTTGTCGTAAGCCCTGAACCTGTGATGCATGACAGCCTCACCAGATGTTGCCGTAAGCATGTTATTCCGCAACCCGATCAAACCCCTTGAAGGAATATCAAATTCGAGATGGAGAAGGTCGCCCTTTGGTTCGATAACTATCATTTCTCCTTTTCGTTGTGTCACAAGCTCTATCGCCTTTCCCGAATAATCTGAAAGCACATCAACAGTCAAGGTTTCATAAGGCTCTGATTTGACTCCGTTAATTTCTTTCAGGATCACTTTTGGCTTACCAACCTGGAATTCATAACCTTCCCGGCGCATCGTTTCAATAAGTATTGAAAGGTGAAGAATGCCGCGGCCGAAAACGTTAAAGGTGTCTTCCGAATTTGTCTCTTCAACCCTCAGCGCAAGGTTTTTTTCAGTCTCCCTCATCAACCTGGTCCTAAGGTGTCTTGATGTGACGAATTTTCCCTCCTTACCGAAAAAAGGTGAATTGTTAATTGTGAAGACCATGCTCATGGTCGGTTCGTCTACCTCTATCCTCTGGAGAGCTTCAGGATTGAGCAGGTCAGCCAGAGTGTCACCTATTTCAAAATCCTCGAGACCTATAACCGCACAAAGATCTCCGCATCTTACCGTTTCAGTCTCTGCACGTCCAAGTCCTTCAAATACAAATAATTCCTTTATTCGCACTTTTTTTACTTCACCATGCTTTTTGCAGAGGGTATAATCTTCACCGACGCGCAGCTCTCCCCTGAACACCCTCCCGATGGCAATACGGCCAACATAGCTTGAATAGTCCAGTGATGCTACCTGCATCTGTGCCGTACCATCAATATAGCGGGGTTCAGGGATCTGCTCCAGTATTGTGTCGAGTAGAAAAGTTATGTCAGATGCCGGCTTTCGCCAGTCTTTGCTCATCCATCCCAGTTTCGAAGAACCGAAAACCGTTTCAAAATTGAGCTGTTCTTCTGAGGCATCCAGGTTGAACATCAGTTCAAAGATATCCTGCTGAACGTCATCGGGCCGACAGTTTTCCTTATCTACCTTATTTACAACAACAATTGGTTTAAGACCCAGGTTAATTGCTTTTCCCAGTACAAACCTTGTCTGAGGCATGGGACCCTCAAAAGCATCGACAAGCAGCAGAACGCCGTCAGCCATTTTGAGGACTCTTTCAACCTCGCCTCCGAAATCGGCATGGCCTGGAGTATCTATAATGTTGATTTTAACTCCTTTATAGTTTACCGAGACATTCTTTGAGGTTATGGTTATTCCTCTCTCCTTCTCAAGATCATTACTGTCAAGTATCAGATCCCCTGTCTCCTTGCGGTCGTCAAAGACCTTGCATTCCTGGATGATCCGATCGACCAGTGTTGTCTTTCCGTGATCCACATGTGCAATGATCGCTATATTTCTAATCTGCTGCATACAAAAATTCGCGAGTGCAAAAGTAATATAGTTGTCGGGATTAATGTAAAAAACTGTACAAAATCGGTTTATAAATAAAATTTCATATATTTCGCTTCTTAACTTAATACAGTAAGTATGAAAAAGACAATCTTCACTATTCTATTCGCCTTTCTGGCAGTTAGTTATATCTGTGCCCAGACAGGAACCAAGCTTGAATTAGGCAAGAAAGCCCCTGAATGGGTATTCACAGACGCTGACAAGAAAGAATTTACAATGAATACATGGCCAGGTAAAGTTCTCCAGGTCAATTATGTTGATCCTGATGAATCAGATCTGAATGATCCGTTCAATGATGCAGTTGACAAGGCAACTGATGTCGATAAGCGTATAAATAAGGACTACTTCAAGGGGTTTGGCATTGTGGACTGCAAATCTACCTGGAAGCCGAATGGACTTATCAGGTCAATAGCCGGGAAGAAGGCAAAGAAATATGATACAACTATTCTCTTTGACTATGATGGTGTTCTGCAAAGAGACTGGGGTATGCCGGAAGACAGCTATACCGTTGTGATAGTTGACAAGAACCGCCTTGTTAGGGGAGTCTATAAAGGAGCGATCCCTGCATCCGAACATGAGAAGATCATTCAGTTGATAATAGAGCTTACGAAAGAATAACAGGATATCTATATAAATTAACTCTGTGGGACTCTGTAGTTCTCTGTGTCTCTCTGTGTAAGTTCTTAATTATTTTCTAGTTACACTGAGTAAATCCGGAGAAAACGCAGAGTGACACAGAGTTTTTTGTTTTAAAAAGTGATAATACCAAACCTTCTTCTGATAGCCGGAACAGGCAATAAATCAGGTAAGACAACACTTGCCTGCAAGGTTATTGAACAATTTCGTAATGAAGGAGTTACAGGGATCAAGATCACTCCTCATTATCATGAAACAACTCCAGGCCTTGTTCTGCTCACAGAAGGAAGGGATTTTTCTGTTTATGAGGAAACAAATGTGGATGTTTCCAAGGATACTTCGAGAATGCTAAGGGCAGGAGCTTCAAAGGTATACTTTGCCAAAGTCACTGACAATGATCTTCTTTCTGCCTTTAGAGTAATTATGGGATTTATCCCGGAAAACGCTCCGATAGTGTGTGAATCGCCTGCCCTCAGGTATTTTATCGAGCCCGGGATCTTTGTAATTATGAGTTCAGACAATACTGGTAATAAAAAGAATATTAATAAATTGCTGGAATTACCTCATGTAAAGTTTAATCTGGAGGAAATTCAAAGGATTAAAGAAATTCCGGTTCATTTTAACAGTGGCAGGTGGCTCTTATAAACTATTGACCGGTTGCCGGACGCCGGTAACCATTAACTTACCCACCCCCGCCCCCCGCTACTCTTTATACACATCTATTTTAATATTCAATATAAATGAGGAATCTCCTGATTATCTGCACTATAATAATATTTGTGTATAAAAGCTAGACCCTTCCAATTAGGAGAATTTCTTAGTTCACTTCCTTTATGTCGATAATATCCTTACCTATCTTCGCTTTTATTCTTTCGAGGTCGTTTTTCATCGCAGCGACAGCCTGGATGAGCTGTTTTTCAGGCAGTACCGGTTCAGGAAGCTCGTTGCTGATGTAATTCACGAACTTCCATATTTCTTTAACCTCATTGATATGTACCTCATAAGGCTCGTAAACAGGGTTAAGCGAATAAAGAACGAGCCTGCCGTCTGATTCAAGATTATTCTCGACGATCTTGAATACTATGCCGTCATTGATTGTAAAGACCACATATGCCTTCCCGTTCTTAATTTCCCTCCAGTCCTGCACAAATTCGCCTGTAACCCAGGAACCGTCAGGTATCGGAAGCATAGAATCGCCCTTGAGCTGGAAGGTTCTGTACTTCCTCTTTTCTGAAAGGAAAGGGAGCCTGAACCTCGGGAGTTCACCGATATACTCCGGATCGGCATAACCTGTTGTATAGCCTGCCTTGGCCTTTTCAGGCACAAGCTCAATGTTTTCCTGGTTGTATTCATTCACAGTGGTGGTAAGCACCCTTAGGTTGCTTCCCTTCACATAGGCATCATATCCTCTCTCCAGCTCACCCAGCTGGCTCTCGGAGAGCTTAGACATATCGATCTTCAGCATGGTATCTATCGACATGTTGAAATAGCGGGAAAAAGAAACCAGAACTTCAATTCCCGGTTGTGCAACGCCGTTCTCATACCCGCTCAGGGTGGAACGCTTGAGGTTTAAGGCAACGGCAACATCATCCTGTGTCCTGCCTCTCCTTTTTCTTAAAAATTTTATGTTCGGTGCGAAGTGCATAATAAAAATTGATTATATTGTAATCATATCTTTGATTAATTTCTAGTCAAAAGTAGAATATAGTTATAATATATGCAAGAAATGTGAAATATATTTTTTTGAATATTTAAGACCAGAAAATTTGAGATTGCTTCGTCGCTTCGCTCCTCGCAATGACCAAATGCTAAACTATCTTCCATGAAGTGTCATTGCGAGCCCGACGAAGAAGGGCGCGGCAATCTTAAATGACAATTCACCGAACTGACAATTATCTATTTATAATTGCTATAATGATTCTTTCCGGCGACATAGAACGTTCCATACTGCATCTTGACCTCGACACCTTTTTTGTATCTGTGGAGAGGCTCAGGAACAGCAGGCTGATCGGCAAGCCGGTGATAATCGGCGGCATGTCGGACCGTGGCGTGGTGTCGAGCTGCAGCTATGAAGCCAGGAAATACGGGGTAAGCTCCGCCATGCCCATGAAGATGGCCCGCAATATGTGTCCCGATGCAATAATAATACGCGGCGACCACGAAGCATACAGCAACTACTCGAACATGGTGACCGAGATAATTGCCGAAAGAGCACCCCTTTATGAAAAGTCATCGGTCGACGAGCACTATGTCGATATCACAGGAATGGACCGCTTCTACGGATGCTACAAATGGTCGCACGAGCTGCGGCAGTATATAATAAAGGAGACGGGTTTGCCCATTTCAATAGGCCTCTCCGTGAACAAGACCGTATCGAAGATCGCTACCGGAGAGGCAAAGCCAAATGGCGAGATAGAAGTCAGAAGAGATGTGGTACTCCCATTCCTCGACCCCCTCTCTATAAGCAAGATACCGATGATCGGACAAAAAACATATCACGTGCTACGCTCTATGGGCATAGCAACCATTTACACGCTGCGGAACATACCGGCGGAGATGCTCGGGAAGCTCATGGGCAAGAACGGTATAGAGGTATGGAAAAGGGCAAACGGCATCGACTCCACTCCTGTCATAAGCTACTCGGAGCAGAAGTCGATAAGCACCGAGCATACCTTTGAAAAGGATACCACCGACATGATAAGGCTCAACCAGCTGCTGGTGAGCATGGTCGAGAAAGCAGCATACGATCTCAGGAAGCAGGAGAAGCTCACCTCATGCGTGACGGTGAAGATAAGATACTCGAATTTCGACACCCACACCCTGCAGAAACGGATCCCTTACACCGCCTTCGACCATGTGCTCACCGAAATCGCAAAAGAGCTCTTCAGCAGGATCTACCAGCGTAGAATGCTCATCCGTCTCATCGGTGTCAGATTCAGTCACCTGGTGAGGGGAACACAGCAGCTCGACATGTTTGACGACACTCCCGAGAAAGTGAGCCTTTACATGGCCATGGACAAGCTCAGGAAGCGCTTCGGGCGCGATGCGGTGCGGAGAGCTGCCGGAGTGATGACCAGCAGCGAAAGGGGAAAATGTACTTAAACTGCCATACATATTATAGTTTGCGCTACGGAACAATGTCCGTGGAACAGCTGGTGCAGAAGGCTAAAGCTGCCGGTGCAGATACTATTGCCCTTACTGATATCAATAATTCAACGGCCATTCCTGAATTTGCAGGTGAGTGTGCCAGGAACAGTATTAAACCGGTTGCAGGCATCGAGTTCAGAAACGGCAATGAGCTGGAATATATCGGGATAGTACGCAACAACAAAGGGATGAGGGAACTGAACGAGTTCCTGTCAAAGCAGAATTTCGAAAAGACAGAGGTCCCTTTTCCTGCACCACGGTTCTCCGATGCATATGTAATCTATTCACAATCGAAGTTACCGGGCCGCAAGCTGCTTGAAAACGAGCGTATGGGAATAAAAGCCGGAGAAATAAACAGGCTCCTTACCGTTCCATCAGCCGACAGGAGCAGAATGGTCATCATGCAGCCTGTAACATTCTCCGGGGAAGAAGATATCTTCATTCACAGGAACCTGAGGGCTGTCGATAACAATATCCTCCTCTCCCATCTTAAACCATCGCAATGCGCCGGAGAAAATGAATTCTTTCTTCCCCTGGAGCAGATAAGGAGATCTTTCGAAAGCTATCCTGAAATTGTACATAATACTGTTAACCTGCTTAATGACTGTGACTTATCAATTGATTTCGAAAACTATAAAAACAAGAAGCTCTTCTCTGCAAGCAGGTACGACGATAAGCTGCTCCTCGAAAAGCTTGCCTGGGACGGAATGATATACAGGTATGGCAGGAACAACAGTGAAGCCCGCAAACGTATAATCCATGAGCTTGAGATAATCGACAACCTTGGTTTTTCTGCATATTTTCTGATAACCTGGGACATCGTAAGGTACTCCATGGCAAGAGGATTCTACCATGTCGGCAGGGGAAGCGGGGCAAACTCGATAGTTGCTTACTGCCTGAAAATCACTAATGTTGACCCTATCGACCTGAACCTTTACTTCGAGAGATTCATAAATCCAAGGCGAAGCTCCCCTCCCGACTTCGATATAGATTATTCCTGGAAAGAAAGGGACGAGGTTATCGATTATATATTCAAGAGATATGGTTACAGCCATACCGCACTGCTGGGTACGATAAGCACTTTCAGGGGAAAATCGATAGTCAGGGAGCTGGGAAAGGTGCACGGACTGCCGAAGGAGGAGATTGATGCACTGATAGATAACCCGTCAGCAGAAACAAACCGCAACGATATAACCAATATCATCTTCTCAACCGGAAGCAGGATAGCAGATTTCCCGAACATGAGGAGCATACATGCAGGCGGCATACTTATCTCCGAAGAGCCTGTATCGTGCTATACTGCCCTGGACATGCCGCCCAAAGGCTTTCCCACAACACAATGGGATATGTACACCGCCGAGGAAATCGGATTTGAAAAACTCGACATACTTAGCCAGAGGGGAATAGGACATATCCGTGAGAGTGCCGAGATTATTCTACGTAACCGCTCAATAGATGTGGACGTGCATGCAATACAGAAATTCAAGAGCGACCCGACGATCAAGGAATTCCTGAGGAGCGGCGAGACAAAAGGATGCTTCTATGTCGAGAGTCCGTCGATGCGCGGGCTCCTTCAAAAGCTGAAGTGCGATGATTATACGACACTTGTTGCCGCCAGCTCAATAATAAGGCCCGGCGTTGCACGCTCCGGCATGATGAGGGAATATATTTACAGATTTCATAACCACGACAAATTCAAGTATTTACATCCTGTAATGAAAGAACAGCTTGAGGAGACCTTCGGGGTGATGGTTTACCAGGAGGATGTGCTGAAGGTATGCCATCATTTTGCAGGGCTCGACCTTGCAGATGCCGATACGCTCCGCCGGGCCATGAGCGGAAAATACCGCTCGAAACAGGAGATGCAGAGAATAGTGGAAAAGTTTTTCTCAAACTGTCGCGAAAAGGGATACAGTGACGAGCTTACAAAAGAGGTGTGGCGACAGATTGAGTCGTTTGCAGGCTACTCCTTTTCAAAGGCACACTCCGCATCATATGCCGTGGAAAGCTTTCAGAGCCTTTACCTGAAGGCTCACTTCCCGCTCGAATTCATGGTTGCAGTGATAAACAACTTCGGCGGTTTTTACCGTACATGGGTATATGTGCACGAGGCTAAAAGGTACGGGGCCACCATTCAACTGCCCTGTGTGAACAAAAGCAACTATAAGACAACAATTTATGGCACAGATATTTATCTTGGGTTTATTCATGTAATGAGTCTGGAGGAGAAGCTTGGAATGTCGATCGAAGAGAACCGCCGTACAGAGGGTCCCTTCAGGGATATGAACGACTTTGTGACAAGGCTCAATCCCGGGCTTGAACAGGTAATACTTCTTATAAGGACAGGTGCATTCAGGTTCACGGGAAAGAAAAAGGGAGAGCTGCTTTGGGAGGCTCACATGCTGATGAACAAGAGCAAGCCTGAGCCAATGAGACCGCTTTTCTCACCTCCTGTCAGAAATTTCATCCTTCCCGACCTGGAACACAGCAGGCTCGACGATGCATATGATGAGATAGAGCTGCTGAGCTTCCCGGTATCCATGACCTGGTTCGACATGCTTGAGACATCATTCCGCGGAGAAGTTCCGGCAAATGTGCTGATAAAAAATACCGGCAGAAAAGTCAGGATGGTCGGACACCTTGTAACGATCAAGTATATCAAAACTATAAAAAGGGAGTGGATGAATTTCGGATGCTTCATCGATCATGAAGGCAATTTCTTTGATACCACGCATTTCCCGCAATCACTTGTCAGCTATCCGTTCAAGGGAGCAGGAACTTACCTTATCCTCGGCAAGGTAGTTGAAGAGTTCGGCTATGCGTCAGTCGAGGTTGAGAAAATGGCCAGGCTTCCTGTAAAACCTGATAAGAGATACTGAAAGAGCCTATAATTGAGTGTTTCCGGTAAAGTTCCGGTCATCAGGTGTGATGTTCCTGAAAGCTGAATCAACTGATAATTTCTTCATTTTCCGGAATCCCGTAATCCAGTAAAAGATAAAAACAGGGATAAATACTGCCATCAGGAACTGGCTGTTACCCATCAGGAGGAAATCATACGCTCCATGCGCAATGAATGGAATTGTTAAAGCGGCAAAAAGGTTGATTCCCCGGTATTTCTCACTGAAGCGGGCAAGTCCGAAATAGTACCCCATCATTATACCGAAAAGGGCATGGGCAGGAACTGCAGTGAGCGCCCTCATTATACCAACACTATAGCCTCCCTGAAAGACATAAAGGATATTCTCAATTCCGGCAAAGCCAAGTGCAATGAAAACAGCATATACAATTGCATCGAATTTCTCATTGAAGTTCCTGTTCCTCCAGAAGAACAGAAACAGAGCCAGAAATTTTATACATTCTTCCGTAAATCCTGCAACCACAAATGCTGTATAGGCAGCTTCACTGATACCTTCAGGACCCATGTACAGCCGGGTAAGCAGTACTTCAATGAGCAATACAGGTAATACACATAAAGCACCTATAAATAAAGCTCTTATCAAAACAGAAACAGGCTCTTTTTCATTCCTGTCACGGTTATAAACATAAAAGGCTATTATAAAAACAGGAGCCAGTGAAATGAAAAGCAGACTATTGAACATATCTTTTTGGTTAAATCAGTTATTCTGACGTATTACTTTAAGAACACCCTTAATCGAATGGATCTTTCTGATAATCCCGTAAAGAACATCGTTATTCGGGACCAGGATGTTCAGTGTACCCTCAAACATTCCGTCTTCCATACTATAATTGAAGTTTCTGATAGTCACACTGTAAGCTGAGATCACATCAGCTATCTTATTGACTATCCCAAGATCTTCTACACCCGTTATCTTAATTGAAGAGATAAAAGATGTGATGCTTTTTGCTTTGGTCCACTTTGCCGCCACTACCCTGTAAGGATATCGTGAAATCATGTTCTGGGCATTCGGACAGCTTGTCCGGTGGATCTTTATGCCTTCGGAAATTGTGACAAAGCCAAAAACGGAGTCGCCAAAAACAGGATTACAGCACTTGGACAGCCTGTAATCAAGGCCTTCCACCCTATCCTCAATTACAAGGTAATCACTATACTGTGCTTCGAGCATTTCTTTCGCTTCCTTCTCCTGGGTACCTGAAGGCTGAGAGACAGCCGGAGCTGGCTCATCTTTCTGCAGGATATCCTTAATCTCCAGAAGTTCAATCTTACCGGTTGAAATAAGAAAATAAAGATCCTGCGCTGTTTTGAAGCTATAATGGTTGATCAGCTTCTGAATAACCGTGTCACCGTATGGCATCTTCCAGTTCTTCAAGCGCCGCATCAGAAGCTCCTTACCCTCAGCAGCAGCTTTCATCTTCTCCTCATTCAGGGCCAGCTTTATCTTCGATCTGGCTTTATTTGTCACAACGAAAGAGAGCCAGTCCTGCTTTGGTGTCTGGTTCTTTGATCTTATAATATCCACATGATCGCCATTCTGGAGCACATGTCTTATAGTCACATTTTTCCCGTTAACCTTTCCTCCCACGCATGAGGCACCTACGGCAGTATGGATATCGAAAGCAAAATCAAGCACGGTGGCACCGGCCGGGAGTTGTCTCAGATCTCCTTTCGGAGTAAATGCAAATACTTCATCGGTATATAGTCCCGATCTCACCTGGTCGAGAAATGCAGCATCCTCTTTTTCCGGAGATTCCAGTATTTCCCGCATCCTGGTAAGCCAGGAATCAAGTCCGCCTTCTCCCTTTATTCCCTTATATTTGAAATGAGCGGCAAGTCCTTTTTCAGCTATCTCATCCATTCTCACTGAGCGTATCTGGACCTCAACCCATTTACCTCTGGGGCCTACGACAGTCGTATGCAGCGATTCATATCCATTAGATTTCGGAACTGAGATCCAGTCACGCAGCCTGCTCGGATTGGGCTGGTAAAGATCAGTCACAACTGAGTAAGCGCGCCAGCAGTCAGATTTTTCATTCTGACCAGTAGTGACGAGGATGATCCTCACCGCAAAGAGATCATAGACCTCCTCAAATTCCACTCCCTGCTTCTTCATCTTCAGCATTATGGAATGGATTGATTTTGTGCGGCTTTTAATGGTGAACTTAAAGCCCTGCTTTTCGAGCTTTTCATGAAGGGGAGCGGAGAACTCTCTGATGAGCCTGTTTCTCGATGCGGTTGTCTGTTTCAGACGATTCTCAACAAGGTTGTATTGTTCAGGTTCAAGATACTTGACGGCCAGATCCTCCATCTCCGATTTAATGTTATAGAAGCCGAGCCTGTGCGCAAGTGGTGCATACAGAAAATATGTCTCTGAAGCCAGGGGGATTTTTTCCTTATCGGGGGCCATATCGAGGTTCCTCATGTATTCAAGCCGTTCAACAAGCTTGATAAGAATCACCCGGACGTCATCGGCGAGACTTAAAAGGAGCTTGCGGAAATTCTCGGCCTGGTAGGAAGATTGCATTGATTCGATGCCTTCAATCCTTGAAAAGCCTCCAAGTATCTCGACAACTTTCCTGCCGAATTCCTTCTCAAGAGCTTTGGCTTCTGTTTCCAGGTCCTTATAGGAATCATGAAGCAGGGCCGCAATTATAGAAGTCAGTCCAAGTCCCATCTCTCCTGCTATGATCTTCGCTACAGACAGAGAATGGAGTATTTTAGGCTCTCCCGTGATGGTGTTTCTTTCTCCGCATGATCTGATAGCTAGGTCCAGCGCTTTTCTTATTTTGCCATAATCTTCCCGTACAACATTGTTTTTAGCCGCCGTGAGCAATGCCTTGTAGCCTGATTGTATTTTTGTAGATAACACCCTTGGCAATTATTGATTAGGATTATCTGAAGCAGGATATTGATTACTGATCAAAGTTATAAAAAACAGGAAACTGCTGTTATGCTGCAGATTCTACTTCAGAGGTGAATCGGGTTCCCTGGACATTCCGATATAGTAGGCCCTGTCAACCACTTCCGGAATGATCCTCTGAAGAAGAGCAGTAAGCTTGCCGATAAACGGAAGTATCTTGGTTCTTTTCTTCTTCCTGATTCCCTTAAGCACCCACTTTGCGACAAATTCAGGGGTCATGAGCTTGTGTTCTTCCCTCGGTGATATTCCCTGTTCAGAGCCATCGGCCAGGAGCGCGTGCTTTCTTATTTCAGAAGAGGTAAAACCGGGGGCGATGATCATTACATGAAGGCCTCTGTTCAGGTTTTCGATCCTAATTGTTTCGAGAAATCCGTGTATTGCAAATTTTGATGCCGAGTATCCTGTTCTTCCGGGCAACCCGTGAAATCCTGCTACAGATGAAACGCCTACCAGGGAACCTTTGTTTGCCACCAGGTACGGAAGTGCATATTTTGTACAATACACGGTGCCCCAGAAGTTCACATCCATAAGGCTATGGAGCACCTTCAGGTCCACTTCATCGAATGATGCTCTCATGGAGATGCCTGCGTTGTTGATGAGTATGTTCACGGTCCCGTATTTCTCAACCGTTTTTCTTACTAGGTTATGGCAATCTTCTTCCAGTCTTACATCTGTCACAACATAGCTTGCCTCCTGACTTAAGGCTTTTATTTCTTCAACCAGTGCTGCAAGCCTTTCCTCCGATCGTGCGGCTAGCATCACCTTGCTTCCATTGGCAGCGAATTCGCGTGCTGTTGCAGCTCCAATACCCGAAGAAGCACCGGTTATGATGACCACTTTATCCCTGAATATTTCCCTCATGAGCTTTAAGAGTTACACCATGTGCGAAAATATGACTATTTATTAGCTGATGAAATATTTTAAAGGATTTTGGAGACGTTATGAAAAAGAAATATTTTATACTTGTATAAAATTAATTTTATAATACCTTTGCACTCGCAAAAACAAGGAAGGATTTAGTAGCTCAGCTGGTAGAGCACATCCCTTTTAAGGATGGGGTCCTGGGTTCGAATCCCAGCTAGATCACAACATAAACGATGCTCCGCAAGGAGCATTTTTTATTTTATGAACAGAATAATTCGCAAGGCATAAATTCTGTGAAGAAAATAAAAAATGAGCTGCAGCTTGCTACAGCATCGTTTATGTTGTTAGATCACCCTGCATTGGGATCATGAGATTGCGAATAATCCCAGGATGCTTCGGGAGCATTTTATATCTTTTGATCAGAAAGCAACTGATCGCCTCATTAATGGTATTGTAGAAATCTCTCCTATTTAATTTTCTTAATTCAATTTATAAAAATTGCTCCGTGAGAAATAAATTTGCTTTCAGAAAGGGAAAGACATAATTTTGATATAATCAATAACTTAAATCTTCAAATAATTATGAAAACAATATCTCAATCAGTATCCAAGATTTTGCTTATCTCGATACTTGCTGCAATGTTAGCAAGTTCGATTGCGCGTGGACAGGATATTATTGTTCAAAATAGTGTTGAAGAAATTAAGGCTAAGTTTGAACAAGCGCTTGATAATGTGATCAGAAACCAGAAGTTTGGCAACCAGTTTGGATCCCAATATGGAATTAGTAAGGATGAACTATCCATGATTAAATATGAAAATGGAAGCAAGGATTTTTTCACTACACAATTTGCTCCGGGTCTTCCCAAATCCCAACCATTCACGGATTTAAAACTTGGGATTACCGACAGCGACATCAGACCGGCAAAAGCAGGTGCAATAATTAACTATGTTCTGGTTGCACCTATATTGGGATTAGGAACTCTTTCTGCCGTTTCAGAGGACGAAGTTGCTATTGCATTTGGAGCAGCGGCAACAGTTATAGCTGGCGTTGGAATCCCGATTGGAACTTCGATTACGAGCAAAACAAGAAGAAAAGCTGATGTCAACGGGAGTATCGGATTTAGAATTGCCGGCTGGATCTGCTATGGCCTGACTATGGCAGATGCTATAACTATGCTGGCTCTCTCAGAAGAAGTTGATTTTACCGGAGGCCCAACTATATCGGTTGCTCTGTTAGGTGCTCTATCCTCAGTTTTTTTCGGTCTTGATGCCAGTCAGGTAGTAAGACAGGCAAAAGAAATGCAAAGCAGTATCAGTTTACAGCCTACTATTGGTTACGCTCGTGATATAACAGGAAATCAATACAAAACTGTCGGATTCAGAATAGTTTTCTAAAAGCCGGAACAGGCAGCTTATCTGATCATTTCGACAGAACCGGTATCTGCCTGTTTATAGACTCTTCAAGCGAGATAAGCGTCTCAGTCCTGACGATGCCCGGAATATTCTGGATCTTCTCGGTAAGGATATCCTTAAGATGCTCGTTATTCCTCGTATAGACTTTGATGAATAAAGAGTAATTACCTGTGGTATAATGACATTCTATGATCTCCGGTATTTCCTTAAAGCGTTTAACAACCTCCCGGAAATGGCCGGGATGCTCCAGGAAAATACCAATATAAGCGCATGTATGAAAACCTACCAGAACAGGATCGACCTTGAATTCAGAGCCTTTGATGACACCGATCTTGATCAGCCTCTGAACACGCTGATGTATTGCAGCCCCGGATACACCGCAATCCCTTGCAACTTCAAGGTATGGAATCCTTGCGTTTTTCGTGATAATATCCAATATCTTCCTGTCGAGATCGTCAATGTGTAAAATTTCAGCCATGATTCGATTTTTTATAAATAAAATTATATAATCGTATAGTTATCTTTAAAAATCCAAGCAAAAGATAAGGAATATTATCTGGATTGACAAATTGAAAATAAAACGCAAGTTGCAGGTTACTAGTTGCTCGCTACTCGGTACCTTATTATTTGTTGATATAGCCGATTATTTCCCTGATATCGGAAAAACCTTTTGCAGAAAGATAATTCTCAATGCCCTCCAGTATTTTTACTGAAGCCTGCGGATCGATGAATGAGGCTGTTCCCACCTGAATTGCAGAAGCTCCGGCAAGAATAAACTCAAGTGCATCATCTGCAGTCATGATCCCACCAATCCCTATTACCGGGATACTGACAGCTCTGGCCACCTGCCAGACCATCCTCAGAGCCACGGGCTTAACAGCAGGACCGGATAAGCCACCTGTGATTGTCGAAAGTACAGGTTTCATCCTTTTGACATCCACAGCCATTCCCAGAAGCGTATTGATAAGTGAGATCGAATCGGCGCCCTCCTCCTCCACTGCCAGTGCGAATTCGGCGATATTTGTCACGTTTGGCGAGAGCTTTACAATAAGCTTTTTTGAATAGACGTTCCTGACTGCCCGTGTGACTTCCCTGGCAGAAACAAGATTGGTCCCGAAGGCCATGCCCCCCATTCTGACATTCGGGCAGGATATGTTCAGCTCAATGGCCGGTATCCTGTCAAGACTGTTGACCCTTTCTGCAAGCGCCACATAATCATCTATATAGCTCCCGTTTATATTTACAATAACATTCGTCTTATACGCTGATATCTTCGGATATATGTTCTTTTCGAAATAGTCTATCCCTTTGTTTTGCAATCCCACTGAATTGAGCATTCCTGAGGGTGTTTCAGCCATCCTGGGATAAGGATTTCCCTCCCTTGGTTCCATTGTGGTGCCCTTTACAATTATCCCTCCCAGGCGTGAAACATCCAGGAAATCTTCGAATTCGGAGCCATATCCAAAGGTTCCCGATGCCGTAAGTACCGGGTTTTTAAAGTGCAGGTCACCTATTGAAAAACCAAGCTTTACCATTTCAACTCCTTAATATTGAATACCGGGCCATCAGTGCAGGTGCACAGGTTCCCCTTTACTGTGTCGACAACGCAGCAAAGGCAGGCTCCTATGCCGCATCCCATGAGGTTTTCCAATGATACCTCGCAGGCAATGTCATTTTTTATGCAATATGCTGCAACAGCTCTCATCATCGGATCAGGACCGCAACAGTAGACCATGTCATATTTCATAGATTTCAGGACAGGATGATCTGTCAGGAATCCCTTTTCACCTCTTGAGCCATCCTCGGTTGTAAGAAACACCTCTCCAAGCTCCACATACTCTTCAAATTCAATGATGCGCTCCTTATTGCGGAAGCCAAGCAGAATATCAGGGGAGAAGCCATTTTCCTTCAGGTACCTGGCCATGAACAAAAGGGGAGCTATTCCGCATCCGCCGCCTGCAAGAAGCGGTTTGTGGCCTTTGGGAGGCAGAGAGAATGAATTTCCCAGGGGATAAATTATATTGAGATAATTGTCCCTTTTAAGCTTGGAGAGCGTCTCAGTGCCCTTTCCTGCAATCTGGACAAGGAATTTGATTGTGTTCTTTACAGGATTAATATCATGGATGGATATCGGTCTGCGCAGGAAAGTTTCAGGGCTTCCCTCAACTTTTACCTGGGCAAATTGACCGGGTTTCATTTCAGGGATCTTATCGTCGGGAGAAAGCTCGAGTGTGAAATACTCATTATTAAGTCGCTTATTATCAATGATTATCAGGCTTTCGATCCGCTTTGCCATTCAGTGGAAATTTACCTCAAATATAGCTCTAAACATTAATTTTAAGAAATGTCAGATCATATTCTCAGGATTACCTTCCGGGCGAATATTCTTTAAAAGAACCATCATTAAAGAACCATACTATTCTTTCGAGTATAGGCTTAACATCCTCATTATCAAATGACAAAACACCAGATATTTTATTCGTTTTCTTTGGTTCAGGGATTGCTTTTACCGTTTTATCTTCATTTGCGGATATATCCAGAGATTCGTCAAACAGCTGCTGCATCTCAGGGTCCCTGTACATATTACCTTTCCCGAAAAGAAGCCATTCGGTAGATAGAAATTTATATTTCTCAAGCATTTTCATGACAAAATCGAGGCTTGGCTTGTTCCTTCCGGATAAAATATGGGATATTCCTGATGGCTGGACACCAATTTCTTCTGCAAGCTGTGCCGATGATTTGTTTTCTGATTTAAGAAATTGCAAAATACGGTCTTTCATTGTGTGAAATTTTATAATTACAAATGTAAACCTCAAATTAATTACAAATGTATATTTATTGCATGACATATGTAATTAAGAATAAAGTATAGATTTAAACACTTGTTGGAATATCATATATATTATTGATAATCAATGTATTATAATAGATATTTTCCTAATGCGCTACTTCAGTTTAGTTCTGTATAATACTGGTATATAATATTATATCTCACATATCTAAAGATTTCTTTACAAAATATGTGATTAGAATATGAAATAATGTCCGCATATTATTAGATAATCTGTACTAAAACACTGATTTTATTGTTATTATTTGATTCTTATAAATTCAGTGGTAGAAGTTTACAATTGTAACATTTCTAAGTTATAATAATGAGTTACAATAGTAATTTTGACATTAAATCATGTGTTTACATTTGTAACCGACAAGGTAAACCTAATTTGAAAAACTCAAATCTGTTTAAAATCCGTTTTTTTGGCTTACTCCTACCTTTCTGTTAAAATATTGAAATCTCAGGAAGATGAAATATCTGCTCTGGCGGTAAAATTTAATAGACCATTAAAAGCCGGAGAGCCTTCCCCGATTCGGCGGGGTTTTAAAGTCCAATAAACCTGTCAGTGTTGAATAAACTTCTTCAACACCTCTGGTGTTGTAATTATTACACTTCGGTGTAACCATGGATATAACCATGGATATTAGAATTTGATGCCTCCGGCATCTAATAAGAAGAATTCATATTTTACAGCGACCATGGATATCACCAGGATTAATTCTGGGTCCAGAGTCCTTGGTTCAGAGTACTAATGATAAAATCCACTCCTGGCCTTGCTCCGCTGAAGCGGCTACGCGAAGGCGAAGGAGGGGCTGGGGTGGGTTCATGACTCAGAGCTCGTAACTCATGGCGGAAGTTCAGAAAGTGAAGCTGATCCTTAATTCAGGTTCAGAATAGAGGCCATAGAAGTTATCAAGAGGCCACAAAACCATGAAATTCATGGAGGCTCTTCTCCCCAGGGGCTCACTCAGACCAGCACCGACCAGCGGAGTGTTTATAAAAGGGCTGATCCAATCGGTACCGTCGGTATAGTCAAGCTTGAAGAACTCATCTTCAGCATGCAGAAAAAAGCCCAGGTGAACACCCATTGGAATTAAATTATCAAGATCCTTGAGGAAGACGAACTGGGTATATACCCTACCTCCGTAAAAGTTTGCACGCTCCTGATAATATTTATAATATTCATATTTAGGACCTGCGGCCAGATTAAGTCGTGGCAGCAGCCATATACCTACTATAGGTGAAAGATCTATATCTGTAACTGATCCAAACTGCAAGCCAAGGCTGCCTCCATAAAAGAGACGCTCTTTAAGCGGAGGTACTTCACCCTTGGTTCTTTGTGACAAAACGGCTGTAAATGAGATGCTAAGAAGAACCAGAACAGTAATTATACGGGCCAGTGAATTCGGTTTCAACATTTTTATAACTTTGATGCAGTGATACAAATAAACGAAAAAATCCAACCTTTTAATATACTGCAGCGAAAATGAACATCATTGTAAATGGAGGCACAAGGGGAATAGGCAGGGAAATCGTCATATTGCTTGCACAGGAAAAAAGCAATAAAATACTTGTTACGGGCAGGAACGGAAAAATCCTGGAACAGATTTCATCAGGAGCTAAACATAAGAATATCAGCGCCCTCAAAGTAGACCTCTTAAAGTTTGACAGTCAGCAGAAATCATTTCTGAAAGCAGTGTCTGCAGTTATCAAAAGCGTTGATATCCTTATCAATACAGCCGGATCTCTGGTTGTTAAGAATTTTATGAAATTCTCCAATGAGAAAGCCAGGGAAATGATGGAGATAAACTTTTTCGGTCCGGCTTCAGTAATCAGATCACTCAGATCCCTCATGAAAGAAGGAGCGCATATATTAAATATATCCAGCATGGGTGGTTACCAGGGCAGCTCAAAATACAGAGGTCTTTCCTATTACAGCGCATCGAAGGCTGCCATATCATGCCTGTCGGAATGTCTTGCCCTGGAATTCAGCGGTTCGGGGATATCGGTAAACTGTCTGGCCCTCGGGGCGGTGCAGACAGAGATGTTTGAGGAGGCTTTTCCGGGGAAGAAAGCTCCTGTAAGCGCAAAGGAAATGGCGGAGTTCATTGTGGATTTTGCACAGACCGGGAACAGATTCTTCAACGGAAAAGTACTGCCGGTGGCAATTGGAAATCCGTAAATCACATATACCTAAGAATATGTCTTTATCGCTATCTTACCATCGAGGGCTAGCAGGCCATTGTAAGCCAGCGATTTAATTTCATCCTCGCCGGGATAAACCGACACAGTTGCCAGAAAGCTGACCATTGATTTTATGCGGTTGACAAAGGCTTCATTGAATGCAAGTCCTCCTGTAAGGATAATGGCATCTACATTCCCATTGAGCACTGCAGCCATGGCTCCTATCTCCTTGCCTATCTGATAGACAGCTGCTTCAATCACAAGCCTGGCTTTCTCATCGCCATTATCCGCCATCCTGCAAACATCCTTAAAGCTGTTGGTTCCCAAATAGGCCACCATTCCTCCTTTACCACTGATCATTGACTTAACTTCGGCATGAGTGAATCGTCCGCTGAAGCACAGATCAGCAAGCTGACCTGAAGGAAGTCCTCCTGAACGCTCAGGCGAAAACGGACCATCGCCATGAAGCGCATTATTGACATCCACCACTTTGCCTTTCCTGTGGGCTCCCACACTTATTCCTCCACCCAGATGTGCAACGATGAGGTTCAGGTCCTCGTACTTCTTATTAACTGAGGAAGCATAAATCCTTGCTACTGCTTTCTGGTTCAGCGCATGAAATATAGAGATTCTCTCAATTTCAGGATGACCAGAGAGTCTGGCCACGGGCTGAAGTTCATCAACCACGACAGGATCGACAATGTAGGCTTTTGCTTTTGGCAGGGTAATGGCTATATCTTGTGCAATGAGTCCTCCCAGGTTGCTTGCATGCTGACCCAGAAGGCCGGCTCTCAGGTGCTCCAGCATTTTTTCATTAACTTCATATATACCTGATTCAATGGGTTTTACAAGACCTCCCCTTCCGACGACCGCAGCAATGCGCGACAGATCGGTTTTCCGGTAAGCAAGCTCCCATACAATCAGGTCCCTTCTGAAATGAAACTGGTCAGTTATTTTTTCAAAGCCTGCAAGTTCCTCTGCAGTATGGGCCAGAGTCAATTCGAACAGAGATGTACTCTCCTCAAAAAGAGCAAATTTTGTTGAAGTGGATCCGGGATTAATGACCAGGATTAGGCGCTTTGACGCATGTGCCGGCTGGTTGAATTTCAGATTCAGACTCATAAACAATTGGTTGTTAGGCCTGTGCCATCAGGCATGACAGGGCAATACAATAATATTTGGATTTTTCACTTTCGCTTCGCGACATTACAATAACCGGCTTTCTTGTACCCCTGATAAGTCCTGCAATCTCACCTTTTGCAAAGAGCATAAGAGCTTTATAGAAAGGATTACTTGATTCCAGCGAAGGGAAGAGGAGAATATCCGCATCGCCATCGACAGGAGTATCCACTCCCTTGATAAGAACACTCTTCCTGTCGCATGCAAGAAAAAGATCAAGAGGTCCGTCCATTATGCAATCTTTTATTCTTCCGTCTCCCGACATATTGCACATTTCAGCATAGTCGGCAGTATTCGGGAAATGGCGGCTCACCTTCTCGGATGCACCAATGAGTGCAATTCTGGGTTTTTCTATCCCGAATTTCCGTGCCATTTCTATTGCATATTCGGCCATAGCAACCTTCTGGATCAGATCAGGAAACGGAATAACAGCCAGATCGGTGAGGAAGAGAAGCTTATGATATGCCGGAATTTCAACGGCTCCGACATAAGCCAGGGTAGCTCCGGGAATTAAAAGTCCAATCTCTTTATCCATCACTGCCTTCAGGAATTTGTCGGTTCCGACAAGTCCCTTCATAACTATATCTGCTTTGTCTGAAACAGCCAGCCTTACGGCTTCTGCAGCAGCATCTGCCTCATTATCAGCTGAAACAATGGTGAAAAGAGAATGATCGATATTATGTTCCGTGCTAACCTTTTTTATTGCTGAAGGATCTCCGATCATTACTGCTTCTGCAAATCCGTCTATTACAGCTTTATAAACAGCTCCGATCGTATTTGAATCCTGGGCCCAGGCAACAGCGATCCTCTGCTTCCTTTTAAGAGAAAGAACCTTCTCAACCATCTGATCGAGGGACCGGATCATAGCAGGATTATTTGCTGGCCGCAGCAGACAAAAGTATACTGTCGTATTTTGCCTGTTCCGAATCGGATCTTGAAGTCAGAACAATCGGTACCCTTGCACCAAGTATGACTGCTGCCACCTTTGCCCTGGCAAAGAAAACAAGTGATTTGTAAAGCACATTCCCGACCTCTATATCAGGCATCAGCAAAAGGTCGGTATCACCTGCAACTTCACTTCTTATTCCCTTAAGCTGTGCACTTTCGAGGCTTACTGCGTTGTCGAAGGCCAGAGGGCCGTCGATAATACAGTTCCTTATCTGGTCGCGCTGGTTCATCTTGGAGAGCAGTGCTGCGTCGAGCGTGGCTTCCATGCTTTCATTAACCATTTCAACCGCGCCCAGAATTGCGACTTTCGGCATATTATAACCGAGCTTTACCAGGCAGGAAACAGAATTATTTATAATTGAGATCTTGTCTTTCAGATTTGGAGCGATATTCATAGC
>Ga0209450_10000352_pt1 | contig 24531 bp, 29 predicted proteins | sample FrelakmetLWP11LW_FD_187149 | JGI IMG/M metagenome (GOLD analysis project Ga0209450, IMG submission 187149) | Freshwater lake sediment microbial communities from the University of Notre Dame, USA, for methane emissions studies - LWP11 LW (SPAdes)... | ecosystem: Environmental > Aquatic >...
TTCCACAGAAACACCGTCAACTGCTTCTGGAACTTCAGCAGCCGCCCCGCCAGACGCTTCTCGTCCGGCTCAAGCCATGATCCCCGCGCCAACTCCTCCAGCCGCTGCTCCATGCGCCGGCCCCGCCTCTCGTAGGCCCACGCCTTCATCTTCGGCTTCTGCTTCTTCAGCAGCAGCATCTCCCTGATTAGACGCTTGAGCCTTCGCCCAAACGACCCGCCCGCGAACGCCGCATTGCGCTGGGCCGTGTCCCGCAGGTCCCGCAGCAGATGCACCAGACACTTCTGCTTGGGGCAGTCCACCTGGCCGTACCCACCGTAGAAGTCGCTGACCAGCGTGCCCCCAAACACCTCCCCCAGCAGCTTGCGAACCACCTTCTGCCCCCGGCTCTTGTCGATCAGATACAGCGTGTGGGTGGGATCCAACATCGCCCACAGCCACTGGTTCTGACCATTGACCCGCCAGCTTGTCTCGTCCATGTTCACCACCGGCGAGTGCCGCAGGAAGATGCGCAGGCGGTCGTATTCGCCCTCCAGCCACCGCCCCATCCGCTCGATCTGCCGGACCACCGCCGCAGCGCCCAGGCTCAGGCCCGGCAGATCGGCCATCAACTGGCTGATCAGCCGGTAGGGCAGACGATACTGCGTCCGCATCATCGCCGCCGTCGTCAGGGCATTGATCCCCACCTGCGTCCCGGCCACGTCGGCCGCCGGCGGCTGCTCGGGGGCCCGGCTCTCGATGTGCTTGCGGCAACCGGGACAGTAGCCGCTGACGGTGTGATAGCACCGCGTCACCGCCTTGGCCGGTTCAAGGTCCTCCACCATCCGCTGGTGATGCTGGACGTCGGATAGTTGACAATGGCAATTTGGACAACTGGGCACGCCCCCGGGGTCACGGGGCACGGGAACGTCGATGTGCTGGTCGATGCTCGCCGGAATCGGCCGATGCGCCGGCTCGTGACCCTTCTTGCGACCTGGACACTTGCGGCCTCGGGCCGGTTTGTCGGGCTTGACGAAGGCGGGAACGGCCCTGGGCTTCTGGTCCAGTTTGCCGGCCAGTTCTTTCACCCGCAGACGCAGAACGCGATTCTCGGTCGAGAGCTTGTCTACCCGCTGCTGGAGGCGGTCGATCTTCTGATGGGCGCGATGCAGTCCCGGCCGCACCACCCGCAACTCGCCCTCCAGGTGGTAGGCGCGGGCGCGGTAGTGTTGCATCTGCTGCATCACCTGGTCGTAGCGTTTGAGCAGTTGCCTGCCGTCCATGGCCGGGCCTCTTTGCCTATTATCGGCCCCAAGCCTTCGATAGCTACTGCTGTTTCAATGGGGGAGCGGTAAACAGTTACCTTTTTTTTGGCTGGCCATGATCATGAGCATCATCCCGACCTATCGGAACGAATCATACGCAACATCCGTCGGCGCAACGGCGCACAGTCCGGCGGATGTTGTTCTCTTCACTCCAATGAAAGGAGACTTGCGATGAACAGGTTTCTGACTGTGGCGTTAGTGGCAGTGGCGTTTCTTGTGGGCTGCAACAAAAGCGAAAGGGGTGGCGGGGCCGGAGACGACAAGTTCAAGGTCGTCGTCCCGAGCAGCGCCGACGTGAAACAGGGCGAGGTCCAGACGGTTCGGGTGTCGGTGGACCGCAGCGATGGATTCAAGCAGGCGGTCAAGCTGCAAGTGACAGCCCCCAAGGGCCTGGCCGTGGATCCCAACAGCACCACCGTGAAGCCAGGCGACAAGGGCGACGTGCAACTGGCGATCACGGCCGACAAGGATGCCCCCCTGGGCGATCAGAAGGTCCTTGTGAAGGGCACGCCGGACAAGGGCGAGCCTGTGGAACTGGAGTTCAAGGTCACCGTCAGCGCCAAGTGACGCTGCCGCCGTGCCTCGAAAGGCAAACGGCGAGTTTGAGCGGAGCCATTTTACAAGAGGAAATAGTGATGAAGACCGCAATCGGAATCATGGTGTCGTTATGCCTGTTGGTGGTCGACGCCTACTGGACCTCGCGCCGCGCCCTGGGCGAGAACCGGGACCGGGCCAAATGCTGAGTGAAGCGGAGCAGTACCGGAGGACGCCTAAATGGAGATACCCATGATGCCAAGCCAACTTGAGTTGACCGATGAAGACCTGGCCTTGCTGCACCTGCTGTTGGTGCAGGATTTGGAAAGCAGTCGGGTGGAACTGCATCACACGGCGGGACAGCCCTATCGGGAATACATCAAGCGCCGCATTGAGCAAGGGCAAGCGCTGCTGAAGAAGATGGATCGTGTCGTCCCCACGCTGGGGACGGCCGGTCCCGCCCAAGGTTCTCAGCCATAGGAGGCCATTGCCGAGCTCTCAACCTATTGTCCGAATCGTCCTGGTGGTGGTCGGCGCTATCCTGCTGATCGTCGGCGTAAACGCATCGCACTGATATCCGACCAGGTGAGCCAGACCTTCGCCGGGCGTTTCACGCGGGCTACGACCTGGTACATCATCGGTGGCATTGCGTCGGTGCTGCTCGGCGCGCTGCTGATCCTGTTCCGGGTGCGTGGCAGTCACTCTTGAGGATCAACCCATGTACCAATCACGGAGTCACGTGAACTGCGGCCCGCGAGGGAAGCTCCTGACGTTGTCGGCCAAGCAGCGGGTGTTGCTGCACCGCTTGCTCCATCGCGACCTGCGCAAATGCTCGATATCGGCGCTGGTGGCCTGTCAGCACGCGGGCTGGACCACTGGGCCGGGCGGCGGCCATGAATTGACAACAGAGGGAAGGCGCGTTGCCGAATTGTCGGAGTCGAACCCCGCTGACGTAGAACTTGCGGTTGAGCTTGCCTGAAGGGCGTGCCGCGCGCGAAGCATTCCACGTCGCCCCGCCGGTGCCGGGCCCCTATGATCGCGGGCCGGCGCGGTGCCCCGATGGCGGAGAGTTGGTGCATGCTTTGGCTTCGGCTTATCCTCGTCGCGCTGCTGGCGGGGCTGGGAAGCGGCTGCGGCCTGATCGCGGGGTTGTCCTCCTCACGGCCCTCGCGAAGCGACTCATTGCAGCGCATGGACCCGGTCCTGATTCAGGCGGACACCATGGGGTTTGCCGATCGCTTTGTGACGACCATGAGCGGCATTTACGATGACCTGGAGCGGCGCGCGGCCACGCCCTCCGCCCGCGATGTCGCACACCGCCTCAAGACTGACCTTTCGGTGGGCGCTATCAGCAATGCCGTCAATCCCCGTCCGGTCGCGGGCCTGATTGACATGGTCGTGCTCGTGACGTTGCTGCGGCAGATTGCGGAGGAACCCCGGGCCGCACGAGTGTTCGGCTCCGACGCCGTGGGCCTCGCGGAGGTCCTGAAGCGGCAGGAGGCCGACATCCGCTCCGTGGCCAGCAACTACCTCACCGACCCGCAGCTTGCCGAACTGGACGAACTCGCGTCCCGCTGGCATCGGGAGCATCCGGACCAGCAGTTTGTCTCGCACGTGCATCTGGCGGGCCTTCCGGAGGCCAATCGCACTCCGCTCACAGCCTCCGGCAAGCTCCCCAGCAGCGTCATGGGCCTGCTCTTCTTCGATCCAACAGCCAACCTCGATCCGGCAGTGCGCGAAATTGCACTGTCCCGTGCAACGTCGGAGCGCATGTTCTTCTACCTGCAGCGGATGCCGCTCCTGCTGCAACTGCAGATCGAAGGCTTCTACCGCCGCGCGCTGGATGCCCCGGAGTTGAGGCGGGCGCTGGACGATGCGTCAGCGGTGGCCGCCAGCACGACCCGCTTCGCCGACACCAGTCACCGATTCACCGACGTTGTGGCGAAACTGCCCCAGGACCTGTCCGCCGAACGCAAGCAGGCCCTCGAGCAGTTCTCCGCTGAGGTGACACAGCAACGGAAAGCCGCAATCCGAGAACTGGCCGATGCGGTTAACGCCCAGCGCGAGGCGGCTCTTGCTCAGGCGACCACGCGCGTAGCGGCCGAGCGCGACCAAGCCATTCGCCAGATGGCGTCAGCGATGCGCGAGGAGCAACAAGCCTTCGTGGCGGCCCTGCAATCCGCCGCTGACCGCTCTATCCTCCGTCTGGCGTTGGTGTCGCTCGTTCTTATCGCGCTGGCGCTGGGAGCGGCGCTGGTATACCGCCGCGTCAAGCGCCGGCGGCCCCCGGCGTGAGTGCGCCGCCACTATGCACTGCCTCGCAGCGACCCTGACCGCAATTTGTGCCACGCTCTGCATCAGGTATGTTCCCAGTCATTGCGGTACCGGTCGCGCTTGGCACGCGCGGCAGCGTCCGCCCTGTCGGCGCGCGCCCGATCCTCGCGCAGTCTCTCGCTCTCAAGCCGCTCCCGCTCTTGCGCACGGAGACGCGAGGGGTCACGCGCGCGACGGATGGCCTCGTTCAGATCGGGGAGCGACAGTACGCTCCATGACGGCTTCGACGTCAACATGCCGGCGTCCGCCGGTTGGGAGCATGACTTGCCGCGGCGGCGCTCATCAGCCACATTCTCGGCGGCGTTGAGCCCGGCAGGTCTGTCGTCCGTCCGGCACCCTTCGTTTTCTGGCGGGCCAACTGCATCAGTACAAACGGCGCAAGCTCGGCCGTTAGTATGGCTGACGTCGCTTCAGGCCAAATGGTCGGAGCGGCATAATCGATCATAGCGCCAAGGGCGATGGAGTACACAGCGGGCGGCGAGTGTCCTCAAGTGTGCCTTGGATCCCGTGCGACCACGAGACCAGCCCCATTGGTTGGGTCCTCGCCGCAGATCACGTAACTGGGCCATGGCCGCCTAAAGGTGCTTCGTCACTTTGCTGATACGGGCGGAAGTACGCCAGTCCCCCAGTGCCCCGCATGCGTCTCGTGACGCGCGAGCTTGCCGGCGGCACCCTCAAACCGTTGATCCATCAGATGCAGTTGCTTCCGGCCGCCTTTGCTGACCTTCCCGCCAGAGCGGTGAGTGCACCGCCCGCCACGCCTGCGATCGCGGACGCGATCAGGATGCCGATCTTGGCCGCGCCCAGAGCGCCCTGGTCACCGGCGAAGGCGAGATTCGCGACGAACAACGACATGGTGAAGCCGATGCCGCAAAGGACCGCGATCCCCCACACCTGCCGCCACGTCGCGCCTTCCGGCAGTTCTGCGACACCGCTCCTGACGGCGATCCACGATGCCAGCAGGATGCCCAGCGGTTTGCCGAGAAGCAGGCCCAGCAGCACGCCCCACATGATTGGGCTGGCCAGTGCGGCCACACCGCCGGAGCGGAGATCGAGCCCCGCGTTAGCCAGCGCGAACAGCGGAACGATGAGGAAGTTGACCGGCTTGAGCAGCGCGTACTCGACCCGTGTCAGCGGCGTCTGGACGGCCTGCGAGGCTTCTTCCATGGCCTTGAGTGCGTAGCTCTGGTCCTCCGTGATCTGGTCCGGCGCGGCCGCAACGTCACCCTCGAACTTCTGGAGCATCTGCCGTACGTAGCCGAGGTAGGGGAGTTCCTCGATCTGCCGGGTCGCGGGAATCGTGAACGCCAGCAACACGCCGGCAACCGTCGCGTGAACGCCGCTGGACAGTGTGGCCGCCCAGAGGCCGATGCCCAGCAGCACGTAGGGCAGCGGATTGTGGATGCGCAGCACATTCAGAAGGACCAGCGCCGCCAGAAATCCGCCCGCCACGGCCAGCGCTGCCAGGGAGATCTGGCTGGTGTAGAACAGCGCGATCACCAGCACCGCCCCAAGGTCGTCCACGATCGCCACCGCCAGGAGCAACACCTTGACGGATGCCGGCAGGGCGCGGCCCACCACGGCCAACACGCCCACGGCAAAGGCAATGTCCGTCGCCATCGGAATGCCCCAACCGGCGGCACCCGTGCCGGGGGCGTTGAAGAGGGCGTAGATCAGCGCCGGAACAGCCATGCCGCCGATCGCCGCCGCGATCGGCAGGCTTGCGCTTCGGATCGACGCCAGTTCTCCTACGAGCAGTTCGCGCTTGATCTCCAATCCGACGAGCAGGAAGAAGATCACCATCAACCCGTCATTCACCCAGTGTCCCAGCGACATCGAGAATGCCGAGCCGCCGACCAATACGGTCATCGGAGTGTGCCAGACGCTCTCATAGCTGTGGCCCCAGGGCGAATTGGCCCATACCAGTGCCGCAACCGCCCCGGCCAGGAGCAGGATTCCGCCGGCCGACTCCGCTGAGAAGAACGCGTGGATCGGCCGCAGCAGCGGCGCAAGCAGGGACGGTGTCAGCGGAGGGTGCGCAGACTCCATGGGATGCAGGATACACGCTGGGGAGCCCCAATGGCTGCGCCCGCTTCGGCACGCAGGCGCTGGGCGAGCGCGACGGGGGCCTCACCCGGCCGGAGTTGACCCTGGGGTCGGGCTCGTTTCCAGCCCCACACGCCGGTACAGCTTCATCAGCGGCATGACCGAGAGGCCATGGACCACGATGGACGTGGCAATCAGGCTCAAAGTGAGCCCGGTCAACAGCCTGGCCTGGTCCTGAGGCAGGCCATGCGTGATAGCATACATGAGATAATACACCGACCCGATGCCCCGGATGCCAAACCAGCCGATCAGCCCCTGGTGCATCCAACTGATGCGCGAGCCCAAGAGCCCCAGCAGCACCGCGGCCGGGCGAATCACCAGCAGCACCAGCGGCACGAACCAGACCGCCTCGCGCGGCAGGTACGCTCCCGTCAGCATGCCGCCGACGAGCAGAACCAGGGCCACTTCCACGGTACGCTCCATCTGCTCGTGGAATCCGAGGACCCCTTGCGCCATCTGCGCCGGAACGTGCTGGGGATCGACTTCATCTGTGGCGGGCACCCCGGTCATGACGGGGACGCGCGCAACCGGTACATCGGCACCGGAGGCCATCGCCACGCGACGCAGCGCCAGCCCGGCCGCAAAGGCCGCCAGAAAGCCGCAGGTGTGCAGCAGCAGGGCCAGCCCATACGCCGCCGCCAACAGTCCCAGCGCCAGGAACTCGTCCGAACCCACCGCCTCGCGCCATCGGCGCCGCAGGTACCGATCCGCACCGTGCCAAGGAGCGTGCGCGCCAGAGCAAGCGACCAAACGGGGCGCCCAGATCATTCAGCGGAGCTTTTGTCCACCGCAAGCGAGCTACCTTGCCCCACGGCTTTGGCGATGACCTCGGCCAGTTTCGTGAGACTTACCGGCTTGACCAAGTGTGCGACGAAACCAGCTTCCCGGCTCTGTTGCATGTCATGCTCCTGGCCGTATCCGCTCAGGGCAACGCCCGGCACGGTGATGCCCCTGGTTCGCAGCTCCCGCAGGAGGTCCAAGCCGCTGCCATCGGGCAACCCCAAGTCGCTGAGCAGCAGGTCAAAGGGCTCTGCCGTGGCTACTCGGAGCGCCGTCGCTATGTCGGCGGCGATCTGCACCTCATGACCGTCGGCCGACAGCAGCCGTTTCATGATCGTGGCGGTGTCGCCGTGATCCTCCACCAGCAGGATGCGCACCGGGCGGGTCGGGATGTTCGGCGGCGTCGCCTCGGAGCCTGCCGCGGCGGCGGGATTCGCGGCCTGGGCCGGCAGCAGGGGCAGGCGGACGGTGAATGTCGCTCCCTTGCCCTCGCCTGCGCTACGGGCCTCGATGGTGCCGCCATGCAGCTCGACGATGCCCTTGCTGATTACCAGGCCCAGCCCCAGACCTCCGAACTGCCGGGTGACGCCTACCCCGCCCTGCTCAAAGGCCCGGAAGATATGCCCGATGACCTCCGGCTTGATGCCCACGCCGCTGTCGCTGACCTCGACGGTAACGAAACCATCGCCATTGCGGCGGCAACGGATGCCCACGCAACCGCCGACCGGTGTGAACTTGATGGCATTCTTCAGCAGGTTCCAAAAGACCTGCTGCAAGCGAGTCGCATCCGCCTCCACTCCATAGGGGGTACCCTCGGCGTCCACCCCAAACTCCAGCCTGCGTGTCTCGATGTCGGGTTTGCAGACGTCCACCGCCTGTCGGATGACCTCCGATAGGTCGATCGGCCGCTTATCCAGTTCGACCTTGCCCCGCGTGATGCGTGTGACATCCAGCAGGTCGTCGACCAGTCGCGCCTCCAACTCGGCATTGCGACGAATGACTTCCAATTGCTCACGGGTATCGGCGTCGAAATGGTCCTGCTGCTGGAGCATTGCCACCGTTGCCAGCACGGGTGTCAGCGGAGTGCGCAGCTCGTGGCTGAGCACCGCCAGGAAGCGGTCCTTGGCCTGGCTGACCTCCACCAGCCGCTCCCTGGTGCGTTTCTCCGCATCGATATCCCGCAGCACCAGGACCACTCCGTCGATCCGGTGGTCACCGCTCCGATACGGGTGCATCGTCAGCAGATGCCAGCGGCCGTGGCGGTCCGCGATCTCCTGCTCCTTGTTGCATACCTCGGCGATCACCTCCAGGAGCATCTCCGACAAATTGGGGACATCGAAGGCCGGCCTGATATCGCCCAGCGGGCGGCCGATATCGGTGGCAATCAGGTTCAGCAGCGTGCCGGCGGTGCTGGTGAAGCGGCGGATGCGCAGGTCGGAAGAGAGCATCACGATGGGCAGCTTGATGCTGCTGAGCGTGTTGGCAAAGTCGTCATTGATCCGGCTGATTTCCTGGTTACGGGCCTGGAGTTCATCGTTGACGGTGCGCAGTTCCTCGTTGGTGCTCTGCAGTTCCTCCTTGGCCGTCTGCATCTCCTCGTTGGCGCTCTGCAGCTCCTCGTTGGCAGAGCGGATTTCCTCATTGGCCGACTGGAGTTCCTCGTTGGCCGCGTTTTGCTGCTCGATGATGGCCTGAAGGTACTCCTTGACTGACGCCAGTTCCTGGCGCAGTTCTGCGTTCTCGTGGGCATCGGCCGGCGAAAGTGGCACAAGCGGCGCGGCATCGACCCGGTCGCCGGTTGCCACGGCCTTCGGTGCGGAGTCCTCCGTGAACAGAATCAGGTAACAGCGCTGAGGAGCGCCGTGGAGCCGCAGGGGCGTGGCCTCCAGGTCGACCAGCCGCACCTCCTGCCCATCCTGCACCCGCACGCTCCGGCGCCGCGCCGTGGTGTGCCGCTGCCTGGCCTCGTCGATGACACTCCGCAGTTCCAGGAACAGGCTGTCGCGGGCCATCTTCAGGATATTGTGGGTTGGCGGCCCGGTCGGAGGCTGAAGATAGGGCGAGGTCTGTCCCCGGAACTGCAGGATTTCCAGATTATCGTCGATCAGTACCGCCGCCGGCGCGAATCGGCCCAGGAGGACGCGGTCGGCCTCTCGGCGCAGGTCCACCAGAGCCGGCCGGCGCTCCACGGGGGCCGCCGGTCCCCGGGCGGGGGGCACCGGCGGATAGTGCTCGCTCGAGGGGCGCGAGAGGGGGGCGGTCTTGAAGTAGATGTTGTGCGGCCGGTCCACCTGCTCGAAGAGGGCGGAGAACTTGCCAACGGTCTCCGAGGGCCCCAGGAGCAGGAAGCCGCCGGCGTTCAAGGCATAGTTGAAGGTGGTGATGATCCGGCTCTGCAGCGTTGGGGAAAGGTAGATCAGCAGGTTGCGGCAACTGATCAGGTCCAGCCGGGAGAAGGGCGGATCGCTGGTTACGTCCTGACGGGCGAAGATGCACAGGTCGCGGATGGACTGGGCGATGCGGTAGCCGTGGTCCACCTTCGTGAAGAACCGCCGCAGCCTCTCCGGCGAGACCTCTGCCTCGATCGTCGGGGGGTAGACTCCCGGGCGCGCCTTTTCGACGGCGGCCGCATCGTTGATGTCGGTGCCGAAGATCTGGATGGCCGGTCGCGCGGCCTTCTGATCCAGAAACTCCAGCAGGACCATGGCCAGCGAATAGGCTTCCTGCCCCGTGGAGCAGCCGGGCACCCAGATGCGGATCGGGTTGTCGGGCGACTTGCCCGTGACGATCTCGGGAAAGACGGTGGTCTTCAGGGCCTCGAAGACTTCCGGGTCGCGGAAGAAGCTGGTGACGTTGATGAGGATGTCCCGGTAGAGGGCGTCGATCTCCGTGGGATTGGCCTGGAGCAACCGCACGTAGGCCGACAGCGACTCCTGCTTCTGCAATGCCATCCGTCGCGTGATGCGACGTCGGATAGTCGTGTCCCGGTAGTCGCTGAAATCCACGCCGGTGGCAGCGCGCAGCCCGGCGAGGATCTTATCGAAATCCCCCTGGGCCTCTGGTTCGCCTTGAGTGATCGGCGCCAGCCGGAAGTGCGCGTGCTGGCCGATTTTCGCCAGTTCGCGGGCGATCTGGTCCGGCGGCAGGACGAAGTCCACGCAGCCCCCGGCGACGGCGCTCTGCGGCATCGTCGCATAGCCGGCCGAATCCTCATCCTGGGCGAAGGTGATGCCGCCGGCCGCCTTGATCTCCGCCATCCCCAGCGAGCCATCGGCGCCGGTGCCGGAGAGGACCACGCCGATGGCGTGGCTCTGGCACTCCCGGGCCAGCGAGCGGAAGAAGAAATCCACCGGCAGTGGCACGCCCTGTGTATGGTCACGGGGGGTCAGTCGCAGCACGCCCTCTTCCATGGCCATGACGGCATTCGGCGGGATGATATAGACGTGGTCGGGCTCAACCGCCATGCCGTCGGTCACTTCAGTGACGGGCAGGTGCGTGGCCTTGGACAGCAGGTCAGCCAACTGGCTCTCATGCGCAGGGTCCAGGTGCTGGATGAGCACGAAAGCCAGGCCGGTCTTGTCCGGCAGAGCGGACAGGAGTTGTCGGAACGCCTCCAATCCGCCGGCCGAGGCGCCGATCCCGACGATGGGGCAGAGCCGGCTGCTCTGATCTTCACCGTCACAGCCCGGCGAGCCGGCGGCTTGAGCAGGAACGGCGGCGGATTCGGCGTGTTCCATGGAGCGCTCCGTTGGGTGGACACTGTCGAGGCGCCGGGCATTGTACCACGTCGCGGCCGGGACCGGATCAGGCGAATTATCCTGGCGTGGTGATCGCCTCCGGACCTTCACGGCGAAGAAAGCCCCCGAAACCGGGGCGGTTTGGGGGTTATCCGATTGCGGGCACCAAAGCCATACTGTGGGATGATAAACTGGTAGAGAATCTCCAAGGAGACATCCATTGAATGTTCTTTTGGTCTACCCGCAGTTTCCAGACACTTTTTGGAGCTACACCCATGCCCTGCGTCTGGTGGGCAAGAGGGCTCTGCTGCCGCCGCTGGGGCTGCTGACGGTGGCGGCGATGCTCCCATCACATTGGGGCAAGAGGCTGTCGGATCTGAACGTGCATCCACTGACGGATGCAGAACTGGCTTGGGCGGATTGTGTTTTTGTCAGTGCCATGGTGGTTCAGCGGGAGGCGGCTCGCCAGATCATCGCGCGGTGCAAGGCCGCGGGGAAAACGGTGGTTGCCGGCGGCCCGCTGTTCGCTTCGGAATATGCCCTCTTCCAGCAGGTGGATCACTTCGTGCTCAGTGAGGGCGAGCTTACTGTCGCGGCCTTGGGCAAAGACCTGGAGCGAGGATGCGCCCGCCGCACCTACCGATCGCGAGAATACGCGGACCTGCGTACCTCGCCGGCGCCGCTCTGGGGACTGCTGGACCTGCAACACTACCAGGTCGCCGGCGTGCAGTTTTCACGGGGCTGTCCCTACGACTGCGAGTTCTGCAACGTGACGGCCCTTCTGGGCCGGCGGCCCCGCACCAAGACGGGCGAGCAGATCATCGTCGAGTTGGAGTCACTCCATCAGCAAGGCTGGCGGGGCCCGGTCTTTTTCGTCGATGACAACCTGATCGGCCATCGCCCTGCACTCAAGAACGACCTGCTTCCAGCGTTGAAGCGGTGGCAAAAGGCGCGAGGTCGAATTCCCTTGATGACTCAGGTATCGATCAACCTCGCGGATGATCCGGCGCTGGTCAGGGAAATGGTGGAGGCGGGCTTCGACGCCATCTTTGTGGGGATCGAGACTCCGGATGCCCAGGCCCTGGCCGAATGCCACAAGAGCCAGAACACGAATCGCGATCTAGTGGCGGATGTCCGGCGTCTTCAGCACAGCGGCCTGGAGGTCTGGGGCGGCTTCATCGTCGGGTTTGACCATGACGCGCCCACGATATTCCAGCGCCAAGTCGATTTCATCGAGCAAAGCGCGATCGTGACGGCGATGGTCGGCATGCTCCAGGCGCCCCCGGGCACGAAGCTGGCCGATCGACTCCGCCAGGAGGGGCGTCTGGCGGGCATGACCTCGGGCGACAACACCGATGGCACCACCAACATCATTCCGAAGATGGGCCTGGAGTCCTTAAGCCAGGGATATCGATGGCTGATGGACCGACTGTACGCGCCCCGGCATTACTACCGGCGGGTCAAGTCGTTCTTGAGCGGGTACAGGCCCGCCCGCACTCGTCCCTCGCTGAATCTGGACCGCCTGCGCGCTTTCGTGATGTCGCTCTACCACCTGGGGCTTGTAGACCCGGATCGACTGCGGTATTGGAATCTGCTAGCCTGGACGTTGCTGCACCGGCCCAGGCTCCTGCCGGAGGCGATACGGCTGGCTGTCTGCGGATGTCACTACCGGCGCATCTGCGAACAAGCCGGTCTTCTTCCCAACACGCCAAAGGCCTAGAGTTCGGCGATGGCGGCTGCGCCGACGCCTGGGGGTGCTATGTCAGCGCCAACGGCGGGCAGGGACATCGTGGCAAACTGGCCCCGAGCATTTCTTTGGACGAACTGCCGATAGGCCTGGTGATTGGCCGACAGGCGGCTGCGATAGCCTAGATTGCCCACCAGTGCGAAGATAGGGCGGCGAAAATGCCAGAAGCTGCGGCCGACGCGCCGCATGATGCGCCACGGAGAATAGAACCTTCGATCGCAGGCCTCCATTTCGTAGATGATCTGGGCCTGCGAGAGTTGTTTGAACCGCGAAACGGGGAAGGTGAAGGTGTAATACTGCCAATCCTGCGGGAACTGGCGGACATCGATCCGGCCGGCGGCCTGCATCGTCTCCCAGAGCCGGGTTCCCGGCAGGGGCGTCAGGTAAGTGGCACTGAGAATGTCCACGCCATAGCTGCTGGCGGCGTCCGCGACGCGCCGACCCACGCCCGGTCCGTCGGCGTCCAGGCCGATGATGAACGAGCCCACCACCAGAATGCCGCGTCGATGGATACGCCGCACCGATGCGCGCATGTCCCGCCCCTTGATGGCATTGAACTTCTTGCCGATCTCCGCCAGCCCGGCGGCCGATGGGGACTCAAAGCCAATGAACACCGCCGCGCAGCCCGCCTGGGCCGCCAGCCGCAGCAGCTCGTCATCATCGGCGATATTGACAGTCACCTGCGCGATCCATTGCTTGCCCAGGTCCGCTTCGATCATGGCCCGGAACAGTTCTTTGGCGCGTGACACATGGGCCGCGCTGGTGCCGATGAGATTGTCGTCCACGATCAACATCAGCTTTTCGCGAATCAGTCGCATTTCCTGGACCACGTCGGCGACCGGCCGATGGCGGTAGCGTGCGCCGTTAAAGGCCGTCACGCTGCAGAAGGTACAGTTGAGCGGGCAGCCTCGCGTTGTCTGTATGGCGCCGAAGGCATAGTCGGCGGGCAGCAGGTCGTGCCGCGCCGGGGGCGGGGCAAAGGCCAGCGCGGCGTCGGCTTGGTAGATTTTCTTGAGAGTGCCTTGCTGCGCGTCGGCCAGGACCGTGGCCCAAAGCCCCTCGGCCTCGCCGATCACTACGGAGTCGACATAGTCAAGCGCTTCCTGAGGGCACATGCTGGCGTGGATGCCGCCCATCACCACGCGGACACCCATGGCCCGAAACCGCGCGGCCAGCTCGTAGGCGCGGGCAGCCTGCGAGCTGAAGCCGGTGATGCCCACCAGATCCGGGCGCGGCATGGCGGCGTAGTCGTGGATCAGATGATTCTCATCCAGCACTGTCAGCTGCCAGTCGGGTGGCGTTAATGCGGCGACGCTGAGCAGGCCCAGCGGCTTCCAGATGCGATAGCGGTTGAACCACTGCTGTCCGACTCCGGTCTGGACCTGGGGACTGAGGGGATTGATCAGGCATAGCCGCATGGGTTATCTCGAATCGGCCCGCCGCGCCGCTGGGACGCCGGCAGACAAGTAAAAGCCCGAGTCCTTGAGGCGGATGAACCCAGGCAATGACGCGCCCTTTCATGGGGGTCATCGAAGACTCCCACGCCGTGAACAAAAAAGACCAACGCGGCCCTCGCCTCTAGGGCGCCTACCCGCCTTGGCTTAACTGTCAACGGGATACCCCAGACTCACCGGGCTGCTCCGTGGTCGAACAGCGGTTGCCGGTTCCCGGAAGAATCTCGACTGCGCTGTGATTATAACCTGAACACGCCGAACATGGCAGCCATGGTTCGGATTTCGCTGCCTATGAATGTATCGTCTGGCCTCGCTGCCGTCGCGACAGGTGCCGGTAGATGAGTGCTGTCAGGGGGACCAGCACAAGCAAGATTAACCCCAGCGCCGCCAATCGCTTGAGCAACCGGTGGATGGAACGATCGATCGCCGCTTCCAGGTCGGATACAAAGCCCTGCTGTTCCCGCCGCAGCGCAGCGGCCATTTGCTTGATGGCCTGGTCCCGTTGCACGGCGATACGGGTGGCGGCCTGGGTGATTGCCGCCTCACGCTGGCCGGCTATGGCATCGCTTAGTTGCCGGATGGCCTGTTGGCGTTCATCCGACAGTTGCTGGGGGAATCGATCCACGATGTCGGTAAACCGGCTGCTGACCTCCGCAAAGCGGGTGGTGCTGCCGGCTATCGCCGAGGCGTCCTGCATCGCCCGCGCAAGTTGGGGGACCTCCAGCAGTTGACGGTAGAACCCGACCCCCTGCAAATGCAGCAGCAAGGGCAGCCGCTGCAGATAGAAGAACATGCGTTCGGAAGTGGCGCGAGACAGCGCGATCTCGCGCACGGCCGGATCGAGATTGGAGGTAGGGTCGAAAAAGAGCAGGCCAAAGACGCTGCTGGGCAGCTTGCCGCGCGCTTCGGGAGGCCGGTTCGCCTCCGGCAGGTCCGCCAGATGGACGTGCGACACGGAACGATCATCAGGGTGCGCTCGGTGCCACTGCTGGGCCAGTTGGTTCAGTTCGGCCAGTTGCGCATCGGTCAAATACTGGCTGGCCATGGACCGGACGTCCGCTTCCTGCCGCCTGAGGACCTCGACCAGACGTGGGGCATCGGGGCCGAACATCAGGCGCGTCCAGGGGGCTTCGGCGATCTGACGCAGAAGCGTCACCAGCACGACCATGTCGATCATGCCTGCGATGGGCCGGGGATTAACGGCATTGCTGATGGCTCCCAGAGCCAGATCGGTCTTAAGCTGTTGGGCGGCGTCCTTGGCGACGGGGGTGTCAGCCCTTCGTTCGAGTGTGTCGTAAACGCCCGTCATGGCGGTAATGAAGCGATCGGCAAATCCCATGGTGTCAGCCTGGATCCGCACGGGATCCATGCGCTCCAGCGATTCCCCGCGCGAGGGCCCCGACGATGACAATCCCAATAGGGCACAGCCCGACACCAGTCCCGCCAGCAGGGCCGCCAGAATGGGTTGCATCCGAGGCATGGTCCGACTTTTCGCCGTCGGGGCAGCGCAGTACCTAACTTTGATGATAAGATCCTCGCTCAGGCACGACAACGTGAAATGATCCGGGTCCGGACGGTGCAGCCCACCCCTCAAGATAGATCAAGCTCCAGCGTCCGCTCGGCCGGCGTCATCTCCGAGAGTTCGGCAATGCGCCTTCCCTGTGTCGTCAGCCCATGACCTCCGCCAGGCCCCAAAGTCCAGCCGCGATGCTCACAGGCCGCCAGCGCCGACGTTGAACATTTGCGCAGATCACGATGGAGTAAACGGTGCAGCAACACGCGCTGCTTGACCGACAACCTGAGAGTCTTTCCGTGCGGACCGCAACTCACGAGAGTCGGTGAGGCGTTCATGGGTTGATCCTTAGGCGTGCCTGCCACGCGCGCCGAAAACACCAACTGACTCCTATGGCAATGAACCTTGGGCGAGACCGGCCGTGCGCAGCATGGGGAGGGCCAGGTCCATCTTTTTCAGCAGGGCCTGCCCTTGCTCCATGCGGCGCTTGATGTACTCCCGATAGGGCCGGCCCGCCGTGTGATGCAGTTCAACCCGGCTGCTTTCCAGATCCTGGACCAGCAGCAGGTGCAACAGGGCGAGTTCGTCATCGGTGAATTCGAGTTGGTTTGATAGCATAGGTGTCTCCATTCAGGGCTCCGCTTGCACTGCTCCCCGTCGCTCCTCGGTTTGCATATGTGGCTACTTGGACTGGTAGCTGAACTTCTGCCCACCGACCGAGGCCTCGTACATCAGGCCGGCCTCATCCATAGTGAAGACCGCGACGCCGTTGGCGAACTTGGCGTTGGCGCCAGCGCCCGATTTAAGCGCCACGGCCGTGGCTTGGGCGTCGAAGCGGAAATTGCCTTGCTTGAAGGTATCCACCGCTTGCTGGGTTTCAAAACAGATGATCTCGGTGTAGGACTGCCCACCGAGCGCAAGGCCAATCGACGCCTGGGTCAGATCGCAATAGCCGACGGCGATGCCTCGCTCATACAGCACCCCCTTGCCGTAGGCCCCGCCGACTCCCACGGCGCCCTTGCCGACCGCGGGGAAGACAGCGTAGCCGGCGGCCGCGTCGAATATCTTGACCAGGCTGGGGTCACTCTTCTGCGCCTTCGCCAGGGCCACGTCGGCCTCTCGTTCGATGGTAGCCTTTCCTTCCATGGTCGCCGGCGCCGTTGCACAGCCTGTCGAGAGAACAAAGCCGAACAAGCCGGCCAGCAGACACAACGCACGAATGGGGTAACGGTTCATAGGACATTCCTTTCGAATGAGGCCGCCACCGGCACAGGGCCTGGGCGTCGGCCAAAGTTGAGTGATTCTGCGACGCGGGGCTGCGGCGCCGTCTCCGCCAGCCAACGTCGCACCAACAAGGTTACGAGTCGCGAGAACGGCGTGAGCGTCCGTCCCAGGCGGACCGCCGCAAGGTGTTGCCGGCCGTTCATCCCCAACGCTGCTCCGACCGCCGCAGCCACACCGAGCGAGATGAACGGCCGCCTCCTCATAGGTTCGAGCGGATCGGCCGCCCGAGCGGCGTCGATCAACGCCGCCTTGGTCTGAGCCAGGGAGACCGGAGCGCGACCGCTGGCGGCGGGCGCTTTGCCCCGCAACAGGCGGCTGGCGCATACAAGGGCGACCCAGCCCAGCAGCATCGAGACGCCGCCCAGTGCGAGAGCCGCGCCGGTTGGGGTGAGCGGCCCCGCAAGCATCCGGAACAGACCGATCAGGAGAAGAACGAGCCCGACGGCAAGGAGCCCGAGCGTGAACACACCCAGCGCGGCGGCTGCGATGAGGCGTAGCAACTGTCGCCTCAACATCAGGCCTTCGGCCTCGCAGAGTGCGGCGATGGCCAGAAGAAACCGCGCCACCGACTCCACGGGTCACCTCCGCCTGCCCAGCAGTTTGGCCAGGACAAAGCCGATGCCCATCGCGATCGCGGCGCTGAGCACGGGCCTCTGGCTGATCTTCCGCCCGAATCGCTCAAGCGCATCGACGCCCGAATCCCTGAGCTCGCCCGCGCGATTCGTCAGATCGGCGGCGGCGTTCGACGCCTGCTCGCCGATCGCGCGGGCGCCGCTCCTGCCGGCGCCGAGGGTCTTGCCCAGCAGCGCGGTCACGTCCTCGCGCAACTGGACGAAGCCGCTCTTCAATGCATCGAGATCGGACGAGAAGCGGCTCCGGGGTTCGGCCTCTGCATGTTGTTCGTCTGTTTTACTCATGACCATTTCCTCTTCATGGTAGGGGTTCCCAGCGACCGGCTCGCTGCGCGCACATCGCCTGGGCGGCGAAGCCTGCTTGCCAGGAACTCCGCCGCCGCGTCGCATTCGCGGTTCAGAATCGCACGGGGATCACATTGGCAATCAGCAGCACCAGCAAGATTAGCAGCACTAACCCCAGGCCGCCGGTGGGACCGTAGCCCCAGTTGCGGCTGTAGCCCCACCTGGGCAGCGCGCCGACGAGCAGAAGCACGACGAGAATGAGTAGGATGAGTCCCATACAGAACTCCTTTCGAGAGTTCAAACGACAACGGGCCAGCCGACGTGAACGCCACGTTCGGCCCTCGCCTCCTCGCACTTTCTTTTCAGCCGGGCGCCCATTCCCGGCGCATCGGCCAGATGGATCGAATGCGCCCTCTCGAACGGGCCGCGGAAGGTTGGCACGCCGACCACGACCGCCTCCGACGCGCAATCGCCCGAACAGGCCGGACAGACGCGATCGATTGCCTGGGCCCGGGCGAATCGCGCATCGCCCGCCCAGCCAGCCACCATCGGTTCACCGTCGCTCATGCCGCCTCCGGTTGAGCTTGCCGCGCCGCAGGATCCCGGCGACGCTCACAACGCGGCCTTACGGCCGCCAAGCACCACCAGCATCACTCCGATGACCCCTGAGGCGACGCCGCCCAGGAGATACCACTGCGTCCGGTCGGTGAATCGCCCGGTGAAGAACTTGCTCCACTGGTCGGCCAGCGAGTCCGACGCGGTCAGGCCCAGGATCAGCAAGACCGCTCCGAACGCCAGCAGAACAGCTCCGAGGATACGTTGGGGACTCATGGGGACCTTCTTTCAAAAATGCTGTCGCCGTGGACCTCACGTTCAGCGGCTGCCTGTTCGCGCCCAGCAGCCACTCACCGGGGCAGCGCTGCGCCCGACGAGTTGCCGGGTCTTCGGCGCAGCGGCTTGACTGAATCGCTGCCGCCTCACGGTTTCCTCGAGGCACGACCAACATTGCCGCACGTCCTTCAGCGTCAATGGTCCGCTCCACTGGCGCTCCATGACTCGGCGGACACGGGCCCGGCCAGCAGGAACACCTGCACCATCGTGCCGCTGGTGAACGCATGGACCACGGTTCCGGTGCCGGGCTCGACTTCGGCGGCGGCCTCGCGCACCTCCACGCCCGTGATCCTCCGGATTTCCTGCCGCAGCCAGTCGGTGGAATTGGCGAAAAGCTGACGGTGAAACTCCTGGACCTGTGCGGCGCCCGCGGGCGTCCTGGCCAGGGCCTTCTCGGCCGGCGACAACGCATCGTGCAGCGTCATCACCAGCGTGTCGCCGCTCAGGACGACGGTGATCGCGTGGGGGACGTGCCCAGTGCGTTGCGTCTGGAAACTGCTGGCCACTTGCGCGAGCTGCTGGGCCATGGTGGCGTTGGGCTGATCCATCGGATCATTCCTGGTTCCCGGCACAGGGTTACGGGGCCACGACCTTTACCGTGATCTCAGCCGTGGTCGATTCTCCAATTTCCGGCGTGCCCTTCACATAGACCTTGTAGGTGCCCAGGTCGGCATCCTTGGCGGCCGTAATGCGAAGCTGCGTGTCAGGCCGGTCGTTGCCTTTGATCACGGTCTGGGTCGGGGCAACGCTGAGGCCCTTGGCCGTCCTCGTCTGCAACGTCACATCCCGCTTAAAGGCCTCGCCCCGACTGAGCGAGATGGGCACGCTCTGGGTCTCGCCCTGCTTAAGCGTTGTGGCGAAAGCCGGCGTACTGATCCTGAAACCTTCGTCGCTGGTCACGCCTCCGCCTCGAGGGCTTTCACAGCCCAATGCAACCAACAGAAACAACGACATCACTGCGCCAATTGCAGTTTTCATGGCTACTTCCTCTGTCTGGTAAGACGGTTCTTGCTCCGGACTCGCCGGCCCTGCCGAGGGACGGCAGCGGCGTCACTTGACGCCAACGGTCACTTTGAACATCAACTCCACGGCATCGCCTTTGTCGGGCGTGCCTTTCAACATCACCTTATGATCGCCCAGGGGGGCGTCCTTGGCGGCCGTGATGGCCAGTTGCACGTCGCCCTTGTCGCCCGGCTTCACCGTGACGCTGTCGGGATCAACCGATAGGCCCTTGGGAGCCTTGACCTCCAGCTTGACCGTCCGCTTGAACCCGGCGCCGCGATCCACCGCGACTCGAATGGTTTGAACCTCGCCTTGTTTGACGTCGGTGCTGGTTGGGACAACGACCTTGAACGTGTCATCTCCAGCGTTGCCGCCTGTTTCACTCTTCCGGCAACCCACAAGAGCTGCCGCCGTCACCACTGCCACAATCAGGAACCTGTTCATCGCAGTTCTCCTTTCTAAAACGAAGAAACCAATCTCCGCGCTGCAACTGCCGCGCGAAACAGCATCCACCTGACGCACAAAAAAAGCCGACGTGGTTGATCGCTCTGGGGCGGTTCAACCACGTCGGCTTACTCTTCAACGGGCCGCCCGCAACTCACCGGGCTGCCCTTCATCTAGTCATCCGACCACGAGCCAAGGCGACGATTTGCCCGGACTCGATTAACTACCTCACTATAGGCTGAACATGGCCGGTAAGGCAAGAGAAATACCACAAATATCAAAAGTATTGCCCATCCCATGTCTGGCGGCTCTGCCAGCAGGACAATCACGGCCAACGTCTTTGTCCCCTTAAGTCCGCCGCGCCAGCCTTGCGACCACGGCCACCAGTTCGCCAGGCTCGACCGGCTTGGCAACGTGTGCATCGAACCCCGCCAGCATGGCCCGACGCCGGTCGTCCGATCTGGCGAATGCCGTCCGCGCCACCGCCGGAGTGTGGCCGCCCTGGTCGGCGGCCAAGCTGCGCACCTGCTTGATCATCGCGTACGCACTCACAGGGTCGATTCCTTCTTTCGCCTCGACTCCACTGACACATTCATTGCAGGGCAGTTGCCTGACAAGGCAAGAGCATGATCGGAGCTATCTCAAGTTTGGGCAGGCTCGGCGATAGGCCCCCGCGCGTCGCCGCGGCCCACCTCCGATATTCCGCCGAAGCTCCGGTGGGTCAGCAAAGCGTTGTTGCGATAAGAGAGGTTGGCCACCAGCGAGAACAGCGGCCGACGCCATCGCAAGGTGCTTCGGGCCACACGCCGCAGCACCTGGCCAAGCGAGTAGAAAGTCTGTTCACAAACCTTCATCTCTCCACACATCTCGGCCCACGAGAAATTCCTGTAGCGAGCCGTGGGGAAGTTGAAGGTGTAGTAGCGCCAGGCGGCGGGAAACCCATCGGCGGCGATTCGGCCCTCCGCCTGCATCCGCCGCCACAACCGCGTGCCGGGCAGCGGCGTCAGGAACGTGGCACTCAAAGCGTCCACTCCATAGCTCCGCGCCGCGCGGGCGATGCGCCGGCCGATGCCTGGCTCGTCCGTGTCCAAGCCCAGGATGAAAGAACCCACCACCATGATCTTGTGCCGCTGAATACGCCGCACGGACTCGGCACAGTTCCGACCCTTGAGCATATTGAATCGCTTGCCGATTTCCGCAAGGCCCTGGGCCGACGGCGATTCGAACCCGATGAACACGCCAATGCACCCGGCCGCCGCCGCCAGCGACAGCAGTTCCTCGTCGTCGGCCATGTTGATCGTGACCTGCCCCACCCATTTCTTGCGCAGCCCGGCCTGAATCATCGCGCGGAACAACTCCTTGGCTCGGGCGATGTGGGCGGGGCTGGTGCCGATGAGGTTGTCATCCACCACCAGCAACCATTTCTCCCGAATCGCCTGCATCTCCTGAACCACGTGCTCAATCGGCCGGTGGCGGTAGTGTTTGCCGTTGAAAGCCGAGACGCTGCAGAACGTGCAGTCCAGTGGGCAGCCGCGCGTGGTCTGCACTGAGCCGAACGCATAATCCTCGGTCAGCAGGTCGTGCCGCGCCAGGGGCACCTGCGCCATATCCGCGTGCTCGCCCGTATAGGTCCGCTGCAACACTCCGCGCCGGGCGTCGTTCAAAACGCCCGCCCAGACGCTCTCCGCCTCGCCCATCACCACCGCGTCAACGTGCTCCATCGCCTCGTCGCAGCACATGGTGGCGTGGATCCCGCCCATCACCACCATCACGCCGCGACGGCGAAACTGCGCCGCCAATTCGTAGGCGCGCGGAGCTTGCGAGGTGAAGGCCGTGATCCCCACCAGGTCCGCCCGAGGCATGGCGGCGTAGTCGCGCAGCCCCAGATTCTCATCGATGATGGTCACTTCCCAGTCCGGCGGCGTCAGCGCCGCCACGACCAACAGCCCCAGCGGCTTCCAGACCCGATAGCGATTCCAACGGCTCGCCTTCAGGTCGGTTGAATCCACCAGGTTGTTAGCTGGGTTGATCAGGTATAATCGCATAGGGTTGCTCCGATACGAGCGTCCATGGCATCCGCAGTGCAACTCCTTCTTCACCCGCACTCGCGCCGTTCTGGTCGTGTCATCGCGACCGCAGCCAAAAATGCAAAAAAGCCGACGTGACGGCGCCATAAAAGTCGCTGTCACGTCGGCCTACTTGTCAACGAGCCTCCCGGCACTGTCCGAGCTGCCCTTTGTCCAGTCGTCCGACTTCTCCTTGTCAGGAGGCTGATTGCCGCAGCCACAGGCTGCCATTACAATCTTATCATACCGTGCGACGCGGACGGAACTAGAAGATTCTGAACGGGCCGAACCGTCGGCCAGGTATCGCGGCACGGGTTTACCCTGTCCCTTATCAAGTTATATGAAGACCCAAGGCGAAATCGAAAGTGCCATCTGCGAGGCCATGAGCCGTTTCGAGCAGGAGCACATGGGCCGGGGACCCAAGGACATCCACGCCCACCTGATCAACGATCTTCTCGTGGTGCGACTCCAGGGCGTTCTGACGGCCGCTGAGCAGCACCTGGTCAGAACTCTCCCGACCGACAGGGGCAGGGATCTGCTTAAACAGGTGCGGACCCAACTGGTGGAGACGGCAAGGCCAATCATGCAAGCGATGGTTCAGGAAGTCACCGGCGTCGCGGTGGTGAGCCTGCACCACGACATCAGTACCGTGAGCGGCGAAGAGATCGTCCTGTTCACCCTGGTCGAGCCCCCTTTGTTCCGCGAGGCAAAGAGACGATAGGCGCCGAATGGCGCCGGTTATCGAGCCGGTTCTCGCCGCGCCCCTGCTGGGCGCATCGCCTGCTTCGACGCGAGGTTCGCATAGACATCGCGCGCCTGTGCCAGCAGTTGGTTCTCGGTCAGGTGCTGCTGGTTTACGAGAACGCGGCCGACAATCCGCTCGGCGGTTCGCGGCTGCCATTGCTCGAGGTGCCGCGCAAGCTGATCCATGGCGCTGCTGGCCCCGGTGCCGCTGCCGAAGAGCAGTATCTTTTCGGCGTCTTGCAGCGTCCTGGCAACCGCTTCGTAGAAGCTCTTCCGTTCCGGCTTACGCTGGCCGTGGGAGTCGTCGTCGACGTTGTGCAGATACCGGCCGAAGCCGTGCGGGTCGTACGGCGCAATCCGCTGCGGCACAGATCCCCGCAGTTCGGCCCTGTAGATGCGGGCCTCACGATGGTCAATCACGACCAGCAGATGCGCGCCCTCCGCCGCGCTGTCTGGTGAGGCGCCGCCGGACCGCTCCAGGAAATGACGGATTTCCATCAACTCCTCGATCTTCGCAACGTTCTTGTCCCGCGAAGGACGGACGACCAGCGTGTGTTCGCCGCGCGTGGCCTTCAGATTGCCGTTGGGCTCCTCCACCACGTCCGCCAGCGCAGCCAGCAGCGACCGCACGTCTCGCCAATGCACATTGCGCGACACCGGATGCTGGAAGATGGCCTCGTAAGTGCTGCGATGAGAGCCTGTCAGTTGTGTTGTCATGATCGTTCTCCTATAGAGAGCCCTCCCTCGGGTTTGGGGGCGGTCTTGATCTGGTGCGGCATCAGCAGGGCGCGCACGCAGCAGAACGCCAGGCCCCGCTGAAACTCCACCTCGTAGGCGGTGGCCGGCTCGAACCAAGTGCTGCACACCACGCCAATGTCGCCGCAATGAAGGTCCAAGTCAGGAATATCCTGCATGGTCTGCACGACTTGATCGATATGGATCTGAATCATGGTCATGCCTCTTCACGTTCGCGGTCTTTCTGGGACGGCTCGGCGCGGCGTGCTGAAGGCTGGCGCTTGCTCCGACGCACCACGAGAACAAGGCCCCGGAAGGTGTGACCGTTCAGCGCCGCGAAGTCCGGCATCGTGCCGCTCTGCTGATACGCCTTCCGCGCCGCCCGGATCGCGTCGTGCAATTCCGGCCACGCCTGGCTCTCGTCTTCGGCCTCGTGCAGATGCCCGACGGCGCGCAGGCGGTGCGGGTAGCCATCGCGGTGTTCCGTGATCAGAACCCACGCCGCCCCCAGGTGCTTCTCCACGCATTCGAGGCAACTGGGCCGCGTGACGGCCACACCCGCGCGGGCGGCGGTCTTGGCGGCGCAGCCGCAGGGCTTCTTTGCTGCCGGCGCGCGCCAGCGAGAGAGAATGCTTCGGACCACCGGCGCCAGTCGCGTACTGGCAAGCGCCCTCTCCATGGCGATGGCCAACCAGCGCATTGCGAATCGCCACTTCGGGCACTGGGCTCGGGCGGCGTTGATGAGGATGTCCTTCCCATTGGCCAGGCACAGGCACGCCCCCGCGCAGTTGGCCTGCCGGTGCTCACACCCATGGCACACGGCCAGATTAGCAGCCACTCGTGATGACGCAGCGTCCATTCTTGCCCCATCTCTGGTCGTAGCTCGACCAACTGGTGTTCTCGCTGGGTCCGCCGGGGGGAAGGCACTGGCCGGCGGAG
>Ga0209450_10000353_pt1 | contig 24517 bp, 18 predicted proteins | sample FrelakmetLWP11LW_FD_187149 | JGI IMG/M metagenome (GOLD analysis project Ga0209450, IMG submission 187149) | Freshwater lake sediment microbial communities from the University of Notre Dame, USA, for methane emissions studies - LWP11 LW (SPAdes)... | ecosystem: Environmental > Aquatic >...
CAGGCCGTAAGAAACCGGCCTGCGAGGGACAATGACGAGCCCGTAGAGGGAAACCTGCTCAAAGGCGCGGACTTCTCCGCGGTTCCTGTCCCAGTGCGGATCAAAGGCGGTTGACTTGCACAGGTCTCCGGCCAGGGGTTCGATCCACTCCGGTTCGATTTTCGCGACGGTCCGTGCGAAGAGCCGGGAGGTCTTCACCATTTCCGCAGCCACAACCCAAGGGGGCGGTTTCTTGAAAAGGGTGGAGCCGGGGAAGATCATCACTTCTCTTCCCCTTGCCGCCTGGTAGAGGTTTTTTTCTTTTTTCAGGGCGATGTTGGAAAGGAAGCCACTGAGCACGCACCGGTGGATTCGGGCGTATTGCAACTCCTGCCCGGCCTCTTGAAGTCCGATCTTCTGCTCTTTAAGAATGCCCGTAATCTGCTCATGGGTGTAAACCCATTCCCTCATGCGGGGATAGGAGAGGAAGTTCTGTTTGCAAAACTTTCTCATTTTGTTTTGCGTCTTCAAGGTGTCCCACTCGCGATGAAAGCGGTTCCAGATGTTGAGGAGAGTGAGGAAGTCCGAGTCAGGATCCTTGAAGGGAGCGTGAGCCTGGTCTGCTTGGGCGGCCTTTTCCACGGGTCTTTCCCTGGGGTCCTGGATGCTGAGAGCCGCGGCAATGACCGCCACCTCTCCCAACCCGCCTTCCCCGGTGGCCTCGATCATCATCCGGGAAATCCTGGGGTCCAGAGGCATCCGGGCCATAAGCTTGCCTTTGCTCGTAAGAGTAGGCTGCTCTCCCTCCCGGGTAACGGCGCCCAACTCCTTCAGAAGGTCGAATCCGTCTTTGATGCTTCTGTCGCCCGGCGGATCCAGGAACGGAAACGCGGAGGGCTGTCCCAACTTCAGGGAGAGCATCCGCAGGATGACTTCAGCGAGGTTTGACCGCTGGATCTCCGGGAGCGTGAAGAGAGGCCTAGAGGCATAGTCCTCCTCAGAGTAAAGCCTGATGCAGACGCCGTGCTGAATCCGGCCGCACCGGCCTTTTCGCTGGTCTGCGCTGCTCTGCGAGATAGGGCTTATAGGGAGACTGGTCGTGCGGGTCCGCGGAAGGTACTGGGAGATCCTGGCCAATCCCGTGTCAATGACATACCGGATCCCGGGGATAGTGAGAGAGGTCTCCGCCACATTGGTGGCCACGACGATTTTGGAGCCGCTCACGGAATAAACCCGTCCCTGTTCGGAAGCTGGGAGCCTCGCGAAGAGGGGAAGGATCGTCGTGCCCGGATACCGGCGGCCTTCGAGCCGCTCGCAGGTCTCGAGGATATCCTCCTCGGTAGGCATGAAAACGAGAATGTCCCCATACCGTTTTTTTTCTCTGAGGCCGTCAATGGCCTTGAGCGCCATGTCCACGTAGGTGAGATCGCCGGCCTCCTCCAGATCAGGGTCAATGGGCAGGTACTCCACTTCTACCGGGTAGGTGCGTCCTTCCACGTTGACCACGGGCGCGTGACCGAAAGCTGCAGAAAATTTCTCCGTGTCCAGGGTGGCGGAGGTGATGATCACCTTGAGTTCCGGTCGGCGCGGAAGAAGGGTTCTGAGAATGCCCAGAATAAAGTCGATGTTCAGGATCCTTTCATGGGCTTCATCGATAATTAGAGTGTCGTACTCATAGAGCGCCGGATCTCCCTGAGTTTCAGCAAGGAGCATTCCGTCGGTCATGATCTTGATGAAAGCCTGCTTGCTCGTCTTTTCTCTGAATCTGATCTTGTAGCCCACGGATCGGCCGATCTCCTCGCCCAACTCCTCTGCAATGCGGTGAGCGATGGTGATCGCCGCGATTCTTCGGGGTTGGGTGCATCCGATTTTGCCGGCAATCCCTCTTCCCGCCTGAAGACACATTTTGGGGATCTGGGTGCTTTTACCGCAGCCGGTTTCCCCGGAAACAATGACCACCTGGTTTTCTTTGATCAGCCGGACGATTTGATCCCGCTTGGAAGAGATGGGGAGGCTTTCGGGAAAGGAAACCCGCGGTCTGTGGTCGCGACGGTATCTTCTTTCCTCCACAGAGGCCCGGGCCTGTCGCTCAGCTTCATCGAGCAGCCCGGAGAGTTTGCCTGGGTCGGCTTTTTGCTCCTCCAGCCTGTAGATCCTGCTGAGTCGGCGGGACAGGGCTTCCTGGTCCCGCAGCATGGCGTGGGGCAGGAGGGAGCGGATTTCTTGAATGCGTTTGTTCAGGGACATTCGGAAGTGACAACCTATGATACTGATGACTCCAAATCCGTCGAGAAAAACGACGTATGGATGGCTTCCACCGCCTTTTGCAGATCCTTGTTGCGAACCAGGAAGTAAACCGCTACCTCCGAGGGGCCGAAAGAGATCATCTCCACATTGACGTTTCGCTCGGCCACGGCGGTGAAACACCTCGCAGCAATTCCTTTTCGCCTCAGCAGGCCCTTTCCTACGATACCCACAAGCGCTACGTCCTGGATCTTCACTAGGCTCCTGTAAGGCTTGGGGCTCAGAAGTTGGACAGCCTGATAGGCCTTATCCACATCTTTTCGGGCCAGCAGGAAACTGATGCAGGTCTGGGAGGTGACCACAGACTTGATGTTGAGACCGCTCCCTGTGATCGTGCTGGAGACGCGGGCCAAAACACCGGGACGCGCTCCCACACCCGAAGCATGCACTTTCAGAATCGCAATGTCCGTGTCGTGGGCCACGCTCTTGATGGGAATCCTGCTTTGGGCGCTCTTGGCCGTGATGAGGCTGCCGGGGGCGTCCGGGTTCATGGTGTTCTTCACTGCAATGGCAAGGCCGAGTCGTCTGAGGGGTTCAACGGTTCGCGGGTGAAGGATTTTCGCGCCAAAGTAGGAGAGTTCCGCCGCCTCGTCATAGGAAAGAAAGGGAATCATCTGAGCTTCAGGAACGAATTTGGGGTCCGCGCTCATGTACCCGGGCACATCTTTCCAGACTTCGAGAACCTCGGCGTTGAGAGCCGCGGCCACCACCGCTGCAGAATAATCGCTTCCGCCTCTCCCAAAGGTGGTGATCTCCCCCTTTTCGCTGACCCCGAAGAAGCCTGGCACAAACACAATCATGCCTTCTTTGATCAGGGGGAGCAGGTGTTGCCGGAGGTTGTGAGAGGTCTTGGGGAGGTTGGCTGTGGCATCCCCAAACTTGCCGTCCGTGACAAGACCAATCTTGTGGGGCATGCGGTAAGTGGCCTTCAGGGCCCTGGCCCTAAGAGCGGTGGAGAGCAGAACCGCTGAAAGGCGCTCGCCAAAGCTGCTGATCATATCGGTCATCTTGGGTGTGATCTCCCTGGTGAAATTGAGACCGTAATAGAGTCTCTCCAGTTTTCCCAGGTGATCGTTGAGGTCACGCGTGTATTTCTGAATGAACTGGGCTGAAGAAATGAGGTGGCGCGCCACGAGCATGTGCTTGTTCCTGAGTTCGCTCATGATGGCAGGAATCGCCTCCTCGTCCTTGAGGGCTTTCGACATGCTGTCAATGAGCTGATCCGTGATCCCGCTCAGGGCGGAGACCACGATGACATGCCCCCGTCCTCTTTCTGCAACCAGGTCGAGAATCTCCTGGATATTCTTTCGTCCCTTTAAAGAACCACCACCGATCTTGATCACCTTCATTCTCTTTCCTCCAGGATAGATTCCTTTTCGCAGCGCGGGAGTCGCACTATCCTAGCAAGGCTCAGTTCCGAAATCCAGAGGAGCTTTTTACACTGAAAGTTTATATAGTTGCAAAAAAGCCTCAAATGGAATATTTATTCCCGATAATGAGTTAGGTGGGGTCTAGGCGTTCAGTGGACCACTGACCCGATGCCAACCACGTGACTTTGCACCGCTCCCACCACTGAAGCCAAGCCTCCACCTTTGGACTTATCTAGAGACTTCAGAATCACTCGCCTTCGCCGGGATGCCCCGTGCTCCTGCACGGGGGACGGATGGCGAGAGGCGACCGCGGCGTAGCCCTCAGGGCGAAGCCGGGTGGCTTCGGCGCAGTTCCCCTGGGCGTTGCCCCTGAATCCCCGCGCCCCCGCGCGGGAAGCTTCACTTGTTGTCGTGGCCGCGCGCGCCTCACAACCACGCGGAGGCAGAAGCCAATCCCTGCAGCATTACGTTTCAGGACAACACCTAGGCACATGATCACTTTACACCCATTTAAAGAACAAGATTGGCCATCGGTTTGGAGACTCCTTGAGGCCGTATTCCGCTTAGGTGAGACCTATGCCTTTTCGCCAGGGATTTCAGAGGCCGAAGCACACAAAGTGTGGATTGAGGCGCCAACCGCAGCGTATGTGGCAAAAGATAGCGAAAACACTGTGCTCGGAACGTACTTCATCAAACCGAATCAGCCGGGGTTAGGTTCGCATGTGTGTAACTGCGGCTATATCGTTGGTGACAGCGCCCGACGAAAGGGTGTGGCCTCGATGATGTGCGAACACTCTCAATATGAAGCAAAGCGGCTCGGCTTTCGCGCCATGCAATTCAATTTGGTTGTCTCAACCAATGAGGAGGCGGTTCGCCTTTGGCAGAAGTTGGGTTTCGAAATAGTGGCCACATTGCCCGGCGCGTTCAAGCACGCGAAAAAGGGGTTTGTTGATGCCTTCGTTATGTACAAGCAGCTTGAAACATAACAGATCAATAGGGAAGTAAAGGGGTCACCTTGACGTGTGACACAGTATCGATCTTGGTTTGGGGGGGGAATCAAAAAACGAATTAGAGGTTCCTCGTGTCAACAAATGGATCCGTAGGGGGCGCTTATGGAAACATGTAGTCAACGTCCAATGTCAAGGTGACCCCGTATCCACGCACATGATGGAGCACAGCCTATGAAGCGCACACTTTTAATCCTCACTTTGGTCGCATTCTCCGTGCTAAGCGCAATGGCAGTTTGGCATCACGGCTATTGGGGTATTTTCGAACTGCAATTCAAGAGCTTTGCTGGGGCGCAAGTCCTAGCAGACCTAGTAATTGCGCTTGTCTTATTTCTTATTTGGATGTGGCGCGATGCAAAAGTTACAAGGCGCAATCCATGGCCATGGATTGTGCTCACCCTCGCAGCGGGTTCGTTTGGAGCGCTGATATATCTGCTGCTTGCCCCAGAACAAAAGAAAACGCCTCGTGAATAAGCCTATCCTCTTTTTACTTGAGGCGCATAGTCTTTATGTTGGAGGCCATGGAGAGCGGCTTGTTGTCTCGCCCGACGTGCCGTACAGTGGACGGCGGATGCCGCCGCTGACAGGTTCGATAAGCGGACCGCTCGCTGCCGCACAAGCTGTGAGTTCTGGCAACTGTCAATCGAAGCCAGATTGACAGACTGCTGAGTGAAACGGGGTCAGACCTTGACATGTGACATTTCCTCTTGCTATGGTGAAACATTTGCTTCAGGAGGGCATTAGAGTGGCGCGGCCTTTACGGATCGAGTACGAAGGAGCTTTTTATCATATCACTGCGCGAGGTAATGAGCGGAAGAAAATCTTTTTCGGAAAGGGTGATTACGACAAGTTCAAGGAATACCTTCTCGAAGCACAGGAAAAGTTCGGCTATAGGCTTCACTGCTATGTGCTCATGGGCAATCACTATCACCTTGTCATTGAGACACCCAATGGAAACATGAACAAGGTGCTGCACTACGTTAACGGGTCATATGCGAACTACATCAACAAAAAGAGGAATAGAAGCGGGCACCTTTTGCAGGGGAGATACAAGGGGGTCCTGGTTGAGCGCGACGCTTATCTGCTGGAATTGAGCCGATACCTTCATCTGAACCCTGTCAGGGCTAAGATGGTGGAAAGGCCAGAGGACTATCGCCAGAGCAGTTACAGCTCTTATGTCAAGAATCGGAAGGAATCTATCGTGACGACCGATCTCATATTGGGAATGGTCTCTGATGACGGCAAGGCCGCCGGGAGAGCGTACCGTGAATACGTCGAGAAAGGAGTGCATGAAGGGAGCCGGAACCCATTCGAGGATCTATATGGAGGCGTGATCCTAGGTGGTCGGGGTTTCATCAAGCAGGCGCTTGGGACCCTAAGGGAGGATGCGCTGGATGAGGAGGAGATCGCCCGCAGGAGAGAATTGCGGCAATGTAAAATCGAAGAGGTGATCGAAGCTGTTTGCTCCTATTTCAAAGTCCCATCGGATCGCCTTGCTGAGGGAGGCAAGGAGCTGAGAGACATGACAATTTATCTTCTAAAAAGACACACTTCGGTGATGAACAGGCAGATAGGGGATCTCTTTGAAGGCTTGACCTATTCCGGCGTATCCAAGGCGAACCAGAGGTTCTCTGTGCGCATGTCAGGAGACCGATCCTTAAGAAAGGCGGTTGAGAAAATCACAGGATCAATGTCCAATGTCAAGGTCTGACCCCGTCACACGGGCACTGGTGCGGACGTCGCGGGGGTCGCCCATTAAAGGGCGACTCGGCCCGACGGTCCGGAAAGGGTAAAGTTTACAGATGAAAGGCAATTCCACTTTCGCCGAACGCGTATTTGGGTTCTACCAAAGGCTCACGCCCCCAGGCCGCTTGCCTGGGAAGGTGGAGGTGATGAACCCCTACCGCGACCCCGAGGTCAGGCAATACGTGAAGCGGTTCCTCCAGCGGTACTACTCCGACAATCGTCGGAGGATCGCCGTCTTCGGCATCAATCCGGGGAGGTTCGGGGCAGGCATCACCGGCATCACCTTCACGGACCCCGTTGCGCTCGAAACTCTGTGCGGTATTCAAAATGATCTCCCGAAGAAGAGGGAACCCTCCTCCGTGTTCGTCTATGCCTTTGCCGAGCGGTTCGGCGGCCCGGTAAAGCTCTTCAGGGATTTCTTTTTAACTGCAGTGTCCCCTCTTGGATTCACGAAGGACGGCAGAAATTACAATTTCTATGACGATCCCTCTCTGTTCTCCGCCACACAGCCCTTCATCGTGCAATCCCTGCGCGATCAGGTTTCCCTCGGTGTGAGCCGGGACGTTGCACTGGTGCTTGGAAGCGGAAAGAACCGGTCCATATTTGAAGGTTTGAACAGGGAATTTGGTTTCTTCAAGACGGTGGTCTCCCTGGATCATCCTCGATTCATCATCCAGTATCGGCGAGCAAGACTCGATGAAAACCTCCGAAAATATGAAGAAGCATTTCTTCTCGCCCTTGAACGATCGAGGACTTGACGTCAAAGAGCCCGACCCCTGGCCCAGCTTAGGCTGAGCGTTGAGACCGTGCATGGTCAGGGGCATTGAAAAGAGGCGGTGTTCTGAAACGATAAGGACAGGGATCACTAAGATTATTGGGTTTTGGGCTGGTTTGGGTTGTGCCAGAGCGTGCATTTCCAGCCCTCTGTTGGACCAAGGAGGTGAAGACGCCGTGCAGCAAGATGGACCTAACTCGTCCCTGACGAAGAAGCTTAAATCCGGTATTCAACAAACCGAAAGATGGAAGTTCTTGTCAACCCCACCCGAGTCGGCCCGTGCTCCAGGGAAACTGAAGAATTGCCTTTTTCTAGCTCTCCTCCTTATGGCGAGCCTCGCGATGGTTATTCCCCTGCCTGCGCAGGCGCAGGAAGAGCCTGATGAAATCGGGGAGAGCGGCCCGCGCCTTGGCGAAGAGGAAGCGCGCCGGATTCTCGCCGAGGAGCTCGCGCCCGATGCCTCGCACCAGCAGCAGGTCGAGTACTATATGCGCCGCGAGCGCGCAGCCTTTACGTTGGGAGACGCCGCGGTGCGGATCGACGCACTGAGGCGGCTGGTCCAACTGACAGGGGCGCCGGACAAGATCTCGCCCTTTGCCCTGAGACTGTGGCGCGAGTTGTGGAGTTACGGCAACCAGACCGAAGCGCTGGAACTGGGGGAGTCGCTCGTAAGTCACCGGGCCGCGACGCCTCTCAACCGCATCACTCTTTCTGTGCATCTCGGCACCGATTATGCCACCCTTGGTAACCATGACCGGGCGGCGAATTTGTTGAAGCAGGTGGAGGCCGAGGGCAGAGATCTTCGCGATACACGCCGCCCGCATATGGTCGCCTATACGGCGATTTCCGTCGAACACCTGCGCGCAATGGTGCTTCAGTCCCAGGACGATCCCGAGGGCGCGCTCGCGGCGATACGACGGGCGATCGACGCCAGCTATGCGGAGGTGGAGCGCGCCCGCGCCGCTGCGGGTTCCTCGCAAACAGATCAGGAGTACGACTCCGCAATCCGACTGCGCAACGGCGTGATGTACTCCGGGAGCTGGCTTTGCTTCATGCAGGGTCGCAACCAGGAGGCGGAAGCGCTGGCTCGCCTCGGCCTGCGGTTCGCTGCCGAGGAACGCACGGGCGGGAACATGGTGGGCTACTGGGAAGGCAAACTCGCGCAAGCCTTGCTCGGCGAGCGCCGGTTTGCAGAGTCTGTCACCGCGGCAAGCGAAGCCTTGGCCGTTTTTCGCGCCGGGGCGGCCGTCAAAAGCTCGCTGCGCATCGTCCAAACGCAAACCGTCCTGATGCAGGCCCTTTTCGGCCTGGAGCGTTGGCCGGATGCCGACCGCCTTGCCGCCGAGATGCACGCCGCGACCGCCGACGACCCGACCGCACGCGGGTTGGCGGACAACCCGGTGCTTCATGCCTTCCTGCACCTGAAGAACGGCAGGCTTGGCCAGGCGCGCGAGCGAATCGACCGCGTGGTCACCTACCGGTACCGCTGGTTCGGAGAAAGGGACCAGCTGACCGTCGAGGCACGTGCCGTGCGGGGGCTGGTCCTTCAGGCGCAGGGTGAGGCCCGTCTCGCGCTAGAAGACTATCGCGCCGTGTTCGCTTACGTATTCGCGCCGGAGAGCACCTTCGGCGATGTGCAGCCGGCGGGAGTGCGCGGTTTCTTTCTGCCCCAGGCCCTGCAAGGGTTTCTGGCCTTGGTGCGGGAGCGGCACGCCAAGGAAGGGGACAAGATCGACAAAGAACTCGTGGACCTCGCCTTTCGCGTGGCGGACCGGTTGCAGCTGAGCACGGTCCAGCGGGCGCTCATCGACAGCGCCGCGCGGGTGCGCGCATCGACGCCCGAACTCGGGGCCCTCGTGCGCCGTGAGCAGGAACAGCGCATGAAGGCGCAGGAGGCGCTCGCGCGTCTCAACAGCGGGCTCTCAGAGCATTGGCGCCTCTCGGAGGAAGCGAAGAAGCGACAGGAGGCGGGGAAGGCGGCGAAAGAGGATGAGAAGAAGTTGGTTCAGGAAGCCGCTGCGGAAAAGGAGCGTGCCCGCTCGCGCTTGGCCGCGCTGAACCAGTTGAGCGAGCAGCTTCAGGCGATCGAAAAGGGGCGCGGCGAGATGCAGCGCGACATCGGCCGACGCTTTCCCGAATACCAGGCGCTGGTGAACCCCAAGTCGCCAAGCCTCGGCGAGTTGGCGGGGCTGCTGGCGAAGGATGAGGCTTTCGTGGGTCTGTATCCGTCCGCGCAGGGAACTTTCGTGTGGGGCGTCGATGCCGGCGGGCACTGGGTTTTCCATGTGTCTGCGCTCAGAGCGGGCGAGTTGGGCGAGCTCGTGTCGCGGCTGCGCGCCACCCTGGATCTCGGGGCAAGCCATGCCCGGGGGGCAGTCGTCTTTGATGGCGCGTCGAGCCACCGGTTATTCCGGGAGCTGCTCGCGAGCGTGTGGCCGGCACTGGGCTCACCTCGCGTGGTGGTCATCTCCACGGCGAGCGACCTGGCACAAGTGCCCTTTGCCGTCCTGACGACCCGGCCGCCTGAGAGCCCGTTCGAGCCTGGGAAGGCGGGGTGGCTCGTGCGTGAGGCCTCGCTCACCCAGATTTCCACGGCTGCCGCGTTCCGTGCGCTTCGCGATGCACGACGGCAGGCCAAACCGGCGGAGGCGTTCTTCGGGTTTGGCGACCCCCTTTTCAAGGGCGGTCCTGCCCAGGTCGGTGCCGCCGGAACCGTGCGTACACTCTGGAAGCCGGCCCGTGGTAGCCAGACAGTGGAACAAGCTTTCAATTACGGGGCCATGCCCGCACTACCCGAGACGCGTGACGAGATCTTCGCCATTGCGAAGGCGCTTGGGGCAGACCCCCTGCGGGACGCCCGGTTTGGCGCCCAGGCCACCCGCAGGGCAGCCCTCACGACTGACCTCTCCGACCGGCGCGTAGTCGCGTTTGCAACGCACGGCTTGAGCCCCGGCGACCTGCCCGGGTTATCACGGCCCGCGCTCGCGATGGCGTTCGGAGACCCCGGGGAGTCGCCGCTGCTCACGCTGGACGACGTGCTCACGATGAAGCTGAACGCCGATTCGACCGTGCTGTCGGCCTGCAATACAGCCTCCGATGACGGCCGAGCGCAGGAAGCCTTTTCGGGGCTTGCAAGGGCCTTCTTCTTTGCAGGGGCACGTTCCGTCTTAGCCACGCACTGGGCCGTGGAGAGCCTCTCTGCACAGCAACTGATGACGCGGACGTTTTTTCACCAGGCGGCAAAACAAGATGCCTCCGTCGCTGAGAGCCTGCGCCGAGCGCAGCTTGAGCTCATCGAGGGGCAGGCCGGGGCCGCTTACGCACACCCGTTCTATTGGGCGCCTTTCTCCCTCTACGGCGACCCTTCCCAGTGAGAAGTGTAAAGGGGAATGTTGTTAAGTTCTAAAGTTGAGGGCCCATTCGGCTTCAGAGGGAAACAGTTCTAAGACGAGGCAGATTTCGCCCTTCTACATCACCGAGATTTTGGAAAAGAGAGAAGGAAAGGAAAGATCAGGATGAAGGATGTCATAGGAATTGCTTGGTTCAAGGACGAGGCGACTTACCGCAGGGCGCTCGCGATCTTTATCGATCCCGGTAATATGCCCGCCAGTTTTGAAGACTGGAAAGCTCTTGTCGGTAAGCAATGCGAATTAATTAAGGGCAGTGGCAATGTTGCTCTTCGCGCAGATATCGATCCAGAAACCTTCACCGCTTGGTGCGCCTCCCGTGGACATCTAGCCAATTCCCAGGGGAGAATCGCCTTCGTCAACCATGTCGAGCTTGAGTATCAGAAGACCGGCAAAGGAACGGTGATTGAATAGCCCCTGGGGTTTTGGGCATGGGTCGGACCAAGGCAATTACTATTGGGACGATAGTACTTGAAAATCAACCGAGTAATTTGGCCCGATCCCAAGCGCAAGCGTCAATCACAATGGGTAAATAAAACAGGAGCAAATGATGGCAGTCGGTTGGTCCCGCGATGGTGCGGAGCAGGAACAAATTGATGCCACGGTGGAATCCGGAGTCCAATTAGCCAGGAGTCGGTTGCCTAGCGGCGAGAGCTCAACTCATTGCGAGGAATGCGGGGTTGCTGTTCCTGATGCCCGCCGTAAGGCTATTCCTGGAGTTCGCTTATGCGTCGGTTGTCAAGCAGAGCTCGAAAAAGGACAAAAGAAGGCCCTCACCATCTTCAATCGAGCCGGGAGCAAAGACAGTCAGCTAAAGTAAATTATTGGCAATTAGCCAGTGGCTTCACTCAAGGCCTAACAAAAGCCTTAATGTGACGGATGTCTGGCCCGCAACTTAGCCCCGCCGTTGTGCAGTTCCGCACCCTTGACGAGAGGCTCAGAATGCTCGAAATAGACGGCAGTGAACACTCCGGTTCAGGCACCATCGTTCGTGACGCGGTCCCTTTCTGCATCTTGACCGGGCAAGCGATCCACCTGCGAAACATCAGGGCGAAAAGAGATAAACCCGGCCTGAGACCTCAGCATCTCAAAGCCCTTGAAGCGGCTGCGAACCTTTGCGGCGGTAAGCTGGCCGGAGGAACCGTGGGATCCAGGGAGATCTGGTTTCATCCGGGCAAAGCACTCAAAGGCGGCACGTTCGTATGGGATATAGGGACAGCCGGCTCCACCGCCATGCTTGCGCTTTCTCTCATGCCTCTATGCCTCTTCGCGGACGGAGACTCAACCTACGGGATGACGGGCGGTCTGTTTCAGGACTTTGCGCCTTCCCTGTTTCACCTCAAACATGTCTTGCTTCCCACCGTGCGAAAAATGGGCGTTGAGGCGGAGTTGCGAATTATCCGGCCCGGTTATGTGCCGAAAGGCGGAGGCAGGATTGAGGTGCAGATTGCGCCTTTGAAGGAAGCTCTCAAGCCCCTGGACCTAGTCAGCCAGGGACAGGTCAGGTCCATAAGAGGAATCGCGCTCGCCTCTCACCTCAAAGAGAGAGACGTCTCTCGAAGAATGAAGGCGGAATGTGAAAGAGCATTGAAGGGGAAAGGATTTGTTACGGAAATCGAGCTTCTCCATGATGAAAGAGAGAGTCCTGCCTTCGAAGGAAGCTCCATTCAACCCGGAGCAGCCCTAGCCGTATGGGCCGGAACCAACACGGGATGTTTGATCGGGGCGGACATGGCAGGCACAAGGGGACGGACCGCCGAGTTCATCGGAAAGCAGACGGCCTTGGATCTTTTGGCCGACCTCGGCTCAGGCGCCACCGTGGACAGGCATCTGGCTGACCAGGTCATTCCTTTTGCGGCTCTTGCAAAGGGGAGGAGCACGTTCTGCATCCCCTCCGTGACAGAGCACGTTGAAGCAAGACTCTGGCTTGTAGAGAAGATCCTGGGCGCAAAATCCCGGATCCGTGAAAACCTTGTAACTATCGAGGGAATAGGATTTCTTAGAGAGAGATGAGCGTGGCTCTTAAGATTAGGGGCATCTATGCCACAGCATTGACCCGGTTCTTTCTGGATCAGGGCATGAAAGTGGTGTCGCCTTCCGATAAGATCATCAGAAGATTCGGCAAAACAAAAGGATTGGTTTTAGTCGAATCCCATGATGTGGAGATCATGGATTCGGACGACATGCAGGGAATAAAGGTCCAGGGAGAAACTGCATCTGTGGATAAAGTGACCACAGCCCTCCGAGGGAAATACTTTGACGCCATATGCAGAAGGAAAAGCGAGGGGGTGACAGAGATTGAGTTCCCGTTTTCCGCAAAGATTGCGCTGGATGAATGGAGAAACCGGGTCCTTCCCACAGTGCCCAGGCACCACCATTTTCGAATCATTGCCTCCGACTATGTGAACCTGCTTGAAGAAAAGACGCTCTCAGGCCATCCTGAAAAACGTGAATCCGTAGGCCGCGGTCTGGAAAAGAGCCTGGTATGGGACAGGTTTCAAGAAGGAAAAGAGATAAAGATCGAACACGTGAAACTGGACGGCCGGACTATTTTTCTCTCCGAAGGAGTGATTCTTGAAAAGGATTTCGGCGGGAAAAAACTGGTGCTGAAAAGATCCAGGTTCAAAGGACGAACCAAATACGACGGTTTGGGAATCGAGAAGAGGGAAGGGGATTACGCCGTTTCAGAGATTCACGAGGGCCTGTGGCACTACACGCACACCTATTACCGGGATGGCGGTACGCTCATCGGGAAATATACCAACATCAACACTCCGGTGGAATTCTATCCGGACCGGGTCCGGTATGTGGATCTGGAAATCGATGTGGTCCAGCTGCCGGACGGCCGGGTGTTTGTCACGGATGAAGAGGACCTGGAAGAGCGGTTCAAAGCCGGAATCATCTGTAAGGAGCTTATGGAGACGGCGAAAAAGGCCGCGTTTCAACGGGTGGAAACGCTCCGGGACGAGTGAATCAGATCGTTCAACTTCTGCATTAAGGTTTTCCTGATCTTGACCGTCAGATAAAGATCTCCGGGCTTTGCCCCTCCCTTTCCCTCCTCCCCCATCCTTGCCAGACGAATGCGCTGCCCCTCCCGAAGTCCCTGCGGGAGCATGACGACCAGTTTTTTTGACTTTTTCCTGTAGTAGTAGGGGTAAGGACCCCCTTCTTTGGCTTCCTGGGGGGTGAGGTCAATCGTCTCTGTCACGTCCGTGCCGGCTTGGGGAAGCTCAACGCCTGTGAGCTTTTCAATGAGGTATCGGGAAAGCTTTCCCATGGCCAGGGGAGTGCTCTGTTTCTGGGCAGAGCGTCCCAAAGGTCCTGTGAACACGAACCCCCTGGCCGAGAAGCCGGGCCTCTTGAATTCAAAGGTCCGGTACCCCTCTCCATAGGCTTCCTTGAAAATATCGTCAAAGCCTCTGAACCCGAATGCTCGGGCCATGTCCTCAAAGATCCGGTTGATGTCCGAACCTCTGAAGAGGTCGCTTTCCGTGTAGCTGCTTCGGAAACGGTTGTGTGCGGAGGCTCCGAACTGCCGCCTCAGGTCGTCATAGTCTTTCCTCTTGGAGGGATTCGAGAGCGCGGCATAGGCTTCGTTGACAGCCTTCATCATGCCGGCGCTTTCAGAGTCTCCTGTGTTTCGGTCCGGATGGTACTGGAAAGCGAGTTTTCGGTACGCCGCCTTGATTTGTTTCTCGTTGGCGCCGGAGGACACACCCAGGATTTCGTAGTAATCTCTCTGTTCCATCGCGAGTCACAATAATGAAGCACAACACCCCACGGGCTCGCCGGAAAAGGCGTTCTCCGGTTTAGGCAAGCAAAACCGCGGAGCGATCAAAGGTCAGGCGCCGGTTTCTTGATAATCCCCGCTGCTTCGTCCTCTTTTTCGTGGTGGCGGAGGTATTTGAGAAGAAAGTACCCCAAGGACATGGCGACGATAATGGCGGCGATGGCCAGCAGGGTCAGGCCGGGCAGTTCCTTCACGTCGAGAATGATGACCTTCCGGCCCACAGCGATCAGGGCTACCGTGAAGACCACCTCCACGTGAACGGTCCGCTCTGTAAGATAGACCTTGAGGGTCTCCATCAGCTCGATACCGATCAGAACCAGGAGAAAGAGCCCGAAAATATCCAGCAGTTCCTCAATCTCCAGAAGAAACATGGGCTCTGTCATGACGTCTTTGACGAGAATCCAGCCCACTTCGATGGTGGCCAGAAAAACAGTGATCACCATCATGACCAGAAGAGCGCTGACAATGACCCGCTCGATCTTTTTCAAGAATAGAAGCATAAGGACCCCCCTGCATCTGGCGGATGGACGAACCGGTGGCGATATTATAGGGACGGGGACATGGGTTGGCAAGAAGAGTTCGAGGCTTGATGCTTTCAGTCACATGGAGTAAGGTTCCCGAGGGTTTAAGCAGGTGTTTTTCAGCAAACTGCTATCCTATGGGGGTATAAGAAAGCTGACAGGAGGGGTTTGCCCGCTTTCAATGCTGTGATGAATGACAATGAAAACAATCTGACGCCGGGAATCATTTTCTTCTTCTGGGTTCCCCTGGCTCTGACCTGGCTCATGATGGCTCTGGAAGGCCCCATCGTGGCCTCCGTGATCGCTCGCCTCCAGGAAGCGAAGCTCAATCTCGCAGCCTACGGTGTCGCTCTTTCCGTTGCCTTTATCAGCGAAGGCCCGATTATCATGCTCGTGAGCACGGCAACCGCACTGGTTAGAAGCTATTCTTCGTACAAGAAACTGTTGCGGTTCGCTTTGGTGCTCAATGGGCTGATCACCGTGCTCCTGGCCATTCTCATGATTCCCGGGGTATTTTCATTCCTTGCCGACGACGTGGTGGGACTTCCTGAAGAGGTGAGCCGTCTTGCCTACTGGTCGACGGTCCTCTTTCTGCCCTGGCCGGCTGCGATAGGCATGCGGCGGTTTTACCAGGGGATCCTGATCCGCCACAATCGGACCCGTTTTGTGACCTACGGAACGATCACTCGTCTCGGGTCCTTGACCGCCGCGGCCCTTGTTTTGTCCTGGTGGGGAATCCTCCCCGGGGCGTGTGTGGGTTCTCTATCGCTTTCCTTGGGAGTGGTTTGCGAGGCGGTTGCGATCCGTATCATGGTTCGCGGCGTGCTGCGGCAGCTCAAAGCGGGCTCAGAAGAGGAGAATGCGGCGAGCCTCACCTACAGGGAAATCACCGTTTTCTATACCCCCCTGGCGCTGACTTCGCTACTGTTCCTGAGCGCGCACTCGATCGTCACCTTCTTTGTGGCAAGAAGCCAAATGGCTGTCGAATCCCTGGCTGTGCTGCCGGTGATCGGGGCCCTGATGTTCATCTTCAGGAGTTTCGGTCTCTCTTATCAGGAAGCCGTCATCGCGCTGGTCGGCGACCGGTTTGAGAAGTTCGTTCCCATTAGCAATTTCGCCCTCCTTTTGGTCTCAGCCGTTTTCTGCTCTCTCGGCCTAGTGGTCTTCACGGATGTGGTGGCTATCTGGTACCAGGACATTTGCGGCCTCTCGCCGGATCTGGCGCTTTTCGCCCTGGCGCCGACGAGACTATTGATTGTGCTGCCGGCTTTGGAGGTGGTGATGTCCTTCCAGCGAGGCCTGATGGTCGCCGGTCTCACTACAAAACCGGTGACTCTAGCTGCCTTGATTGAGATTATCGCCATTGTGGTCACTCTGAACCTTGCGATTCACACTCTTAATATGGTCGGTGCCATGGCAGCGGCACTGGCGCTGGTGACAGGCAGAGCCTTTGCCATCCTCTTCCTTCTCTATCCCAATTATGTATTGTTCCGCATGATCAGGAGGAGAAAAGAGTAGAGCAGCTTTTCTTTGACAATGCTCTCCAGAATCCTCTACACTTCTATGCATGCTGATGAAAAACGCCCATCTGCTGCGTTACCTTTATTCCTCGTCGTTGCGGCGCCCTTTTCTGTACGCCTCACTCCTAGGAATTTCAGGTGCCTTGTATCTGTACGTTCTTGATCAGCCTGCACGGTAGGTGTTTTACATGGGCTTGAACATAGGGTGAGAGGTTTTTTCTAAATGGAGCATAAGAAAGTGGAGGTGGAGCATTAAGATCTACACAGGCACAGGCGATCATGGCAAGACGAGCCTATTCAGCGGCGAGCGCGTGAGCAAGGCGGACAAGAGGCTGGAAGCGTGCGGCGATGTGGACGAGCTGAACGCGGTGCTGGGTGCGTTGGTGGCCTCCTTAAACGACGAGGACCCGAAGGTGGCCCGGGAGATCCAGGAGATCCAATCCACCCTGTTTCATGTCGGGGCCTGCCTGATGACGACCCCGGGGTCTGCGTTGGTGGGTTCGCTCAAACCCGTAGAGGAAGAGCAAATCAAGAGGCTCGAAACGGCGATTGACCGGATGGATACGCTGCTTCCCCCTCTGACAGGATTCATCCTGCCGGCAGGGCATGCCTCCGCAACCTGGGCTCACATCGCAAGAACCGTTTGCCGACGGGCCGAACGGCATGCCGTCAGCCTCCTGGGTGAAGCTGCAGAGGATGAGCGGTCACCCGCCCATCACCGGCTCCTCGTCTACATGAATCGGCTGTCGGATTATCTTTTTGTGATCTCCCGTTACTGCAACAGGATCATGGGGGTTCAGGAGATCCCCTGGAAGAGATGAGCAAGCTCTTTCGAGGAACGACCGACAGTGCCGGACCCTATGAAACGAGAGTGCTGAGCAGGAGCTGGCTCACAGACGACGCTTTTGAGATACGATTCAGCCGGCCTCCTGTTCTTCAGTTCGCTCCGGGCCAGCGTCTTCGATTCATTCGAAACGAGGTCGAAAGAGACTACACTCCTGTCTCATCCCCTCAAGACGAAGGAATTGATTTCCTCGTGAGAAGCGTGAAAGGAGGCCTGTTCTCGTCTGTCCTTGCCTCTGCCCGGGAGGGGGACATTTTCCGGTTCACCGGCCCCCACGGGTATTTTCGCTTTTATCCCTCGGAGCGCCCGCCTGTGTTCGTGGCCACCGGCACGGGCGTGGCTCCCTTTGTTTCCATGGCAAGGGCCGGGGTGAAGGGTTTTATCCTTCTTCACGGAGTCCGGCGTTTCTTGGACCTCTATTATGACCCGTTGTTTCGAAAGTCGGCAAGGCTCTATGTCCCCTGCCTTTCAACAGTGAAAGATCCGGGGGAGGGAGCATCCGGCGGTTTTGCCGGACGGGTGACCGAATATCTGGACGGTCACTTGCCTTCAGGCACCTATGACTTCTATCTCTGCGGCAAGGGGGAGATGATTCGGGATGTGATGCAGCTTGTGGATCAAGAGTTTCCAGACTCCCTGGTCTACACAGAACCCTTCTTTTGAGTCTTTGCAAGCCATGAACGAAAGACAGGCAGATGTGCTGATTATCGGTGCAGGTGTGGTAGGCCTTTCCGTAGCCTACTATGCGGCTTCTGCCGGCGCAAAGGTTATCGTCCTTGAAAAAGGGGAGATCGGCTCCGGGAGTTCATGGGCCAATGCCGGCCTGATCGTGCCGAGCTATTTCGAACCTCTTCCCGGGCCTGGAGTTATCGGCGACGGTATCAAGCACCTCTTTGATCGGGAGGGCTATTTTGGAATAAAAGCCAGACCGGATCTTCGCTTCATGCGCTGGCTGCTCCGCTTTGCGCGTCACTGCAACCGGAAAGAATTCTACGCCCATTCCGAGCTCTTCATGAGGCTCAATCAGGAGGGGCTTCAAGTGCACCTTGAACTGGCAGGCCTCGGAGGCCGTGAATACGATTTCAGCCAGAAGGGGCTCCTCTACTTGTTCCTGACCCAGAAGGGACTCGCCCAGGCAAGAGAAAGGGCTGCGAGAGCCAGAGAGTCAGGGCTCGTGTCAGAGGTCCTCTCCGGGGACGAGGTCCGGTCAGTGGAGCCTGCTGCCGGCAGGGCGGTGATCGGGGGCATCCGTTATATCACGGACGCGGGACTCCATCCGGCAAGGTTTGTGGAGTGGCTGGCCAGGCAGGCTGCGGCCTGGGGGGTGCGTTTCATGACCCAGACGGAAGTCTTTGCTTTTCACCAGGGCCGGAACCGCGTGAACTCTGTTTTCACTACCAAAGGGGAATTCAAAGCGGAGCAGGTGGTGCTGGCTGGAGGGGCATGGCTGGCTCCCCTCGGCCGCCTCCTTGGAGTGGCCGTCCCTGTCGAAGGCGGCAAAGGCATCAGCCAGACCTTTTCCAACCCCAAGATGAACGTTCGCCAGCCCCTGATCCTTGAGGAGCACCACGTCGCAGTGACCCCGCTGCTCAGTGCACTGCGGATCACGGGAGCGCTGGAACTGAGCGGTCTGGACATGGCGCTCGGTCCGGAGCGTGTGAGAGGAATCCATCGCTCGGCCGGCATGTATCTGCCCCTCATGGGGCCACTGCACCCCTCAGAGGTGTGGCGGGGTCTGCGGCCGTGCACTCCGGACGGCCTTCCGCTGGTGGGCCGGCTCCAGTCCCTCAACAACGTGATCATTGCAGGGGGCCACGACACCAAAGGGATGACGCTCGGTCCCCTGACAGGGCAGCATGTGACCCGGCTCCTTGCAGGGCAGTCGATCGGCGACTTTGAATATAAGCTGCGCCCCGCACGATTCCGGCTATAAGAATGGGACACAGATCGACACAGATGAACACAGCGCGGCGTAGCCGCAACCAAATCCGAAGCACGAAACTCGAAACAAATTCGAATGGCCAAAAAGCCAATGTTCTAGACATGTTCGAAAACAAGATAGGAATTCTGCTCAACGAAATTCAAAAAAATCGCTCATTAGTAGTACAGAGGGGGGGTCTTTTAAACCTAAAATACTCCGTGTTCATCTGTGTCCCATTCCTACGAGTTAGCGGGTCTTGATCCTTTCCTGCTGATCTTGGACGCGGTTCATCCAGCCCGGTTCATCCTTGAGATACATTGCAGCGAGGCGGTTGAATTCTCTTGCCTGGGACGAGTTCCCCTTTTTGAGCCATGCTTCGGCCAGGTAATAGTAGTTCTGACCGTTTGAGGGATTCACGTTCATGGCGCGCTCCAGGGTTGTAATGGCATCGTCGACCTTGCCGCTTTCAAGGAGCACCCGCGCCTGCTCCGTGAGTCGCAGAGAGGCAACCGCTCGCGGGCTGTCGTCCTGAGGGGGAAGGGTCTGATCTCTCTTCTGCACCGTGGGTGCTGACGAGGGAGAGGATGGCGAAGGGGAAGGAGTTGGAGCCTGAGGAACGATGGCACAAGCTGTGAGCGCCAGGCAGAGTGAAAAGCCGATAAGAGGCTTAGAAAGTCTTAAGAAAATCCTTGACACCCTTGATCACCCCTTCCAAAGGCCCGAGCCCTCGATGGAGAGTGCAGCGCTCTTTAGGCGTGTTCTCGGCTAGAAAGTACTCCTCCAGGGTCAGCGGGCAGCCCGAAGCGAGAGCCCTCTGGCCGCTTTCCTTGCAGACCGTCTCCACAACGATATCCGGCGGCGTCTTGAACCATGATCCGGAAACGTGATGGGGAATAGCGCTCATTAAATCAGCCCAGAGTGGCAGGGTCAAGGCAGAAGCGGGCGCTTGAAGAGAAGTTCCATCGTCGAAACCCACCCAGATGAGGGCCATGACCTCAGGGGTGTATCCCACAAACCAGCCGTCTTTGAACTCATTGGTCGTTCCCGTTTTCCCGGCGGCAGGAAAACGGATGCCCATGTCCTTGAGAGAACGTGCGGTTCCCTGCTCCACCGTGCTTCTCAGCATGGAAGTGATGAGGAATGCCTTGCCCGGCGTGGTCACGCCTTGAACGCTCATGTGGCGTCGCTCAAGGATTTTCCCGCTTTCATCGAGCACCTCTTTAAGGGAAAGGGGGACGGGGAGAATGCCGTCTGCTGCAAAAGCGCAGTAAGCTCTTGCGAGCTCGAGAGGAACCACCTCAAACGCTCCCAGGGCGATAGAAGGATAAGGTTTGAGCGGGGTGGAAAATCCGAAAACGGACGCCGTTTTCACAACAGGGTCCAGGCCGAGCTTCATGGCAAGGTCCACAGTAGCGCGGTTTACGGACTTGGAAAGGGCATCTCTCATGCTGATTCTGGTTTCCGGGACAGGGATGTAGTTTTCCGGCCGCCACTCATTGCCGTTGATCTTGTAGGTTTTCGGTTCGTTCGAAAGAATCGAAGCCGGCGTGAAGGAATCGAGAGAGGGGAGAAAAACAAAAGGCTTGAAAGCACTTCCGGGCTGCCGTTTGGCCTGGGTGATCCGGTTGAACTGACTGACGCCATAGTCGCGACCCCCGACCATAGCGAGAATGTAACCCGTCTTGGGCTGCATGACCACGATGGCACCCTGCAATTTCTTTTCGGGGTCTTTACGCTTCAAACGGGGATTGGCGTCTTCAAGACGCTTCAAGCCCTTCAACAGAGCGTCCTCTGCTGCCATCTGAACCTGGGTGTCCAGGGTGGTAAATAGGGATAGACCCAGGCTTGTCAAGGCTTCCCGCGGGTAGAGAGAGCCGAGCTGATGGGAAAGGTAATCCATGAAATAGGGAGCCCTTCTCACATAGGCCTCGTACCCGGAAGTTACAAGAGGTGTTGCCATTGCGGTTCTGAGCTGCTCAGCGGTGAGCCACTGATGTTTGTGCATGGCTTCGAGAACCGAATCTCTTCTGGCACGGCACCGGTTCCTGTCTGCGTAAGGGGAAAAAAGATTGGGCGCCCTGATGAGGCCTGCAATGACGGCTCCTTCGCTGACGGAGAGTTCAGCGACTGATTTTCCAAAATAGAAGGTGGAAGCCTCCCCGATCCCATTGATGGAAACCGATTCCTTTTGCCCAAGATAGATCTCGTTCAGATAGATTTCCAGGATGGCCTTTTTGTCGTACATCGCCTCCATGATCAGGGCCATGAAGGCTTCCTTGACCTTTCGCGCCCACGTTCTTTCAGGGGTCAGGAAATAGTTCTTGGCCAGTTGCTGGGTGATCGTTGAACCGCCCTGCCGGATGTCGCCGGACCGAAGGTTCGTATAAAGGGCTCTCAATATCCCCAAAGGGTCGAGACCGCGATGCTCAAAGAATCGGCTGTCTTCCGCTGCAAGAACAGCGTGGACCACATGCCGGGGCACGTGATCAATGGAAACCAGCTGTCGCTGCTCCCTCTCAGGTCCGAAAAAGCGCATGAGCTCCTCGGGTTCCAGTTCGAGGATAGGGATGGCTTCCCCTGAGCGGGAGTGGACGATGGACTCTATTCTGGAACCGGAGAACTGGACCATCGCAGGGAATCCTTCCCTTGTTTGCTGCGGAGCTTTCAGGTCATTCAGAAAGATCTCAAGCCGGGACGAGGAAATTCTCACATCGCCTTTCTTGGTGGGGTTTTGAGAGGAGTTACGATATCCGAGGCGATCCAGCTTCTTCTCGAGCAGAGAGCGGTTCACCCCTTGCCCGGGATAGAGAATCGTGGTGTCTGAGAGCGCCCTGGAGGGAATAGACCAGCGTCTGCCTGAAAATCGCTTGTCGATCTGAAGTGAAAGATCCCAGCAGTAAAGAGCCACACCCAGGGAGACAACGATCAGGAGGAGAAAAGCGTATTTAAGAAGTCGCTTCAGGAACGATGTTTTCTTTCTTCGAGCCATAGCTCATTAAACCAAGAACTTATTGGACACCGACCCGCCACACAGACGGCGGGCAAGTGAACACGGATAAAAGCAGATAAGCGTTTTTTCTTTAAACCCAACAGACTGTGTTGATCTGTGTCCATCTGTGTCCCATTCTATTTTCTCCCGAAGAGTTGGTTCATGCGCAAGAGGAGCGAGAAGTCGCCGGACACCTTGTACTTCTGCTCCATGAACATCTGCTGGCCGTCCGCCTTGCGGGTCATGATATCCATCCACACGTTGAAGGGCGCTTCAATTGTGAGATCGGGCTTTTCAGCGAGACCCAGGGCAGCCTGAATTTTCCCGTCCTCGATCTTGAAATGGCACGAGCCCTCGCCTTCACCGGAGAACTTGAACTGAATAGTGGCTCTCGTATCCCCCGCGGCTTCTGGATTAAAACCCATAGGCATGATGAACATAAACGTTTCCACCGAATCAGGACGGGGAACCAAGCCTTTCTCTTCGAACTCTTTTGGGCTGACACCCTCGGCAATGCAAGTTTTCCAGAAGAGGTTTGCCATTTTGAAGTAGGGGCTAGGGTCGTCCACCATGGGTTGAGTCACGCGAGCCAGGGTTTCAGGCGAGATTTTGGAGTTTTGAACGATCTCGCGACCTGCCTGCACTGTGGCATTAAGAACTTGATTGGTCTTCTTCATTAGGTAGGGCGTGTTCATGCTTTCAGCCATTGGGCGGTAGATCTCAGCGAGGAGAATGCCATGGCGGCCGAAAACAAAATTCGCCCATGATGAGAGTTGGTCAAAGACAGAAATTTCAGGAAAGCCGGCGACCGACAGAAGGACCACCTTCGGATGCTTGAACCGTGCCGGGTGGCCGGTCTCCCCGCCGCGATCCTCCAAATAGGGCTCCAGGAAGGGTAGCGTCCGCTCGATGAAAGCCTTCATGGTGGCGTTCAGGGTGAAGTGATAGAGGGGCGTTGCGTAGACGACGAGCTGCGCGTCTCTCCATTTGGGAAACAGCTCCTGGGTCATGTCGTCTTTGTGGATGCAGACCCCGGGTGTCTTGGTCCAGCAGGTAAAACATCCGATGCAGTGTTTTATGCTCTTCTTTCTGAGATCCACGACCTCCACTGCAGCGCCTGCCTCGCGCATTCCTTTTACGAGGTGGGTCAGCATGAGTTCTGTTTTGCTCTGGCCGTCTCCTCTGGGGCTTGAATTCAGGGCTAGGACTTTCATTCTCTGCTCCTTTTCCGGAGTGGGTACCTGCAAAGGTGCCCCTTCCTGTGCGGATTCGTTTTTCTGAAGAACAGGCTCAGGGGGTTTCGTCTGTTGCGTCCACTCTGAGGCCATCTTTTTCTGCTCTGCAAGGGAAGGGAGCCCCAGTTTCTTGAGGTACCAATTCGGAAAACGGAGATTGAAGGGGAGGCCGAAACCAAGGATCAGCGCCAGAGGGATGAATGCACGGGTGATGACCGAGGGATAAAGGCTGAAAGCGATGCAGAGCGCAAAAACACAGGCCCAGACATAAGTCATGATCAGGTTGATCTTCACAAAGATGGGGTTTCCCCAGAACATTTCAGGGGTGGATTTCTTCGCGTAATGATAAGTGAATGGGTCGAATCGAAAAAGGGGCGGAAGAAATGCAGCGGCGAAGAGACAGAGGTAGATTCCGGTCACCGGGTAGTCCTCAAAGAACTTTGCGGCTGTTTCAGGCATGAGCAGGAGGGATAAGGTCACCGCGGCAAAGTAAGCGGCCACGGCCCAGTCAAAATAGCTGGGCCTATCCCAACGACCGGCGAGCCAGATCACAAGGCCGCAGTAAACAAGCATGAGACAAGCAACGGTGAAGAGCGCATCAAGACTCTGCCCGAGCGATGCCCAGATTTTGAAGAAGGCAAGGGGAGGGAAGGGTGCGATGTAAAGGAAGATTTGCCGTGCTTTATTCAAGAGTTAACCTGGGTGCACCCCAAGGGAGAAAAAAGGGGGTTTCTTGGGGTCGCGTTCAGCACGTGTTGTTTTAATTCAGTGTCCATCTGTGTTCATCCGTGTCCCAATTCAAGAAATGGATTTCAGCTCATGGAGCAATCGTTCCATGTCTTCCTCGGTTCCGATGGTGATTCTAACGAAGTCACGGACTTTCTCCCCATCGAAGTGGCGGACAAGAATCCCTCTTTCCTTGAGTTGGAGATAGATCTCTCTGCCCGGGACTCCGTCTTTGCGGGCAAACACGAAGTTCGCTTTGGAAGGGAGCACGGTCCATCCGATCTTTCCAAGGTCTGAAGAAAAGCTTTCTCTCACCGAGACAATCCTGCTGTTGATCGATCGATAATAGGACTCATCGGAAAGCGCGATTTCGCCGATGCTCT
>Ga0209450_10000354_pt1 | contig 24507 bp, 22 predicted proteins | sample FrelakmetLWP11LW_FD_187149 | JGI IMG/M metagenome (GOLD analysis project Ga0209450, IMG submission 187149) | Freshwater lake sediment microbial communities from the University of Notre Dame, USA, for methane emissions studies - LWP11 LW (SPAdes)... | ecosystem: Environmental > Aquatic >...
GCGGCCGATCCGGCCGAGACTGTCGAGGTTTTCGGAAGCCATCACCAGCCGCTCGATCCCGAACCCGATGCCCACCCAGGTGTCCGTGATGCGCCAGGCCTTGTCGAGCGCGTGCGGCCCCATGGCAGCCGAACCGACCTCCAGCCGCCGTTCACCCGCCAGGATGTCGATGGTATCCCCGTACACCTCGGAATGGGTCGGGGCCACCCGGTAATCCGCAAGGCCCGCCGACTCGGCTACCCAGGCCGCGAGTTCCCGCAGACGGCCCTCGCGCTCATCCAGCGGCAGGCCGGCCTCGACGAGGTTGAGCATCGTAAACTCGGCGGCATGCTGCGCCCCCCTGCCCTCCCGGCGGAAGCAGGGGCCGACCTCGAAGAGCCGCACCGGCTTTTCCCACAGCCGTAGCAGGTTCTGCAGCAGGCAATAGAGGTGCGGCGCCAGCATGGGCCGCAGGCAGCGGTTCCGGTCGAGCCAGTGCACCTGCCGGTGGAGCGGGTGCTCCGGGGTGATCCCCATCCGGGCCAGGTGTCCGCGCGCCATGATGACCGGTGTGTTCACCTGCACGAAGCCCCGGCCGGTCAGCATCTCCGTCAAGCGGCAGTCCAACCGGCAGACCCGCGGCCGCAAGGATCGGGTCCTGAACTCCACCAGCCGCCGGCGTTCACGCTGGACGAGTTCGCCTTCCAGCCGTTGGAAGGCCGCGTCGCGTTCGGAGGCCGCTGCGAATGAAACCTTCTGCCGAGACGCAGAAGCGCCGAGTTCTTTCAAACGCCGCAGCTGAGTGGCAGACCAGGTTAATTGCCTCACCGCGTTCCCAGTATGTGAGTGATGGTTATCCTGCTGTATGCCCTATAATAGAGTCGACCCGCAACAGCGAACGGGTCCTTGCAGGCGAAATGAATTATCTTATCGCAGCACACTTCGAATAATGCAACCGGGGCGATTCAGAAGCCCGAGCACCGCGTCAAGGCCCCTCAAATTATCCTTGACCCCCTTCTCTGATGTCTGATATATCACAAACCACCATCAAAGGGCCAGCCACCGGGGTTATTGTGGAACCACACTGTCTGAGACCTGTACAGGACGGTTCGACCAATGGCGGCGTAATTCTCAGCCTGCTCGTTTCATGTTTGCCCAAGGGACCCATCCCGCCCGTTGCCGTTGCCCTCTTGGTAATACCAGCCCACGGTTTTTCTTCTCGTGGGGTTCGAGCGGAAACCCTATCTCTGATCGCCTATCACGACACCGCAACAGCACGGGCATTTCTCAGAACAAAAGTTCATTGTCCACATCGCCCGAACCATCGCGGCATTTACGAGGCACCCACCCATATGTTTGTTGTTGACAATTCGAACCGCCCGAAATACACAGAAAACGTATATATGTATATACCAATTTAATAGCGAGTCGGACAAGATGGAGTGGCCACGACAGACCCTGAACGCGAAGGACGGGAAACCGCTTCCCATGTATTACAGGCTGCAGGCCCTTATTCTCCGTGATATCGAAAGCGGCAGCCTCGGACCCGGAAGCATGATCCCTCCCGAGCGACGAATAGTCGAATCTTATGGCGTGAGCATCGGCACGGTCAAAAAGGCCATCTTGAATTTAGTGAATGAAGGTTATCTCTACCGCATCCAGGGCAAAGGAACTTTCGTCACCGGAACGACCCTACGAAGAGAAAGCCTTCGGTATTACCGCCTTCTCGAACGATTCGGGGACGAAGAGAAGGAGTTGTCTGTTCACTTCACCGACCTGCGCAAAATTTCCGGGTTTCAGCCGGCCAATTCCTATTTGCAAATCAAGCCCACGCAAGATCTTTTTGAGTTGAAACGGATTTTTTTCTTGAACAACACCCCGGTGGTGTTTTCCGTCAGCTACTTGCCCGTTCTACTTTTCCTCGACATCGACAAAATCCCTGCGTCGCACTTCGAGCAGAAAACCCTGTACGCCACCATCGAGGAAAAGTTCGGACTCCCGACAATTTACAACCGAGAATTGATCGGCGCGGGCCTCCCCCCTGCAGAAACGGCCCGGCTCCTGAGAGTTCAGAAGAACCGCCCGGTTCTTTTTATTGAAATGCTGTCATTCACCTACAGAGACCGCCCTTATGAGTATCGGCAGGCCTATTGCGTCACAGATTCACGGAAGATATTCAGACAGTATTGAATGTGAGTGTCTAAAAAATGTCAATGGACACGACCCGTTCTTGTGAGATGAATATCCAGTCAACATCTTTTCCACGCCAAGGAGGTCACACATGTCGAAAGCGCAATCCCTTGATCCCGATACTATCATCAAATATGAAACCGAGCACGTGCTCTACCCATGGACGCATCAGAAAGGGCTGAAGCCGTTTGTGGCGGAAAGGGGAAAAGGCAACTACATCTATGGAGCGGACGGTAGAAAATACCTCGATTTTTCAGCCCAGTTCGTCTTCAGCAACCTGGGGCATGCGGATGATCGGGTGGTCAAGGCCATCGCCGACCAGGCCGCGAAGCTACCGGCGGTCAACTCTCAATGGGCGACAGAGCCCAAGGCGAGGTTGGGCAAGCTCCTCTCTGATATCACGCCAGGGGATTTGACCAAGTGCTTCTTCTCCACCGGTGGAACGGAGGCCAACGAAGGCGCCATGAAAATCGCCCGACTCGTCACCGGCAAGCACAAGATCATTTCACGGTACCGCGCCTATCACGGCTCCACCTACGGATCCATGTCTATGTCGGCCGAATTCCGCAACTGGGCTTACGAACCGGCGGTGCCGGGGGTCCTCCACTGCCTGGAACCCTACTGCTATCGCTGCCCGTTCGGCGCCACCTATCCCGCCTGCGACCTTCGCTGCGCGCAGCATGCCGAAGACGTGATCCTCCGCGAAGGCGGCGCGCGGCGGGTGGCCGCGTTCATCGCCGAGCCTATCATGGGGCCTGGCGGCGTAATCGTGCCGCCGGATGGCTACTGGCAGCGCGTGCGCGAAATCTGCACCAAGCACGAGATGATCTTGATCGCCGATGAAGTCATGACGGGTTTCGGCCGGACCGGCAAGTGGTTTGGAGTCGAACACTGGAATGTAGTCCCTGATGTGCTGACGACTGCCAAAGGAATCACCAGTGGATACGTACCGCTAGGCGCAACGTGCGTACGCAAATGGGTGGCTGACAAATTCGAGGAACTCCCCTACTTGCACGGCCACACCTATTCCGGCCACACCTTGGCCATGGCGGCCGCCGTCGCCACCATAGAAGCCTATCGCCAGGATGACCTCATCAACAACTCGGCCAAAATGGGCGAGTACCTCATGGAAAAAATGCGCGAGCTTCAGGACAAGCACCCCTCGGTCGGGGAGGTTCGCGGCAAGGGGTTGTTCTGCGGCATGGAACTGGTCAAGAGCCGCAAGACGCGAGAACCGAGCCACGAGGCCTTGATGGAGCCGCCACGGCCGGTTTCGGCAAAGATGAAGATCCTGGCCAAGTTGATGCAGGAAGGCGTGTATATCCTGGCCGGCGCGGCCAGCGTCCTGATGCTCACGCCCCCGCTGTCGATAACCAAGGACGAGATCGACCATGCCATGGCAGTGATCGACAAGGCGCTCGAAATCTCGGACGAAGAATACCGGGATTGAAAGGGGTTCATTTTCATCGACGCCTGCAACTACCGCGATTTGCCAGTGAAGGGGAGTACGCGTGAGCAACGGTTTGGCCAACGAAATAAAGGTTGAGGTCGCCGGATTGACCAAGACGTTCGGGGAGCTCCTGGTGTTGAACGATGTCAATTTCACGGTCGGCAAGGGCGAATTCCTGGCGATCGTGGGGCCCACAGGCTGCGGTAAGACCACCTTCCTGAACCTCCTGTCTCGTCTCATTCCGGCCACCAAGGGCCACATCCGCATCGACGGCCATGAGGCGGATCCCAAAAAACACAACTTGGCCTTTGTCTTCCAGGAACCATCGTCACTCCCCTGGCTCACAGTGAAGCAGAACGTGGAATTCGGCATGCTCATCAAGGGAGTCCATGCGGATGAGCGGGAACGCCGGCTCAGACAAATCCTCGATCTGGTGGGCTTGGCAGACTGCGCCAACCTGTTCCCGAACCAGATCTCTGCCAGCATGGAGCAGCGTATCGCCGTCTCGCGCGCGTTTGCCACCAACCCGGATTTGCTGCTCATGGATGAGCCCTATGGACAGCTGGATGTCAAGCTGCGCTATTACCTGGAGGACGAACTGGTCAAGTTGTGGCGGGAGCTCGGCGCGACGGTCATTTTCGTCACCCACAACATCGAGGAAGCCGTTTATGTGGCCGAGCGCATTCTGGTTCTCACCAACAAACCCACCACCGTTAAGGCAGAGATCCACGTGGACTTGCCACGGCCGCGGAACTTCATCGATGAACGGTTTATCGAAATCCGCAAACAGGTCACCGATCTCATTCGATGGTGGTGAGCGGAAGGTTCGTTTCGGATGCGCGGGGCCGCGGAACGAAACCCGAAAAAGGCAACGCCCCGGAAACCATCAACCAAATGGAGGTGAATCATGAGTCGCAGCTTGGTAAAGTTGGTCGTCGTTGTCGCCGGATTGATGCTTTTGCTGCCAGGGACCCTATTGGCCCAAAGCCCCATCAAGCTCAATGTGAGCCAGCAACCTGAATTCGAGTCCTTCCTCACCTGGCTGGCGATCCAAGATGGCACCCAGAAAAAATACAACCTCGACATGAAGATGATCTATTTTGACTCCGGCATGCCGCAGGTGGAGGCGCTGCCGGCCAAGCAGTGGGATGTCGGGCAGACCGGTGCGGTGCCGATGACCATGGCGGCCCTCCGCTATCAGGCCTACATGATCGGCATGACCCACGACGACGGGTTCAACAACTTCGTGTTGGTGCGTCCGAACAGCGACATCCTGAAAGTGAAGGGTCACAACCCCAAGTACCCCAACATGTACGGCACACCTGAAACGGTGAAAGGCAAAACCGTCCTGACGACCACCGTTTCCTCCGGACACTATGTCTTGAGCACCTGGTTGAAACGCCTCGGGCTCTCCGATGCCGATGTGAAGATCCTGAACATGGAACAGGGCCAGGCGGTGGCCGCTTTCGAATCGGGCCAGGGCGACATCGTATCGCTGTGGGCCCCCTTCACCATGACCGGTCTGAGCAAAGGCTGGAAGAAAGTGGCCAACGGCGAGGACTGCGACGGTATCGTTCCACTGGTGATCATTACCAGCAAGGAGTTCGGGGACAAGAACCCGCAACAGGTGGCAGCCTTCCTGAAGATGTACACCGATCAGGTGACCCGGCAGAAGAAGGAAACCGTTCAGCAGGCCGCCCAGTACCAGAAGTTCCTCAAGGAATGGGCCGGCATGGAACTCAGCCTGGATATGTGCAAGATGGACATCGAATTGCACCCGATGTACGACCTGAAGAAGAACCTGGAGGTGTTTGACGCTTCCAAGGGCAAGAGCCAGGCTCAGGTCTGGATGGAAAACCTTTCCCAGTTCTTCACGGACAACAAGCGCTTCACGGCTCAAGAGCGCGAAAAAGTCCTGAACACGCCGTTTATCACCGACAAGTTCCTCAAGATCGCGGCCGGGATGTAGCGCTACACTCCAGACCCGGCGGCGGATGACCGCATCCGTCGCCGGGTTCATTCACAGGTGACCTCATGGAATCGGAGACGAAGCTCAAGGACCCTTTTAGTCTGAAAATCACCCCATGGGTCAGTTTCATCAGTTTTTTTGTCGTCTGGCAGCTGCTGATCGACACGGAGATCGTGCCCCGGATCCTGCTCGCGTCACCGGTGGAAGTGGGCAAGCTTTTCATCGACAAGCTGACCAACCCCGACCCCGACGGCGCTGTGCTCATGACCCACACGATGATTAGTCTGCTCGAGGCCCTGCTCGGTTATGTGCTGGCGCTGGTCATCGGGATCCCCTTGGGGCTGCTGATGGGATGGTTTACGGTTGCCGAGGGATTGGCCCGGCCTCTGTTTGAGATGATCCGCCCCATCCCGCCGGTGGCCTGGATCCCGCTTGCAATTTTCTGGTTCGGAATCGGGTTAACGGGCAAGGTGTTCATCATCTGGGCGTGCGGCGTGGTCCCCTGCGTGATCAATGCCTACACAGGGGTGCGCATGACCAACCCCACGCTCATCCAGATGGCCCGAACCTACGGCGCGTCGGATTGGCAGATCTTCATCAATATCTGTGTGCCGTCCGCTCTACCCATGGTTTTCGGAGGCCTGCAGATTGCGCTGGCACTGGCCTGGAGCACGCTGGTGGCGGCCGAGTTGATCGCCGCCAATGAGGGGCTGGGCTATCTCATCACCATGGGCCGCAGGCTGTTGCGGCCGGACATGATCGTCCTCGGTATGGTCATGGTGGGACTCACCGGCTGGGTCATCGGCAACATCATCGATCGGATCGAGCGCAGACTCACCGCTGGTCTCGAGAGAGGAGGGGCCGCAACGTGAAAACCACGATGGAACATACCATCTCCGTCCATGCCACATCCCAAGGAAACGGGCCGGCGGCGTTTGTACGGAGGGTTCTCAAGAACCGACACTTCCTTTACGTTGTTTCCATCGCCGGCCTCTTGATCATCTGGCACTTCTTCGCCGTGAGTTCCAAAGACTCCAAGTACATGCCTACACCGTTCATGGTATTAAATGAGCTTTGGCGCATCGCTCATGAAAATCTCGCCGGCAAGAACCTGTGGGGACATTTGTGGTCAAGCCTCCATCGGGTGCTGATCGGGTTTGCCATCGGTTCAATTGTCGGAGTCCCCTTGGGTCTCTTCATGGCCCTGAACCGCTATGTCAACGCCCTGGTGAAACCGGTCTTCGACCTGATCAAGCCCATGCCGCCCATTTCATGGATTTCCCTCGCCATCCTCTGGTTCGGCATTGGAGAGGAGTCCAAGGTTTTCATCATCGCCATCGGCGCCCTAGTGCCAGCCCTGATCAATTCCTACAACGGCATCCGCCTGGTGGACCCGGCCCTCTATGACGCCATCCGCATGTTGGGGGCGAACCGCTGGCAGACCCTGGTGGAGGTGACGTTCCCTGCCGGATTTCCGGCGCTTTTCGCCGGGCTTCAGATCTCCCTCAGTGTCGCCTGGAGCTGTGTGCTGGCGGCGGAACTCGTCAGCGCCAGGTCGGGGATGGGCTTCCTCATTATTTTGGGTATGACCATGTCCAAACCGGCCATGATCCTAAGCGGCATGGTGGTGATTGCGGTTACGGCCTACCTGATCACCGCAGTGCTGAGCAAGGTGGAGAAATGGGTATGCCCGTGGAAAGTCGAGTTGATGCAATGACGGACGAAACGATCAAAATTGAATGCCGGAGTGTCAGTAAGATTTTCAAGCAGCGCGGCGGCAAGGTCCAAATACCGGTTCTGAACAGCATCAGTCTCTCGGTTGTCGAAAACGAATTCCTGGTGATCGTCGGCCCGGGCCAGTGTGGGAAAACCACCCTGCTGCGGATCATCGGCGGCCTGGAAACCCCGACCACGGGAAACGTTCTCCTCGACGGCAAAGAAGTCTCCGGCCCGGGACCCGACCGTGGAATGGTCTTTCAAAAATACACCTTGTTCCCCTGGAAAACCGTCATGGGGAACGTCGAGATGGGCCTTAAGCTCGGGGGAATGTCCAAGAAGGAGCGCCGGGAGATCGCCGGCCACTACATCAACCTGGTCGGTCTGCAGGGTTTTGAAAAAGCTTTTCCCCACCAACTGAGCGGCGGCATGAAGCAGCGCGTGGGGATCGCCCGGGCCTACGCCAACGATCCTAAAGTTCTGCTCTTGGATGAACCCTTCGGCCAGCTCGATGCCCAGACCCGCTACCTGATGGAGCAGGAAACCGCCCGCATCTGGTTGGCGGAGAAAAAAACCGTCGTCTTCGTCACCAACAGCATCGAGGAGGCCGTCTATCTCGCCGACCGCATCGTCACCCTGGAGGGCAAACTCCCCGGCCGGATGAAGTCCACCTATGTCGTAAACCTGCCGCGCCCCAGGGAGCACATCGACAAGGAGTTTCTGAAACTGCGCCACATGATCACCCATGAAACCGAGCTCCTGCTTTAGTTGGAATGACTTTTTCATATTAGTAGGAAGCACCTCATGACCCGCATCGCTAAAGAATACCGGGCGCTGGAAACATCATCGTCGTACGACACCATTGTCGACAAGCGGCTGACCTTTTTATCCCCGTCTCTGCGTACGTTTCAGGCTTATTCCCGGCCGCTCGTGTTGCAGCGCGGAGACGCCCAATACCTCTGGGACGTGGACGGCAAGAAGTATCTGGACCTCATGGCCCAAAACCTCTGCATCAGCGTGGGCTACAACCACCCGCTGGTCACCGGCGAAGTCAGAAAACAGATCGAGCGGATGGCGCACTGCACCACCATGTATTTTCAAGCGGCGCCCGCCCATCTGGCGGAGGAACTGGTGGGACGTTTTCCGGCGGGTGTCGATTGGGTGGCTCATTTCGTCAACAGCGGCTCGGAAGCCATCGACCTTGCCGTCTTGATGGCGCGCCTGTTCACGGGTAATTTAGAAATCTTCGCCTTGCGGAATTGCTACCATGGGCTTCAGCTTGGCGCCATGTCGCTTACCGGCATTCAAAGCTGCCGCCAGCCGGTCCCGTCGGCCCACGGCATCGTGCACGTCCCCAGCCCCGATTCCTACCGCGGTGTTTTCGGCTCTGCCGTTCAGCCGTATGTCGATGAAATAGACAACGCCATCCGGTCATCCACCTCGGGGAAAATCGCTGCGTTCATTGCTGAGCCGATCCAGGGTTTCGGAGGGGTCATACCGCTGCTGCCCGGGTACCTCTCAGGGGCATTCGAGCGCACGCGGTCGTCGGGTGGGGTCTGCATCGTGGATGAGATCCAGACCGGCTTCACCCGCACAGGGTCCAACTACTGGGGCTTTCAATCGCAGGCCGTCCTGCCGGACATCATTGTGCTGGGCAAGGGTATCGGCAATGGGTTCCCGCTCTCCGCGGTGGTGGCTCGACGCGAAATTGCCGAAGCCATGACGGCAAAGAAATTCTTCAACACCTACGGCTGCAATCCGGTATCCTGCGCCGCCGGCCGCGCGGTCCTGCGTGCCGTGGATGACGACCGCACCCAGGACAACGCAAGGATCATGGGCGATTACCTGAAGCCTCAGCTCATGGGGCTCAAGGCCCGCCATGCCCTGGTCGGAGATGTGAGAGGCCACGGCCTGATGATGGGAGTCGAGCTGGTAAAGGACCGCGCCGCCAAGGCACCGGCGGATGATGCGGCCGGAGTCGTCGCGGAACACGCAAGGGAGAACGGGCTGATTGTTGGCAAGGGCGGTGTTTTCGGAAATGTCCTTCGCATCAACCCGCCCCTGTGCATTGAAAAATCCGACATCGATTTTGCCGTCGAAGTGCTCGATCAGGGCCTGAAAACTGCAACCCGCTCAAGCTGACGTATCGCCGGCCGTTGCGGTTCAAACTTATCATTGCAAGGACTGACGAATGAAACCAGATTTTCCGGTTATGCAAGCAGATATCCTGATTGTCGGTGGAGGCAGCGCCGGGGCCATGGCTGCCATTCGTGCCAAGGAACTCAACCCGCACCAGGAGGTGATGGTGCTCGAAAAGGGGGATGCAAAGTATTCCGGCTGCATCGCCCGGGGCATGGATGCGCTGAACATCGTGGCGGTGCCGGGGGTGGCCACCCCCGAACTGTACGTGGAGTCCAACAGCCTGGCCTGCGAAGGGATCATGGACGAACCGGTCAACTACCGTATGGCGGAGCGCTCCTGGGACATGATGCAGAAATTGGTTTCCTGGGGGGTGTGCTTCCCAATGGACGAGAAGGGTAATTACGAGATTCTCCAAGTCCATCCCAAAGGGCGTTTCTGCGTCACCATGAAGGAACCCGAGCTGAAAACCATTCTGGCCAAGCGCATGGTGGACATGGGCACCCGCGTCCTCAACCGGACCATGGCGCTGGAGCTGATTAAAGACGGGGATCGCGTTTGTGGTGCGGTGGCCATTAACGTGCGCACGGGCGAACTTCTGGGGATTCAGGCCAAAAGCGTAATTCTGGCGGCCGGGGGGACAGCGCGCTTCGGGCTTCCCAACAACGGATATCTTTACGGGGTGTATGATTTCCCCGGCAACACCGGCGACGGCTATTGCCTGGCCTACCGCGCCGGGGCCGAGCTGAGCGGGTTCGAATACACGCTGGTCTATTACATCGTCAAGGACATCAATGCGCCGCTGCTCTACATCACCCTGACCCGGGGCTGTCACCTGGTCAATGCGTTCGACGAGCGCCGGGACAAGGACCACCCCTCCATCCGCACTATGTTCCTCGAGCACCTCGAGGAGCGCGGGCCGATGCGCATCAAGCTAAGCCACCTGCCCGAGGAGAAAATCCGCGAGATCGAATCGATTCTGTTCACGACCGAGAGACCATCGTGCGAGCGGTTCTATGAAGGCCGGGGGATCGACTTCCGAACGGGGGAAATCGAGCTGTGGCCGACCGAAGTCTTCCTCTGCGGGGGACACGGGTTGACGGGTGTGCGGGTCAGCGAGAAAGCGGAAACCACTGTCAAAGGTCTTTATGCCGCCGGCGACACCTCTCTGGTAGCCCGCGGCCATCTTTCAGGGGCCTTCGTGTTCGGCGAGATCGCCGCTGAAAGCGCCACGGAGTGCGCCGCCGGGGTTCGGCACGCGGAGCTGACCATGCCCCAGGCGGCTGCCGTCTCCGCTAAGCGACGGCAGCGTCTGGCCCAAAGTCAAGGATCGGTTACCATAGAGGAGTTTGAATACAAGGTGCGAAGGTTGATCAACGACTACATCCGGCCGCCGAAGAACGAATACAAGCTCGATCGGGCGCTGTGGTGGATGAACCGCTTTCGGAAGGAACTGGAGGAAATGGTTCGGGTAGGCGATGCGCACGACCTCTTTAAGGCGTACGAGGTGGAGAACATCATCGATTGCGCCACGCTGAGCGCCGTGGCCTCCAAGGAGCGCAAGGAGAGCCGCTGGCTGCCCTGGCACTTCCGCAGTGATTTTCCGAAAAAAGACGACGCCAACTGGCTGAAACACATCGTCCTGACCCGCGGGCAGGAGCCGGGCGACGTCCGGGTCACCTACAGCGACATCATCAGAATGCAGCGAGGGAATTAACCGTGCGAATCAACCTGCTGGAGGCGCTTTCCGACAACATTGCCATCGACCACGACAAATGCATTTACTGCAGTGTGTGCGTCGAGACCTGTATTCTGGACAATCTGCGCTTGAAGCTGGCACCGTGCAGCCAGGCCTGCCCCTTGGGGGTCAACTGCCAGGGATATGTGCAGCTCATCCGGCGCGGGCGGGACGAGGAGGCGTTAAAGATCCTTGAAGAGAAACTGGCCTTTCCTGAGATTCTCAGCCGACTCTGCTCCCAGCCCTGCGAAGACAACTGCCACCGCAGGAAGACGGAGGGCCAGGCGGTCAACATCCGCGGCCTGAAGCGGTATCTGACCGAAAGATATGAACGCTGGGAGCCGACTATACCGGAGCCGGCCGCCACGACGGGAAAGAAAGTGGCCATCGTGGGCGCCGGCCCAGCCGGACTCACGGCCGCCCATGATTTGAGACGGCAGGGCCATGTAGTCGTGGTGTTCGACGGCGAAGGTGAGCCGGGAGGCATGCTGCGCTGGGCAGTGCCGGAATTTAGGCTTCCCGGGCGAATCCTGGAGCGGGAGCTGGGTCGGCTTTCAAAAATGGGGGTGGATTTTCGTTGCGACATGCCCTTGGGGAGGGAGTTGAGCGTTGCAGGGTTGGTGCGGGACTTCGACGCGGTTCTAATCGCGACAGGCTGTTCTCGGCCCAAAAAGATCGGCATCAGCGGCGAAGATTCATCCGGGGTCCTGCATGCACTTCCTTTCTTGAAGTCCAACCGGAGCGGACCCCCCCAGCCGGTCGGCCGCCGGGTGGCCATTATCGGCGGCGGGGATGTGGCGGTGGATTGTGCACAGACCGCGCGGCGGCTCGGGGCCTCCGAGGTGGTGGTCATCAGCCTGGAAGATGAAACGGCCCTGCCGGCGCACCCCAACGTTGTCAGCGGGGCCAAGGCCGAGGGGATCGTCTTCCGGGGCGCCTGGGGTCCGCAGGCCATCCTATCCGAGAACGGCCGGCTCAAGGGCGTGCAGTTGAAGAAATGCGTTTCGGTCTTTGATGCGAATTCCAATTTCATGCCTGTTTATGACGTGTGCCAGACGGATTTTGTGCAGGCCGATACCGTGATCGTCGCCATCGGCCAGCAGGCCGACCTCGAATGCCTGACAGAATGTCGGATCGCTTCGCTGAAGGCGGTCGAGTGCGAGGCGCTCACCCTGCAGACGGAGCTGGCCTCGGTTTTCGTGGCCGGTGATGTCAGCACCGGACCGTCCTCGGTGGTCCATGCCATGGCCTCAGGGCGACGGGCCGCGGAATCGATTCACCGTTATCTGCGCGGAGAGGATCTGCGCTTCGGCCGCAGCTACGCCGGCCCCTATGAAACGGAGTTTGCCATCGACACCTCGCGGGCGAGCGCAGCCAAGCGATCGGAAAACCCTCTGGGCGGATTAAAGGGCCCGGGGGATTTCAACGAGCTCGAGATGCCGTTCAGTGAAGAAAGTGCGCGGCGCGAGGCCGAGCGCTGCTATTCTTGCGGCGAACCTTTTGGCAAGTACCGGACATGCTGGTTTTGTCTCCCCTGCGAGGTCGAGTGCCCTCATGATGCCCTGTATGTCGAAATTCCTTACTTGCTTCGCTGACAGAACGGCCAAAGCGCAGGATACGATCTGGTCAACTCAATTAATGGAGAACCCATGATGATCAAATCCTTTGAAACCGTGCGGCGAATCACCTTCGGTTCCGGCAGTCTGGAAAACTTGGGAAACGAGATCAAGCGGGTGACCGGCAGCAAGGTGCTGGTGGTCACCGACCCGGGGCTGAAGACCGCCGGGGTCCTGGATGCGGTGACGGCCGCGCTGGACAAAACCATGTTGAACTACTCGGTTTTCGCCGAGGTGGAGCCGGACCCCCGGGTGGAGGTAGCGCTCGGCTGCGTTGAGGCAGCCAAGGCTTACCGCCCGGATGTGATCGTCGGCCTGGGCGGCGGCAGCTCGCTCGACATCTCCAAGATCACCTCGGTATTGCTCACCAACGAGGGCCCCATCGAAAAATATTTCGGCATGGAACTGGTACCCCGGCCGGGCGTGCCTCTCATCCTCATCCCCACCACCGCGGGCACCGGCAGCGAGATGACCTCCATCTGCGTGCTGTCCGACACAAAGAACAAGGTCAAGAAAGGCATCGTCAGCGAGCACATGTTCGCCCGGGCGGCCTTGCTAGACCCGCAGCTCACGCTCGCGCTGCCGCCGCGGGTGACCGCCATGACCGGGATGGATGCCCTGGTGCACGCCATCGAGTCCTTCGTGGGCGTGCGCGCCACGGTCTTCACCGACACCCTTAACCTTCAGGCCATCCGCCTGGTGGCCTCCAATCTCCGGCCGGCCTATGCCAACGGCGCCAACCTCGCGGCACGGGAGAACATGCTGCACGCCTCCTGTCTGGCGGGCATGGCGTTTTCCAACACGCAAAACGGGCTCGACCACGCGTTGGCGCTCGCCATCGGCGGCAAGTTCCACCTGCCCCATGGGCTCCTGACGGCCTTCATCATCCCCTGGGTGATGGAGTACAACCTAATTGCCGCCCCAGGCAAGTACATCCGGATTGCCGAGGCCTTCGGGGAACGCACCAAGCACCTGCCGGAGATTCAGGCCGCACGCTTGTCGGTCAAGGCGGTCAAGAGCCTGCTCGACGACGTGGGGATCTCCTACAAGCTGAGCAGCTACGGCGTCCCACGGGAGGAGTTCCCGGCGCTCGCCAAGGCCACGGTGGGAGCGGTGCGGCTGATCAGCAACAACCCGCGCTCGGTCACCGAGCAGGATGTGATCGCAATTCTGGAGGCAAACTATTGACCCCTTGCAGAGAGGCAGCGAAGTAGTGGATGTATTCAAGTTGGTGCAGAGGCGCAACTCGGCTGGCTACCAAAAATATAACGCAATGCCGATCAGGGAGAGCGAACATGTCAGCCACCGTTCAGAAAGAGTACAATGCGGAAACGATCCGGAAGTATGAGGCCGAGTATGTCCTGACGCCCTGGACGGCGCAGAGCGGCATGACACGGTGGAGCTGTTGAGGAGAGGGGGGCCAGCGCAATGAGCATCAACCAGAAATCCCTGCGCGAGCAGCTTTACGATTTCATCCGGGAAGAGCTCACCCGGGGCAAGCTCATCCCGGGCGCCGCCGTCGACCTGAACGCGATCAGCCAGCAGCTCGGGATCAGCAAGACCCCTCTGCGCGAGGCCCTGCTGCAGCTGGACACGGAAGGTTTCGTCACGATCTCTCCCCGCCGCGGGGTCTTCGTCAACCGGCTGACCCTGGAGGACATCCGGAACTGCTACGAGATCATCGGCGCACTCGAATCCACCGTGATCCTGGCCGTCTTCGACAGCATCCAACCCCTGCACCTCGAGAAGATGAAACTGCTGAACAAAGAACTCCGGACGTCCATCAAGAACGAGGACTTCCAGGCCTACTACCAGCAGAACATCCTCTTCCACGACGTCTTTCTCGAAATGTCCCACAACCACTCCCTCACGCGCATCATCGCGCCGATGAAACGGCGGCTCTATGATTTTCCACGCCGCGGGTACATCAAGGAATGGGAGCTGGGCAACTGCCGGGACCACGACCGGCTGATCGAGGCTTTCGAGACCGGGGACCGGGATGCCGCGATTCATGTGTGGCGGGACGTCCACTGGTCCTTCGATGCCCAGGAAAATTACATCCGCCGCTTTTATTTCCCCGAGGCCGCGGAACCCCATGACCCGAAGACCCACGGCAGGCCTTCCTCCGCACGCAAGGAGAAACGCCCGCGCACCTTTCAACGCCGGCCCTCCGGCCGGAAAGACGCGTAAACCGCCACCCGAACGGAACCCACTCACATGGGCATTCTTGTGATCAATGCCGGCAGTTCATCGGTCAAGTTCACCCTGTTCGACCCGGACGGGGAAACCGTCCGGGCCAGCGGCATCGTGGAGCGCATCGGCTTCGACGGGACCCGTCTGGAGTACCGCACTCCAAACGGGAAGGCCCTCGATGAAATCGTCCCCGTCGCCAATGCGGATGAGGCCGTGGGGACCATCCTCGCCGCGCTGACACACCCGGCGCACGGGGTGATCGATCGAATCGACAAGATCGGGGCGGTGGGGCACCGCGTGGTTCACGGCGGCGAGCGGCTGACGCACCCGGTGGTGGTGGACGAGGGCGTCAAGGCCTATCTCAGCGAATGCGGCCGGTTTGCGCCGTTGCACAACCCCCATCACCTCAAGGGCATTGAGGCCTGCGAGCGACACATCCCGAATGCGTTACAGGTAACGGTGTTCGACACCGCCTTTCACGCCACGATCCCCCGGCACGCATTTCTTTACGGAATTCCCCTGAGGTTCTACACCGAGGACCACATCCGCCGCTACGGGTTCCACGGCATCAGCCACAAGTTCGTCTCCGAGGCAGCGGCACGCTATCTGCAGCTGCCTGCCGACGGCCTGCGCATGATTACATGCCATCTGGGCAACGGCTGCAGCATGACGGCCGTCAAGGGCGGGCGCAGCGTCGACACCAGCATGGGCTTCACACCGCTGGAGGGGCTTGTCATGGGGACCCGCTGCGGGGACATCGACCCGGCGGCGGTGCTGCACCTGATGGAGCATCACCGTTTCAGCCCCGCGTCCATGAACGACCTGCTCAACAAACAGAGCGGTCTGCTGGCGCTGGCGGGAATCGGCAGCAATGACCTGCGCGACGTCATCGCCGCATCCGAGGGGGGCCATCCGCAGGCGACCGTGGCGCTGGACATTTTTTGCTATCGCATCCGGAAATACATCGGCGCCTTCGCCGCCGTGATGGGCGGGCTGGACGTTCTGGTGTTCACGGCGGGCATCGGAGAGAACTCGCCGGAAGTGCGACGCCGGGTGTGTGCGGGGTTGGGTGGAAACGGCGGCTTCGGGATCGCCCTCGACGGTCTGAAAAACAGCGCCGCCGGGAGCCGACCCCGTGCGATCCAGGCAGACGACAGCCGGGTCAAGGTCCTGGTGGTCCCGACGAACGAAGAACTGGAAATCGCCCGCGAGACGCTCCACCTGATCGGCAGCCGCACCTGACGGGGTTATTTGGAATTCACGCGTGTTCAGCCGGCCGGAGGCGAGCGTGCAGATCGAGCAGGGTGTCCGGCCGTCCGAAGGAGCCTGCTTTGGTGACGACCGGCCGCCCCGACAAGGGACCGCCCGAGATCGTTCCGAACACCAGCCCGCTCGAAAGTTCGCGCTCCAGGCGCACGGCTTTCACATCGAGCTGCTCGAGAACGGCGATCGCCGTATCCCCGCCGGAGAGAAACAGGCCGGCCGTCTTTGCTCGCGCCATCACGGCAACGGCAAACTCCGCCAGCTTCCAAACCAGCCGCTGAGGCTCGACCGCGGCCGCCCCTTTCCCGGGCGAAGACAGCTGCAGGATTAGATCCCTTTCCGAAAATGCCGCGGCGGCCCGGCTCAGCGCAGCTTCCCGGATGGATGGCGCATCTTCGCCAACAAGGACGGCGGGCGACAGGGTCTCGATTGCCACGCCTCCCCGTTCCGCCAGCACCGCCGCCTGTAATCGAAGGGTTTCCGAGGCCGAGCCGCAAACCAACAGGAAGCGCCCTGCCTCCGCCTGAAGGATGGGTGCCTGCGGGCCGGCCTCGGGCGTCCTGCGCGGCGGCAGCTGCCCGGCCAGGCGCCGGGCCAGGCCGGCGGACCCGCACAGCAGCGCCTCGGGGAAGCGGTTCAACGCCAGCCGCGCGATGCGGTTCAAGTGTTCGGCCCCGGTGGCGTCGAAGCCGATATGCCGCACCCCGCGCGAACGCTGCCGCTCGATTTCGGCTGCGACCGCTTCGATGCCGGCGTCGATTGCCGCCACACCCACGTGGGCGACCGGCCAACGGGTCTGCGCACCGATCCATTTCGGGAGCAACGACTCGGTCACCGGCGTAACCGGGTCCCGCCCCATCTCGGTTTCCGCCACCGGCACCCCGTGAATGCGGTGAACCCCGCCGACGGTGACCCTGCCCTGCTCGGGAAAAGCCGGAACGATGAAGCTGAAGGGCAGATCCAGGACCTCCATCATCGCCTCAAGCTCCGCGCCGATATGACCCCGCAGGGCCGAATCGATTTTCTTGTAGACCCGCTCCGGGTGGAACCCGCGGATGGCCCGGCCGGTCTCCAAAGCGACCCGACCCGCCTCCACGGGCGTCAGGCCGCGGCTGCTCGTGAACACGGAGATGGCCTGCGGCGGCGGCTCAACGGCCTTCAGGGGAAGCAAACGGTGATCCAGGAGATAAATCGGGGCGAAGGCCGGCAGGAACTGGACCCCCGTGTCCGCCGCCCCGGTGATGTCGTCCGCTATAACCGCCAACCCCAGCATAGGATCCTTCCTCTCTATTGGAATCAGACGGGGTGATGAAACCATCTCTAGTGGAGATCCGGCCAAAGATCAAACCCTTGTACCCTCGCTACCTGAGTCGTTATAAAAAGACTTGCATTCCGCGGGAGAAAGGAATAACATTAGAACAGAACTACAGAAGAACATCAGAAAAGGAGAACTAATCTGCCGATGCGCACCATTGCGGTGGCCATGGCCAAGGGCGGGGTCGGCAAGACGACCACGGCCGTCAGCCTGGCCGGCGGCCTGGCAACCCTCGGAAAACGGGTGCTCCTGGTGGACTGCGACACCCAGGACCAGGTGGCCCGTTTCCTGGGAGTCAAGCCGCCCTACGGTCTGGCGGAGTTCATCACCGGGAACAGCGACGGAAACCCCGTCTCCCGCAACGACGCCGTGTTTCAGGCCCGGGACAACTTGTGGGTGCTGGCGGGCGGCATTCAGCTGGTGGAACTGAAGCACTGGCTCGGGGAGCAGCCGCGCGAGGTGCGCCAGACCGTCCTCAAGCAGAAGCTGGTCCCGCGGGAGGGGAGCATTGATTACCTGATCTTCGACTGCGCGCCCGGCTGGGATGTCCTGAGCGTCAACATTCTCATGGCGGCGACCGAGGTGATTTGCCCTGTCGCCCTGCAGGGCCCCGCCCTGGAGGGGCTCAAGACGTTTTTCCGCTACCTCCAGTCCGCCCAGAAGCTAAACCCCGAGCTGCGGCTGAAATACATTCTGCCGACCCTGTTCGACCGGCGCACCCGCCACAGCCAGGAGATGCTGACCCAACTGGAGCGCTATTTCAGCCGGCAGCTGTGCCTGCCGGTGCACTATACCGTGCGGCTGTGCGAAGCGCCCGCCCACGGGCGCACCATCTTCGAGTACGACCGCGGCAGCACCGCCGCCCAGGACTACCACCTGCTGGTGAGGAGGGTTATGAACGATGACGACCAGACGCAACCGGACGCCTGATCTGTTCGCCGAGCACCTGCCCGACCCGGTGGACGCCGCGATCGGCGGACGCCGGCCGCCGGAGCCTCGGCGGCCGCAAGGGCGCCGGGCTGCCGGCGCCGCACCGGAGGCCAAGCGCAAAGCGGGGTTCTACCTCTCGGATGACATCCTCGGCCGGTTCAACACCCGCTTCTATGAACTCAAGCTCGCCGGCGCCCCCGTGGAAAACAAGTCGGCCCTGCTCGAGGCGGCCCTGGCCTTTGCCCTGGACGATCTGGGCCGGGGCGCGGACAGCCGGATCCTGAGATCGTTCCTGGCCCGGTCCGCATGAGCCGCGCCTTTGTCAAAGCAAGATCAGCTGGTTCTCGCCCCTGGCCTTGGCACTGGCCGAGGCCCGGGTGGGGGATGCGGTGGTGTGGAAACGGCCGGCGGGCGAGGTCGAGCTGACGGTCGTCGCCATCCGAAAGTTAAGCTGAGCGGGTCGGAGAATTTTCTGAAATGGTCGACGTTCTTAAAATCGGTGTGATCATCGCCGGCATCATCGTTCTGATCCGGCTCAAAGTGGCCTTGAGCATCACCCTGATCGTAAGCGCCTTTATCCTTGCGTTTCTGTTCCAGCGGCCCGCCGGTGAGATCCTCGACGGTGTGCGGCGCACCTTTCTGAGCCTCGAAAACCTGAAGCTGGTGATCGCCCTTGAGCTGGTGCTGCTCTTCAGCGCCGTGCTCAAGGAAAACGGCGCCATGAACCGCGCGATCTCGGCCCTGAGCGGCGTCGTGCGGGACGCCCGCTTCACGGTCGCGATCATCCCCGCCATCATCGGCCTTCTGCCCGTGGTGGGCGGGGCCATGCTGTCGGCCCCCCTGGTGGCCGAAGCTTCCGACGAGCTGGGCCTGCCGCCCGAGCGCCGCACGTTTCTTAACTTCTGGTTTCGCCACGTCTGGGAGTACACCCTGCCCACTTTCCCCGCCGTCTTCCTGACGGCCAACATCACCGGCGTTCCGATTCCGGAGCTGGTGGCGGCGGGAACCCCGTTGACGCTCGCCGCCATCGCGGCGGGCGTTCTCTTCGGTTTCCGGGGCGTCCGGCCGTCGCGTCGCAATGGCGGCGGCGGTTCACTGCCGCAGGCGGGGAAGCAGCTCGCCCAATTCGCCTGGAATCTCCTTCCGTTCTTCCTGGTGATCGGGCTGACCGTCGGCCTGGACATCCACCTCGTCTATCCCCTGGCCATGGTGACAACGGGAGTGATCCTGCTGACCCGCATGCCGCTGAGCAAGCTCCGCCGGCTCGCTCGGCAGCATCTCTCGATCGATCTCGCCTTTCTGATCTGGGGCATCATGCTCTTCAAGGAAATCCTTGTCGCGACGGGAGCCATGGCCAACATTGCCGGGGAGCTGTCGGCGATGGGGATCCCCCCCCTGGCGCTGGTGGTTCTCCTGCCCGCGCTCATCGCCTTCATCACCGGGTACACGACCGCCTTTGTGGGATTGAGCTTCCCGGTGCTGGTGCCTTTCATCGAGCCCGGCGGGCTGAGCGCCTATTATGTGATGCTGGGACTTGCCGGCGGCATCGGCGCCCACATGCTGTCCCCCATGCACGCCTGCCTGGCGATGACCCTGCAGTATTATGAGGCCGGCATGGGGAAAACCTACCGGTTGCTGTTCATGCCGACGGCGGTGGTCTTCCTGACGGGGGTTTGCGTCTTTGCCGCGGCCAGCTGGCTGGCCGGCTGAGAGGGCCTGCGCCGCCGATGCGATCGCATCCTTGACAGGGTGTTGAAAAACAGCCAAGACGCGTGACGATTTGAAAAGCGCCGCAGATTGGCTAAACCGCGTTGAAGCGGATGCGCTCGGCCGCGAGTTTCCCCGCAATGTAACGACCGAGGGCGGCCACCGCCTGGTCCGAGGATCGGAACACGACCATCCCCTGGGCCTCCATGGCCTCCACCATTGGGTCGTAGAGCTTGCCGGAATCCACCACCGCGACGATCGGTTTTTCACTGCGGGCGGCGATGGGGGGCAGCCGCTTTACGAAACTCTCCCCGGACTCGAATGATAAGGGGCTCGCACCGGGCAGCGTGCGCGTGTTGTACCCCAGTGGGATGATGCCCACGACCACCGCATCCACGTGCGTGTCCTGCGAGAGAATTTCCACGATGCGGGCGTGCACGCGGTCGTCGGATCCCGGGTTGATGTCCAGCGGGTTCTTCACCTCCACCAGCATGTCCAGCCGGTTCTGTTTCAACACCGCGCCGATGGCGGTGAGCGTTGCCGGGGTGAGTGATGCCATCTGCAGGGTGTAGTCGTCGGACTGGATCCGGTCGGCCATGACAACCGCTTCGAATCCGGCGGAGCTGACCGCAGCGATGCGGTTGCCCCGGATCTTTTTGCCGTGCAGGCGTTGGGACAGCAGCAAGAGGCTGTCGAACTGCGTGAAGCTCTGCGCCACCATGGCACCGGCCTGGCGCACGCAGGATTCGCACACCGCGTAGTCCCCGGCCAGCGAAGCGGTGTGGCCGGAGGCGGCCGACCGGCCTTCGGGGGTCCGGCCGGCCTTGTAAAACACGACATCCATGCCTTTCAGAACCGCCTGCCGCACCGCGCGGACAAACGCCAGACCGTCCAGGTTTTTGAACCCTTCCGCGTACACGGCCAGCGTGGTCAACTCATCGATGTCTTTCAGATAGGCGAGCAGGTCGCCCAGCGTGAGATCCGTCTGGTTGCCGACGGACACCAGGTAGGCCGGGTCCAGCAGGGGGAGCTTGCTGAGGCGGGTGATCATGAAGGCGCCGCTCTGGCTGAGGAGGGCGGCCGTGCGACGCCGCGCCCCGCGCTGTTTGGGAAGCTTTTCCTCGGGGACGGGCAGGGTATCGAATTTTCCGGGCTGCGAGACGACCCCGAGGCAATTGCTGCCGAGGAACACGGGGCCGCCGTTCGCCGTCAGATGCGCTTGGCGGATCTTCCGGCCCAGCTCGTCGGCCAGCTCCCGGGAGCCGGCGGTTTCGCCGATGCCGCCCGGAATCAGCAGCACCGCGTGGGCGCTGTCGCGCTTCAAGACCTCATCGACCAGATCCGGCACCCTCGCGGCGTCCACGGAGAGAACCAGCAAATCCAGCTTGCGGGTGAGCGCGGCCAGGTCCGGAATGCATTTCAGCCCGTCGATGTCGCCGGCGCCGGGCTGGACCACGGTGATCCGCTCCGGATCAAACCCGCTTGCTATGATGCGCTTCAGGATGCTCCGTCCGAAGTTCATGCGCCGGGTCGAAGCGCCGACAAGGCCGATGGTTTTCGGGTGCAGCAAACGGTCGATCTTGTGGACCGGACGAGACGCCGCCGCCTCTGCGGGCCGCGAGAAACGGCACATGCCGTCGAGGGGCACCATGTGAAACTCGCGGAAGGCGAAAGGATTGATCTCCAGTTCCTCGATCACGTAAGGCGCATCGGGACGGGCGGGAGAAAAGTGGTTGGCGACGGCGATGAACGCGGAAAAGCACTCGATGAGCCGCTCGTCGCTCACGATGCGTTGCTGCCCGCGGGTCTTCCCGGCCAGCTTCCGGTAGGCGATGGTGCCGCGGAACAAATCCAAGAAAACCTGTGCGTCGGTCATCTCGGTGGAGGCGGCCGCCACGGCCCGGCCTTTCCGGAAGTGTTCGGCGTAGAGCTCGGTGTCCGTGCCGCCCAAACCGGCGTTGATGACCATCCCGAACTCACGGGTGCAGCGGATGCCCACGATCAGCTCGTTGCCGAACGCGTCGGAATCCGGCGGCAGGTACTGGGCCACGAGAACGCCCCGGATGTCCCGGGCGATGGCCGACAATAGCCCCTCGCCCTGCAGCCCCTGGTAGTCGACGGGGGCGTGGTCCGGGTTTCGCCGGGCGCGTGCAGCGAAGCGCTCGGGCACCTCGACCATCATCCTCTGCCATGCGGACCGGATGTCTTCGCAGGTCTTGGCAACGATGCGTACGCCTCCCACCTCGGTTTTGTGAACAATGGCGGGGGACACCACCTTCAGGACCACCTTGTCCCCGGGCATTTGCATCAGCTCATCGTCTGCAGGCCAGGCGTCCTTGGATAAAAAAAGGCTCCTGGGGCAGGTTTCCACGCCCAGATGCTTCAGCAGAAGGTAGGTTTCGTGTTCAAAAAGAAAGTCGCGCCCGTCTTCCTCCGCACGCCTGAAAAGCCGGGCAACGGCATCGAGGTCAAGCCTCAGCCGGGGGGGTTCGAACGATGAGGGGTTATCGTCCATGATCTCGAAAAGATCCTCGCAAAGGTTAAGTGGGAAGGATGGAACCCGGTCGCTTGATGGCCGGAGCTGCCATAGAACTACCACATAAGCCGCGGGAATTTCCAGACGCCTTCTCGAAAGGCAGACACGGCTTTAGACCCGGCGCGCACCTCGCACGGTCTCAAGGTTGTCAATGCCCGCCGGGGCGTGCTATGAATTCACCAGTTGAGGTGCGTTGCGGTACAGGTGCGTGAAGCCGGGCTGCCCTTCTGATTCTGCGGGGAGATTTTGAAAATCGATGTCGAAACCATAGGGCTTCCAGCCCTTTCCGCCGTCCTTGGCAAAAGTGCGCGGATCGAACTCGATGGGGGCGCCAGCCTTGGCGACCTGGTCGATCAGATCACGCAGCGCTTCGGGCCCGAGGCGCGGCAAGTCCTGCTGGATCGCGACGAAAAGCTGGATCTGACGGTACAGGTGATGTTGAACGACGAGGGATTCATCCCCCGCGACGACCTGCCTGGCAGACTTCTCAAAGACGGCGACCGCGTGCGCTTCATGCTCCTCGTCTGCGGGGGGTGATTCCGCCCTCTCCCTTACAGCAGATTGAATCAGTAAGAAAAAATTTATTTCTTCAATGAAATCAATCTATACCTCTGGAGAGTTGCAAGCTTCCGATATGCTTCTCTTACGCACCCCCAAACAGCCTTTTGTCAAAGGCAAGGCTTAAGGGTTCGGCCATTTCAATTTTTTCGAAATCTTCATGGCGGGGATTCAGAACGTAATTAAACTCAACCGGGATAACGGCGCTGGGGACCTTCAATGCGGCCGATTTTTGTTCCTTCAGCCAGCGGTCCCCCAGTTCCCTCAACTCGGCGGGGGGTATGTCATCACGCCAATTCTTGGGAAGGCTTTGTAGATCGACGTCTTGGATAATTTTTTTCGGGAGGGTTGCTGAGATACAAACGTAGTTTTGAAGTGTTTCGTATGAAACGCCATGCACCATGACTTCAAGGGTTGCCAACGCCAGCGAATCGGCCAGGTAGACGGCACGATTCCCCCTGCTGTTCCAACGGCCGCCGCTGCGCCGTGAGCCATCACCGGAAAAAGCAGCGGCCGCGTTGCGGGCGTTGACGATGCGCCAGGCGCGTATCAATAGAACACCCCGTCTTCGATTCTATCGAGCATCGCTTCAACTTCCTGGGCGCCAGGCTCCGTGTCGGCGAATTCCAAAGGAGTTTTCCCCCCAAGGCCTTTTACCGGCGATTGAAACCATTGTTGCGCACTTTGCTCGCCGCCCATGACATCGACCGCCCTTTCAAACAAGCGTGCGAGCCTCAGCACCCTTTCAGATTCATCGGGCCTGAATCGGCCTTCCGATTTTCTGCGGGTCAACGTGCGCTGGGCAATATTTACGGTCGTGGCGAGCCTGCTTTCGGGCACGCCCATGTGCTTGCACAATTTATTGAGCGAGCTGACCGGCAGACCCTTTTTTAGAGCTACGATCAGATCTTCCAATTTGCCTTCCTGAATGCCTATCGACCGGCCAATCATGGTAGCTATCCTTTCATATTGTATATGGTCATATTGCTAATATACTTTAGCCATATGGCCATATAATGTCAAGCGAATTTTCCCCAAGTGGCATTGCCGGTGGTTTTCTATCGGTATCCATCGGGTACTCTTACAATGAGCTTGTAGACAGTCTCCCCCCGTCTGGATTGACTAAATTTATCAAAAGCGGAAAGTCTTTTGATGTATTGCTTCAGTGGATCATAAGTCGTCGAGGGGTTTTGTGGGACATTCCCCCG
>Ga0209450_10000355_pt1 | contig 24460 bp, 21 predicted proteins | sample FrelakmetLWP11LW_FD_187149 | JGI IMG/M metagenome (GOLD analysis project Ga0209450, IMG submission 187149) | Freshwater lake sediment microbial communities from the University of Notre Dame, USA, for methane emissions studies - LWP11 LW (SPAdes)... | ecosystem: Environmental > Aquatic >...
CGCGCTGCGGCGGAAGCGGGCGTCGATCAGGAAGCGGGCGTGCCACAACGCCCTCAGCAGCCGTGCCGTCATGCCCTTGAGGTCCGGCCGCTGCTGCAGCACGAGGAAGCCGCGCAGCAGCGCATCGGGGTCGCGGTCGAAGGCGCCGTCGTCGACGATGTCGAGCATCTCGCCGCGGGCGACGAAGGCCGTGTCGATCGCCTCCGGCTGCACGTCCTCGTCGGGGAACAGGCGCTCCTCGACGTTCTGCAGGATGATGGTGTTCAGCTGGGTCACCAGCTTGGCGGCGCGGTAGTAGCGCTGCATCAGCACTTCGCTGGCCCGGCGGGTGGCGGTCGGCGCCAGGCCCTCGGCCGCGGCGATCGCCCCCTGGACGTCGAACAGCAGGCGGTCCTCGCGGCGGCCGGCGACGACGTGCAGGCATGCGCGCAGCTGTTTGAGCGTGCGCTCGCAGCGGCGCAGCCAGCGGCCTTCCTCGGCGGTCAGTATGCCGCCGGCCGCCAGTTCCGCCCATGACTTGCCCAGTCCGGCGGCGCGCGCGACCCACAGCACGGTGTGCAGGTCGCGCAGGCCGCCGGGGCTTTCCTTGCAGTTCGGCTCGAGGCTGTAGGCAGCCTCCTGGTACTTCAGGTGCCGCTGCTGCTGTTCGAGCAGCTTCTCGCGGAAGAAGTGCTGCGGATCGACCGACGCCGACACGGCCGCGACGAACTGCGCGAACAGCGCGGCGGGGCCGGCCACGCGCCGCGACTCGAGCATCGAGGTCAGGACGGTCACGTCGTGCGCCGCGTGTTCGCGGCATTGGGTCACCGTGCGAACGCTGTGGCCGATCTCGAGGCCGAGGTCCCAAAGGCGGCCGACCAGGCTCTCGATTGCCGCCATCTCCTCGCCGCCGGCGTCGTCGGGAACGACGATCAGGACGTCGACGTCGGAGTGCGGGAACAGCTCGCCGCGGCCGTAGCCGCCGACCGCGACGATCGCCGCCCGGCGCTCCACGCCCTGGCTGTGCGCCAGCTTGGCCAGCGTGCCATCGACGCAGTGCGCCAGGCCGCGCAGCAGCCGCTCGACCGGTCCGCCGGCGTTGAAGGCAATGATCAGCCGTTCGCGCTCGGCGCGCAGCTCGCCGCGCAGCGCGAAGCCGATGTCGTTCATCGGTCGGGTCGGTTAGGCGGCGACGGCGCTGCGAGCGTTCGCGCGGGCGGTCCGTGCCGGCGCCGGCATCTGCTCTGACACGGTGAGCACCTCGAAGCCGCTTTCCGTCACCAGCACCGTGTGCTCCCACTGCGCCGACAGGCTGTGGTCCTTGGTGACGATGGTCCAGCCGTCGGCCAGCTCGCGGATCTCGCGGCGGCCGGCGTTGATCATGGGCTCGACGGTGAAGATCATGCCGGGCGCCAGCCGGTCGAGCGTGCCCGGCTTGCCGTAGTGGAGCACCTGCGGCTCCTCATGGAAACGCCGGCCTATGCCGTGGCCGCAGAACTCGCGCACCACCGAAAAACCGTGTCTCTCGGCATGGGTCTGGATCGCGTGGCCGATGTCGCCGAGGAAGCCGTCCGGTCGAACCTGCGCGATCCCGGCCCACATGCACTCATAGGTGACCTCGCACAGCCGCCGTGCGGCCACCGAAGGCTCGCCGACATAGAACATGCGGCTGGTGTCGCCGTGGTAACCGTCCTTGATCACCGTGATGTCGATGTTCACGATGTCGCCGTTCTTCAGCACCCGTTCGCCCGGGATGCCATGGCAGACCTGATGGTTGACCGAGGTGCAGATCGACTTCGGGAAGGGGCGGTAGCCCGGCGGGGCGTAGTCCAGCGGCGCCGGGACGGCCCCCTGATGGCCGACCATGTGCTCGTGGCACAGCCGGTCGAGTTCGCCGGTGGTCACACCCGGTTTCACGTGCGGCGCGATGAAGTCGAGAACTTCGGCCGCCAGGCGGCCGGCGACCCGCATCCGCTCGATGTCCTCCGGGGTCTTGATCGCTATTGCCATCGTCAGCGGGTCGGTTCAGGCAGGCTGGCACAAGCTCGTATAATAACGGGCTGCTTCGGCGTGGCCGGGGCAAATCGCACGCACCGCCACCAAGGTGCCTAACGGAAACGAGGTCTTTCCGTGACGGCCTCGGCGGTTGCGTTGGACCCAACCTTGGATAAGGAACTGCAATGTCCGTGACCATGCGTCAGATGCTGGAGGCGGGTGTCCATTTCGGCCACCAGACCCGCTTCTGGAACCCGAAGATGGCGCCGTTCATCTTCGGCCACCGCAACAAGATACACATCGTCAACCTCGAGCGCACGCTGGAGAACTTCCAGGCGGCATCGAAGTTCGTCCGCCAGTTGACCGCCAACCGCGGCACGTGCCTCTTCGTTGGCACCAAGCGGCAGGCGCGCGAGATCATCGTCGAGGAGGCGCAGCGCGCCGGCCAGCCTTACATCGACCAGCGCTGGCTCGGCGGCATGCTGACCAACTTCAAGACCATCAAGGCCTCGATCAAGCGCCTGAAGGAAATGGAGCAGACGATGGAAGAAGGTGGGCTGGAGCGCATGTCCAAGAAGGAGGCGCTGACCTTCCAGCGCGAGGTGGACAAGCTGAACAAGTCGATCGGTGGGATCAAGGAAATGAACGCCCTGCCCGATGCGATGTTCGTGATCGATGTCGGCTACCACAAGATCGCAGTGGCCGAGGCCAACAAGCTCGGCATCCCGGTTGTCGGCGTGGTCGACACCAACCACTCGCCTGACGGCATCGCCTACGTGATCCCTGGCAATGACGACTCCAGCCGCGCAGTGCGGCTGTATGCGCGCGGCATCGCCGACGCGGCGCTCGAGGGAAAGGCGCAGTCGCTGCAGGGCGTGGTGCAGGCGGCCACCGGTGAGTTCGTCGAGATCGAGGAAGAAGAGGGCGCGGAAGGCTGACCCTTGGCCCCGGTTTGCCGTCTTCGAGAAGGGGCGCAAGCCCCTTTTTTCTAGCAGGTTAGAACAATTCAGGAGTGTGAAAGTGGCGGAAATCACCGCAAGCATGGTCAAGGAACTGCGCGAGCGCACCGACGCGCCGATGATGGAGTGCAAGAAGGCGCTCGCCGAAGCAGGCGGCGACATGGCCAAGGCCGAGGAAATCCTCCGCGTCAAGCTGGGCAACAAGGCGAGCAAAGCGGCGAGCCGCATCGCCGCCGAGGGCATCGTCGGCATCAGCGTGAGCACTGACGGCAAGCTGGCGACGATGGTCGAGGTCAACTGCGAGACCGATTTCGTCGCCAAGAACGACGACTTCATCGCTTTCGCCCGCAGCCTGGCGCAGCTGGTTGCCGAAAGGACGCCCGCCGACGTGGCGGCGCTTTCGGCGCTGCCGCTGGGCGAAGGCACCGTCGAGTCGACGCGGATGGCGCTGGTCGGGCGCATCGGCGAGAACATGTCGATCCGCCGCTTCGCACGCCTGCAGGCCAGGGGCCGCATCGCCAGCTACGTGCACGGTGGCTCGAAGATCGGCGTGCTGGTCGACGTGACGGGTGGCGATGTCGAGCTCGGCAAGGATCTGGCGATGCACATCGCGGCGAGCAAGCCCAAGGCGCTCGACGCCTCCGGCGTACCTGCCGAAAGCATCGAGACCGAGCGCCGCGTGGCAGCTGAAAAGGCCGCCGAGGACGCCGCCAAGTCGGGCAAGTCGATCCCGCCGGAGATCCTCGCCAAGCGCGTCGAAGGCACCGTGCAGAAGTTCCTCAAGGAGGTGACGCTGCTGGGTCAGCCGTTCGTCAAGGACGACAAGCTCAGCATCGAGCAGCTGCTGAAGAGCAAGGGCGCGAAGGTCGAGCAGTTCGTGCTGTACGTCGTCGGCGAGGGAATCGAGAAGAAGAGCAGCGACTTCGCTGCCGAGGTCGCCGCGCAGGCAGCGGCAGCGCGGGGCTAGGCGAGCGGAGGCGACATGTCAGCTCCGGCCTACCGGCGCGTCCTGCTGAAGCTTTCGGGCGAGGCCCTGATGGGCAATGACGCCTTTGGCATCAACCGCGACACGCTGGAGCGCATGGTGGCGGAGATCGGCGAGGTGGTCCGCCTCGGCATCGAGATGGCCATCGTCATCGGCGGCGGCAACATCTTCCGCGGCGTCGCGCTCGGCGCCGCGGGCATGGACCGGGCCACTGCCGACTACATGGGCATGATGGCCACGGTGATGAACTCGATGGCGTTGCAGGATGCGATGCGCCGCGCCGGGGTCGAGGCGCGGGTGCAGTCGGCGCTGAACATCGAGCAGGTCGTCGAGCCTTACATCCGCCCGAAGGCGATGCGCTACCTGGAAGAGGGCAAGGTGGTGATCTTTGCTGCCGGCACCGGCAATCCCTTCTTCACGACCGACACCGCGGCAGCCCTGCGCGGATCGGAGATGGGCGTGCAGATCGTGCTGAAGGCGACCAAGGTCGACGGCATCTACAGCGCCGACCCCAAGAAGGACCCCAAGGCAACGCGCTTTGCCAGCATCAGCTTCGACGAGGCGCTTTCGCGCAAGCTCCAGGTGATGGACGCGACCGCATTCGCCCTTTGCCGCGACCAGAAGTTGCCGATCAAGGTATTCGACATGACCAAGCCCGGCGCGCTGCGCCGGGTGGCAATGGGCGAGGACGAGGGCACGCTCGTCCACGTCTGAGACCCATGATGTAATCGAGGTCCGAAGGGAGGGCACGATGACGATCGCCGACATCCGCAAGTCAGCCGAACAGAAGATGAGCAAGACGGTCGAGGCGCTGAAGCACGACCTGGCCAAGATCCGCACCGGGCGGGCGCACCCCGGCTTGCTCGACCACATCCACGTCGACTACTACGGCTCGATGGTGCCGCTGTCGCAGGTTGCGCAGATCGGCCTCGGCGATGCGCGCACGATCACCGTGCAGCCTTGGGAGAAGAAGATGGTCGGCGTGGTCGAGAAGGCGATCCGCGACTCCGACCTCGGTGTCAACCCCGCCTCGCATGGCGACGTGATCCGTGTGCCGATGCCGCCTCTGACCGAGGAGCGGCGCAAGGAACTGACGAAGGTGGTGCGCCACGAGGGCGAGAACGCTCGCGTGGCTGTGCGCAACACGCGCCGCGACGCGATCACCCACCTGAAGGACATGCTGAAGAAGAAGGACGTGTCCGAGGACGACGAGCGGCGGGCGCAGGAAGAGGTGCAGAAACTGACCGACCGCTATGTGGCCGAGATCGACAAGGTCGTCGCCGAGAAGGAAAAGGAAGTCCTGACGGTCTGACGTGACCTCGCCGACCGCCTGCTGCCGATGACCAGGAACCCGCGGCCCACCGTGCCCCGGCACGTGGCCATCATCATGGATGGCAACGGCCGCTGGGCCACCGCCCGCCACCTGCCGCGGGTGGCCGGCCATTCGCGTGGAGTCGATGCCGTGCGCGCCGTGATCGAGCAGGCGGGGCAGCGCGGCGTCGATTACCTGACCCTGTTTGCCTTCAGCTCCGAGAACTGGAAACGGCCGCGGGATGAGGTCAGCACGCTGATGCGGCTGTTCGTCTCCGCGCTGCAGAAGGAGGTCGGCAAGCTCAGCGAGAACGGCGTGCGCATGCGCGTGATCGGCGACCTGAACGCCTTCGATCGCCAGCTGCGGGCACTGATCCACGATGCCGAGCGGCAGACGATGCATAACACGCGACTGCAATTGACCATCTGCGCCAGCTATGGCGGCCGCTGGGACATCGTGCAGTCGGTGCGATCGCTGGTCGCCGCGGCGCCCGATCCGCAGGCACTGGCGAGCACGCTCACCGAGCAGCGACTTGCCGAGCATCTGGGCCTTTCCTTTGCGCCCGATCCCGATCTGCTGATCCGCACCGGCGGCGAACAGCGGATCAGCAACTTCCTGCTCTGGCAGTGCGCCTACAGCGAGCTGTATTTCACGCACACCTTGTGGCCGGACTTCGACTCCGCTGCCTTCGACGCCGCGCTGGCGTGGTTCGCCACGCGGGAGCGCCGCTTCGGCCAGACCAGCGCCCAGGTGTCGACTTCGGCCGCCGAAGAGCTGCGTGCTTAAGCAGCGCGTCATCACCGCAGTGGTGCTGCTGGCGGCATTGATTGCCGCTGCGGTTGCCGGTCGGATCGCGCTCGATGCGATGCTCGCTCTGGTGGTCGGTGCTGCTGCCTTCGAGTGGTTGCGGCTTGCCCAGCACCCGAGGCGTCTGTGCGTGGCGGCGGGGCTGGCAGTCGCCGGCGTGCTGCTGGGCGTGCAGGCGCTTGGCCACGGGCTGACGAGCGGTGCGCTGCAGATGCTGGTGGCGGCGGCGTGCGCGGCCTGGCTGCTGATCGCCGTGCTGGTGCTGCGAGGCGCACACCGCGGCGCACGAGTGCCCCAGGCGGTCTCGACACTGCTGGCGCTCTTCCTGCTGACGGCGGCCTGGTTCGCGCTGATGCGCCTGATGGATGACGGGTTCGTCTACCTGCTGTCGGTGCTGGCGATCGTCTGGCTGGCCGACATTGCTGCCTACTTCGCCGGCCGTCAGTGGGGACGGAGAAAGCTGGCGCCGGCGATCAGTCCCGGCAAGACCTGGGCGGGCGTCGGCGGAGCGGTTGCCGCCGTGCTGGCGGGGGCCCTGCTGTTGGCCCGCTTCGCGCCGGATGTGCCAGCGTTCTCGACGCTGCTGCAGCAGCGGCTGGCGCCAGTAGCAGCGATGGCCGTGCTTGCCGCCCTCGTCGCGCTGTCGATCATCGGCGACCTGTTCGAGAGCCTGCTGAAGCGGCAGGTCAACGCCAAGGACAGCGGCCGGCTGTTGCCTGGCCACGGCGGCGTGCTCGACCGCATCGACGCCCTGATCGCCGTGCTGCCGGCGGCCGCGCTTCTCGACCTGTGGCTGCATCGATGAAGTCGATCACCCTGCTCGGCGCCACCGGCTCGATCGGTGCGAGCACGCTCGACGTGATCGCACGCCACCCGGACCGCTTTTCGCTGTTCGCGGTCGCCGCGGGCCGCAGCGTCGAGGCCTTGGTGAGCCTCTGCGCGCGGTTCAGGCCGCGATTCGCGGTGATCGCCGACGAGGCGAAGCTGCCGTCGCTGCGCGATGCCCTGCGCGTGGCGGGCCTGCCGACGAGCGCACGCGCCGGAGCCGAGGCAATGGCCGACGTCGCCTGTGCACCCGGGTGCGACACGGTGGTGGCGGCGATCGTCGGCGCCGCCGGCCTCGTGCCGACGATCGCCGCAGCGCGTGCCGGCAAGCGGGTCCTGCTTGCCAACAAGGAGTCGGTCGTCTGCGCGGGCCGTCTGCTGATCGACGCGGTGCGGGCGGGTGGCGGCGAACTGCTGCCGGTCGACAGCGAGCACAGCGCGATCCACCAGTGCCTGGCGGGCGCACGCGTCGCCGACCGTGACGTGCGCAAGCTCATCCTGACTGCCTCGGGCGGGCCGTTCCGGACGCGCAGCGACTTCGTCGGCATCACGCCCGAGGAGGCCTGCGCCCACCCGAACTGGGTGATGGGGCGCAAGATCTCGGTCGATTCGGCCACCCTGATGAACAAGGGCCTGGAGGTGATCGAGGCAAGCTGGCTGTTCGGCTTTCCCGCCGGTCGCATCGAGGTCGTCGTTCACCCGCAGAGCGTGATCCATTCGATGGTCGAGTTCGTCGACGGGTCGGTGGTGGCGCAACTCGGCACGCCGGACATGCGTACGCCGATTGCCTATGCGCTCTCCTACCCGGAGCGCATCGAAAGCGGTTCGGCAACGCTCGATTTCTCGCAACTGGGCGCGCTGAGCTTCGAGGCGCCCGACCTGCAGCGCTTCCGCTGCCTCGCGCTGGCCTTCGAGGCGCTCGCCGGCGGCACGGCGCGGACGGCGACATTGAACGCGGCCAATGAAATCGCTGTCGAAGCGTTCCTTGGGGGGCGGCTGCCGTTTGCCGAGATTGCCCGCGTGATCGAGGAGACGCTCGCCGCCGTGGATGCCGACGAACCCGATTCGATCGAAGACGTGCTGGAAATCGACGCACTCGCCCGTCGAACGGCGGCACAAGTGGTCGAAAGGCGGAGCGCCGCCGCCCTGACTGCTGCCGGCTCATGAGCGCTGTCACGACTTTGCTCGCTTTCGTCATCACGCTCGGCGTGCTGATCGTCGTCCACGAGTTCGGCCACTACTGGGTGGCGCGGCGCTGCGGCGTGCGCGTTCTGCGCTTCTCGATCGGCTTTGGCCGGCCACTGTGGAAGCGGGCTTACGGCGAGGACGGCACCGAGTGGGTCGTCGCGGCGATTCCCCTCGGCGGCTATGTGCGCATGCTCGACGAGCGCGACCCCGACACCGACCCGAAGATGCTGGCCGACCTGTCGCGCGCGTTCAACCGGCAGCCGTTGGCCAAGCGCATCGCCATCGTGCTTGCCGGACCGGTGGCCAATCTGCTGCTGGCCGTGGGTGTCTACTGGCTGCTGAACATCAGCGGCACGCTGGAGCCGCGCGCGGTGCTCGCCTCGCCGGCGGAGGAAACGATCGCGGCGCGCGCTGGCGTGCGCGACGGCGACGAGGTCACGCAGATCGACGGCCGGGCCGTGCGCGCATTCAGCGAATTGCGCTGGAAGCTGCTGGAGCACGCGGTCGATCGCTCGGCAGCCGAGTTGACAGTGCGCGGCGCCGGCGGCGCCGAACGGACGGTGTTGCTCGACCTTTCGCAGCTTGGGTCCGTCGAGATCGATCAGACGGTGTTCTCACGGGTGGGCATTGCGCTTGCCGAGCCGCCCCCCGTGGTGCGGCAGCTGTCGCCGGACAGCGTGGCCGCGAGTGCCGGACTTCAGCCGAGCGATCGCTTCATCAGCATCGACGGCCAGCCGATGGCACGATCGCGCGACGTCAGCCAGGTCGTGCGCGCAGCGCCGGGGCGCAACCTGCAGGTGGTGATCGAACGCGGCGGCGTACGGCAGTCACTGCAACTGCAGCCGGCAACAGTGCAGGTCGAGGGGCAGACGATCGGCCGCATCGGCGTCGACTTCCGCGACCTGGTCGAGGTGCGTTACGGGCCTGTCGAGAGCGTCGGTCTGGCGGTCGAGCGCACCTGGGACACGGCGATCTTCTCCTTGCGCATGCTCGGCAAGATGATCACCGGCGAGGCATCGTGGAAGAACCTTTCCGGACCGGTGACGATTGCCGACTATGCCGGGCAGACGGCCCGCATGGGCATCGTCGCCTACCTGAGCTTTCTCGCCCTCGTTTCCATCAGTCTCGGCGTGCTGAATCTGCTGCCGATTCCGATGCTCGATGGAGGGCACTTGCTGTACTATTTCGTCGAAATTCTCAAGGGCAGCCCGCCGGCCGACTGGGTTGTCGAGTGGGGGCAGCGCGCCGGCATTGGCGTGCTCGTGTTACTCACCGCGCTGGCGCTTTACAACGATTTGACCCGGCTGCTGGCGTAATCCTCCATCGTGTCCAAGGCTCCAACGTTCAAGCGCGGCATTGCGCGCAGGGCGCGCAATGCACGCTTCGCGCTGCGCCTTGCGGTTGCCGCGGCTCTGGGCGCCGTCGGTGCCGGCGCAATGGCGCAGGAGTTCGTGATCCGCGACATCCGCGTCGAGGGCATCCAGCGCACGGAGGCAGGCACGGTGTTCAGCTACCTGCCACTGCGCGTCGGCGACCGCTATGACCCGGAACGGGGCTCGGCAGCCATCCGAGCTCTGTTTGCCACCGGCCTGTTCAAGGACGTGCGCTTCCAGGCCGAAGGCGACGTCCTGGTGGTCATCGTCGAGGAGCGACCGGCGATCGCCGAAGTCAAGCTCGAGGGATCTAAGGAATTCGACAAGGACACTGTGCTGAAGTCGCTGCGCGAGGTCGGACTCGGCGAGGCGCGGGTCTTCGACCGTTCGGTGCTCGAGCGTGCCGAGCAGGAACTGAAGCGCCAGTACCTCGGTCGCGGCCTCTACGGCGTCGAGATCAAGAGCACCGTCACGCCGGTCGAGCGCAACCGGGTCAACGTCCTGATCGCGGTCGACGAAGGCGACGCCGCGCGGATCCGCTCGATTCGCTTCACCGGCAACAAGGCGTTCTCCGAGGGCACGCTGCGCGACCAGATCGACCTGACCACGAGCGGCTGGCTGACCTGGTACACGAAGCGCGACCAGTACGCGCGTCCCAAGCTGGCCGGTGACCTCGAGTCGTTGCGTTCGTTCTACCTGAACCGCGGCTACCTGGACTTCAACATCGAGTCCGCCCAGGTCTCGATCAGTCCGGACAAACGCGACATCCACATCACGATCAACGTCGTCGAAGGCGAGAAGTACACGATTTCGCAGGTGAAGCTGGCCGGGGAACTGCTCGGCCTGGACGAGGAGCTGCAGGCGCTGGTCGACGTGAAGCCGGGCGACACGTTCAACGCCGAGCGCGTCAACGCGGTGTCCAAGCGCATGACGGATCGACTCGGTGCGCTCGGCTACGCGTTCTCCACCGCCAACGCGGTGCCCGACACGAATCGCGAGAAGCGCGAGGTCGCCTTCACGTACTTCGTCGACCCCGGGCGCCGCGTCTACGTGCGCCGGGTGAACATCGCCGGCAACTCGCGCACGCGCGACGACGTGATCCGGCGTGAGGTCCGGCAGTTGGAGAACGCCTGGTTCGATGCCGAGAAGGTGCGTCTGTCGCGCGACCGGATCGACCGCCTGGGGTATTTCGAGAAGGTCGAGATCGAGACGCCGCCCGTGGCAGGCTCGTTCGACCAGGTCGACGTGAACGTCAAGATTGCCGAGCGGCCCACCGGGCAGATCCAGGCCGGCGCCGGGTATTCGAGCTCGGAAGGGCTGGTGCTGCAGGGCTCCTATTCGCAGCAGAACACGTTCGGAACCGGCCACGCGATTTCGTTCCAGGTGAACACCAGCCAGGTCGCGCGCACTTTCGGCATCACGCACACCGATCCCTACGTGACGATGTACGGGATCAGCCGCACCATCGAGTTGCTCGACCGCAAGTCCGACCTCGCCGAACTGGGTCTGGGCTCGGTGGACATCGACCAGCGGATCGCCGCGATCCGTTATGGCGTCCCGTTCACCGAGTTCGACACGGTCTTCTTCGGCCTGCGTTACGAGGCCACGAATATCGGGCTGACGGACTCCAGCCCGCAGGTCTACAAGGACTACGTCGAGGACTTCGGCGATTCGCCCGCCGCGCTGGAACTGACGCTGGGAACGGCGCGCGACAGCCGCGACAACCTGCTCGTGCCCACGCGGGGCCTCTACCAGCGCGTGTTCGCCGAGGGGGCGCTGCCGGTGCTCGACCTGCGCTACTACCGCCTCACCTACCAGCACCAGCGCTTCCTGCCGATCACCAACCGGTTCACGGTGGCGATGAACGCCGACTTTGGCTATGGCAATTCGTACGGTGGCAAGCCGTATCCGGTGTTCAAGAACTTCTATGCCGGCGGCATTGGCAGCGTGCGTGGCTACGACACGGCGTCACTGGGGCCGGTCGACGAGTTCGGCACGCCGCTCGGCGGAACGCGCAAGTTCGCGGCGCAGGTCGAAGCGCTGACGCCGCTGCCCGGCGGCGACCGGACGCTGCGCATCTTCGGCTTCTTCGACGCCGGCCAGGTGTGGGGCGAAGACCAGAAGGTGACGTTCAACTCGCTTCGCATGTCTGGCGGCCTCGGCATCGCCTGGATCTCGCCACTCGGGCCGATGAAGTTCAGTTACGCGTATCCGCTCAATAACGAGCCCAGCGACAAGATCCAGCGGTTCCAGTTCCAGATCGGAGCCGGTTTCTGACGCCGTCGGACACCGAGCCGCAACCCGCTATAGAATTTCCCGTCGCAACCCGGACGATTCCACGATGAAGCTTTTTCTGAAGGCCGCGATGCTGGCCGTAGCGCTTGCCTCCACGGCGACTTTGCTTCCCGCAGCGGCGCAGGAACTGAAGATCGGCTACGTCAGCTCGGAGCGCATCCTGCGCGATTCGGCGCCGGCGAAGGCCGCCACGCAGAAGCTGGAGGCGGAGTTCTCCAAGCGCGACCGCGAGTTGCAGGACCTGGGTGCCAAGCTGAAGGCCTCTGCTGACCGTTTCGAGAAGGATGCACCGGTGCTGAGCGAAACCGACCGCGCCCGCCGGCAGCGTGAACTCACCGAACTCGACCGCGACCTGCAGCGGCGACAGCGCGAGTTCCGCGAGGACCTGAACACCCGCCGCAACGAGGAACTGCAGGGCCTGCTGGAACGTGCACAGCGCATCGTGCGCCAGATCGCCGAGCAGGAAAAGTTCGACCTGATCGTGCAGGATGCCGTGTACTTCAGCCCGCGCGTCGACATCACCGAGAAGGTCCTGCGCGTCCTGAACACGCCGAAGTAGCCAGGCGCGCGTCCCGATGGCGGCCGGCTGCCGGATCGACGAACTGGCCGATGCCGTCAGTCGGGCTGCTGCCGGCCGGCTCGCGTTCTCGCTGCACGGCGATTCCTCGCGCCATATCAGCGGCGTCGCGCCGCTGCAGGCGGCGACCGGCGAGCAGCTGAGCTTCCTTGCCAACCCGCGCTACCGGGGCGCCGTGGCCGCGTCGGGGGCGGGCGCGATCGTTCTGACGGCCGCCGATCGACAGGCCTTGTTCCCGGACAGTGTCGCTGCCGGAGCGACGTTGATCGAGTGCGCCAATCCCTACGCGTGGTTTGCCTTTGCGGCGCAGCTGCTTGCGCCAAGCCAGGTACCAGTGCCGGGCGTGGCTGGCGGTGCTCATGTGGCTGCTGACGCTGCGCTGGACGCGACCGCGCGGATCGATGCAGGCGCGGTGGTCGAATCAGGCGCGGCCGTAGGACCACGTTGCTGGATCGGCGCCGGTGCTCATGTTGGAGCCGGCGCGCGTATCGGCGCTGATACGCGCCTGCAGCCGGGGGCGCGGCTGCTCTCCGGCTGCGTCATCGGCATGCGCGGCATCGTGCACAGCGGCGCGGTGATCGGTTCCGACGGCTTCGGCTTCGCCCCACTGGACGGCCGGTGGATCAAGATTCCGCAGACCGGCCGCGTCGTCATCGGCGACGACGTCGAGATCGGCGCCAATACGACCATCGACCGCGGCGCGATGGGCGACACGGTGATCGAGGATGGCGTGAAGCTGGACAACCTGATCCAGGTGGGCCACAACTGCCGCATCGGCGCCCATTCGGTACTGGCTGGCTGCGTGGGTATCGCCGGCAGCGCCCACATCGGCCGCGGCTGCCAGATCGGCGGCGCGGCGATGATCGCCGGCCACCTGTCGATCGCCGACGGCACGCTGATCGGGCCGGGCACGCTGGTGTCGCGTACGATCGCCACCGCCGGCTACTACACGGGCTTCTTCCCGCTGATGACCAACCGCGACTGGGAGCGCAACGCCGCGGCGCTTCGCCACCTGCAGGAACTGCGTAGCCGGGTGCGCTCGCTCGAGGCACGGCTGAAGCAAGACGGAGCCGAGGAAGATTGATGGACATCCACGAAATCCTGCGCCTTCTGCCGCACCGCTATCCGATCATCCTCGTCGATAGGGTGCTCGAGCTGGAGCCGGGCAAGCGGATCGCCGCGCTGAAGAACGTCAGCGTCAACGAGCCGGTTTTCATGGGGCACTTCCCGCACTATCCGGTGATGCCTGGCGTGCTGATCATCGAGGCGCTGGCGCAGGCGGCGGCGATCCTTTCGTTCGTCACCTTCGACAAGCGCGCCGACAAGAACTCCGTCTACTACTTCGCCGGTATCGACAACGCGCGATTCAAGCGACCGGTCGGTCCCGGGGACCAGCTTCGGCTGGAGGTCGAGCTGGTGCGCGAGATGCGCGGCATCGGCAAGTTCAATGCGCGGGCGCTGGTCGATGGGCAGGTGGCGGCCGAGGCCGAGCTGCTGTGCGCCTATCGGCAGATCCCGGCGACAGCGGCAGGCGGTAACGGAAATTCGATGCGCGTCGGCGAGTCCTGATGACCCGCGTTCATCCGACGGCGCTGGTCGATCCGCAGGCCGAGCTGGCCGACGATGTCGAGGTCGGTCCGTACACGATCGTCGGTCCACAGGTCCGAATCGGCGCCGGGTCTTCGGTCGGCGCGCACACCGTGCTGTCCGGTCGAACGACGATCGGCCGCAACAACCGCATCTTCCCGCACGCGGCCATCGGCGGCGTGCCGCAGGACATGAAGTACGCCGGCGAAGACACCGAACTGGTGATCGGTGACGGCAACACGATCCGCGAGTTCTGCACCTTCAACGTCGGCACCGCCCAGGGCGGCGGAATAACGCGAGTCGGCTCCGACAACTGGATCATGGCCTACGCACACGTGGCGCATGACTGCCGCGTCGGCGACCATTGCATCCTTGCCAATGCCGTCACGCTCGCCGGGCACGTCGAGCTCGGCGACTGGGTGATCCTCGGCGGGCTGTCGGCGGTGCACCAGTTCGTCCGTGTCGGCAGCCATGCGATGGCGGGCGGCGGCACGATCCTCGTCCAGGACCTTCCGCCGTTCGTGATCTGCAACGGCAACCCCGCTGCTGCGCATGGCCTGAACAGCGAGGGACTGAAGCGCCGCGGATTCTCTCCGGAAGCGATTGCGACGTTGCGCCGCGCCTACAAGGCGATCTACAAGGAAGGGTTGACGGTGGCCGCCGCCTGCGAGCAGTTGCTGCAAGTCGCCGAGGAAACACCTGAGTCCGCCGCCGATCTGCGCGCGCTCGCCGACTTCGTCCGCTCCTCGAGGCGCGGCATCGTGCGTTGAACTGACCGTGCTCATCGGTTTCGTCGCCGGCGAGGCCTCGGGCGACCTGCTCGCCGCGCCGGTGATCGCGGCGCTGCGCGAGCGACTGCCGGGCGTGCGGTGCGCCGGCATCGCCGGCGACAGGATGATCGAAGCGGGCGCGACGGCGTGGTGGCACGTGCGCGAGCTTTCGGTGCGCGGCTATGCCGAGGTGCTGCGCGAGCTGCCGCGGCTGCTGCAGATGCGCTCGGCGCTGCGCGCCCGCCTGCTGGCCGGGCAGCCTGCGGTGGTGGTGGGCGTGGACTCGCCGGACTTCAACCTGCGCCTGGAGATGCAGCTGCGCACGGCGGGCGTGCCGACCGTGCACTACGTCAGCCCGTCGATCTGGGCCTGGCGACCGAGGCGGATCGAGAAGGTCCGTCGCGCCGCCGACCGCGTGCTGCTGGTTTTCCCCTTCGAGCAGAAGATCTACGACGACGCCGGCATCGCCGCCACCTACGTCGGTCATCCGCTGGCCTCGATCATTCCGCAGCAGGCGGACACTGCGGCCGCCCGCGCGCGGCTGGGCGTTGCGGCCGAAGACCCGGTCGTCGCGCTGCTGCCCGGCAGCCGGCGGGCCGAGGTGCAGTACATCGGCCCGGCCTTCGTCGATGCGGCGGTGCTCATGCTTCGGCGCGAGCCGCGGCTTCGTTTCGTTCTGCCGGTGGCCGAGCCGAGGTTGCGCGAGCTTCTCGCGCCGGCACTCGCTGCGGCCGGTGCCGCGGCCGAGCGGATCACGCTCTTCGACGGCCGCTCGCACGACTGCCTCGAGGCGGCCGACGGCGTGCTCGTGGCCAGCGGCACCGCGACGCTGGAGACGGCGCTTTTCGGCAAACCGATGGTGATCGCCTACCGCATGCCGCCGACGTCTTACTGGATCATGCGGCAGATGGGCACACTGACTTTCGTCGGCCTGCCGAACATCCTGGCCGGCGAGTCGCTGGTGCCGGAACTGCTGCAGCACGATGCCACGCCACAGCAACTGGCCGACGCACTGCTCGCCGTCCTCGATGATCGCGAGCGCTGCGAGCGGCTGCGCGAACGATTCGCGGCGATGCATGAGAGCCTCAAACGCGACACGCCCCGCCTTGCCGCCGAGGCGATCATGGCAACGATGAAGCGATGAACGCAGCCAGGCGCGCACGGCCGTTGCACGGCGAGCTGTTTGCCGACACGTGGCAGGGGCGGCGCGTCTGCGGCGCCGATGAGGCCGGTCGCGGTCCGCTTGCGGGACCGGTGGTCGCGGCGGCGGTGATTCTCGATCCGCTGCAGTCCATCGATGGGCTGCGCGATTCCAAGCAGCTCTCGCCCGTGCGCCGCGAGGAACTTGCGCGGACGATCCGCGGCCGGGCGATGGCATGGGCAGTGGCCGAGGCGAGCGTGCAGGAGATCGACCGGCTGAACATCCTGCAGGCCAGCCTGCTGGCGATGAAGCGGGCGATCGAACTGCTCGATCCGGCAGCCGAGATCGCGCTGATCGACGGCAACCAGCTACCGCGCCTGCGCATCGAGGCGCGCGCCATCATTGGCGGCGACGCGCTGGAGCCGGCGATATCCGCCGCGTCGATCCTTGCCAAGGAGCACCGCGACCGGCTGATGGCGGAGCTGGACGTCCATTTTCCCGGGTATGGCTTTGCCGAGCACGCCGGCTACCCGACACCGCGGCATCTGGAGCGACTGCGCGAACTCGGGCCATGCGCGGCGCATCGCCGGTCGTTCGCGCCGGTGCGCGCACTGATCAACGCTGTGGACGATCGATGAAGTCGATCACTTCGGCAGCAAACCCCGCCTTCACGGCCTGGCTGCGGTTGTCCCAGCACCCGCGCGAAGTCCGCGCCCAGAGTCGGTCGCTCGCCGAAGGAGTGCATCTGGCGCAGGCGGCGCTCGACGCGTCGATCAAGATCGAGGCCGTGCTGCTGCGCCACGGCACAGCCTCCGCCGAAGTGCAGCGGCTTGCTGAAGCGGCGATGGCGACGGGCGCTGCCGGCTATGAACTTGCAGCCTCGCTGTACGACCGCGTCTCGCCGGTCGAGCACGGGGCCGGGCTGATGCTGGTGGCGACGGTGCCGCAGCCCCCGCTGCCCGCAAAGGCGCGGCGCGACATGCTCTATCTGGATGGCGTGCAGGACCCCGGCAATGTCGGCACGCTGCTTCGCACTGCCGCGGCAGCCGGCATCGGTGACGTGTTGGCCAGTCCGGCGACCGCCGCCCTGTGGGCGCCGAAGACGCTGCGAGCGGGGCAGGGTGCTCAGTTCCGGTTGCGCCTGCACGAGCAGGTTGCCGCCGGATCGCTGCCTGGACTTCTGGCGGGAGTCTGGATCGGCGCCGATGCGCGCGGCGGCGAGCCGCTGTGGTCAACGCCGCTGCCGGCCGGCCCGGTGGGCTGGATCTTCGGCGGCGAGGGCGCGGGGCTATCGGAGGCGGCACGGACCGTCTGCCGGCGCCTGGTGTCGATCCCGATCGAAGCGGCGGTCGAATCGCTGAACGTGGCCGCCGCCGCCGCCGTGTGCCTGTTCGAACGCCGCCGGCGGCTCTGTTCCCCCGTATGACGGGTACGCGGTAACCCTATTGGCGCGGCCCGCGGCATTCGCAAGAATTACTGGGTTGCTGCCAAGGAGAGGGTTCTCATGTGGGGTGAAGCGCTGCTGAAGCGGGCCACCGACAAGGTGGTTGGGAAGGTGGCCGGCACGCAGCTCGCGACACTGGCCGAGCAAGTGCGCGCCGGCGGCGGACTTCCGCTGACGATAGTCCTGCCCGACGGTGCGCAGATGGACTTCGGCGATGCGCCCGAGCTCACGCTGACGGTCCGCGATCCGGCGGTGCTGAGTGGCTTCTCGCAGTTGACCCTCGGCGGCCTGGCGGAGGCCTACGTCGAGGGCAGGATCGATGTCGACGGCGATGTCGCCGAAGCGATCCGCGTCGCCTCGAAACTGGTCGAGGTCACCGGCGCATCCGTTGCGGCACGCCCCGACCTTGCGCCGGCGGCTCACGAGCCACACGCCGACCGCGCCAATATCAGCCACCACTACGACGTCGGCAACGGGTTCTATCGGCTCTGGCTGGACGAGCAGATGGTGTACTCGTGCGCCTACTTCGAGACCGGAGCCGAGGACATCGACGCCGCCCAGCGGGCCAAGCTCGACCACATCTGCCGCAAGTTGCGGTTGGCGTCGGGCGAGCGCTTCCTCGACATCGGCTGCGGCTGGGGCGCGCTCATCCTGCACGCCGCCCAGCACTATGGCGTGCACGCTGTCGGCATCACGCTGTCCGAGCAGCAGGCGCTGCTGGCGCGCGAGCGGATCGCCGCCGCCGGATTGCAGGACCGGGTCGAGGTGTTGCTGCTCGACTACCGCGACCTGCCGCAGCAGTTTGGCGAAGGCACCTTCGACAAGGTTGCCAGCATCGGCATGTTCGAGCATGTCGGGCTGCGCAACCTGCCCGTGTACTTCGCCACCGCCGCGCGCATGCTGCGCGACCGCGGCCTGATGCTCAACCACGGCATCACCAGCGCCGACGTGGAAAGCCGCCCGATTGGCTCCGGCGCCGGTGACTTCATCGACAGGCACGTCTTCCCCAACGGCGAGTTGCCGCACCTGGGCATCGCCGTGCGCGAGATGTCGGCGGCGGGCTTCGAGATCTTCGACGTCGAGAGCCTGCGCCCGCACTATGCGCTGACCCTGTCGCACTGGTCGCGCCGGCTGGAGCAACGCCTACAGGAGGCGGGGAAGCAGGTCTCGGGGCGCACGCTGCGTGTCTGGCGCGTCTACCTCGCCGGCTGCAGCCATGGCTTTGCGCAAGGGTGGATGAACCTCTACCAGGTCCTGGGCAGCCGGCAGGTCGCCGCCGGGGCGACTGAACTGCCGCTGACGCGCAACTGGATCTACCGCTGACCCGCCCGATCAAGGTACGGGTCCGCGGGGTAGGCTTCAGGCGCGGTCAACGCTCGCCCGCGACGGCGGCGGCGACTGCCTCCCACGTCGTATCGAAGGCCTCGGCAGTGAAGCCCGCGCCGGAGGGCAGCCAGTCGGCCGTCCGCCTGCCCGCGAGCGTGTAGTGACCGACCACGTCGAGGTGATCGGCGCGCGCGACGTGCAGGACTCTCCCGTGCAACTGGCTCAGCGTTGGCACCATGCCGTCGTTGACCGCCGGCGTAGCGCTGAAGCCGAGCGTGCGGTCCAGACGTCGCTGCGTGGAAGCGCTCGGCTTGGGATACGGGTAGCGGGGGTGCGGACGGCCCGTCAGCCCGTGCAGCAGCCTGAACAGGGCGCGAAGGGCGAGGTACTCGGGGTTCAGCAGCGACTTCGCCGTCAGCTCCACGCGCGGCTCGGGCACGGCCGCGACGACACAGCCGTAGTCGATCCCATCTCGATCCGCCACCGCGGCATCGAAGAGATCGATCCCCTCGGGGGTGAGTTGCAGCACCGCACCCTGGTCGCGCTCGACTTCGCCGAGGTACCTCCAGACCGGGTCGCGCCGGTCGAAGCGGATCCTGCGCAACAGCCCCGCGGCCAAGCGATCAAGCGCGCCCTGCTGCTGGCCGACCCAGTCGTCCAGTCGCGCGATCATGGCGACCGCCATGGCTGCTGCCATTATGGTGCGGCGTCCGTGCCCGGAGGTGGCCAGCGCACTGAGCACCAGCAGCAAGGTCTGTCCCTGGACCGTGACGAAGTGATTCGCAAGCGGCGTGCCGTGGTGGGGTGTGACCACGGAAATGGCGGTCTTCGTGAGTCGGGCGATGCGCTCCTCCGAGTTGCCGCGGGAAATCTTCACCCCGGGCGTAAGCAGCATGCGCACGTCGAGGCCACCGGTCGAGTGGCCGATGAAGTGCGGCTCGCACGCCTGCAGGCCACCGCGGCGGAGCACCTGGCGGCGGAGCTCGTCGGCACGCCGCGGAATGGAGGCGGTCGGCTGGGTCTTGCAGCGGATGATGCGGGCGTCGACGCCGCGACGGCGCAGCGAGACGCCAAGCACGTGCTCGACGTGCTCGAAATAGCTGACCGCGCCGACGGAGGTGAAGCCGAAGAACCCCGCTACCAGGAACACAAGTCGCGTCGCCATCGCTGCATTTTGCATGCGGCGGCCGCCATCGAACCAATTCCCTGGCTTCAAGTCTCGCCGCGCGGACCTTGTGGTGCCTTCGATCCCCAGGCTTGGGCTGGCGTTCCATGTGAATACCTGCGGGAGGGTGCCGGGGAACGCCCAAGTGGCGGGCACGCCGTTACCATGCGCCGCTTGCGCGGTCCAGCCGGAAAGGAGTAAGGAAGGTCGCAATGCCGAATTCGTTGTCGATTGGCTCGTTCGTCTCGCTTGTCCTTCTGCCGGCGGCTGTCGCCGCGGCATCGCCCTTGCCGGTGGCGCAGGTCCGTAATGTGCAGGAGACCTTCTTCGGCACCGCCGTCGATGACCCCTACCGGTATTTCGAGGACACCAAGGCGACCGAGGTGGCCGCCTGGATGAAGGCGCACAGCGATCACGCGCGTGCGACGCTGCGCGCGATTCCCGGCCGCGACGCCCTGCGCAAGCGCATCGAGCAGCTCGACGCCAGTGCACCGGCGCGGGTGCGCGACGTTACCCGTTCGGCCGGCGGCAGGTACTTCTACCAGCGTCGCGGCGTGAAGGACGACCAGTTCAGACTCTATGTGCGCGACGGGCTGAGCGGCGCCGAACGGCTGCTCTTCGATCCCGAGAGCCTGCGCAAGGCGAGCGGCAAGCCCCACGCCATCAACTACTTCAGTCCGTCGCCGGACGGCCGCTTCGTGGCGCTGGGCGTGTCCGCCGCCGGCAGCGAGGACGCCGCACTGCGCGTGCTCGAGGTGGCCAGCGGCCGGCAGGTCGGGCCGCAGATCGATCGGGCGCGCTTTGGCGTCGTCAGCTGGGCGCCCGACGGCAGCGAGTTGTTCTTCCACCGGATGCAACGGCTCGACCCCGATATGCCGGCGACCGAGAAGTTCCAGCGCAGCAGCGCTGTCGCCATGAAGCCCGGCAGCACCGAAGACGGCGTTCGCACGCTGTTGACTGCCGGCAAGGACCTCGGCATCCCGCCGACCGAGTTCCCGTTCCTGTCGATCCAGCCCGACGGCCGCGCAATTGCCTACGTGATCGACGGCGTTTCTCCTGACTTTTCGGCTTGGCACAGCACGCTCGCGAAGCTGCGGGCGGGGGCACCGGACTGGAAGCCGCTGGTGCGTCGGGAGGACCGCGTCACCGACCTGGTGCTCAGCCGCGACCGCGTCTACGCGCTTACCTTCCGCGATGCGCCGCGTTACAAACTCATCGGCGGCACGATTGACGACTTCTCGCCATCGACTGCGCCCATCATCGTCCCGGAAAGCGATCGCGTGCTGATCGACATGGCCGCGGCGGCCGAGGGCATCTATCTCAAAGTGCGCGACGGCAACGTCAACCGGCTGCTGCGCCTCGACTACGGCGGCTCGCAGCCGGTCGAGTTGAAGCTGCCGCTGCTCGGCAGCTTCTCGATGCATGGCGGGCGGGCCGATCTGCCGGGCGTGATGCTCGACCTGCAGGGCTGGGCGCAGGCGCGGCAGATCTACGCCGTGTCGCCGCCGGGCGAGGTGACCAACACCGGCCTGCAGCCGGCTGGGCCGTTCGACCGGCCGACCGATGTCGTCACCACCGAGGTGATGGTCAAGAGCCACGACGGCGCGATGGTGCCGATGTCGATCATCCATCGCCGCGGCATCAAGCTCGACGGCAACAACCCGGTGCTGCTGTACGGCTACGCCTCCTACGGCATCACCGAGGAACCCTGGTTCAGCTATAGCCGGCTGGCGTGGATGGACGCTGGCGGCATCTTCGCGGTGGCCAATCCGCGCGGCAGCGGCGTGTTCGGCCGCCAGTGGCAGGAGGCCGGCAAGCAGGCGACCAAGCCGAACACGTGGAAGGACTTCATCGCCTGCGCCGACTGGCTGGTGCGCGAAGGCTGGAGCAGGCCGTCGAAGCTGGCCATCTGGGGCGGCAGTGCCGGCGGCATCCTGGTCGGCCGCGCGATGACCGAACGGCCCGACCTGTTCGCCGTCGTGATTGCGTCGGTCGGTGCGCTCGACATGGTGCGCGCGGAAACCACCGCCAACGGCGTGCCGAACATTCCCGAGTTCGGGACCCGGACCACCGAGCCAGGCTTCCGCGCGCTGTTTGCCATGAGCACCTACCATCAGGTTCGCGACGGTGTCGGCTACCCGGCGGTCCTGCTCACCCACGGCGTGAACGACCCGCGGGTCGATGTCTGGCACAGCACCAAGACCGCAGCACGACTGCTGGCGGCCAGCAAGTCCGGGCGGCCGGTGCTGGCCCGGCTCGATTACGAGTCTGGCCACGGCGTCGGAAACACCAAGCGCCAGACCTTCGACGAGGTGGCCGACGTCTACGCCTTCGCGCTGTGGCAGTTCGGCCTTCCCGCTTACCAGCCCAATGCAGGGCGCAAGCCCCTGTCCGGCGGCCGCTGAGAGGCAGGTCGGGACTCGGCCGGCAGCGCCTCGTTCGGCACACGAGGCCGCTTCACGGCGCAGGACGCTCGTGCGTCGTTGGCGTGGCGGCGCTATTCGCGCGTCTGGTGCAGCCCGTGCTCGTTCATGATCGTCGCCGCGATCTCCTCGATCGACTTGGTCGTCGACGAGAGCCAGCGGATGCCCTCGCGCCGCATCATGCGCTCCGCCGCCGCGACTTCCTGGCGGCAGTTTTCCAGCGACGCATAGCGGCTGTTCGGCCGCCGCTCGTAGCGCACCTCGGAAAGCCGCTCCGGCGAGATCGACAGCCCAAACAGCTTGCGCCGGTGCTGCGGCAGCGCCGACGGCAACTCATCGCGCTCGAAGTCTTCGGGGATCAACGGGTAGTTGGCAGCCTTCACGCCGAACTGCATCGCCAGGTACAGGCTGGTCGGCGTCTTGCCGCTGCGCGAGACGCCGACCAGGATCACGTCGGCCGTGGCCAGGCCCTTGGCCGACTGGCCGTCATCGTGCGCCAGCGCGAAGTTGATCGCCTCGATGCGGCGGTGATAGCTGCCGGTGTCGCTCATGGTGTGCGAACGGCCGATCGTGTGCGTCGACTGCAGCCCCAGTTCCTGCTCCAGCGGCACCACGAACGAATCGAGCAGGTCGAGCACCATCGCCCGGGCGTGGCGCAGCTCCGCGTTGGCCTCCTGGTTGACCAGGGTCGAGAAGACGATTGGCCGCCGGCCGTCGAGCACCGCGGTCTTGTTGATGCGGCTGACCAGCTCGTGCGCTTTCTCGACCGAGTCGATGAACGGCGCCCGCACTCGGCGGTAACGAAACGCTTCGAACTGGGTGAGCACGCTGTGGCCCAGCGTCTCAGCCGTGATGCCCGTGCCGTCGGAAACAAAGTAGACGGTGCGAGTCGCGCCGTCGATTGCATGATCGCTCGTTGGCATTGCGCAAGGGCCGCAGAAGGGTCAATCGCTAGAATCGGCATCGATTCTTGCATACGGCGGCGAGATGGCTCGCTGCGCACGGGAGCCCGAATGCAACGCGGCAGATATGTGATTCCTTTCAGCGAATTGCGGATGACCGATGTCGGATCGGTGGGCGGCAAGAACGCTTCGCTGGGAGAAATGCTCAGCCAACTGACCGAGGAGGGCATCCGCGTTCCGGACGGCTTTGCCACCAGCGCCGAGGCCTTCCGCGAGTTCCTGGGCGGCGCCAATCTGGTCGAGAAGATCAACGCCCGGCTCGATGCGCTCGATATCGACGACGTCAAGACGCTGGCGGCCACTGGCGCCGAGATTCGCCGTTGGGTCGAGGAAGCACCACTTCCGGCAGCGCTAGAGTCTGAGATACGTTTCTTTTATCAATGGCTTGCAGCCGAATCCTCACGTGAAATCTCGGTCGCTGTACGATCCAGCGCCACCGCCGAAGACCTGCCAGATGCTTCTTTCGCCGGCCAGCAGGAGACCTACCTGAACGTGGTCGGCATCGACGCGGTGCTGGCGCGAGTGAAGCAGGTGTTCGCCTCGCTGTACAACGACCGTGCCATCGCCTACCGGGTGCACAAGGGTTTCGTCCACGCCGACGTGGCGCTGTCCGCCGGTGTGCAGCGGATGGTGCGCAGCGACCTGGGAGCCGCCGGCGTGATGTTCACCATGGACACCGAGTCGGGCTTCCGCGACGTGGTCTTCATCACCTCGAGTTTCGGACTGGGCGAAACGGTGGTGCAGGGCGCAGTGAACCCGGACGAGTTCTACGTGCACAAGCCGATGCTGGCGGCCGGCAAGTTCCCGCTGATCCGCCGCTCGCTGGGCAGCAAGCTGCTCAAGATGGAGTTCGATCCGGCAGTGCCCAACGGCCGCACGGTGCGCACCGTCGATGTGCCCGTTGCCGACCGGCACCGCTTCTCGCTCGCCGACGAGGACGTGCTCGAACTGGCGCGCTACGCGGTGAAGATCGAAAAGCACTACGGCCGGCCGATGGACATCGAGTGGGGCAAGGACGGTATCGACGGCAGGCTGTACATCCTGCAGGCACGGCCGGAAACGGTGAAGTCGCAGGCGCACGTGCAGAGCCGCTACAAGCTGAAGAACAAGTCGGCCGTGCTGGCCAGCGGGCGGGCGATCGGGCAGAAGGTCGGTATCGGCAAGGTGGCGGTGATCCACAGCACCTCGCAGATGGAGCATGTGCAGCCTGGCGACGTGCTCGTCACCGACATGACCGACCCGAACTGGGAGCCGGTGATGAAGCGGGCGGCGGCGATCGTCACCAACCGCGGCGGCCGCACCTGCCATGCGGCCATCATCGCCCGCGAGCTCGGTATCCCGGCGGTG
>Ga0209450_10000356_pt1 | contig 24438 bp, 22 predicted proteins | sample FrelakmetLWP11LW_FD_187149 | JGI IMG/M metagenome (GOLD analysis project Ga0209450, IMG submission 187149) | Freshwater lake sediment microbial communities from the University of Notre Dame, USA, for methane emissions studies - LWP11 LW (SPAdes)... | ecosystem: Environmental > Aquatic >...
GATCCTGGCCGTTCTGGTTTTTGCGGTACTGTCGGCGGTAGTGTGGCAGCTGCTGAAAAAATACTTGCGGGCCATCACTTTTTTCAGGATGAAAACCGAGATCGGCCACTTCAAGATTCTGGAAACCATCGGTACCGGAGGCATGGCGACGGTGTATAAGGCCCAGGACCTGCTCAATAAAAATCGCCTGGTGGCCCTCAAGGTCCTGAAAGAGGAAAACTACCTGGACGAGACGCAGCGCAAACGCTTCAAGTATGAGTCGCTGATCATCGAACAACTGGACCATCCCCATATCGTGCGTATCATTGAACGCGGCGAGATGGACGACTGCTGGTACATCGCCATGGAACTGCTGCCTGGGGAATCGCTGGCCCAACTCGTCAAGCGGCAGGGCCGACTGCCCGTTGGCGACGCGCTGGAGATCATGCAGCAAATCGTCGATGCCCTGAAGGCCATCCATGCCCAGGGCATCGTGCATCGTGACCTGAAACCCGAGAACATCATGGTCAGCCAGTGCGGCGGGCAACGCCATTTCATCAAGCTGCTCGATTTCGGGTTGGCCATCACTCCGGCCCAGTCGCGACTGACCATGTCCGGGGTGGTCATGGGCACGATCCGCTACCTGCCGCCGGAAAGGCTCCGCGGCGGCGCCTCCACTCCCGCCGGAGACGTTTACTCGGTGGGGGTCATCTTCTATGAGATGGTGACTGGTTCCAAGCCGTTTTGGTCGGAAGCGACCGGCGAAGTGCTCAACTGTATCCTGAAGACATATCCGCTGCAGCCCAGGGAGATCAGTTCGGAAATACCCATAGAATTGAATTCCCTGATCATGGCCATGCTCGATAAATACCCGGGGTTGCGTCCGGACCTCGAGTCCCTGCGCATGAAATTGCAGCTCCTGGCTGAAAAATATCCCCCGCTGCCCTGAACCAGGAGGAAAAAATGGACAATTTGATCTGGTTGAACGGCATGGATGTGGCGGTCACTGTCTGCGATCGCGAGGGGATCATCGTTTATATGAACGATCAGGCGGCGCGGACTTTTTCCAATGACGGCGGTAAAACCCTGCTGGGGAAAAATTTGTGGGCCTGCCATCCCGATGCGGCCCGGGAAAAGATCCGCCGTATCATGGAAACCGGCACGGCCAATACGTACACCATTGAAAAGAATGGGGTGAAAAAGCTGATCCATCAGGTTGCCTGGCGCGAAAACAATGAACTGGCCGGACTGGTGGAGTTTTCCCTGGTCATTCCCCGGAGTCTGCCCCATTTTGTCAGGAGTTGATCCCGTCAAGGCCGCTATGCAAAACCCTGGACGGCTCAAACTCGAGCAGGAAGAAAAAGATCAAAAAAAATGCCGCAGGAAACAAACGGTCTTTCCTGCGGCATGCAGTTTCAGGAACAATAGTAAACGTCAGGCTATTTATTTCCCCTGATCAAAATCTTCTTTGGGCTGGATCTTCAAAATGATAAAGCGGTTGGGCGAAATCTTGTTGGTCACGGGATTGATCAGCTCATATTTTCTCAGCAGGAACACATAATCCTTGTCGCCGCTGGCGGTCGTGATCCTGACAACGGATTGGGTCGTGACGGCCTTGCCGGTCATCAATTCCTGGTTCTGTTCGATGCTGGTGGACATCGTGACCATTTTCTTTTCAACTTCCACCTGGTTTTTCATCTGGGTGTAATCGACTTGCGACTGTTTGTAATTCTGGGTTTCAAGCGCGACTTCATTTTCAGCAACTGTGATTTGATTCTGCAATTCTGTTTTTTGCCTGCCGCCGCGGGTTTCTCCCAGCTTGGTTTTCAGGATGTCCAGGACGTCTTTTTTATCCTTGACCACGCCGATCTGCTTGTCTTTTTTAGTCTTGAGCTCAGCCAGGCCCGTTATCAACTGCTGAAGAATCAGATCTTCGGACGTCGGTTCCACTGAAGAGATCATCTTCCAGGATTTAAATTCCAAAGACATCGGTTCAACAGCCATGGACGCCATCGTGTCGCGGTCCTTTGCCTTCATGGCCTGAAAATATTTCGCAATCGTAATTTCCTCAGGCTTCTGGCAGGAAGTCGTCATCATGATCAGCATCATTAAGGCAACCAATAATAAAGTTTTTTTCATGCAATTCCTCCTTAGTTTTTTTTATAAAGATGGGTTGTTCCGTGAAAATAGTATCTGCGGTCTTTTTTCCTCTTGCCGGCATTTTTTATCATGGAATAAATTATAAATAATTAATAAATTAAAAGCAAGGCAATTCGAGAAAATTAATCAAAAAAAACTAAATTTGCTTTCTGATCGCTTGCAGAAGTTCAGTTTTGGGTGTCGAGGATGAAATCGGCAGGGTTCATTGGCTTGTCATAATAACGCACCTCGTAATGAAGATGGGGGCCGCTGCTCCTGCCGGTCGTCCCGACGGTACCGATGACGTCGTAACGCTTGACCCGCTGGCCTTCCTTGACATTGAACCCGGAAAGGTGGCCGAAATGGGTCACGTATCCGAAACCGTGGTCGATGATAATGACATTGCCGATGTAATCACGGCGCTCCGCCACCAGCACCACGCCGTCGGCCGTGGCGATGACCTTATTCCCCAATTGGGTGGCAATATCCAGGCCGTAATGGAATTCGAGCCGTCCTGTAAATGGATGGACGCGGTTGCCGAAAACACCGGACAGGTATCCGCGCGTAGGCCAAATGACCGGGGTGGCCGCCAGTTGAAGCTTCTGCTGGTTGACCATGCTTTCAACCGATTTGAGTGAATCCTCTATCTGTTTGGCATTTTCCTTTATGCCGTTGGTCTTGCTCAGCAAGTTCTGCTGCTGCCCGTTGATGCCATTGGGCAACGTTTTCTGGGCCATGGAAAAATCACTGCCTGGCGGGTTGCCGAACTCGGGGCCGCCGCTGCCGACTTCCTTCAGGGCCAGGGGCGACGTCAGGCCGGTCGCGACCATGATCCTTTCTTTATAGGTTTCCATGTTTTTCAGTCTATGGTTGAGGTCCTCGATGGTCGAGGACAAGGAGCTGATCTTTTGCTGTTTGTCCTTGTTCTCCAGTTCCAGGCTTTTCATTTTTTGCTTGTCCAGGGTCATGGTCAAGTATTGAAAGATGATAAAGCCGAAGAAAACGATCAGGAAAGAAAAAGCCAATACAGCGCTCTTGAGGAATTTGGCTGAAACGGAAAATTCCTTGTTTGTGGATTTGGCGTCAGATACAATGATGACTGAGTAGCTCTGGTTGCTGGCAATGGTTTTCATGGTCTTTTTCAGGAACGCCATCTTCTATTGTATGGCAAGGAAAATGGTTTGTCAACTGCGTACAGAAAAAACATGCTACTGGGCGAGGATTTCCCTGATTTTTCCGGCGATGCTTTCCAGGGGAGTTCCGGGAGGAAAAACTTCCTGAATACCGATTTCCTTCAACTCGGGCAGATCTTCCTTGGGGATGATCCCCCCCAGAAACATGGGCGGCGGGGTTGTGTTTTTTTCCCGGAATACGGTCATAATCTTCTTGCATAACTGCAGATGAGCACCCGAAAGGATGCTCAGGCCTATAATGGCGACGTCTTCCTGAATGGCGGTGTTGACAATGGTTTCGGGAGATTGGCGCAAACCGGTATAGATGACTTCCATGCCGGCGTCGCGAAGATACTTGGCAACGATCTTGGCGCCGCGATCATGCCCGTCCAACCCGGGTTTGGCGATCAATACTTTCACTCTGTCCATAATGGGTCATATTCTAAAGAAAAAAATTAAAAAGTCAACCTATTGACTTGACATTATTGTTGAAAAAGTGATAATGATTAGCCACAGAGGAAAAAGTGTAGGAGGCTGCAGGATGAAGAAAAAAGTGATCGCTCTTGCCGACAACAGTTATACCATTCGCCGCATAGTCGAATTATCTTTTTCCGAAATTGAAAATGTCGAAGTTCATAGTTTTGAAAACGGGTCCGGATTGAAGGAAAAGCTTGCGGCCCTGGAACCGGATGTGGTCATTGTGGATATCAAGCTTCCTGAGATCAGCGGCTATGACATTTGCCGGTTCATCAATGAAACGCCGAAGCTGAGTCATGTACGCATTTTTTTGATGAAAGGCAGTTTTGAAGCGGTTGACAATGAAATGATAAAAAACCTCAAATATGAGGATATCGTCACCAAACCGTTCGATTCCAACGCCTTGGTCAATTCGGTCATGAAAAAGCTGAACCAGGAAGAACAAAAATTCGCGGCCGATTTTCCCGATGATCAACCCAGTTCATTTCCGGAAGACCTGATCGAGATCGAACCGGAGACACGGGCGTCGGAAGGCATCAGTTTTTCTGACCTGCGCCTCGATTTGAATACGCAGGCACCTTTGGGAAATATCGCCACCCCAAGCCCCGTTCTGGAACGAGATGAGATATTGCCGTCCGAGGAAATCACTCAGGGAACGCAACCGCTCAAAGATTCCCTGCAGGCCCCGGATAATGATGAAGTCATCCATAATCCATTCAGCGATGAACCGATCGCCGCCGAGTTGAAGATTCCTTATACTGAATCCACTCCCACCGCGGCCCCGATTTCGAAAAGTGTTCCTGCCCAGAAAAGCCCGCTGGCAGACAATATGACCATTGATATTTCTGATGAGTTTCACGAGCGCTTTGAAAAGGTCAGCAAGGAAAACACTTCTGAAACCGTGTTCAAGCCCGCCATGGATACCATCGGGTTGGCAGATGAGCGGGTTGCCAAATTTGCCTTTGATCAGGATGATGTGACTTTTCCGACCGCGGAAAGCAAAAGCGACGCTCAAGCGCCCGGGAGCATTGCGGCTGCCCCGGCCACCCCTTTGTTCTCGGAAAAGGACGAAATGTTTGATTTTGCCGCCAGCCAACCTGGGCAGGTCAAGGAAAAAGTTTCCGCAGGAAAGTTGGAAAAGATTTTTGATGACGAATTGTTCGTCCAAAAAATTCGCCCTGACCTAAAGTCGCCGGAAGCGGAATTGGCAAAATTATCACCGACGCCGGCCAAGGAAGTAAAAATGGAAACGCCGACAGATGGCGGATTATCCCAGAAGGATAAAACGGATCTATCTGTAAAATTGGAAGAGAAACTGACGCTGACCATCAAGGAGCTGATCTGGGAGATCGTTCCTTCTTTGGCGGAAAAAATCATTAAAGAAGAAATCGAAAAAATTAAGTCGGAAACCAGCAACCCCGGTTTTTAATTTTTCTTTGGAGCTCTGACGTGATGGAAAAAGACATGGAAAAAGCATATGACCATTTGCAGACCGAAAGGGATTGGTACGGAAAATGGGAAGCCGGCGGCCTTTTTACACCCGACAGCCAAGCCGGCGGCACCCCTTTTTCGATTATACTTCCTCCGCCCAATGTGACCGGTTCGCTGCACATTGGTCACGCGCTGACACTTTCCCTGCCGGATATCATCCTGCGCCGCAAGAAAATGCAGGGATTCAACGTACTTTGGCTGCCGGGCGTCGATCATGCCGGGATCGCCACCCAGATGATGGTGGAAAAAAACCTTAAAAAAGAAAAAAATTTAAGCAAAGAGGATCTGGGCCGGGAAAAATTCCTGGAATTGGTCTGGGCCTGGAAGGATGTTTCTGAAAAGAAGATCGTAGCCCAGATCAAAAAATTGGGACTGGCGCTGGACTGGAGCCGGATGAAATTCACCCTGAGCGACGACATGCAGCAGGTGGTGCGCAGGGTTTTCGTCCAGCTCTACCGCGAAGGAAAGATCTACCAGGGGACCTACATGGTCAACCGCTGCCCCAGCTGCAAAACGGTCCTTTCCGACCTGGAAGTGGAACACAAGGAAGTCCAGGGCCGCTTGACCTACATCCGCTATCCGCTGCGCAAGGACCCGAAAAAATGGATCGTCGTGGCCACCACCCGGCCGGAAACCATGCTGGGCGATGTGGCGGTGGCGGTAAACCCCAAGGATCCCCGCTACAAGAAGTGGATCGGCCAGGAAGTCAATCTGCCCCTGACCGGCCGCGCCATTCCCGTGGTGGGCGATGAGGACGTCGACAGGCAGTTCGGCACCGGAGCGGTAAAAGTGACCCCCGCCCATGACCCGGTCGATTTCAAGATCGCCCTGAAGCATCGTTTGGAAAAAATCGTGGTCATCGATGAACTGGCGCACATGACCGGCCCGATTCCCGAAAAATACCTCGGCCTGGACCGTTTTGCCTGCCGGCAGGAAGTGTTGAACGATCTGCAAGCTCTGGACATGATCGAAAAAATAGAGGCCTATACCCATAATGTCGGCCACTGCCAGCGCTGCGAGACGGTGGTCGAACCGAATATTTCCCGGCAGTGGTTTTTAAAGACGGCCGACCTGGCCCAGCCGGCGATCCGGGCCGTCATGGAAAAACAGATCGAGTTCATTCCTGAAAAATGGAAAAAAGTTTATTTTGGCTGGATGGAAAACATTCAGGACTGGTGTATTTCCCGGCAACTGTGGTGGGGACACCGCATCCCGGCCTATTACTGTCAGGATTGCCAGGAAGTGCTGGTGGCCGAAGAAACTCCCCGCCAATGTTCCAAGTGCTCATCGACGCACATCATCCAGGACGATGACGTGCTGGACACGTGGTTCTCGTCGGCCTTGTGGCCGTTTACCACCCTGGGCTGGCAGAACGACAGTCCAGATTTCAAGATGTATTACCCCACCTCCATCATGGCCACGGCCTTCGACATCATTTTTTTCTGGGTGGCGCGGATGATCATGATGGGCATCCACGTTGCCGGAGCGGTGCCTTTTCGCGAGGTGCTGATCAACGGCCTGATCCGTGATGAAAAAGGCCAGAAGATGAGCAAGACCAAGAACAATGCCGTCGATCCCCTGGATATCATCCAGGAGTATGGCGCCGACGCCCTGCGCTTCACGTTGGCCATCCAGGCGGCGCCGGGCATGGACATCTCCCTTTCCATCAACCGCATCAAGGGCTACAAGACCTTCGCCAATAAGATCTGGAACGCCTCGCGCTATGTCATCATGAACCTGCAGGGTGATGAGGATCTGCAGATCGACATAAAAAAAATCAGCGACGCCGACCGCTGGATCCTGCAGCAGCTGAATGCCACGGTCGAAAAAGTGAACCAGTTCTTTGACGAGTACCATATGTATGAAGCGGCGGACATCATCTATCATTTCATCTGGGACGAATACTGTGACTGGTACCTGGAATTCTCGAAAAACGACCAGGAAAGCCCCCATACCCGTTCCGTCCTCCGGCTGACCCTGTTCCGCATCCTGCAGCTGCTGCATCCCTTCATGCCGTTCATCAGCGAGGAGATCTATCAGAAGATCAAGACCGAAAAGGATTTTTTGCTGCAGACGGAGTTCCCCGCCTTCAATAAAAATTTTGTTTTCCCTGAAGCCTTCGCTGCCATCGAAACGCTGAAAAAAGTGGTGGCCGAAACCAGGAAGACGCGGACGGAAAACCGCATCGAGCCGAACAAGAAAATACCGATTTACCTCAAATGCGATTCGGCGGCGGAAAAGGAACAGATGCGGTCGCATTTGAAATACTTCGATTTTCTCAGCCGCAGTCTGAAAACGGAGATCGTCGATGATTTGTCGGTTTTGCCCAAGGGTTTCCGGGGCGTCAGCCAGAACTGGGAGATCCTCCTGCCTTTCACCGATGACCAGGACCGCCGGCGTGAATTGCAACGGCTCACGATCGAGCATGACAAGCTGGGCAAGCAGATCGCACAGATGGAAAGCAAGTTGGGCAACAGCGAATTCGTCGGCAAGGCCCCGGCCGAGATTATTCTCAATTTCAAGAAGAACCTGCAGGAAACCATCGAAAAGAAAGCCAAGATCGGTAAGACCATTGACGATTTATCCTGAGCGTTTCAAGCAAATCCACCTGGATGAGTGCGCTTCGACCAACGATCACATCAAGGAGAATATCGCCCGGCTCGAGGTCGATTTCCCGCTGATGGTCAGCGCCGGCGCCCAGACAGCCGGGCGCGGCCGCGAAGATCGCGGCTGGAGTTCCCCGCCAAACCTCGGCATTTACGCGACGTTCGGGTTCGTTCTGCCGGACCGCCGCGCCTTGTCGCTCCTTTCCATCACCTGCGGCGTCGCGCTGATCGACATGCTTGCCGGCTGGACCAGTGAGGCATTCGTCCTGAAATGGCCCAATGACGTCCTGGCCGCCGGAAAAAAAATCGCCGGCATCCTCTGCGAGACCATCATCACGGCTGACAAGGTTATTTGCCTGGCCGGTATCGGGGTGAACGTCAATCAGGATAGCGGCGATTTCCCCGACGACTTGCGCAACCGGGCCGGCTCGCTGAAGATGCTGACCGGAGTGGAATGGCCGGTGCAAGATGGCCGCGATCGCCTGGCCGCGAGCATGGTTTCCTGGCTGCGAATACTGCAGGGCGCTGACCGCTCCGGCATCGTCAGCAGGACCCGGCAGTTGAGCCGTCCTTTCCTGGGGCAGGCCATTTCATTTCACCATCAGGGCCGGCTGACGCAGGGGATCTTTGTGGACATCGCCCCCGACGGTGCCCTGCTGCTGAAATTGGCCGACGGTGAAAAAAAAGCATTCTACAGCGGCGAACTGGGTTGATTCCGGGAGATCTGCGATAGCGGATCTTCCTGAATTTCACTATTGAAAGAGGCTGACCCAATACCTTTTAAAATTTCCACACAATTATTTCAGATTTCCAATAGAGATGCTATAATTTCCTGGTATTTTATTCCAAGGAGGATTTGAGATGAAAAAAACGGTGTTATTTCTGATCTTGACCATGGCATGGGGAATGGGTACAGCCTTCGCGGCCAAGACCATTCCTTTGCGCGATTTCTTTCGCAATCCTGAAAAGGCCGCTTTCCGGCTTTCACCCAGCGGCCTGCATCTGGCCTTGCTGCAGCCCTATGAAAAGCGGCTCAATATCTTCGTTCAGAAAACTTCCGGAGGCGAAGCGCTGCGTATCACCGGCGAGACGGACCGCGATATTGCGGGTTATTTCTGGAAGGGCGATGAGCATCTGGTCTATGTCAAGGATTTCAAGGGTGACGAGAACTACCATTTGGTGGTGGTCGACCGTGAAGGCAAGAATCTCAAGGATTTAACTCCTTTTGACGGAGTGCGAGCACAGATCATTGATGATCTGATCGACAACCCCAAGGAAATGCTGATCGGCTTGAACAAACGCAATCCCCAGGTCTTCGATGTCTATCGCATCGACATCACCACTGGAGAGATGAAACTGGCGGCGGAGAACCCGGGCAACATCATGGGTTGGGTCACTGATCACCTCGGTCGCATCCGCATTGCCCAGACGAGCGACGGGGTCAACAACACCTTGCTTTATCGTGAAACTGAAGATCAGCCCTTTAAACCAGTGCTGACAACCTCTTTCAAGGAGACACTCGCTCCGCTCTTCTTTACCTTCGACAACAAAAACATTTATGCCCTTTCCAACATTGGCCGTGACAAAACAGCTGTCGTTGAATACGACATCGCCAATGCCAAGGAGCTCCAGGTCATCTTTGCCCACCCCGATGTCGATGTTGCCGGTATGGAATATTCACAGAAGCGCAAGGTGCTCACGCACATCAATTGGACTACCTGGAAGTCTGAGTTCAAATTCCTCGATGCCCAGTTCGAATCGATCTTCAAAAAGTTGCAGCAGAAGCTGCCTGGCACTGAACCCAGGCTGGCCAGTTCGAATCTGGATGAAAGCCTGTTCATCGTGTCCGTGCGCAGCGACCGCATCCCAGCCAAGATCTATCTATACGAAGTAAATGACAACAAGCTTACCCCGTTGGCCGAGCCATATTCCTGGCTTCCGGAAAAGGAACTGAGCGAAATGAAGCCGATCCAATATAAAAGCCGCGACGGCCTGACCATCCCGGGCTACCTGACCCTGCCCCAGGGTGTACCTGCCAAGAACCTGCCCGTGGTCGTCAATCCCCACGGCGGCCCCTGGGCGCGCGACAGTTGGGGCTACAACCCCGAGGTGCAGTTCCTGGCCAATCGCGGCTATGCTGTATTGCAAATGAATTTCCGCGGCTCCACCGGCTATGGCCGCAAATTCTGGGAAACCTCTTTCAAGCAATGGGGCAAGACCATGCAGGATGATATCAGCGACGGGGTAAAATGGTTGATCAGTCAGGGTATCGCCGATCCCAAGCGCATTGCCATCTACGGCGGCAGCTATGGCGGCTATGCCACTCTGGCCGGTATCACTTCGACTCCCGAACTCTATGCGTGCGCCGTTGACTATGTCGGGGTATCCAATCTCTTCACCTTCTTGAAAAGCATTCCACCCTATTGGAAACCTTTGCTGGAGATGCTCTATGAGATGGTAGGCAACCCGGAGCTGGACAAGGAATTGATGGTAGCGGCTTCGCCGGTCTTTCACGCCGATAAAATTCGCTGTCCGCTGCTGGTGGCCCAGGGAGCCAAGGATCCGCGTGTCAACATCGACGAATCCAATCAGATCGTTGACGCTTTGAAAAAACGCGGCGTCACCGTGGAGTATATGGTCAAGGAAAACGAAGGGCACGGTTTCCGAAATGAAGAGAACCGCTTCGATTTTTATGGCGCCATGGAAAAATTCCTGGCCACGCATCTGTCCAAAAAGAACTGATTCGATTTTCGCAGCTCCTTCCCCGCCCGGGGAAGGGGCTGTTTTCTGTCATGGTTTTCCCGTCTATTCGTTTATCCTGTTTCTCAAAATGAAAAAGGGAAGGACCAACCAGTAGTTGAGTGAGTTGAAATGGCGTTAAAAGCGCAAGGACCTGAAATCGGGGGACTGGCTGGTTCGGTTGGCGGATTAAAACAGCGTGTAAATGAAAGGGGCGATGGCGCTGCCCTCGGTCAGAAACAGCAGCAGCCCCAGCAAAAACAGGGTGATGAGAATGGGGATAAGCCAGTATTTTTTATGATGCATGATGAATTCCCACATTTCCTTCACTATGGATAATTTGCCCATTTTATGTCGCTCCTAACCCAGCAAAGCTGGATGAGAGCCTTTGATAGCAAATTCAAAGTTTGTTTAAAAAAGCTAACAAATTTTAGAATTTGCTATAAGGCTCTAATATTGTTTTGTTATGTTATGCTTTGCTTCGGCTTCCAGGTAATAGGTCGGCAGGGAAGGATCGGGGGCTGGATGCATGAATTTTTTACCGGAAATTTTCATGGCCAGGGCCAATGGGGTCAGGATCAGGAAAAAAACAACTATGGCGAGTACAGCGAAAATTAAGCTTCCCAAGTAGCCGCTGGCGATCATGATCACTTTGAATACGGGATAGAAAACCCTGGGGAAAACCAGCAGCATGCCAATGATCACGGCCTCGGCCGCCAGGGCGAGCCAGCGGGTTTCTACGGCTCCGTGCCGGGTAATTTTCAAGGTCAGCAGGATAGCCAGTGCGAACAGCAGGCTCAAAAAAATCCGGACCTGTTTGGGTTGATAGGGTACTTTTTTCATCAGTCCAGGGGGAACTCCTTCATCCAGTCTTCATTGACGGCAATAAAATCCTGTTCCTGCTTCTCGATCAAAAAATTTTCCAGGACCAGGTAATCCATGTTGGTCCGGGAAAAACAACGGTAGGCATCGGCCGGGCTTTCCACGATCGGTTCCCCACGCACATTGAAGGAAGTGTTGATGATCACCGGGCAGCCGGTCAACTGGTGAAAGGCGGAGATGACATCATAGTAAAAGGGATTGGTCTGGCGGTTGACCGTGTGCAGGCGGGCTGAATAATCGACATGGGTGATGGCCGGCACGGTCGAGCGTGCAACGGATAGTTTGGCCAGTCCTTTTTTTGCGCGCGATTCGGCCGCTATCGGCGTTCGATATTTTTCGTTGATATTGTAAACCAGCAGCATATACGGCGAGGGGTGATGAAAATCGAAATAGTCGCCAGTGCACTCTTCCAGCATGGAAGGGGCGAACGGGCGGAAAGATTCGCGAAACTTGATCTTGAGGTTCATTTTGGACTGCATGGCCGCCGAGCGTGCATCGCCGATGATACTGCGGCCGCCTAGGGCGCGCGGCCCGAATTCCATGCGACCCTGAAAGAAGCCAATGATCTTCTGGTCGGCGATCAACTGCGCCACCTGGCGGCACAGGTCGTCGCGTTGGCATTCGCGGTATTTGATCTGTTTTTCTTCGAGGAAAGCCCTGATCTCGTCGGCGCTGTAATGGGGTCCCAGGAAAGACCCGCCCTGTGCAGAAAGGCCGCCGCTGACCTGGCGTTCATTCTTCAGATGCTTGTGCCAGAAATACAGGGCGGCACCGAGGGCGCCCCCGGCATCGCCGGCGGCCGGCTGAATCCAAATATTCTTGAATATCTGCTTTTTCAGTATTTTGCCGTTGGCCACGCAGTTCAAGGCCACGCCACCCGCCAGGCAGAGATTGTCTGAAGCGATATGGGCCTTGGCATAGCGAACGATCTTTTCCATGATCTCTTCCAGCACCTGCTGGATCGAGGCGGCGAGGTCCATGTCAACCTGGCGCAATTCGGTTTCGGGCTTGCGGCGGGACACGCCAAAAAGTTTGGCGAACTTTTTCCCGGTCATCGTCAGCCCGGTATGATAATTAAAATAGCTCAGGTTCAGGCGGAACGATCCGTCATCCTTGACGTCGATCAATTCCCGCAGGATGAGGTCGCGATAGACGGGCTCGCCGTATGGCGCCAATCCCATCAGCTTGTACTCGCCGGAATTGACCTTGAAGCCGGTGAAATAGGTGAAGGCCGAGTACAAAAGCCCCAGCGAATGGGGAAAAGTGATTCGTTTCAGGATCGAAAAATCGCTGCCAATGGCCCGGGCAATGGTCAGGGTGTCCCATTCGCCGACGCCGTCGACGGTGATGATCGCGGCATCCTGGAATGGCGAGGGATAAAACGCCGAGGCGATGTGCGCTTCGTGGTGGGAGGTGAAGTAGATGGGCAGGTCGGCGCATCCCAGTTTTTCCCTGATGATCTCCTTGATGTAGATCTTCTTTTTGGCCCAGACCGGAACCGCTGAAAGGAAGCTGCGGATGCCGGCAGGAGCGAATTGCATATAGGTGGAGAACAGCCGGTCCAGTTTGGTGAAATTTTTTTCGTAGAAAACAACGCCATCCAAATCGGCTGCCTGGATGCCGCAGTATTCCAGGCATCTTTTCAGGGCTTTCTCAGGGAACTCCGAGTCGTGTTTTTTGCGTGAAAAACGTTCTTCCTGGGCGGCAAAGACCAGTTGCCCATCCTCAATAAGGCAAACAGCGCTGTCATGATAAAAAGCGGAAATTCCTAAAATTCGCATGGGTTGATTTTGCAATTTAGTCGATATGCAATGTACCAGTAAAATGACGATCTGTCAAGCCAAATGCGCTAAAAAAAACTGTTTCCGGATCTGGGTGGCGCTTGGGAAAATTATTTTGCCGGGAGACTGAAATCTGCTATACTATTTCCATCTAGTAGCTAGGGGGAATCTATGGAAAAAAAGAAAAACAACGTGAAATGGATATCCGGGCTGGTTTTGATCTCATTCACCTGGATCAGCCTGGGTCAGATTACCGCCATGCCGCTGGGGGCGATGTCCAGCAAAACTGACCATATGACCGCCACCATGCAGATCGACCAGCCGGCCGACGACGAAAGCGGCGTTCTGGAGAAAGCCGGGGCGACATCGACCATAATCAAAAAGAAAAGATTTCCCTGGCTCCTGGCTGCGGCCGGGGCGGTCGTGGTGGGGGTGGCTGTTTATTTTTTATTTTTCAATGAAACCGATGAGGAATTGGATATCCGCGGCAAATGGCGGGTTCAGTTTCATCATGGGACTTTCTCCATGGTGGCCTTGTTCTCCGGGACGCTGACCGCGGGGAGCGTTTCAATCCTTGAAGGATTTCTTAAAGGCGAAGCCGGGACGTATCAGGTTAGCGACGATCAGGTATCTTTCGATATTCCAGTGCGATCTTCATACTACGTTTACAAGTACACGGGTTTGTTCGACACCCCGGACTCCCTCTCCGGCACGTATTTTGTGGAGACCGATTCTCCCGGTTCCCCAAGCGATTTCACTGCCGTGCGCATCGAGTAGGAACCCAAGAAGCCTGAGGCTTGATTTCTCGGCTTTTATTTGCTAAAAACAAGAGCGGCGAACTGGATGGATGTTCCAGAGAGGATTGGCTGATGGTCGGATTCTGTCATCGGGAGGTTGTTCATGAAAAAAAATGTCATGTGGGTCTTGGCCGTTTTGGGGTTGTTCCGGATCGGCGCGCTCGGAGCCGAAGATGCCGTTGCGCCGGTGTTTCAGGCGGAAGACCATCTCAAGCAGGTGACGGTCGGGGCGCCGCGGGTCTCGCCGGATGGGCAATGGATCCTCTATTCGCTGTCCGCTTACTGCGCCCAGGCAAAGGCCCCGACCAGCGACCTCTTCCTGATCCCGTTCGCCGGCGGCACGCCGCGGCAACTGACCCACTCGGCCGCCCCTGAAAGCGGCTACAGCTGGAGCCCCGATTCCAGATCCATCGCTTTTTCAGCCAAGCGCGACGGAGACTCCAAGGCCCAGATCTACATCCTTCCAATGCATGGCGGTGAAGCCTGGCGCTTGACCAGCCTGGACGCGGGAGCATCCAGTCCGCTCTGGTCTCCCGACGGAAAAACGTTGGCCTTCCATTCGAGTGGCGGAGAGCTTTATACTCCGGAACAAAAGGAGGCTTTCGGACCGGTGCGCTACGTCATGCACCCCCGGTTTTATCATCTGGGCAGAGGCTGGGACGACGGCAAAAGACAGCGCATTTTCGTCATTCCGGCCCAGGGCGGGACGGCCGTGCAACTCACCGATGGCGCCTGCAGTGATGAGGGCGACCACTCGATGGTCTGGCGCCGGGATTCCAAAGCGCTGGCCTTCGTCTCCAACCGCTCGCCGGAGTGGTGGAACACCATTGACACCGACATTTATCAGGTGGACGTGGCCAGCAAAGAGCTGAAACGCTTGACCCGCAACCCCGGGCCCGACCACAGCCCGGGCTACAGTCCGGACGGCAAATGGCTTGCCTGGCGCTCCAGTTTTGAATACAACTACGAAAGCGAGGATTATAAGATCCAGGTTCAGCCGGTGGCCGGCGGTGACGTGCGCACGCTGATAACCAGGCTCGACCGCGGTGTCGATTCCTCAATTTGGGCACCCGACAGCCGCGGTCTTTATTTTTCGGCGCCAGGGGACGGGCGATCCAATATCCAGTATGTTTCCCTGGCGCAGCCCGAACGCTGGGTCGATATCACCCGCGGACAAAACAACCTTTACGGCTGGGAAGTCGACGCTACGGGGCGTTTGGCCATGATCCGCAGCAGCGATACCTGCCCCGGGGAGATCCATACCTTCGCGGCTGGGCGCTTCAAGAGGCTGACCATGGCAGCGGAGGAACCGTTCAAGGCGTATCAGCGGCTGCCCTCGGAAGAGATCTGGCTCAGCGCCGTGGACGGCAGCCGGGTCCAGGGTTGGCTGATCCGGCCGCTCGGTTATGCGCCAGGACGGAAAGTGCCGCTGATCCTCAGCATTCATGGCGGGCCGCACGGCATGTCTGCGCCGGTTTTTCGCTTCGAATTCCAGTTCTTTGCCCACCATGGCTTTGCCGTTCTCTATACCAACCCCCACGGCTCCGACGGCTACGGGCAGAAGTTCAAGGATGGGATCGCCGAAGACTGGGGCACCAAGCCCATGGCCGACCTGATGATGTTCGTCGATCATGTGATCGGAGAGGGCATTGCCGATCCGGCCAAGCTGGCCGTTACCGGCGGTTCCTACGGCGGCTACATGACCAACTGGCTCATCACCCACAGCGACCGTTTCGCCGCCGCTGTCAGCGTGGCCGGGCTCTACAACATGACCTCATTCTGGGGCACCACCGATGAACAGTTCTTCGCCGAAAAAGAGATGGCCGGGCTGCCCTGGCAAAAAAAGGACGTTTATCTGCGCAACAGCCCGATCTGGTACAGCCAGTCCCTGAAAACCCCGACCATGGTCATCCATGGCGCCGATGACTGGCGCGTGCGCCCCGAGCAGGGCGAGCAGCTTTTTTCCGCCCTGCAGAAGATGGGCGTTCCGAGCGTCTACGTCAACTTCCCGGAGGAGCAGCACGGAGTGCGCGGCAGGACCAACCGCACCCTGTACCACCGCCTGCTGCTGGAATGGTTCGAGCACTGGCTGTTGGGCAAGGAGGTCAAACTGGCCACCTACTTGCGGCCGATCCCCTACGTCTACCCGCCGCGCTCTTCGGAAAAGAAATAGATACCTTGCATTGTTTTCAATGGCCGCCCGGGCTATTGAGCGATTTCGCTGTAGGTGGATTGGTTCAGCCTGAAAGGTCGCTCAGATCTTGAATATCACGTTCAGCTGGCAGAGGGTGATCTCGTCTTCATTGTGCAGTTCGTTCTTCACCCCTGTCTGCAGCTTGCTGCCGTTCAAGAACGTGCCGTTGATCGCTCCCGGTTCCTCGGAAAGATAGAATTTGCCGTCCTTGAACAGGACCTGTGAATGCTTGCGGGAAATATATTTTTCCTCATCTTCATCGGTCAGGTCAATGTCGGGAATGAATCCGGTGGTATAATCCCGCCGGCCCAGGATGGTCTGGGTTTTGGACAATTGCACGATGCGGTTCGAACGCTGAATGATCAGGTATGCCTTGATCTCCGGGTTGATCTTTTCCGTGGTCTGATCTTCTTTTTTTTCTTCCTTGGCCGCCGGTTTTTCCTTGACCGGCGGCGGGGAAGTCAAGGCCATGGATATCAGGACAGACTGGATCTTGATATGCTTTTCGCTCAGTTTTTTCAATATTTTCAAGGCGATGTCCGGCATTTGCTTGAGCATTTCGGTCAAGGAAATGTAGGGGATCTTGATCATGTCGGCATCTTCAATGACTTCCACTGTGTAAATAGCGTTTTGGTCATTGTTGAGCGACTCTTCACCAAAAAAATCGCCTTTGCCCAGGGTGGTCAGGATCGGGCTCTTATCATCGCTCTTGAGTTGGACTTTCCCTTTGTTGATGATGAAAAAATCGGTTTGTATGTCCCCTTTCTGGTAGATGACCGTGCCGGCTTTGTACTTGGTAATGAATTTCTTTAGTACATCCATGTTTTTCGGGGTTGTTGAAAAAATATTTTATATAAGATAATACCATTTGTCAATTTTTATTTTACTTTTGATCTTCAGCAGCGATTGCCACAGAGCTGTTTTTGTTCTAAAATAGGGACGCTGCGCACTCTGGCAGCGGTTTCTTCATGCCCATGGTCAATAAAAACGAATTTTCTTTCCTGTACCCGGCCCCAAAATCGATTCGCATGCAAACCGGCATGCTGGATATTCAGAACTTGTGCTTTCCCCTTGAGATCTCAAAAAAATATGATTTTCTGTTGAATTATTTTGCCGTGAAAAATACAAATCGCGGCTTGGAGATCACCTGCCAGGAAAAAAAAACATTGGCCGCTGAAGAGTATGGCATCGAATGCGAACCGGGACGGGTGGTCGTCCGGGCCAATTCCCCGCGCGGGCAGTTTTACGCCTTGTCCACCCTGCTGCAGATCCTGGCGTATTATCAGCCGGGCGGACGCATGCCTGGATTCTCAATCACGGACGCCCCCGCGATCTCTTTCCGGGGATTTTTCCTTGATGTCGCCCATGGAGCCTTTCCCCTGCCGGCTGAAATGCAGCGTTTGCTGTTGAGGCTGGCCATGCTGAAATTCAATTCCGTTTCGCTTTATTTGGGAGATGGGTCCCGGGAAGAAAAAAACACCCGGAATGACCTGTCCAAAGGGAGCATGACCCGGGATGAGATCGCCCGGGTCGTTGTTCTGGCAGGAAGAATGGGCATGGACATCTTTCCCGCCATCGGGGTCCACCCGGTTGCTCCAGGCCACAGTGAGCTCGAGGCCGGGCTCTGGTCTGCTTTCGACGCGAAGCTGATCCAGATCCGCTTGGGAGAAAAAACCGATGACGAATCGGCCGCGGCATGGTTCGAGCGCTTCATGGACACGTATCGTTTTTTCAAGGCCCGGGGGCAAAGGCTGCTGGTCTGGGGAAATGATTTTTTGAAAACTCCCGATTGGATCAGAAAAATTCCCCAGGATATCCTGGTCCTCAGCGGTGACGATGAAATTGAGAGCTGCGATGGTTTCAGGAGAAAAACGGCACTTTTTAAAAAACATCATCTGCCCCAGGTGTTGGGCAGTTCGACCTGGAGCCAGGCCAGGTTCATCCCGGCCATGCGCAAAAGCGCGGGCAACAATGCCGCTGCCTTTGCGGCGGTCCAGGAGGAAAAACTTGCCGGGATCATGCTGGGCTGCCGTACGGACCAGGGGGACGGGAGTTTTCTGGAAGGCATCATCCTGCCGCTGTTTGGCGCCGGAAACCTTTTCTGGAGCGGGCAGGCGCCAAGGCCGGAAGCATTCAGCCAATGGGCCCTGGGTTTTCAGGACCCCGACTTGTTCAGGGTCTATACGTTTTTATCGCAGGTGGACGCCCCGCTGCAGCACAGTCACTGGCAGTATTTGTTCGAAGACCCGCTATTTGCCGAATATTCAAGGCAAGACGATGTCAAGGAAATCACGGCCAGGTATCAAAAAGCGGCCTTGTATTTGAAGAAAAGAAAAATCACTGGCAATGAATTGAGCGATTTTTTGAATATTGCCCAGCCGCTGTATGAATTTGTCGCCGCTAAAGTGGAGTTTTCCAGCCGGCTGCTCTCCCGCCTGAACAGCGCGGACGGGGAGGAGCGCATCCATCAGGACCTGGCCCGGCTTTTACCGGGCAGTGAAAAATTGAAAAATCTTTATTGTGAACTGTGGCTCAAGCGGCGCCAGCCATATGGCCTGGCCAGAAAGATCAGGGAATTTGATTTTTTGCAGGAGCGTTACCGGCATCTCCAGCAGTCCATGGCTCGCCCGGCGGCCAGAAAAAAGCTTCTAGCGGAAATTGAAACGGTTTCTCTGGTCGATGTTCCGTCCGCGTCGATGACCTAAAAACGGATTCCCGCTTATTCTCGCGAGCGACCGGTGCAGGGGAAAAAAAGAGTAAGGCATGCGAAATCCTTATTGCAGCTCGATGAAAAGGAAATTCCCCGAGCGGATCGCGTTCCAGATGCGCTGGTTGACGAACCCCGGCGCCCAGCCGGTGGAACTGGACTCCAGCGGGATATAATACCCCTTGCCCTTGATGAACACCGCCGACATGCCCAGGCCCGGGGAGCGCTTGACGGCCAGGACGGAGTGCTCCAGGCCCTGGTGGTTGATGAACAGGAGCGCTGTTTTTTCGTTTTTGTCGTGGCAAGCCAAAAACACCGCCAGCAGAATCGATTTGGAATCGCAATCCCCGAATTGCTCGTAGAGACAGATCAACGGCGGGAAAAAGGAATTGATGAATTTATTGCCATAATAAAATGGCGGGAGCTGGTATTTGATGGCTTGGACAAAAACAAGAAACTCCATCAGGTCGTTTTCCGCATGCAGCGGCTCGATCGCCTGGTACAGGGTCCGGGTCAGGCCGTTGAAATAATCCAGGCTGCGCAGGAATATTTCCCGGTAGTTGACCGTATAGATCTCCAGGTTCTTGCTGATCCCGACCCGCGTGAATCCTTTTTTCTGGAGCAGCAGGGAATGCTCCATGCCGCGGGCGACGCCGAATTGGTTCAGTTCGCTTTTGACCTGTGCCTTGGCCAGCGAGAAAACGGCCTGCTTGCTTTTTTTGTCCGCCCCGGTCCATGAAAATGTACGCCTAAAAAAATCTTCTTTTGCAGGTTTGGAACCGGCTTTTGCCGTGCGCTCCGGATTTTTTTTCGCGGCGGCGGGGCTGGACCCCTGGGCGAACAACTGGAGAGAACCAACTGCCAGCAGAAAGACGGCCAGTATACAGACCCGAGTCCAGGCCTTCCGTTTTTTCATTTACTCTAAATCAGTTTCAACGAATTGAACAGCGTCAGGCAGATGGAACTGATGATCGTTTCAAAGAACATCCCCAGAACGACCACGGTGACGCCCATGACCACGGCCACGGCGATGTTGCCGCTGCGGATCTCCTCCCATTCATCGATGTCCCGGGTGATGCCCATGAGCAGTTTCAGGGCCATGAAAACGACCAAAGCCCCGGAGATCAGGGCGACAATCAGTGAAGCGATCACGCCCAGAAAAAACAGCAATCCTGTTTTAAGACCGATGCCCGCGGGGTAGTTGACATACCAGACGTTCATGATCGGCTGGATCGTCTCGTAGCACATATGGCCAATGGTCCAGATAAAGGCGCCGAGCACCATGGCGGTGCCGATGTTATGGCGCTGGATGATCTCCTTCTTTTCCTGGATGCTTTTCCGGGTCAGGAAGGTCAAAATCCAAATGCTGCCCAACACGGATATGATGGCGGCAGCGAAGATCAGCAGCAGGTAGATCACGGTCGACAGCAAGTTCACGCCGTTCGTTTCCATCATGGTTCACCTCCATCTCACCCCGGTATTATAAATACCCCGGAAAAAAACTTCAACCGCTTTGGTTTCTGTCGCGGATGGGCGAAACGAAAGTGGCCGGCTTTTTTCAAACCGGGCACGGGCCGGTTACACGCCGTTGCACTTGGACCAGCCGCAATTGGCGCAAGTGGGGCATTTCTCGTCGCTGATGCCGCTGCCGCAGATGGGGCAGTTGAGGGCGTTGAAGTCCTGGTGGTGGGTGTTGACCTTGCCCACGTGAGTTTCCAGGACCTTGGCGATGGCGTCCGGAATCGACTGGATCAGTTGGCCGTTGGTAAAGATCGGTTCGGCGCCGCCGATGCCCTTCAGCTGATTGACCACTTCCTCGGTGGGGATGCCGCTGCGCAGGGCCAGGGATATCAAGCGGCCGATGGCTTCGGCGTCGGCCATGGTCGAGTAGCCGCTCTTGCCGATGGAGGCGAAGACTTCGAAGGGCTTCTTGTTGAAGTAGGTGACGGTGATATACAGGTTGCCCAAACCGGTGGAGATTTTGTGGGTGGTGGAGGGGATGGCATCGGGCCGGCCCAGCGGTTTCGGTTTTTCGGCGCCCGCCTTGTTCAATACCTGCACGGCCCGGCAGCCGTCGCGGTACACGGTGATGCCCTTGATGTTCATGTCGAAGGCCAGCAGGTAGGCGGAGGCAATGTCTTCGGGCGAGGCCGCATTGGGGAAATTGATGGTCTTGGAGACGGCGCTGTCCACGTATTCCTGGAAGACCGCCTGCATCTTCAAGTGGTCGAGCGGAGAAATTTCCTGGGCGGTGATGAAATAGGCGGGCGGGGCTTCCCCTTCGTGTTTTTCCTGCCAATGCTGAAACAGGGGGTGGATGTCGCTGATCTCTCCATCCAGAATTTTTGAAATGATCCGGAAGGCAAAAACCGGTTCGATGCTGGATGAACAGCCGGCGATGCGGGAAATGGTCCCGGTCGGGGCGACGGTCAGCACCGAGGCATTGCGCATCTTCTGCCCCTGGTAGATCGATTGGTCGATGTTGGGAAAACTGCCACGCGTTTCGGCCAGCGCACGCGACGCCCGGACAGCTTCTTCCTTCATGAATTGGATGATCTTGCCGCCAAAAGAACGGCCTTCTTCGCTGTTGTAGGCAATGCCCCTCTTGATCAGCAGGTCGGCAAAGCCCATGATGCCCAGGCCGATGCGGCGGTTGGACCTGGCCATTTGCGCGATCTGCTCGAGCGGGTAAAGGTTGACTTCGATGACATCGTCCAAAAAGCGGATGCCCAGCTGGATGATCTCGCGGAACTTTTCCCAGTTCAGCCCGTCCGGCGATTTTTTATCGAACAGGTTCAGCAGGTTGATCGAGCCGAGATTGCAGGCCTCGTAGTCGTGAAGCGGCTGTTCGCCGCAGGGATTGGTGGCCCGGATCGGCCCCTGCAGGGCGGTGGGATTCAATTGATTGACCTTGTCGATGAAGATCAAGCCCGGGTCGCCGTTGCTCCAGGCTGAATTGACAATCAGGTTGAAAATTTCCTGGGCGTCAATCTGGCCAGCCACGGTGCCGTCCATCGGGTTGATCAGGTCATATGCCGTCTTGCCTTTGACGGCCAGGATGAAGGCGTCGGTGATGGCCACGGATATGTTGAAATTCTGGGCGGTGATGCCGTCGCTCTTCATGGTGATGAAGGTCCGGATGTCCGGATGATCGACGCGCAGGACGCCCATGTTGGCGCCGCGGCGGGTCCCCCCCTGTTTCACGGCTTCGGTGCCGGCGTCGATCACCCTCAGGAAAGAGACGGGCCCGGAAGCGATGCCCTGCGTTTTGCGCACGAAACTTCCCGCCGGCCTGATCCGGGAAAAATCAAACCCGGTGCCGCCGCCTTCCTTGTGCACCAGGGCGGCATTTTTCACCGTTTCGAATATTCCGTCCAGGGAATCCTCGATTGGCAGAACAAAACAGGCCGAGAGGCACATGTTCCTCTCGGCTCCGGTCAGGGTTGGGGAATTGGGCATAAAATCCTTCTGCATCATGGCCTGAAAGAATTTTTCTTCCCATATTTTCCTGTCGGCTTCTTTGTTTTCAGCCTGGGCAATGAAGCGGGCCACGCGGCGGAACAATTGGGAGGGCTTGGTTTCCACCGGAACCCCATTTTCATCTTTTTTGAAATAGCGGGCTTTCAAGATCTTCATTGCATTTTCGGAAAAATTCTCCATTGAGGTCTCCTTGGACTATAAATCTAGTTGCCGGCCAATTATAAAGCGCTAAATATAGCGTGTCAAGGTAATTTTAAAAAAATTATTTTTTTAAAAATTCCTTGACAACTTATATATATATATACTATTATCGTGGGAGAAAATGGGACAAAATGGGATGAAAAGACATTTTAGAGGTAGCTACATCGCCAAAATCGATGACCGCGGCCGGATCAAGATTCCAGCCCAATACCTTTCTGCCCTGGAGCAAGGTTTTGGCAAGGATGTATACTTGACCTCGATCAATGGCGACCATGTCCTGTTTTACCCGATGCTGGTCTGGGAGGAAATTGAAAGGAAAATTGCCAGGATCCCCATGCGTGATCCTGACCTTGAAGAATATATCAGCCGCATCAGTTTTTGGGGCAATGAAACGGAAATTGATCCGAAGGGCCGCATCCTGATTCCCTCCGCCCTGAGGGAAAGCAGCAAACTGGATAATGAACTGCTGATTCTCGGCAAGATCGATTACCTGGTGATCTGGAACAAGGACGCGTTCGCGGCCAAATACATGGGCGATTCATTCAGCGATGAAAAATTGCAGAAAGTGTCGAGGCTGCTCAATGAATTTTCTTCATTACCCAGTCATGAATAAAGAGGTCCTTGAACTCTTTCAAGGATCGGCGAAAAAGCTGTTTGTGGACTGCACCACGGGGGCTGGCGGACACAGCTTTCATATCCTCAGCGCGTTCGCTACGTCCCGGATCATTGCCATCGATCAGGATGAAGAAAGCATTGCCCTGGCCAAAGAAAACCTGAAGATCTTCGGGCGGCGGGTGCGTTTTCACCTGGGCAGCTTCTGCGATCTGTTTGAGCAATTTGACTGCCGCAAGCTGGCGGTTTCCGGCATACTGGTGGATCCCGGGATCTCCACGGTGCAGTTAAAAAAAAGCCAGCGCGGTTTTTCCCATACGCTGGACGGGCCCCTCGACATGCGCAAAGACCTAAGCGTGGCGCTCACCGCGGCCGATGTGCTCAATTCCTTTTCCGAGGAAAAACTGGCGGAGATCTTCATGCGCTACGGTGAAGTCGCTGAAGCCAGGCGCCTGGCCAAGAAGATCATTGAAAAAAGACTGTTCGTTCCATGGCAATCGACGGTTCAGCTGCGCCTGCTGATCGAAGAGGTCTTCCATTGGCGTTCCCGTCCGGGTTTGCTGCATCCTGCCGCCAAAGTGTTCCAGGCCTTGCGCATCTTCATCAACCACGAGCTGGACGGGATTGATTCCTGGCTCGAGAAAATACCTGCCAGTTTGCGCGCCGGCGGCCGCGTCGTTTTCATCACCTATCATTCGCTGGAGGACCGCCTGGTAAAAAAAGGTTTTCAGCGCTTGCAGCAAATGAAGCAGGTCGAACTGATCCGTCCCTTTCCCCGCTTCCCGAGCCGGGAAGAATTGACTCTGAATCCGGCTTCGCGTTCAGCGAAAATGCGGGCGCTGGAAGTAGCATGAGCCAGTTGAAAAAATCCCCGGCCGATTTCCGCCTGGCCATCCTCGCTTTTTTTATTTTTGTCGTCCTGTTCATTTATTCGAGCTTGAATCTGAAAAACGTCGACCTGGGCTATCAGCAGCACGAATTGCTGCAGCAGGGAAAAAAACTGCGCACGGAAATCGACCAGCTGCAGGCGCAAAAAGCGCTGCTGCTGAACCTGGAGCGCATGGAAAAAATCGCCATCGAGAAACTGGGCTACCAGTATCCTGAACCGGGGCAGATCATCCGGGTCGTTGAAAATGACGATGAATATTAATCACCAGGGCAAAAAGCGCTTTTTTTGGATT
>Ga0209450_10000357_pt1 | contig 24378 bp, 15 predicted proteins | sample FrelakmetLWP11LW_FD_187149 | JGI IMG/M metagenome (GOLD analysis project Ga0209450, IMG submission 187149) | Freshwater lake sediment microbial communities from the University of Notre Dame, USA, for methane emissions studies - LWP11 LW (SPAdes)... | ecosystem: Environmental > Aquatic >...
CCTGTCAGCTTCTTTCTCGATTCTCCAAGGCTTCGAATCTCGCTCTATCTGCAACAACATACTTATCGATGGGCATTCCACCGGCGGCTGCCCTTACGGGGCCGGTCACAAAGTGACGCCCTTGGTGCAGGCCGATTTCGTAATTGGTTTTAAACCATATAACCTGGCAGGATTCATAAATACCTCACTGCCCTTATCGCAGGCGAGACATTGAAGAAAGGTCTTGGGGGTTCCGGGGGTGCGCGAACGTTCCGCGGATGGGGAAAGGTATACAGATGATTACGTTTCGCAGACCCCCGGCGGTTTTTTTTGTCCACTCCTGTACCGAACCATGTACCGAGGCTTGCGCCTGGTACGTGGCTGGTACAGGATGGACGCCCCGCCGGCAGGCGAAAAAGGAAAAATAAAAATAAAAAAGAATGGCGATTAACCGTACAATGGTTATTGTAAAGGTTTATCTCAAAAACTTATCCGCTACCTTATATATGTCGCCGGCGCCCATTATTACGAGGATATCACCGGCTTTTAACTCTTTTTTTACAATGGAAAGTGCGCCGGCAAAAGTCCTGCCCCAGATGGTGTTTGGATGTTTTTTGGAAATCATCTCCACCAATTTCTGCGCGCTTATTTTCTTTTTGTCTTCAGCGGTATCGCGCGCGGCATAGATGTTAGGGATTATCACCATATCAGCGTCTTTGAACGAATTCCTCAGTTCATCCATTATCACAAGCGTCCTTGAATATTGGTGTGGCTGATACACGCAGACTATTTTCTTTTTCGGGTATTTTTGCCTAAGCGCTTTTAACGAGGCTTTTATTTCCGTCGGATGATGAGCGTAATCATCAAACACTATTACTCCATTTTTTTCGCCTCTCATCTCCAATCTTCTCGCGGTGCCCTGAAAGCCGTTAAGCGCTTCTATAACCGCTTGCGCGCCCGCGCCTACTTCCCTTGCCGCCGCGTACGCGTGTGCCGCGTTTGATCTGTTGAATTCACCGGGAACCAATAATCGCAGATCCAGTTTGTCGGCATGTGTTTTATCCACCGGAATCAATTTTCCCCTGCAATGGACACTCAATTTTCTGCAATTTTTATTTTCGCTGTTATAAACAAGAAAACCGTTTTTTGGGATTTTTTTCACGAATTCTGTGAACGCGCTCACATAATCTTCTTCATCTTTGTAGTAATCCAGATGGTCCGGTTCACAGCTTAAAAGCACGGCGCCGAATGGCTGTAAGCTCATAAACGAACGGCGGTATTCACAGCCTTCCACTACGAACCATTCGCTATGGCCTATGTGTATATTGGTATTGTCGAATGCTTTTACTGTACTTCCCACTATGACCGTCGGGTTCAAGCCGGCTTTTATAAGAGCCTGTCCCAGCATTGCCGTAGTAGTCGTTTTGCCGTGCGTGCCAATGACCGCCACGGTTTTTTTGTTTTTGGAGATTTCACCTATTGCCTCAAAATAACTCAAAACCGGTATATCTAACCTTTTTGCCTCTAAAAATTCCGGATTGGTATTTTTATCAATCGCTTCGGTATATACGACTATCTCCGTAAGCTCGTTCACATTCTCTTTTTTATGGCCGATAACTATACGCGCGCCATGTTTTTCAAGCACCTTTATAACAGGCGAATCCGAAGAATCCGACCCCGTCACCTTTAAACCATGCGCTAGCGCCAAATGTGCTATGGAACTTATTCCGCTGCCACCGACGCCTATGAAGTGTATGTGTCTGAATTTATCTAACATGGGAACGAGATAACGAGATAACGAAGTAACGACATAACGAGATAACGATATAACAAAAAACTATAAACTCAAAACTCGAAACTCGAAAACAAAAAAATAACCAAACCTGTCATCCCGAGCCCTGCACCGTATGGTACAGGGTCGAGGGATCTGGTTTGGTTACCTGCTGTTGTTTATGGCAGACCCCTCGACATAGCTCGGGGTGACAGCCATAAACAGTTGGTTTTTTTATTTTCAAGTTTCGGTTTTCGAATATCCGACAAATGATATAAAATGTTTAAGGTTTATTTAATCGCGGATGTTTAAAACAAAATCACTGACATTTCAGCTTCTTGTTTTGGGCGGATTCATATTCTTCTTTTATATGTTTTTCGCTTTGACCACTTCCATTTATCGCGATTACAAGCTGGAATCCGAGATAGAAAAATTCGAGCAAAACATCGATGACCTTGCCACCAAAGCGCGCCAAAAACCCGAGGATGTGAAGTATTTCGCGTCTCAGGAATATAAGGATAGATACGCCAAAGAAAGCCTGAATCTTCTAAATCCCGGCGAAAAACTTATCATAATCCCCGAACAGCAGCGCGTGGTGGAACAGGGGCCTGTGGAACTCGCGACCGATAAATTCGATCCGGCGTCTGTTTTAGGCAAAACAAAGCCGACGCAATGGTGGGAGTACTTTTTTGGGCAGACACTTTCTGTTAAAGCCCCTGAACAAACCCCTGCTGAAACTCCTTCCGAAGAACCAGCCAAGACAAAAGAGGGCGGGGTTGAACTGCAAGGCTAAAATATTTGAGATTTTTGATTTGTGATTTCTGATTCGATGTCGCATTTGGCATGTTCCATTTTTTATTTGCCTTTTTGGCTTATATCCGTATAATCCCACTTGCGGGGTAGAGCAGTGGCAGCTCGTCGGGCTCATAACCCGGAGGTCATAGGTTCGAATCCTATCCCCGCAACCACTCCAATTTCGAGCTTCAGCCTACAAACCCTCTTTCGTTTCACTGCAGAGGTTTTTTCGGCTTACGCTCGAATTGGAGCCTCGCCCCGCAAAGATCTCGAAAGGCTCCAAACTCGCACACTCATTTGGACCTTTCTCGATTTCACTTTGCGGGGACCCCTTTTTGCGGTATAGGAATCATATTACTTGGCTTGTTTGACATTAAATTTACTTACTTGACAAATTATTAAAATAATGTATAATAACACACTATAACAAATTGTCAAACAAGTGGAAAAATCCTTGCAAGTGCACACACATGACAGCGACAAAGACGGCCAGGTATACAACTACCAGGAACTGGCTGATGAGTTCTTGCCTGCGCAAAAAAGGGAAAAAGGCTTTGTTGCCACCGATATGGACGGCACGCTTTTTTCAAATGACCTCGGTCAGCTTGTTTTCGTCGAAAAACTCGCGCAATCAAAGAACTGGCAGATGAGTCCATCGACTTTCAATCGCCTATTGATTCCGGAGGATTACAGAAATTTACTTCAGCGCGGCTCCAAAAATTTTATAAACGGTCTTAATCCCGATGAATGCAGAAAGGTCCTTTTGCTTCGCGAAGATATTATTGAGCTTTATGAAAAAATTTATGAAATGAAAAAATACGGGAAAGAAATAGATGTATCCCATCCGATAGTAAATGAATTTGCCATGAAGATGATAAAACTGGATAAGTTTTTCATGATAATGGATTCAGTTCTGATGAAATGGTTTGAAGGAATGCTTTTAATGCGAACAAGATTTTATGCCGGAACGAACAAGCGAAATATCGCTCATCTTACGCGTCAGGTGATGTCCAGAAAAAACGGTCATAAAAGTATGCTTAGGTTGACCACTCATTCTTCCAATAAAAAAGACAGGATCACAAAGCAAAGGCTAAGCGCGAAAGATCTCGAAGGCGATGAAGAGGTAGATAGGATCGTACATGAAATAGAAGCAACAAACCGCATAATCATGGATCTTTTTGGTAAAGGTATGAAAGTCCGGGTTGTAACAACCAATCTCAAACAAATAGCTTTAACCGCTTTGGAGAAATCCAGTTATAACCCATTACTAAAGCAATACTGTGGAGGCCATTTGCCGATAGTCGCGAGTACTTTGCAAAATGGCGATGACGGAAAGTTCAACGGAGAAATGGAAACACTGCCTGTTTTTGGGGAGGAGAAAAAGAAAATACTTTTCCACTTACAGAAAAGGATGAGATATAAAGTCATGTGCGCCCTTGGTGATTCGCCAAGAAATGACACTCCTATGGGCAGTGTAGCTCTGCATAATGGAGGCGTTTTCGTGGTGGTACATGATGATTATGAAAAAGCGCGCGCGAAATTCGACCAATTCTATAAACAGGCATCAAAAGAAAATCCGGATCAGAATGATATAGGAAACAGGATCTGGTATGTAGAAAATAAGTGGGATGAGCAGTAAGATTTTTGATTTGTGATTTTTGATTGAAAAATCAAAATTCAAAGTTCAAAAATCAAAAATTTGTAGCCTGTCCAAAATGGATGGTTTTTTGTTATATGTTAGACAAAATGTTGCTGTACAACATTGGGGTTTTTTGTGCAACACGAAATGTGTAACATTTTGTCCAAAATACAGTTATATCTAGCGAAACTTCGGCTTAAAAAAGCGCTTTATAGAAAATGTGTCGAAAAATGTAGGGTTTTACGTTTGTTTGACACGAAAAACACCATTCATTACAATAGCTTCGAATGTCTTGAAAAGGTTGTCCATAAAAGCGCTTTAAGGCTTTATAACAAGCCACTTGATAAGCATATCGTCCATCTGTTTTAAATTCTATAAAAAACAATGGACCGGTATGCGTTACTGCGTGTAGTGTTGCTGTCTATGATAAACAGGCAAGGTCTCATCCTCCTCTGTAATAGACACGCCGCGGCGTGTCTCTACTCCGGGCCGACGACATCCTGTCTGCGTATCAAGGCGATACGCCTGCTCCTTAACAACACGGGGAACGATAGGCAAGGGATCTAATGTCTATCTATTAAAATCAAACGGGAGCTTGTTTGCTCCCAGATCCACAATCAATTACTATATTGATTTAACAAGTCTTCCCAATTAAAAGGGAACACTTCTTATATATATGCGAAGAACCTAGGGCTAACATTCCCCGATTTTATTATGCGGGGTCACAAGCCCATTAATTATTAACTTCGCGAGTTTATTTATTTTTTTAATACCCAATATAAATATGGATATTGCTCTTAAATTTAAAAGAGTATTAGCCACTGTTGCTACTGTTGCAATATTTGCAACAAACGCTTCCGTAGCTATCGCTCAGACTTTTACCGACGTCCCAACAGACGCTTGGTATTATGACTACGTAGAGCAACTAGCGGACGATGGCCTTTTGGATACTTCCACTGGCACATATCGCCCAAATGACGCTCTAAACCGCGCCGAACTAGTTAAGCTCGTAGTTACAGCTGTTGAAGGTCTAGCCGGATATGAAGCTCCTGCTACCCCAACATTCGATGATGTATCAACAGATGCTTGGTACTATCAATATGTAGAAGCTGCTGTTCAACTTGGTATCGTCAATGGATACACAGATGCCCAGGGTAACCTGACAGGCAAATTTGGTCCTGGCGACACAGTTAACCGCGCTGCTGCTACAAAAATCCTTGTCAACGCTTTCTCCGTTCCAACTGACTTGATGCCAGCACCGGCTTTCCCGGATGTAAAATCAGGCGATTGGTTCTATGACTACGTTGCTACCGCTTATAACCAATCAGTTCTTGATGGTTATGCTAACGGTTACTTCGGCCCAGCCGATCCTGTCACACGCGCTCAGGTTGCAAAACTTATCGTCAACTCTCAGAACCCAGTTGAACGCGTAGTAGGTGAAGGCGAAGGTGAAGGCGAAGGCGAAGGTACAAGTGAAGGAGCTCTTGAAGTTTCTCTAAATGATGAAACTCCAGCTTCCTCCACTCTTCCTCGCGCAGCTTCCAGTGTAGATCTTCTATCTTTCGACTTAACTGCTGCTGATGATGCCGTCAACGTAACACAGATCGTTGTTACACGCGGTGGCGTTGGCCAGACAAGCGATTGGGATGCTCTATACCTTTACGAAGGTACAAAACGCCTAACAACAGGCCGCACACTAAATAGCGACACAAACACAGCCACATTCCCAGTCTCCTTGACTATCGATGCTGGCACAACTACCACGCTTCGCTTGGTAGGTGATGTTGCTGCTGCTCCTGGTGGTTCCAACCAACACTATTTCTATGTTGCTTCCGCTGCTGATGTTACTTCCAACGCTCAGAGCGTTGCCGGTGATTTCCCAACAGTAGGCAACACATTCACAATGGGTGGCGCTGGTACAACTGTTAACACTTTGACAGTTTCTGCCGGTACTGCTCCTTCTCAACCACAGATCGGTTCTTTGGATTCTGAAATCGCCAGCGTTAAGATGGTTGCTGGTGCTACAAACGACGTCGCTGTTCATAGCGCAGTCTTCTCCAACGGAGGCTCACTAGACAGTGGCAAATTGGTCAACTGCCGCTTATTAAGAGGCACTGACGAAGTTGCTACAGCAGAGGCGTTTGATGGCGACCGCATAACATTCGCTCTAGGCACTCCTTATGTAATTCCAAAAGGCCAGACAAAAACTTTCTATATCCGCTGCGATATCGATGGTGGCCGCACAACTGATAACGTCCGCATCTATTTGGATGAGAACACAGATCTAACAGCTATCGACCAGCAATATGGTTACGGTGCTGTTATCACAAACACATTCAACACAGCTGCTCAGACAAACACTCTTACTCTAAAGGGTGGAACTGTAACAGTTACGGATAACGGTCCTGCCGCAACTCAGATTGCACAGAACACAACAAACAACGAAATTTTGAATTTCGCTCTAACAGTAGACCGTGATTTGACAGTTCAGAACACATTCATGCAAATCAGTTTGCAGGATGCTGCTGCTACTGCTCCAACTCTTCCTGTTGCTAATGCCGGTTCAGTAGCTTGTACTGGTGCTGGCGTACCAGCAGGTTGTATTGCTGGGTCAAATGTAACAACAGTAGAAACTAACGTTGCTGAAGCTGGTTGGTCAATTGGCGATATGTTGTCAATCCCAACAGCTGCCGGTACTGAATACAGAATAATCACAGCTGTTGCCGGTGGTGGTAAAACATTCACTGTCGCAACACTTTCAGGTGTACCTAATGCAGCTACTACAGAGGTCAACCCATACGAATACATCAGAAATGTACGCTTGGTAGACCTTGATAGCGGTTCAACACTTGCAGGTCCTTTGACTAATGCTACTTCCAGCTCAACTCTAGTTGGCGGTGGTACTTCTTACACAAAGGTACACACTGAAGACTATGACCTGACAGGCGGTGAAACTCGCCATCTATCAGTTCAGGCTGATATCAACCAGAACATGGCTGCCGGTTATCAGATCCGCGCTGCGGTCCGTTATTCCGATGCTATTGGCCCAGCTAGCTACCTAAAAGATATGGCTGCTAACGAATTCGTTGCAATGGCCGATATCGTAGGCGCTGGTAATGCCGCTCTAGCCGGTAAATGGATGTCTACAGCTGCTAATAGCTTGGCTGTTGGTTTAGCTTCCACACCTACATCCAATACATATGTAAGAGGTGATGCTACTGTTCCTGGTCTTGGTATCGCTTTGACAGCCGGTGATGCCGGTGCTATTACAGCCAAGAGATTAACTGTCCGTGTTTATGGCGATACAGAAACAGCCGGCGCATGGGGCAGTGTTACTGGTGATTTAGCTGCCAATACACTTGTTTCCAGCGTAACTATTTACGACGGAGCTGATGTGGTTGCCGGTCCTAAATCTTTGACACTTGTAGATACAGCTGCTGCCGGCTTCGTTGCCGACTCCGGTGACTACTACAAGGCTCAATTCGATGACCTTAACATTGTTATACCAAAAGGCGGAACCAAGACATTGACTGCCAAGGTCACCCTTTTGAACACAATGGCTGCTACAACATTTGTAGCTCTTGATATCAATCCTAATACTGATGTATTAGCTGAGGATGCTGATGCCAACACAATCACTCCTACTCCAAATGCGCTTTTGAACGCGCTTGTTGTTGCTAAACACGTCCCAGAAATGACAGTTCTTACAGCTGGTCAGCTTGACGCTTGGGTTAACAGCACTCCAGATGTAGCTAACTTAGCTGATGGTTCAACAAATCAGTTGGTTGCTAAGTACAAATTCAAGGCCTTAAGAGAAGGCTTTACTGTTAACAAATTGACAATCGTCAATGATGCCGCTGGTGAATTCGGTGATGTTGTTGTTGCTACAGGTGCTGTAGCTAACGTTACAGTTAAGTATCCTGATATCAACGGTGTAACACAGAGCAAATCCAGCTCATTATCTGCTGGTAAAGCTACTCTTGCCGGCTTGGGCTTCTATGTTCCTGCCGGACAGGAAGTGTTCCTTGAGGTCTATGCTGATGTGGCTTCCATTACCGGTGTAGGCGAAGGTCTATCCGGTCAAGGTTTCCGCCTTGGCTTACAGAACACCCTCAATACAATCTCGACATTCGAGGCTGTAGGTGCTTCCTCATCCAACACATTGAACTTCAACGATGCTAACCCATCCGCGAGAGTAACTCTTTCCGGAACTGTTAACCCATTTGTAGTTCGCAATGTTGTTCCTGTATTCTCCGCTATTTCTTATAGCCAGAGCATGAATAACAGCGCTCCTATCTATGGCTTCACAGTAACTACAGACAGTGCAGGTGGCGCTAAATTTGCCCGCTTCGTGTTTGATGTCACTTCAAACAATGCCGCGGTAGCTTATGGTAACGCTAGACTTTATACAGGTGCTTCCTCCAGCAGTGCTGTAGCTTTGGATAACACTAAGGTATTCATCTACGATGTTACTAACGGTGTTGATCTAAGAGGTGCCGCTCCTGTTGCTTATGGAGCCGGTACTTATAAGGTTGTTGTCGCCTTCTACGGCGAGATCAGCGAGAACACAGTTGGTGCCAACTCTACAAAAGCATTCATCCTTAAGGGTGATGTTTCCGGTACAGCTACAGGCCAACGTTTAAGTGCTAACCTAGCTATAGGTGATGAAAGCACTCCTGTAACAGCTATACTTGGCACTCCTGTTTGTTCAAGTGGCAATGATGAACTTTGCTCAAAGGGTAACGGCAACACAGGTTTGATCTATGATGTCGCTGTCAATGAAGCCTTGTTCACAGGCGCTTCCCCAAGCGTCGCATTCACTCAGACAGCTCCTGCTGGTCGCAACATAATATGGAGTGACAGTTCTGCTGAAGCTCCTTACTATCCTATCGTTTGTACAGCTGCCGCCACACCGGTTGCTGCTTGTACAGCTGATGGAGATGTTGTCCAGAGAACATCTGCAATTCCTCCAAGAACTCAGAGTGGATATGATTGGACAAACGGTTGGGCTTTGAAAGTTAGCAGCCTAGCTTCTAACTCTCTAGCTTACTAATCGTTAGTTCTTTCACAGGTTGTAGGATGCAAATTCTATAATCGACAAAAACCCCCTTCGGGAAACCGGAGGGGGTTTTTTGGTGTCTGGGTTTTGGGACCACCCCCGGCCCCTCCTTACCAAGGAGGGGATTGTTTATGGGGGGTCGGGGGATGGTCTTGAATATTTGATTATTTTGGTGTACTATATGCCATCTGGTTTAAATAGTATCTAAGTGATTTATGGGTATTTTGTATAATAAACAGTCTAAAAATGATTTAAGGAAACGGTTAAGGAATAATATGCCAAAAGCCGAAGTAATCCTTTGGCAATATTTAAAAGGCAAAAAAATCAATGGCTGTAAGTTTCGCAGACAGTTTGGAGTTGGACCTTATGTTGTAGATTTTTATTGTGCTGAATTTAAGCTGGCAGTAGAACTTGATGGTGATTCGCATTTTAGCGAAGATGCGCAGAAGCATGATATTGAAAGGCAGGAATATATAGAACAATTTGGCATAAAATTCTTACGATTCACGAATAAAGACGTTTATACAAATGTTAATGGAGTTATGCAGACCATTTATGAGGCAATAGTTTAGGGGCCACCCCTGAGCCCTTCTTTGTTTCTGGTTTATGAATAAAACAATCCCCTCCTCGTTTGAGGAGGGGGATACAGGGGGTGGTCCCGGGGTTGTTTTTAAGTTTAACCAACCTACATTTAATGCTAAAATGCTTAGTGCACATTAATCGCCAAAACAATGAAAAAAATAATACCGATTTTGATTATTATATTTATGTTTCCTTCCGTTACATATGCTTTGGATGCTTTATTTGAAGGCAGGACAACACTTGCTTTAAACGAAACTAAAACTCTTTTACCTTTCAGCATATCCCAAGCAAGCGCTGGCGAGATTAAAGAACAATATGGTATAAACCTTATTTTAAAAAGTGATGTAAGGGCTCTTTGGGATGCTAATTCCGGAGCTTTGACTATCGAAGGCACGGCAGTTACCAATGGCAAAATCGATTCAAGTGTAACGCCAACTTTTTCATCTGATTACAAGGCACTTAATATATCTGTCAAACAAGATTTTGCGATAGGTGAAAAAATTGTAATCAATAATCTTAATATCCGAGCCTACGATAGGTATGTATCAATAAACACAGTCGGTGTTGATCTTAATGGTGATCTTATACCGGAGTCTTATGTAGATAATGTTTATGAGGTTCTGGATACTCTTCAAAGAACCGATGTAACAGCACCATATCCTCCTACTGATCTTCAATACACATATAATGAAACAGTAGGCACTTTGCATTTAACCTGGGTCCAGCCTTCGGATTATGATTTGATTGCCAGCAAAATAGATAAAAAATTGGTGCGTGGCAGTTCTACCATCGAAAGTGTAATTACACCCGATACCCGTGAAGAATATACGGATATCGGCATTCAGCCAAATGACACGATAACTTATAATATCTATTCGATGGATCGCAGAAATGAGGGCGAAAAACTGGAATTAACCATAGAAATAGATTCCAATGGTCAGCTTATTACATCAGGCCAAACAGAAGAGCCTGCTGAAGAACCTGTGGATACTGAATTAACCCAGCTTGGTAATCTGTATGGTTACTACAAAATTCGATATTCCATAAATTGCATGCGCAATGGCATTCCTGCCACTATAAACGATAGCGCGTGCCTTTGGGCAAGGATTGATTTGGTATACACTCAGGAAAAGCTTAGTAAAAGCGATATCAGCACATCAATAACCGCTTACGATATAACTTTGCTTTCCGGCCGTATGAAATATCCTGAGCAGCGTTATCAGACAAATTGCGTTGATGCAGAGACTGCTGCCAATTACTGCTCCGCGCTTAAAAAAGCCATAGATAGAGCTAATTATTTTATTGAAAAATAAACCGCATCTGCTTATAATTTAGTCCGTTTTAACTTACAATCACATGAAATTTATCGCTAAAATACTCATACTTTTTCTATCCATTTCATTATTAGCTTCCTGTAAATCATGGAATACACAAGTTGATATAACAGCTGAAGATAAGCAGGCTATTCAGGATGAAATCCAACAGCTTAAAGATGAAATAAAGAATTTTGTACCCCCCGAGGAAGGCGTAATAGCTTACAGGCAATTTATTGCTCTTTCACAGGCGTATGAAAAACTCGGAGATTTAGATAGCGCTATTAAAGTTTATAAAGATGTTTTGGATGACGGCCATAAAACAAAGGCTATTATCAATAACTTAGGTCGACTTTACGAAAAAGTAGGTGAATATGATCTGGCTATCGAACAATACCAGCGCCTTGTAGATGAATATCTTGATAGGAACTACCTTTACGATATCACCTGGGCCTATATACGCTCCGGCAACAGAAAAGAGGCTGAGAAAGTCTTTAACGCATGGCAGCTTGAATTCCGTAAAACCGATGAACAAATACAGCAGGCTATTAAAAAAATGAGAGAAGAGGAGAAGGCGGAGGAGAAATAATAATTGTGATTTTTGATTTGTGATTATCGCCATAAAGGCGAGAAAAGCAGATTCGATTTAAAATTTTAAAAATCATACAAATCATTTAATCAAATGAACCTGCCTTTGCCGGCAGGCAGGTCACAGTTCAGACAATAGTCACTAGTGACATTTTCGGCTTATTTATGTATAGTGAACCCACTTGTTTATTTTAACGTCTATTCATTATGAAAGTAGAAGTCAAAAAACTTGCCAAATCCGAAGTCGAACTAACTATTACCGTGCCTTACGCGGATTGGGAGAAGGCCGAAAAACAGGCAATGGAGGATATAAGCAAAGAAATAAAAGTTCCGGGTTTTCGTTCCGGCCATATTCCGGAAGCTATAGTGCGAGAGCAGGTGGATGCTTCCACAATAACCGCCGTCACACTGGAAAAAATAGTCCCGCAGACTTACGCGAAAGCGGTTGTGGAAAACAACCTTAATGTAATCTCACAGCCAAAGGTGGATATCAAATCACATGTAAAAAAAGCCGGTGATGAATTGGTGTATACCGCGAAAGTCGCCATAGTTCCGGAAGTACAGGTAGGTGATTATAAAAAAATAAAGGTTGCGAAACCGAAAGTCAAAGTCGAGAAAAAACAGATCGATGAGACAATAACGATGATAATGGACAGGTTCGCGCAATGGCAGGATGTAAAACGAAAAGCCAAGAACGATGACCGCGTGGAAATCACGTTCGAGGGGTTCGATACTGAAGGTAAGGCCATAGACGGCACAATCAGCAAAAACCATCCGGTCATACTCGGTAGTAAAACAATGATACCCGGTTTTGAGGAAGCCGTTATAGGTATGGAAGTCGGTGAAAAAAAGGAATTCGATATCGATTTCCCAAAGGATTATCACGCCAAGGCTATGCAGGGCAAAAAAGTTAAGTTTAAACTATCACTGGATAGGCTTGAAGAAAAAATGGAGCAGAAACTGGATGAAGCGATGGTGGAAAAAGTGACAGGCCAGAAACAATCGGTCGAAGATTTTACCAAAAGAGTCGAAGCGGATTTGCTCGCCGAAATGAATACAAGGGCACAACACGATCACGATAGCAAAGTAGTCCAGGAAATAATCAAAATAACAAAGGCCGAACTGCCCGAGGCTCTTGTTGAACAGGAAATAGAGCTATTGAAAGAAGAGCAGAAGGAAAGACTAAAACATCAGGGTATAACATGGGAGCAGTTTTTACAGCATATAAACAAAAAGGAAGAGGATTTCGCAAAGGATCATCGCAAGGCTGCCGAGGAAAGACTGATAGCAAGATTGGGCGTCAGCCATATATTAAAAGATGCGAAAATCGAAGTGACCGATGATGAGGTAGTCAAAAAAATCGAGGAAATATCCGCCGGTTATCCGGAACAATACAAATCCAAAGTAGCTGACCACTACAAAAAAGGTTCAGAGGGCTACCGCAATCTTAAAAATAGCATTGCTGCGGATAAGCTTATAGAAATGCTTACAAAACACGAGTAATCATCAGTCGATTTCTTTTACAGCAAATACCCCCGGGATAGCCTCGAGTTTTTGTATGACAATATTTAAAGTTTCAATTGAATCGTAACTTGCGGCAATTATCATTTCCGCCATATCGCTGTTTTCCGAGCGGATGGTATCAATGTTTAATATTGGTAGCTCTTCATCGGTGAATACGGTAGCTATATCCCTTAGCATTCCTATTCTGGATTTAACTTTCAGTTTTAGTTTTACTTTATATTCAGACTGCTTTTGAGTGCTCCAAGATGCCTTGATAAACCTGTCATCGCCCATGCCTTTTAGCACCTTGCAAGTTCTTTTGTGTATCGTTACACCCCTGCCACGTGTTATATAGCCTACAATGTCATCATTTGGTTTTGGCATACAGCAAGTAGCGATTTGTGTTTTATAACCTTTTTCCCCTGTTATAAGCACTTCCACGTTCTCAAGTTTTACACCTTCGGTCAAAAGTTCGGTGGCAATAGTCTGTCTGGAAGCCTTCTTCATTATCTTATCTTCCGGTACTATTTTTTTTATCAAACTCATCACATCAACGGAACCATTACCTACATTCTCCAGTAATTCTTCACGCTCCCTTACGGTCAGTTTTTTGCCATCCAAACTTTTCAATATACTCAGGTCCGGATCCAATGCAGGTTGGTTAAAACGCTCCAAATGTTTGTTTACAAGGTCTCTGCCAAGTTTTAAAAGATTCTCTGTATCCTGCGCATTAAACCATTGTTTTATTTTGTTTTTTGTATGTGAAGTCACAACAAAAGATAACCAATATCTGTTTGGCTGTGCCGTGTTGCTTGTTATTATTTCCACTATTTGTCCGTTCTGTAATTGAAAATCCAAAGGCACTATCTGGTTGTTCGCCTTGGCTCCTTTGCATTTATGGCCAAGCTCGGTGTGAATGCTGTAAGCGAAGTCTACCGGGGTTGCGCCTCTGGGTAAATCAAGAACATCACCTTTTGGCGTTAAAACGAAGATGCGGTCATGAAACAAATCCACATTCAGCGATTCTATGAACTCGTTGTTATTTTTTAGATTTTCATGAAGAGAAACAAGGTTCTGCACCCATTTAAGTTTATCTTCCGGGATAGCCATGGAATAACCGCCTTTTTCCTTGTACTGCCAATGTGCCGCGATACCATATTTGGCTACCATATTCATATCCTTTGAACGTATTTGTACTTCTATAGGCTGGCTATGCAAGTTTGGGCAAATCCCTATAAGCGTGGTATGAAGACTTTGATAACCGTTTGGTTTCGGGTGCCCTATGTAATCTTTAAATCTTCTTCCTAAAGGCGTCCAGTTTTTGTGCAATATACCCAATACCTGATAGCATGTCGGTTCATCCTTCACTATTATCCTTAGCGCGAATATATCATAAAGTTCGGATATATAATTTCTGTCCTTTTTCCGCAGTTTTTTATATATGCTGTATAAATTCTTCACTCTGCCTTCCATGTCCGCTTTTATCCCTGCCTTTTGAAGGGTTTTTGCCAATATCGTTTTACTTGTCTTCAATACATTCTGCTGAACGTTAATTAATTCTTTCATCTCGTCGCGCAGCATTTCATAGTCCTTCGGATACAGATATTTGAAGGAAAGATCGTCCAGTTCATTTTTTATGCGGTAGATACCAAGGCGGGACGCGATAGGCGAATAAACGGTCAAAGTCTCTTCCGATATGCGTTTTCTTTTTTCCTCCGGGATGAATTCCAGAGTGCGCATATTATGCAATCTGTCCGCAAGTTTTATAAGTATCACGCGTATATCGTCCGCCATCGCGAGGAACATCTTTCTAAGGTTCTCAACCTGCCTTTCATGCCCGCGATAGTAGACTTTGCCCAATTTTTCCATGCCCTTCAAAAGAGGCACTATGCTTTTTCCAAATTCCTTTTCAAGGTCCTCGATAGTCGTTTTCGTGTCCTCCACAACATCATGCAAAAGCGCCACAATAAGCGAATCCTCATCAGGCCTTAAATCCAATAATATTTTTGCGACATCCAATGGATGCTGTATATAAGGTTCTCCGGAAGCACGCTTAACTCCCTCGTGCGCTTTTTTGGCAAATTCATAAGCTTTAATCAAACGAGCCTCATCGATATGCGGTAAATATTTTTTAGCGCCTTTGATTATTTCGCCAATGGTCGCTTTTTTAAACAGCATGTGTTTACATTTGTTGAGTTACTTTATTGTAGTTTAATCGGCTTGTTTAGGCAAATTAACTTAATAACGAGATAACGAGATAACGAAGTAACGAAATAACTTTGAAATATATTCCATTTCCAAAGAAGAGTGAGGCGGTTTTGCGCCTTCGGGAATTGGTTTTTTATTTTCAAGCCGCCAAGTTTGTTATATCGTTATATCGTTACTTCGTTATTTCGTTGTTCAATGAATAAAAAAGTCCTACTGGTCATCTGCGACGGGTTTGGTGAAGGGCCTGCCGGGCCCGGTAACGCTGTTACCTTGGCTCAGACGCCCAATATAAGCATGCTGAAAACCAGATATCCGCATAGCATATTGCAATGCACAGGTGAGGCGGTCGGGCTTGTGGCCGGTAGTATGGGCGGTTCGGAAGTGGGGCATTTTACAATCGGCGCGGGGCGGATAGTCCCGCAATTCCAATTAGCTATAAACCGCAGTATAGAGGACGGTTCGTTTTTTGAGAAAAAACCTCTGGCGGAAGCTTTTGACTATGTCGCCAAGAACAACAAATCCATGCACTTTATGGGTATGATATCCGATAAGGGCGTACATTCGCATATCGATCACCTGTTCGCGCTTTTGGACTGGGCCGCCAAAGCCAAGCTCCAAAATGTCTACGTGCATTGCATAGCCGACGGGCGTGATGTGGAGGAACGCAGTGTGGAAAGGTTTATAAAGCAGATCGAGGATAGGATTGCGAAGAATAAAACAGGAAAAATCGCAACGATAGTCGGGCGCTATTATTCCATGGACAGGGATACAAACTGGGATAGGACCGAGGTCGGTTACCGCCTGATGACCGAAGGAAAAGGCGATTATTTTGATAACGCGCATGATGCCATACAGCATTTTTACAGCGCAGATCCGAAGCTCACCGATTACTATATGCCTCCTATCGTCCTTGATAAAAACGGCATGGTGAAAGACGGCGACGCGGTTATATTCTTCAATTACCGCACAGATCGGACAAAGCAGATAACGTCCGCTTTTGTGGATAAAGATTTTAACAATTTCAAACGTACTGTGGCGTCCGTTAAATTCATATGTATGGGGCCTTACTCGGAACACGCGCCCGTGGTGTTTAATATGGAAAAGGTGGAAAACAATCTGGCTATATGGCTTGCCAAGAACGATGTGAAACAACTGCGTTGCGCGGAAACGGAAAAATACGCGCACGTTACTTTCTTCCTCAATTCACAGGTCGAAGAACCGGTTAAGGGCGAAGATAGAGTACTCGTGCATTCGCCAAAAGTCGCAAGTTACGCCGAAAAACCCGAAATGTCCGCGCCGGAAGTCACGGAGAATGTGGCCAAAGCCCTGCGCGCCAAAAAATACGATGTCATCATCATGAATTACGCCAATTGCGATCTTGTCGGGCATTCAGGTGATTTAAAAGCGACCATAAAAGCCGTTGAGGCCGTCGATAAAGGCATAGGCAAACTTTACAGGCACGCGATGACCGCGGGATACACGATGTTTGTAACAGGGGACCATGGCAATGCCGATGATATGGTGTATCCGGATGGCTCCCAAAAACCCGCGCATTCCATGAATCCGGTTATATTTTTGGCCGTGGATCCGGAAGATAAAATAAAAAGCGTTAAAGCCGGCGGGCTTTGCGATATAGCGCCTACAATACTAAAAGTTCTCGGTCTGCCTAGGCCGAAAGAGATGGAGGGGCACTCACTTGTTTAGCTGTAAGCGGTAAGCTGTCAGCCCTTATATATTGAAATAAGTTAAAACAATAAGCTTATATATTTAGGCTTACTGCTTACTGCTGACCGCTTACAGCTATTAGTCGGATGTTTTTTTAGACTTTTTCCCCGTAAACTCTTTTGTCTTATCCAAAATCATCATCATTATTTTAATCGGTTGCCAGATATAATGATTAACAAGCGTTATAGTGTCTTTTGTCTTCTCCGTTATTTTGTTAACATCGCGCAGAATCCTAATCAGATGCACTAACGCTATGATCAGGAAAATGACCAGCAGGGCAAAGCCGACAGTCAGCGCCAGATACAATATGTTCAATGGTGTATTGTACATTTCAAACATAGGCATGTTTTTAAAGTAAACGTCGAAATATATCGTTACTATGTACATTATACCATTTTTTTACCTTAAAATAAATGCCTACAAGTCATCGTTAGGTTTTTTCTTTTTAAAGCTACCCATGTATAACCTTCTTCCTACCGCATCCAAAATAGGATCTATTAATTTACTGAATAATCTTTCCGTAAATGGTGTTTTCTGAATGGGTTCCGGTTCTACAGGCTTATTATCGTTAATAAAATCGAATTTTTCTGAGCAGAAATCAATGACTTGCTGAAGACTGTACCTATAAATCTGCACAACACTTTTATTTTCTTTATCAATAGTCCCGGGCTGGCCGGAAAGGCAATCAATGATCTGCCCCCGTGACATCTCTGCGGTTATGCCCAAATCTTTTAGCTTATCCGCTGTAAGAACATCATTTGTGACAGAATCTCTGAAATGAGCACAATAAGCGTGCCTTAATACCGTCTCTCCATCATGTCTTAAACCATAATACCTTTTATATTCATCAAGTGCTGTTGCCATATCAAGCTATTATTTTTTAGAGTGTAATTTTAAAATAAAAATGCGTTGTTTGTCAATTAGAAACTGCCTTATTTTGGCTGATTGGGGTTAAAATATTCCCATGAAGAAAATGGGTTATTTAAATTTTCTGCCACCAACTCTACTGCTCGCATTTTCTGCTCTTTTAAGCAGGTTGCTTGGCGTTGTGCGCGACCATATGCTGGCGAAGACTTTCGGCGCGTCTTCCGGAACCGGTATTTATAATCTCGATACCTATTACGCGGCATTCCGTATACCGGATTTGCTCTATAACCTGCTTATTTTCGGCGCGATTTCGGCGGCTTTTATACCGATATTCACCCAGTATAAAAAGGAGGACAAGATGGACGACGCATGGGCCTTCGCGAGTTCCATGATGCATCTTATGATGATTGTCATTTTAATAATATGCGGAGTCGCTTATATATTCGCTCCATACCTTGTGCATATAGTGGCCAGCGGTTTTGATAGCGAGGCGTTTAATACTACTGTCCGTCTGATGAGGATAATGCTCATTTCCCCGATAATCTTCACGCTGTCATCCATATTCATAAGTATTCAGGACAGTTTCAAAACTTTTTTCTGGCGCTCGCTCGCTCCTGTTTTTTATAACGTCGGAATAATTTTCGGCATAATGTACTTTGGCGCGCAGTACGGGGTTTTCGGCGTAACCTGGGGTGTTATCATCGGTGCCGGATTACAGCTTCTCGTCCAATTACCTTCCTTGATACAAGTGCGCTACCGCCACAAATGGTTGCTTGGTTATAAGCGCCCGGATGTGCAAAAAGCCTTCAAGTTAGTAGTGCCTCGCATACTCGGACTTTCGCTAAGCCAGATAACTTTGGTCGTAAACACTTTTATAGCCAGCTTCCTCGCGACAGGTTCCATAACTATTCTCTACCTCGCCGATAACCTTCAGGCACTGCCTCTTGGGATAATCGCGATCTCATTCGCGATAACTTCTTTCGCCACGCTTTCCGAACTTGCCACAAATCCCACAACCGAACCTTTTGCCAATGAAATAAAGCGCGTGATGCAAAGAGTCTTATTCCTTATAATACCCGCCACGCTGGGCGTTATAGTCCTTCGGTCGGAAATAATAAACGTGATACTTGTGAGCGGAAAGTTCAGCGCGCATGACGCGAAAATAACCGAAACAGTTTTGGGATTTTTGATAATATCCCTATTCGCGCAATCGCTCATTCCAATTTTAAGCAGGGGATTTTACGCCTTTCATAACACAAAAACGCCACTCATAACCGGTCTATTCGGCGCTCTTGTAAGCGTAGCCGGCAGTTTGCTACTTACTATGTACTTTAAACTCGGTGTGGCCGGTATAGCTATGGCTTTCAGCGCGGGCACTATACTTAATTTCCTTCTGCTCTATTATTACATGCGCAAAAAAATCGTGTTCCAGATCCTTGATTGGGTGAACATACTAAAAATGGCTGTCAGCGGATTAGTGATGACGTTAGTCCTTCTTATTATGCGCGTTTACATCACTTATGGCGGAAATATGCTCCAAAAAATCGCGATACTATGCGCGTTCGTATTCGCCGGAATGGCTGTTTATTTTATCTGTGCGCGGGCATTAAAAATACCGGAACTTAAAATGGTGTGTAGGAAGTCTGAACTGTGATTCATTTGATTCAATGATGGGTATGATTTTTGTATTATGTATTTTGTATAAAACAATACATATATTTTGGTAGAGACGCGATTAATCGCGTCTCTACAGAATTCAATTAATCAAATAAATCACAAAAATCACAGTTCAGACAATTTCATTACGATTTCCCTAAATTGGTTGCCACGGTATTTGGCGTTTTTAAACATGTCAAAACTCGCGCAGGCGGGGGATAATACAACATTATCTCCTGACTTGGCGTTTTTATAAACATCCTTCACCACGTTTTCAAAATTCTTGTCCGTATTGTATGTGATTATAAGATTTTCCGCTCCGATTTTTTCCAATTCATCCTTTATACGCGCGCCTTCGAGGCCGTATAAATAAGCCCTTACGTCATTGTCTTTTATTTTACCCGCGAGGAAGGAGAAATCCGCGTTCTTTGAACTTCCGCCAAGCATCAATATCAATTTTCCTTGTGGGAATTGTTCAATTGCTACTTCGGAAGATTCCGGAGTTGTACAGGAAGAGTCGTTATAAAAACTGATGCCGTTCAATTCCCTTACGAATTCCAGACGATGCTCTACACCTTTAAACTCTTTCATAACAGATACGATAGTCTCATTTTCAACCCCGTGCAATTTGGCTATCGCAGATACGAAAAGCAGATTATCCGGATGTGTTTTTACCTTTATTTCATCGTGCGCGATTATAACTTCATCATTCACAACTATATTGTCGTTTATCCAGTCGGCCCAGTTTTTACCTCTTTTCGCGCCTATCCAAAAAACTTTTCCGGGCGCGCTATCCGCTAGTTTCGCGCTGTCCTCATTATTCGCGTTGAGCACTGCCCAGTCGCCTTTTTTCTGATGTTTTATCAGATTGTTTTTGGCGTTTATGTAATCTTCCAGATCCTCATGCCAGTCCATATGGTTTGGTGTGATATTCAGCACAGCTGAAATGTGCGGAGACTGTTTTAAATCCGCGAACTGGAAGCTGGAAACCTCCATCAATATCGGCCAGTCGGGATTGTCTATCGCGCCCTGAAGCGCCGGCTGTCTGTCGTTACCGCCAACTACTATTTTGCCGTTGTAATGTTTTTTGAGTATTTCGGCGATCAGTGCCGTTGTCGTCGTTTTGCCGTTGCTGCCCGTAATCGCGGTCAATCTTTCGGAGCCGACTTCCAGTGTCAGCTTTGTCATGGAAGTCACAGTAATGCCGTTTTCAATAGCTTCAAGGATCTCGGGATGCTTATAGTAAACTCCGGGGCTTCTGATTATGGTGTTGAACTTTGAAAGGTCGTTAAAGGAATTCTGAAAACGCACAAACCCCTTTAACCTCTCCTGCCCTTCGGGCGTCCTCTCCTTAAAAAGGAGAGGGGTTTGTGCTAACAATTCCGCTTCCGTCAGTTTTTCGTCGCAGATGGTTATATCCTTTATGCCGATTCCCTGAAGGTAGGCGAGCGCCGAATGACCTTCCACGCCAAATCCCAATATCGCGACCGGTGGATTGATTGTTGTTTTCATAATGACATTATAAACGAAACGACGAGACGACGAAACGACTAGTTTTTATATACAAGAACATATAACTAGATTTAATGGAATATAATTAAATATAATAAACGTTGACAAGGTTAACTTAACTAAACTATATTCATCTACGATAAAACAAAGTTAATCTAATTTAATAAAACTTAATAAAAATAAACTAAATTAAGCTAAATTAAATAGAATTAAATAAAATAAAAAACAAAAATCCCCTCTGTGGTTGAAAACATTTACACCACCGAACAAGTTGCCCAACTTTTGCAAATCCACCCGCTTACCGTACTTAAATATATTAAAGTCGGGAAATTGCATGGCGTAAGACTCGGTAGAGTTTACCGAATAAGAGAATCGGATTTGCAGAGATTCCTTGATCAAGAAGCGATATAGAAAGTTTTCGTTTTATAATTCGTCTGATTGAAACGAAAAACAAAAATAAGCCAAATTCCCCGGAGGCCACTGGGGATTTTGGTGACTTTTAGGTTAATCTCCGCACTGCTTTTTATACATCGTGTTCAGTTTGTTGAATAAAGTGGGCAACCCCTTGTTCTCATCGTTGCCGACCTCTTCATTAGTAGCTTTAATTGTGTCATTGATTTCCGATAATACCCCATCAATTTTCTTTAAATATTCTTCCCCTACATTGTTAAGTTCCATGTTATATATAAAAGCTGTTTCCGCGCGTTCCATGGTTTTCTGATATTCCTCAGCCTTTCTTTGCTGTTCCTTTATTATGGCTAAACCTGTGGTCACCTTTGTCGGATTCGCGAATTTATCGCAATTGATTCCGGATTTTACAGCTGCTTCTCTATCATCCTCGCAATCCCTGTAATTCAGCAATTGGTTTGGCGTGCACGCTCTGTATCTGCCATCATCCTGATAGAAATACATACAAAATTCGTTATCCGCTAAAATATCTTCGTCGGCTCCAAGTCCAACCCCAATGGCCTCTGCAGTTGTTTCAACTATGGACCAATTGAAAAGCGGTATAAGCGGGCCTACCATGTTCTTCATTATCTGCATCTGCGTGTTGAACTCGCCTACAAACCTTCTGAAGCCTCCGCCTTTAAGCAGGCTTATAGGATTACCGCCATTTTCACCGCCTATTGTAAGTGTTATCTGGTTTGCCCTTATCCATTCCTGCGCGCGCCTGCGAGCTCTGGCACCGGCCATTTCCCAGATACTTCCCCAATCCACATTGCTTGCGGTGAACGCGACCTTCAGATTTTTAGCGCTGTTTATAACCTGTTCAAAAGCTGGTATGAATTCGCCTTCCGGACACCCGCCCTCCGATGGGAAAACTTCAATATAAGGGTTTATAGTACCCGGTGTACCAAAGAAATATTGATTTGATGTCATGCTTGTACCTGGTATAGGGTCAACTGGATGACTACCGTGTTTTTTTAACAATTTTATTTGTTTCTTTAAATAATCATAATCATCCGACAGCTTATCGCCATTTGTTTCATCAAAAAGCATATAGGCTTTGACCATTTCCTGCCCAACAAGATCCCTCATGTCTTCCAGATACCATATGTCGTTCCTCAGGCATACGCTTATAGGTTCCCAATCGGATGACGGAAGCAGATTGAATATCATAAACAAAGGATCCAGCGCGCTATAAGGCAGTTTTATTGTAAGCCCGGCAACCACATCGCCTATTACCCTGGCGAATGCCAATGATGCTTTTGCGGCAATGCCTGTAGCCAAATATTGTTTCCTTCGTTCAGTATCTTCCAAAAGTATTTTTTCCTTTGCGTCCAAAAGTGTGCCCACTCCGTTTAGCTGGCGCGCGGTCATAACATTCTGTCTTATCAGGTTCACCTTTTCTGCAATCGTGGATGAATAAAGCGCGAATACGGAAGGCACTTGGACGATTAGTCCGATAATCACAATCAGCCCGATGATAGAGCGTTTGATCACTGACATTGGCATGCTTGTTTTTTATCTATTTCATCACCTGCCACTGAAATGCCATCTATGAGTCCGGATATGTCGCTATATAAAACAGAGAAGCTATCTGACATCTGCTGGAATAATGGCGTTACGCGTTTTGCCAATTCCTGGTCTCTTATGGCACTGTTGCTTATTCTGTAGTTTTTAATTTCCTCACGTATCATTCCTTGTTTCAACTGCTCTTCCTGTATGGTTTCCGCGGCTGACTGTGATGAGGATATTGAAAGAGTCGGATTATTATATTTCTTTTTTATCGCTTCTAAATCCGAATCAGTTTTTTCTGTGTCTTTTGCCGGATCCATTCCTAAAAGCGATATAAACTTTCCTTTTATGGCAGTTGTGAGATTGAAAGAGAATTTTGGACCCCAACGATTGCTTATACCGAAACCGGATGTGGTGTTTTGCAGAGGCGTTACGTTTGTTTCAAGCGCTTCATCAAGCGCATCTACTATCGCGGTTATGTGGCAGTCCACGCAGCCTTCATCCAAAAGGTAAGGGGATTCCGGCCGGTTTGCCTTTACGATGTTCACACAGAACATGGCTTCAATAGAAGTGGCTATTTGCGCCTTAGTTTCATCCGATTGCCAGTCCGCTCCAAACAAGAAATCCCTTGCCGCATCAAAGTCGGCGCAGAATTCAGTTGGTATACATATATGTCCTTCATCCACACTTACAATTTCACCATCCACCTTATCTACACCTGTTATTCCAAAGCTTTCCACGTTTCCGGCGCTAACTTCTCCGCCATTTTTCTGTAATTCACTATATCCTTCCGGGCATGGCGGGCGATTGCTTTCCGGGAACTCTTTCATAGTTCCGCCTACATTTGGTCCGGGATAGTTATCGGATTGAGGAGCCTCCGGATAATCCGGTTCCGTGGATGGCGGACCTGTTACTGTCGTCTCTTTTTTAGGGAAAGTGCCGGGAGGGCAATCCGATTGAGGCTCGGATTGAGGTTCGGATTGAGGCTCTGATGGTTGTTCGGATTGAGGCTCGGATTGAGGAGTTCCGAATGTTACAGCTTCGGGGTCGGAACACATTTGGTCCGCGCCGGTGGATTCATTCATACAGTACTGACTACAACCGTCACCGGATTTTGTATTGCCGTCGTCACACTGCTCGCCGAACAATACGTCCACCTTTCCATTACCGCAGTTTGGTTTTGAGCCGGGATCTGTGCCAGGCGTGTCGAACATTCGCATCC
>Ga0209450_10000358_pt1 | contig 24340 bp, 12 predicted proteins | sample FrelakmetLWP11LW_FD_187149 | JGI IMG/M metagenome (GOLD analysis project Ga0209450, IMG submission 187149) | Freshwater lake sediment microbial communities from the University of Notre Dame, USA, for methane emissions studies - LWP11 LW (SPAdes)... | ecosystem: Environmental > Aquatic >...
CGGACGCAGCCGTAAATTGTAAATAGAATTATATTTGTCCTGATATCCTATCCAACCCATGACCGCTAACTCTACCCAACTCAATCCCCTGCTTCAGGAGTGGAACACCCCTTTCAATATTGCACCTTTCAGCCTGATTACCCCCGGGCATTACCGGCCGGCTATTGAACATGCCATTGAGGCAGCGCGCAGAGAGATAGATGAAATAACAAATTCAGCCGACGAACCTGGCTTCGCCAACACAATAGAAGCATTGGAGAGGGCAGGCGAACTGCTTAACCGTATCACCCCTGCGCTTTTTAACCTCAACAGCGCCGACACCACCCCTGAACTGCAGGCAGTGATCCAGGAAATTTCTCCGCTGCTCACAAACTTCTCGAACGATATAACGCTGAACACAAAACTCTTCGCGAAGGTCAGGACCATTTATGAAAATAAAGATCCGCTGGGACTGAATCCTGAGCAGCTGATTCTTTTAGACCGTAAGTATAAAGGCTTTGTCCGCGGCGGAGCAGCCCTGGCTGATGCAGAGAAGGAAAAATTCAGGGCAATAACAGTAGAGATGTCAACCCTCTCACTGAAATTTGAGGAGAATGTGCTGGCCGAAACCAATGACTTTGAACTTCATCTGACATCGGAGGATGAGCTCTCAGGGCTTCCCGAAGGGGTGCGTGAGGCTGCCTCTTCCGCCGCGGAGGAAAAAGGTAAGGAAGGGTGGCTCTTCACCCTCCATTCGCCGAGCTACATCCCCTTCATGCAGTACTCAGACCGCCGTGACCTCAGGGAGAAGATGTTTCGTGCTTATGGGCAGAGGGGCTGCCGCGGCAATGAACATGACAACCGTGATAATGTGGTACGACTCGCTGACCTGCGGCTGCAGCTGGCACTGCTGCTGGGATATCCCGACTATGCTACCTATGCCCTGGAGGAGAGAATGGCTTCAACACCCGGGAAGGTGACATCATTCCTGAATGAGCTGCTGGTTGCATCGCGGCCGGCAGGGATGAGAGACCTCTCAGACATCGAATCATTCGCAAAGGATAACGGGCACACCGGGACGGTGGAACGGTGGGACTGGGCATATTTTACAGAGAAGCTGCGGATGCAGCGTTACAATATCGACGACGAGGCCCTGAGACCCTACATGCCACTTGAAAAGGTCAGGGAGGCGGTGCTGGGCCTTTCAACCACGCTCTACGGCATCACCTACAGGGAAAACAGTGACATACCGGTATATAATGATGAAGTGACAGCATACGAGGTTCATGACGGGCAGAGAGGCATAATAGCCATACTGCTGCTTGACTTCCATCCGCGCAAGGGTAAGAGCGGCGGGGCATGGATGACAGGCTTCCGCGAGCAGAGCACTGAGAACGGCAGCCGTATCCTTCCCATCGTCTCACTGGTGATGAACTTCACCCGTTCCACACCCTCCAGACCTTCTTTGTTGTCACACAGCGAAATGAACACCTTCCTCCACGAGTTCGGGCATGCCCTGCACGGCATGCTGTCTGAGTGCAACTATGAGAGCCTGGCAGGGACCAATGTGAAGCGCGACTTCGTTGAGCTTCCTTCACAGATAATGGAGAACTGGGCATGGGAGAGAGAGTGGCTCGACACCTGGGCAGCTCATTATATTACTGGCGAGAAGATACCGGAAGAGATTCTTTTAAAGCTGAAAGAATCGCTTACATATAATGAAGGATATTCGTGCATGAGACAGCTTGGCTTTGCGCTGCTCGATATGGCATGGCACACGCTGCATGAACCCTTCACAGGCGATATCACGGGGTTTGAACGTGGAGCTATGTCCCCTGCAGAGATACTTCCACCGGTTGACGGCACATGCATGAGTGTCTCGTTCGGGCACCTCTTTGCCGGAGGTTATGCTGCAGGATATTACGGTTACAAATGGGCTGAGGTGCTTGACGCCGATGCCTTCAGCCTGTTCAGGGAGAGAGGCATTCTTGACAGGGAAACGGCATCATCATTCCGCCGCAACATTCTCGAGAGAGGCGGCAGCCGCGAGCCTGACGAGCTTTTCAGATCGTTCCGGGGGCGAGAACCCTCAATAGATGCCCTTATAGAACGCAGCGGCTTCCGGCATCCAAAAAAATGTTGATGATGTAAAAAAAGCAGAGACGTTGCAAGCAACGTCTCTACAATTACCAATCCAAATATTACCCCGGATGGGGTTAAATTCGGTTAAAGTGCTGTAAATACCCTTACACCTGCGGTCGCCGTTGTTGCGGCTCTCAGGCCGGCAAATGTGTGGTGATACCTGCGGGCAATGGCGAGGGTTAATGTCCCTGTCCAGTTTACATATGCTCCGCTGCTGTTCATTATTTGCAGGTCGCCAATAATAGCACCACTTTGATCGACAACCTTGCAACGCAAACCCATTGAGCGTGAGCCTGGGGAAACCTCGTTGTCCTTAACGACTGTTACCTTTGACCAGCCCGTTGACTCGCCAAATGCTACAGGACCACCAATGTTAACCGGAAGATTGGTGCGGAAATCAATATACTGATACTGCAGCCTTAGAGTGGTAGGTGTGCTTGCATTGTTCTCGTACAGCATGTTATAAAACTTGATCCAGCAGATAGAATCCGTTTTCTCGGTCAGGTTTCCCTGATACGGATAGCCATTATCAAATACATACGGAACGGCGGTGTAGCTGTGAACCATAACATTCTGCTTACCTGCCGCCATATTTACGTTCTGATCATAAATCAGAGAATCAACCTTTGTCCATTTGGTTGTAAGGAACATCTTAATGTTTACCGAACCAGGGTTGACAGCATAGAATCGACCTGTCGTCCCGCCCGGTATTACGCTGTATGTATTGAGAGGCGCCTTATTATTGGCATACAACTTGCCGTTGATATCAACCCTGGTGATGTTGTTGATCGCAGCAGAGGAGAGAGGCACATAATAATGCAACTGAAACTCTGCCATGCCGGAGGTGGGCTCTGCATCGTAGACAATCTCATGTTTCTCACACGAAACTGTGAGCGCTACAGCTATAATCAGACTTAGATATTTTATGATTTTCATTTTAGCCTATTTTTTTGTTATTACAATTACTGAAGGGGCATAGCACCCGGGTAAGCAAACCATGGAATTGAGCACTGATAGTTTGCTGCCATACCTGAGATCGGCTTGAGCGCCTCCAGTGACGGTTTATTCCACATGTATTCAGAGTTGTAGCGCGGACGTATACGGTAGCACGGCGAACCTTCATTGAAAGTGTTGAAAGCTGTACGGCGACCCTGAACCTCAGCAGGCAACAGGTAGAATCCCTTGAAGATCTTTGCCGGGTTCGAATCCCACTTCTGATCAACAGTGGAGAGGTCCCAGCCGTTTCCGCTGGCAGGATAATCTCCGGTATAGGCGATATCATAATGATACTTCCTCATGTCGACCCATGCTTCGCAGGCTCCCCACGGATAGAGGGAAACCCACTTCTGCATCATGATATGAGAGAGGGAAAAGTCTGCACTTGGAAGGCCGTCAACATAAGGCCCTGTAGCGTATTCTGTTGCCAGGGTCGTGAATGTGGCCTTTGTGATCTTATCGCCCCCTTCAGGCTTGCCGGCCGAGCCCGGGACTATATAGTTTCCTGTGAAATCAAGATCAGCCCTCACGCCAGCCTTGAATGCAGTAAAAGCTTCGGTCTTCATGCCCATCTTGAAGTATGCCTCTGCCAGGCAGAACTTTATCTGGGCGCATGTCATCAGTATATAAGGGGCGTTGTCCCTGTACAGCCAGCGGCCACTTCCGTCATGAGTAGTACCGGCGTATGCTGAGCTTGAGTTCCTCCCGTAATATGAAGGTGCCTGTCCGATGGGACCGGTGAAGCTTGTTGTTGCTCCGCCGTAGTATTTGCGCCTCTTGATATGACTGATGTTGCTCATGTTGTCATAGGTCGGATCGTCAACAGTGGCAAGCTTGACTGCCACGCGGGGATCAAAGCGACCTGTCTGTGAGACCATGGTGTCGCAGATTATCTGCTTGGCTGCCAGTTCGTAAGGGTAATAAGCGTTTGCAGGGACAGCTGCTATCTTGTTCCCTGTCGACTCATCATACCTTGGAACAGATCCGGTAAATACCTGTACAGCATATTCGTGCTGGAACCAGACGCGTGAGAGGTTACCCCTGAAGGTGCCCCAGAAGTTGTTGTAGGCTGACTGGGCTGCAGCTGCTCCGCCGCCACCGATTTTTACAGTAGCATCATCAGCAAATGTCTGGAATGATTTGTTGGCTGCATTAATGAGCTCCTGCGCATATTTGGTATTAAAGTCTGACTTATTTGAAAGTGATGCCAGGTTATTTGCTATCACTGCATAGGCAAACTTGATCCACTTTGACTTGTCGCCGCCATAAATATAGTCGTTGGCGCTGATCTTTGAACCATAATTTATCGGGTCAGGCTTCTCAAGGTACTCGATGGCCTTATAAGCCCAGTCACGGACTGCAGTGTAGACAGTATCCTGGTAGTCATACCTGTGAGAGAGCAGACCGGGGATAAAAGCGTCCTTCAGTATCAGCTCTCCGTGGTACTTGGTCATCTGGTCCCATGAGAATGCCTTCATGGCAAGTCCGATACCGGCCAGGGTCCACTCTTCGTTGTCTATCGACTGGTTGATCATATTCTCAAGGTTCATCCCCTGAAGCCAGTAAATAAAACGCCACATCTCCCCTGCAGCATCACTGCCTGCCGAATAATAGTGTGTTGCGAATGTAGTATATGAGCTTGTACCCATCATCTGGGTGAGAGGTCCTGTGGCACGTACATCCCAGTACATGCCGTTATATGCCTGCTGTATACCGGCGAGGTAAAGGTAACCTTCAACCGCAGCCGGGGCGTCAATATTCTCATTGACATCAAGCCAATCCTCACAACTTGTCGTGACGAAAAGCAGCGACGCAAGCAAAATTACCGGAAGTGATATTTTCTTTATCATAGTTTTCATTATTATCGATTATTTGAATGTCACACTCAGGCCTACTGAATAGCCCCTGGGGCTCGGCAGTGACCACACGTCCATGCCTTCACCACCCGTACCGCCTGCGGCTGCAGAAACTGTGTTACCGACGGCATCTATGCCTGAGTAGTTGGTCCATACTGCAAGGTCATTACCGGCTGCAAATACTGTTGCAGTGGCAAAGGGTGTCCTCGCCAGCATCTTGCTCGGGAAGACATAAGCAAGCCTAAGCTCCTGAAGTCTCAGATAGTTGACATCTTTTTCGAGCCAGTCCTCATCACCGCCGGTATATGTAGTAGCGAATGTCCCGTAATCAACGACAATGTTGTTTGGTGTGGGTGTTGCAGTCTCCTCATTTCCGTCCTGAAGCACTCCGTTAAATATAACGGCACCGCTTTCACGAAGTTTAACCGATTCCCAGCTGGTTCCGTACTGCATCATTGTCCTCTTTGTACCGTTGACAACAGTTGCGCCGTAGCGTCCTGCAAACATTGCAGATAACCGCCAGCCCTTGTAGCTCACGTTTGTTGTCAGGCCAAACCGCAGTTTGGGTTCACGGTCTCCGATAACACTCCATGCGCTGCTTGTCACAGGAAGCCCTGATGTCGGGCTTATAAGAACATCACCTGCCTTATTTCGCAGGTATGCAAGACCCGTCCATGATGTAACAGGATAACCAACCATGATTCCGTTACGTATGTTACCTGAGTTCCATGTATAAGCGTTGTAATATTCAGTCAGGTTTGCAGGAAGGTAAGTAACTTCTGAATCAGTGTGCGATGCGTTGACGCCGATGTTCCAGCGAATACCGCTAGCTGTTTTGACAACATCACCGTCAATATGCCCTTCCCATCCCCAGGTCTTGAACTCGCCAACGTTCATGTTGTTGAGAACAAAGCCGGTGCCGTAGCTCATACGGAATCCTTTAACGATCTGATCTTCGCACTGGGTCCAGAAATATGTAAAGTCTGCATTGATCCTGTCTTTGACAAACCGTCCTTCAAAACCGATCTCCTTCGATGTATTCATCTCAGGAACCAGCTTCTTGTTCGGTCCGGTAAACCCGTAACGGTAACCGCCACCCCAGAGGACTGTAGGTTCAAGCTGCGGATCTATCTCGAGCGGACCGGCATCCTTACCAACCTGTGCGATCGAGCCGCGAAGCTTCAGGTAGTTGATGGGAGTAACAGCCTGCATGAAATCGAGTTCGGTAACAATGAATGATGCTTCAACTGCCGGATAGAAGTACTGGTTGTTCTCAACCGGAAGGGTTGAAGACCAGTCGTTCCTTGCCCTGAAAGTCAGGTAACCCATCTCCCTGTACCCCAGTGCCACCTGGGCTGAGATAGCCTGTATCCTTCTCTTTGTGTTTCTCTGTGTCGAGCTGATAGAGAGGGGATCACAGTTGTTTATAGACTGAAAGTCAACAACGGCAAACTTAGATCCCGTAGTTGCAACGTTACTTACACCGTTCTCAAGCTGGTGATATCCTACCTGAACTGACAGGGAGAGATTCTGATCGAGGAACGTGTTGTCATAACCGGCAAGAATATTGAGGGTCGGGTCTGAGAAGTTGGCCTTTGTTACGTTGTAGTATCCGTTGCCGTTATTATAGGCTGCGTAATAAGGATGCCTGGAGGTCGTGTATGTCTGCTGACCTACGTCCCAGCCCATGATTACTTTCACGTACGTTTTCTCTATGGGTGTGAAGTTGGCGGTGATATTTGAGATGAAGCGCTTTGATTCATCGTAGAATTTGTTCTTGTACAAACCATACAACGGATTCAGCAGGTCACCGTCAAGGTAATAGTCAGGTGTGGCCATACGTATGCCATCGGGTGCAAGGTATTCAGACATGTCGTCAACTGATGGCCAGAGCATCGTCCTGTACAGAGGTCCTTCTGTTCCGATCGGGACCTTGTCGTTGGTGGTGGAAGCATAGCTCATTGATGATTCAACTGAGAACCAGTCATTGATCTTTGCCGTACCTGCAAGGGCAATATTAAACCTGCTGAACCCTGATGTCTTGACTACACCGGTCTGGTCGAGTATTGATGCTGAAGAGCGTATAGTAAATCTTTCATTACCCCCTTCAGCAGAGAGGTTGTGTCTCTGCGTGAATCCGGTCTGCAGGACGCTGGCGTAGTTGTCATATAACTGCATCCCTGTTGGATAGGTACCACCAAACCTGTTAATATAATAATAGTTAGTCGTCCCGTACTGGCCATTGGCGTATTTGGTCTGGAACTCAGGGTAACCGTAGGCATCGTCCCAGCGGAACGAGTTATTATAGGAAAGCTTTCCTTTGCCCTCAGTCCCCTTCTTGGTGGTGATAATGATAGCACCGTTTGATGCGTCGGAGCCGTAAAGAGCGGCAGCAGCGGCACCTTTCAGAACTGTCATCGATTCGATATCCTCGGGGTTGAGGTCGTTACCTCTCGAAGCATAGTCAAGGTTCCTTACCGAATAATACTCGAGTGATGACGAGCCAACCTGGTTTATCGGGTTGAAGGTAGAGTTGTTCATCGGGACACCGTCAATGATATAGAGCGGCTGGTTGTTTCCTGATATTGATGTAAGGCTCCTGAGGACAACCGTTGTCGAAGCGCCGGGCGCACCGCTGGTTGTTCCTACGGTCATACCTGCAACACGTCCCTGAAGAGCAGTGATGAAGTTATCGCGGCCTGACTCGGTGATGTCGGTAGCTTTCACGTTCTGCACCGATGAACCGACAGCCTTCGATATACGCTTCATACCGAATTCAGAGGTTACAACAACATCTTCGATCATCGTAACGTCAGGTCTGAGGCTTGCATTTATCCTGTTGGATGAGCCCACAGTAATCTCCTGTGTGGCGTATCCGAGGGAGCTGAAGACAAGTACCTGCCCCGGTGAAGCCACGATTGAATAGTTACCATTCACATCAGTGCTTGTACCGGTAGTGGTGCTCTTGATAATCACATTGGCCCCTGGCAACGTTTCATTCGTGCTGGCGTCTGTGACAGAGCCTGTTACGGTCTTGGGCTGTGCATGGATGCTTTGTGCGAGCATCAATCCCAAAACCGTAAACAACGTTAATAGTTTTGTTCTCATGTGATTTGTTTTAGGGTTAAATGAATAGATTAGGTTATATTATTTTGTCAAGAATTTTCCTCCAGGCAAGTCTATGCAATATATATATTTTTTTGGTAGGATGTATTACCACTGCTTTTTTTCTTATCCTTTTTCCGCTACGACATCCTTATTCTTCTTGCTAAACAGAAGTAATCCCATGAAAGTAAGGAACCCGTTAAGCAGAAGCAGCTCGAATCCAAACTTATAGCCATTGAAGAGTTCTACCGAGAACCTGCTGAGGATGTAACAAATTACCGGAGAAAGTATCGCAATGACGGGAGTCACCCTGTCAGATACTCTTCGGCTGGTGAATAATCCGAACGAATATAATCCAAGCAGCGGGCCATAAGTGTATCCTGCAATTGTAAAGAGCTTGTCGATAACCGCTTTGTTTTCCAGTACACTGAATATCATTACGCTTATAAAGAACACCAGCGCAATCGAGAGGTGCACTGCGTATCTGATCCTGGTTCTTTTAACCTCTGAGATTCCTTTTCTCTGATCGAGCCCCAGGAAATCGATGCTCACTGACGTAGTAAGTGAAGTCATTGCTCCGTCAGCGCTTGGAAATGCCGCTGATATAAGACCTACCAGGAAGACTATTCCTGCCAGCGGCCCGAGGAATTTGATGGCAATGGTCGGGAAGAGGTCATCACTCGAGGCAACAACCACCCCTTTTGCCTGGGCATATATAAGCAGCAGGGCTCCGAGGAAGAGGAAGACCAGGTTTACAAATACCAGTATTGCACTGAAGGTAAACATATTTTTCTGGGCTTCCCTGATATTGCGGCAGCTCAGGTTCTTTTGCATCATCTCCTGGTCAAGTCCCGTCATGCTGATTGTAATGAACATGCCGCTGAAGAACTGTTTCAGAAAAAACCTCGGATGGCTCCAGTCAAGTATAAACATGTTTGAAGCAGGGCTGTCTTTCACCGCGGTGAAGAGTTTAGGCAGTGAGATATTCAGGTCCCTGCTTATGAATACCACTGTAAGCACCACGGCAAGCAGCATGAAAGTTGTCTGAAATGTGTCTGTCCATATTATGGTCTTTATCCCCCCTTTAAGGGTATACAGGATAATCAGGACGATGAATATGAAGACATTTATCCAGAACGGAACATTCCATGCATCGAAGACAAATATCTGCATAACATTAATAACCAGGAACATGCGCAGCGAGGCACCCAGCGTTCTTGAAAGAATGAAGAATGCGGCACCTGTCTTGTATGACCAGTAACCGAAACGCTGATTGAGATATGTATAGATGGATGTAAGCTTCAGCCTGTAATAGAGGGGGAGAAGCACCAGCGCAATGACCGCGTATCCGAACAGGTTTCCCAGCACGACCACCATATAACTGAATTGGGTATCTTTGACCCAGCCTGGAACGGACATGAAGGTTACTCCCGACAAGGAAGCCCCGATCATTCCGTAGGCCACCACAAACCATATCGAGGATTTGTTGCCGATGAAGAATGACTGGCTGTCAGCCTTTCTTGCCGTGATCCAGGTGACAGCAAAGAGGATCACAGTATAGATCAGGAATATGGCAAGGATCAGCAGAGGGGTCATGACTGGCCGGCGTTTATATGTTTACGTTTAAGATTATGCCTCTGTTTTTATTCTCCTGATGGTATACTGCACCGGAGATGGCTTCTCCTTGTCGGAGGCACTATATGTTTTCATCTCCTCAAGAGATTCATGAAGCGAATAACAGGCCTCTTTGTAGCTGATGCCGCAAATATCTGATATCAGGCGTATTGCCCTGTCCTTGAGCTTTTTGTTTGTAACATCGACCCAGCTCATCCAGTTGCCCAGCACCCTGCCCATCATTACCATGGTGCCTGTCGATACTGTATTCAATACCACTTTTACGGCCAGCCTGTCAATCAGATTAAGGACTGTATTGACCGGGGTAAAAGAAATATTGTATTCTGCAACCTCATCACAATTACCTATTACGAAGGCAACTCTTCTCTGGAACTTTGCGGTGGCTGTTTCCAGCGAGTGCTTATAATCTTTATAGCCCGGACTCAGCACCTCCCTCCGGCCGACAACATTAACTGCAACATTCGGAGTTCTTGAAAGACGGGATTTATCATCTTCGTTTCCAATATGGAATTTAATGATCTGTGTACTGTCAAGCAGCGGCGGCTGCGAAACAAGTGCTTCCGGGGCTCCCATCTTTTTGTAGAGATCACTGTTCCACCCGAGGCATCTTGGCGGACGGCCAAGAACCTTGTCCCATGCCTCAACCGTTGGCATGAGAGGGTTTTTCACGAAAGCCCATGACGGAGGGGCAATTGCATCGTCATATTTCCTGAACGGCGGAAGCATAAATGTCGGAGACCTCTCAGTGGTGTCGGTAAAGATATCGAGCATGAATGCATTTCCAAAGTAAGTCACCAGGCCATGATCGCGGTAGGTATTCTTCTCAAGTTCTGTATATTGCCCGATGACCTCTGTGTTTTTATCCGAAAGCAGCTCATTCAGCATGTGAATGTATGCTTCTGCATAATCTATATCCTTAATATTCAGAGTTTTAAGTTCGTCTGAAGTGAGCACAGTCCTGAAATACCCGCCCAGTATCGTTTCCAGGGCCGCACCGGCAATAAGCTGCTCCGAGGTAGTTGCCTGCATCCTGGTAGAGCCGGCGATAGCCATTGGTCCGCAGAATAGGTCAAGGACCGTGACTCTCGGGTCTTCGATGGCTTTTCTTGACCGTTCGATATATTTGCATAGAATGTCCGCCGGATTATTGAACATAAGGAATACTTCTGCCCCGCGATCTGCCGCTTCAGCCACGGTACCCAGAACGGAAGAAGTCTCACCGCCCTCTGTTATTGCGACCAGGATGTCACCGGCGGCTATGTTCAGCTCCCTGGCCTGCTGCCTCCCGAATTCCTGGTAGTCCTCAAAGTATTCCACAGCACGGATAAGGGCATAGTCACCTCCGGTCATAATGCTGAAGACGGAGTTCTCGACAGCTTTCACTTTTTGGTAAATTCCGGGATGGGTCTCATGCAATTCTCTGAAAAAGCATCTCCAGAATGATTCGAGCAAGATGCTAAGACGTCCTGTGGCACCGCATCCGGAAAAGACAATCTTCTTTCCTTCAGTAACGGCCTTCGTTCCGTCCTTTACCAGCTTCTCATACTCCCTGCTCCCGAAGATTTTCTTAGCCATAGGATAAATATCCAGGTCAACCGAGAGGAGCTTTTTCACCCCCTCAGAAGTGCTGGCGGCAAATACCTTGTCAAGGTCACGTGTTTTGGGATTTGCCTGTTCTGTCGGCAGCATCCCCAGATGAAACTGCGTTTCGTTATTCAGGAAGTGCTCAGCTTCCTGATGTGCTTTTGATTGCATAAACACTTCCTCCTGTTAAATCAATTAGTATTATGGAATCTATTGTATGTTATGAACTTCTTCCGGTTATCCCGATACCGGGTCTGTCAGGCAGGGTCACCTTACCATCTACTATGGTGGCCCCTTCGTAAAGATCATTGCTTATCAGCAGGTTGCCGTCGAGGTCTGCCCAGTCGGCAAGGGGTGATAGCTGTGCTGCCGCAGAGATGGCACATGAGGTCTCGGTCATGCAGCCGATAAGGATCTTCATCCCCATCTGCCTTGCCATAGTCATCATCTTGTAAGCCGCATTCATTCCGCCGCACTTCATGAGCTTGACATTTATGCCTGTATAAATGCCTCTCATACCGAGAAGCTCAGGGAGCGTCTGGAGGGCCTCGTCGGCAAGTATAGGCACCGGACTCCTCTCTGTCAGCCATGCAATATCATCCTTCTGCTCTTTTGGCATGGGCTGCTCAACAAAGATCACGTTCCTTTCACTGAGCCACTGTATCATCTCAAGGGCTTTCTCCTTATCCTTCCATCCCTGGTTGACATCAACGTAAACAGGTTTGTCGGTGACTGATCTGACAGTCTCGATCATCTCCCTGTCATTGTCTCTTCCAAGCTTGACCTTCAGGATACTGTAAACATCGGCTTCCTTAGTCTTTTCGGTCACAACATCGGGTGTATCAATGCCAATAGTAAAACTCGTAAAGGGCGTCTTCACAGGATTCAGCCCCCAGAGCCTGAACCACGGCTGACCGACAAGCTTCCCGGTGAGATCATGGAGGGCAATGTCAACCGCGGCCTTGGCAGCATAGTTGCCCGGCATGATGTTCTCAACATAACCCAGTATATCTTCTATAAGGAAAGGATCAGAGAACTGTTCAAGGTTAACTTTTGAAAGGAATTCGGTCACCGACTTATGACTTTCACCGAGATAAGGGGGCATGGAGGCCTCTCCATAACCGATGACACCCTCATACTCGATCTCTGTCAGCACGACCGGGGTGGTTGTCCTTGAGTTGGACGCAACCGTAAAAACGTGCTTAAGCTGCAATTCATAGGGTCTGAAACTGAGTTTCAGGACAGAGCTGCCCCGTTTTTTTGCCGATCTCTTCATTACTTGTTCTCCGGCCGGGGATGCGGTGCAACCTGCAATAAGGGCACCGGCTGCCAGGCCTCCGAATTTAATGAACTCTCTCTTCTTCATATCAGAAATACCAGTTATGCTCCGCCACGCGCTGATAACCCTTCTCAGGGGGAACGCCTATGAACCTCTTGGCGCCGAGGAAGATGCTTCCGAGATATTCGCTGTAATTAGCCCTTGTTGTATCAAGGCTGTTGATCTTCACCATCCCCGATGAGTGAATGACCTCCGTATCACCGATATACATCCCGGTATGTCCCATCCATTTCTTCCCGTCCCTCATATGTCCGAAGAATACAAGGTCACCCGGTAAAAGGGAATCAAGCGATGTCTCCATCGGTATCTCCCTGCCGTAGAGGTATTGTGATGAGGCATCCCTTGCCAGTATCATACCGGAAGTGAAATATGTTATCTTGACGAAGCCGCTGCAGTCAATTCCCTTGGTAGAAGTACCTCCCCACAGGTAGGGAGAGCCGAGGAGCGATTTTCCAAAGGCGATAAGATCACCTGCCACGGGCTGTTTCTCACTGGCCCACAGACTGAAATCAGCTGCATCACTCTTACTGAGAATACCTCTTCTTCCGTCGGGCAGGCTCACGATATATCGATCACCCGTTTCAGCCTCCTTCTTAAGCACTGAACCCATTACCAGGTCGGTAACAACCTCTCCGTCGTCTCCTTTAAGGTCACCAATGTTACGGGTATATATCACTCTCCCGCTGCCACGCCAGGCATCCATTTCGCTCTGGGTCAGCTCGGCAATTGCAGCATCATTTGTCCATCCAAGATATGAGTCCGGAGTCTGAATGAAAAACCACCCACCCCTCCTGTCAAGGATTTTGACGGGGGTCCCCATGATTGCCTGTGTCACCATCTCTCCTGCATGAGCTGGTCTTCCTCTCATGTTACACACACTAAGTGTCACCAGCCCCCACGGTTTTTTCACCTTTGTCGTGTCAGGTAAAACCCTTATGCTGTCGCTGAATTCGTGACCTGACCGTTCCATCAGGGCAATCAGCTCATCTTTTGCAGCAGGTAAATTTGTTTCACCTTTTATGACCAGGAAACCGCCGTCAGCCATGTATAGATCGATATGACACAGAGCCTCACCATTTACAGGAACGAACACAGCCGAGATGGAATCTACCTGGCTTACAAGTTTTTCAGGCACTGCCGTTTCCCGGCAGCCGGTTATCTGAAATACAGATAAAATAAGAATAAGGAGTTTAAGTGACTTCATGAAATGTTGTATTACATCTTACATCTTCAAATTTAAAAATTAATTTTAATTCAAGTCAATAGTAATATGAAATAATTTGATGGAAAAAGCAACTGCCGGGATAAATCTGCAGAGAGCCCGCAGTGGGCTGAATAAAACTACTTGAAGGCCTTTGTGATAAAACATAAGGCACTGAACCACAAAGGGACACAAAGGTTTGCACAAAGAGCACAAAGGCTGAATCTAAATTTCTTCAATAATCATATATTATTATATGGTATTGCCCCGAAATGAAGTTATGCCGGTTTCTGACGCAAGCTAAACCTGAATTATTTCTTATTTTTATATCCTCAAACCAGATAGATATAATACATAATACAAATAGATCATGCAGATGAATTCAGCTCAGAAATCGGTCATCCGCACAGCCTGGATGATTATTGCAGTTTTTACCACATCGCTCATTTCGTCAGGGCAGGTTGTCTCGACGGGCATCGAGCAGCTTGCGGAAAGCAATTTTGGCATTCTGAAAGGCAAGAGAGTAGGGCTTGTAACCAACCCGACAGGTGTCGACCGCAATCTAAGGTCAACGGTCGATATCCTCTTCAGTGCACCGGGGGTGAAACTGGTGGCATTATACGGTCCTGAGCACGGTGTCAGGGGTGAATTCACAGCTGGTGAGTATGTTGCATCGGAGAAAGACCCGGCTACAGCCCTGCCTGTTTACAGCCTCTACGGTAAGACCCGCAAACCGACGAAGGAGATGCTTGAGGGGATCGATGTCATTGTCTATGACATCCAGGACATAGGGTCAAGGTCATATACCTTCATCAGCACCCTGGGACTGGTGATGGAAGCAGCGGCTGAACACAACATCAGGGTTGTGGTACTTGACAGACCCAATCCTCTCGGCGGCGAAAGAATGGAAGGCAATCTTACAAGGGAAGGCTTCTTCTCGTTCGTCAGCCAGTTCGCAGTTCCATACCTTCACGGACTGACTGTGGGAGAACTTGCCCTGTTACTGAACGGTGAAGGGATGCTTGAGGGGGGGAAGAAATGTGACCTGGAGGTGATCAGAATGAAAGGATGGTCACGGAGCATGTATTTTGAGGAGACGGGACTACCGTGGGTGGCATCATCACCACATGTTCCACATAAGGACTCTCCTCTGTTTTACCCCGTGACCGGGATTGTGGGTGAACTCTACGCCGTTAACATAGGTGTCGGCTACACCATGCCTTTCCAGCTCTTTGCCGCCGAATGGATCAACGCTGACTCCCTTGCATCTGCCCTGAACAAGCTGAAACTTCCGGGAGTGATCTTCAGACCTGTGCATTACAAACCTTACTACAGCACCCTCTCGGGAAAGATGGTACACGGCGTACAGATACATTTCACTGATGTCAGGTCGGCACCACTGTCGCTGATACAGTTTTACATTCTGCAGGAGGCGCACAAACTATGGCCTGACAAAAACATATTTGAGATGTGTGACAAGTCAAGGTTCTCTATGTTCGACAAGGTATGCGGCACTGACAGCATCAGGTTAATGTTCAGCAAGTCATTTTCCGTCAATGATATAGAAGATATCTGGACCAGGGATATTGCCTCTTTCAGGAAGGTTGCAGGCAAATACTTCCTTTACAAATAGGCAGCAGATACAGCCAACCTAAAAGGCCTCTCCCTCGACGCTCTTCTCAAGCTCGCGTGCATGCCTGAGAAACTCGTCCGGTTTCATCTCGCGATAATATATCATCCCGTGGGTGGCTCTCACCTTTGGCCTCTCATTCTCGTAGAAGAAATCTTTCCCGAGAATAAGCTGCACCTGCTTAAACTGTTCAACCCACACCTTCTGTGAGAGGTCGCTGAACGGCCCGTCATGCTCGTAGCTCGGGAACGAGGCATTTACCTGGCTGACATAGCAGTTCCTGAATGAGCGGTCAAGCACAGCCATCGAGTTAAGTGATACCGGGGTAAATACGTTCGCCTCATGTGGCTGGAATCTGAACCAGACGTTCCTGTAACCGATGATCCGGAGTGACGATATATCTCTCTCCCTCCCCCACTGGCGCAGTGCCTCGGCGATAGCCTGCAACACCTTGTAATGGGTATCGGGGCCTGATCCTTCAGGATCGTATGCAAGGCTTATCACCGTAGGTTCAATCCTGCGCAGACTCTCAAGTATCGGCATTACGTCACGGTTACGGTCAGGCTGCTGTGTGAAGATGTCACCAGTATAGAAGCCCAGGCGCAGGTGTTCTATGTTCCTGACAAGAACACCGTAATGGGCCCACACCAGCTCCTCTTCATACTCCCTGAGCATACCTTTGAGCCTCTGGATGTCAGGAGGGTTCTTTTCACCGCTGTAACTGTTGTCAATGAGGTCGATGTTTCTCCGGAGCTTCTCGTCAAGCTCAGCAACTGATTTCAGTCCATAGATCTCCACCATGGCCCTTACTATCCTGTGGCATATGCCGCGCAGCTTGCCCTCCTCGTCATTGTCGGCTATCTTGTCGAGGTAATGACTTACATCCTTGTCCCATTTGAATTGATACCCGCTCTCAAAGAAATCAGGATACCTGAGCATCTGTATCTTATCGATGGACATGAAGTTCACTGTCGCCTTCAGAAGATGAGACAGCATCTGATTTGTCACAGCAGTGAAGCCGGATGTCAGCACCGAGAAATGAAATTTGTTGGTTATCTCCCTGAGTTGCGGTATGATACATGGAAATATTCCAAGCATGATATCGTCGTGGTGCGGACCGGTATGGAAGAATGTCTGATTTTTCTCACGCTGCATCCCCAGCTCCATCTTGCTCTTTGTTGACTCTATCACCTCTCTTACCATGTCGAGGCTGAGGTCAGGGATGAGAGAGCAGTATGGGTCATTTTTCAGATCCTCTTCAACCAGCTTGTGAGCGTACTTGTCTATCCGCTGGCACAGTCCGAATATTGCCCTCTCAGTCTTCTCAAACGTCCACTCCCCCTCTTTGTAGTACTTTTCTATGCTGTCATGGAGGTGTACGGCAGCCCCCTCGGTAAGATAGAAACGGGCATTCTTCTGTGCCTGCAGCACCGTAGCCGGATACAGGTTGTCGGGGGCGTTTTCGAGAGCGTCTCTCACCACGGGGGCCTTCGCCTCGCCCGCTGCAAATATTATCGAAACGCCTTGAGGATTGAAGGTGATGGTTCCCAGCCCTATTGTAATGACAAGGTGATTGCGCGCTATCTCTATCCCGCCCAGATCGCCGGCAGATGCCGCCTGTGTCTCGAAGTTCGTTGGGGTGAGCCGGGTAGTGGAATTATGGTCGCTGCCGCGTGTGTTGAAAGCTATGTGTCCGTCAGGGCCTATGCCCCCGAGGAAGAAGCCGATGCCGCCAAGCTCCCGGACACGTTTCTCATATTCAGTGCACCAGTTATCTATTCGGAATATAGAGGCCTGCTGGAGCTTTTCATGAGGAGTCATCGCCTCCCTGTTCCTGAGGGTAAGGTCAATGCGTTTCCCGGGGAACACCTCTGAATAGTGCCTCCCTTCGGCAAGCTTTATCTCATCGGAGTTGATCAGAAGAGCTCTTGAGGGGTCAAGGCCGAAGCCGCTGATATAATATTTGCTCACATAGTCAAAGAAGCTGTTATGCTGCAGCGGGTTTATCGGGTAGAACTCATCGATCTGAACAAACCGAAGGCCGCTCAGGGTCGGTTTCTTAACGAGGATAAGGCCGTTCTCCTCGCGTATCCTTCGTGCAGCCGCATCATCCCAGTTCCTGAGAAGATAGTGGGTCCATTTGATAAAGTACTCAGGTGTCTTTCCTGTCGGAAGACTGATCACCCCTTCAGGGTTCTCAGCCACCCATTCGAGGAACCTGAGCGAGGTTAACAGTCCAAGGTTTGGAAAGTTACGGACCACAACATACGGCATCCTCGTGGTGGTGGCGCTTCTTCCCGAACGCCCGGTAAATGATTGTTCGACCTTTGATAATCCGCTGGTTGCCATTTCTCGATTTATTAGTCTGTTTGAGTCATTTAAGCGCATCATACAGCACCTCGGCCGGGTGAAGAGCCTTCCGCCCGGTGCCGTCGGCAATATGATGCCTGCATGAGGTGCCGGGTGCCGTTATCAGTGTGTCTGCTTCTGCCTTTCGTACCGCCGGGAAAAGTATCATTTCGCCTATCTTCATACTGAGGTCGTAGTGCTCTTTCTCATAGCCGAAAGCGCCTGCCATGCCGCAGCAACCGTCATCTATCTCCTTAACGTGATAATTTGAAGGGAGCGACAGCATACGCCTTGTCGGGGCAGTGGAAGCAATCGACTTCTGCTGACAGTGCCCGTGAAGCAGAATGTCGGCATGCCGGTCGGTGAACTGAGCCTGTGTGATGTTACCGCGGTCAATCTCCCTGCAGATAAATTCTTCAAACAGGAAGGTATTACGTGCTATTGAGGCAGCCGCTTCCGAATGGTGCGGCCCGGCAATTTCAGGGTACTCGTCCCTGAATGAGAGGATGGCTGACGGCTCGATGCCTACCAGCGGTGTTTTGTCGCTGACATAATCCTTCAGCATCATAATATTTTCTATGGCTACCTTTTTTGCCGCTCTCAACAGCCCCTTCGACAGGAATGTACGTCCGCTCTCCCTGTGACGCGGTATGATAACGTCATACCCAAGACGTTCCAGCAGCATGACGGCCTTGATGCCTATGTCACTTTCATTGTAGTTGGTGAACTCATCGGCAAACAGGCACACACTGCCCTTGCCCCTTGCTCCTTGCTCCCTGCTCCTTGCCCTGGCCCACCCTCTCAGCGTCACCGGCGAGAGTGCAGGTATTGAGCGCTTCTCTTCAAAACCGATCAGCTTTTTGAACAGTGTGGTCCCGGTAAAAAAGTTTGTCAGCGGGCGCATCATCATGCCCGGGCCGTAGAGGCGCGGCAGCCACGCGATGAGAAGAGTGCGCAACGGGATGCGGTGGCTTTCATAATAGTGCTGAAGGAACTCAGCCTTGAACTTGGCCACGTCAACGTTTGACGGACACTCAGACTTGCATGCCTTGCATGAGATACAGAGGTCCATCACACGGTATATCTCCTCATGGTCAAAACGGTTCTTCCTGTCTGACCGTGTAAGAAACTCCCTGAGGATATTGGCTCTCGCCCTCGTTGATTTGTCCTCGTCGCCTGTTGCCATGAAGGTAGGGCACATGGTGCCGCCCATGATTGCACTTTTGCGGCAGTCGCCTGATCCGCTGCACTTTTCAACAGCATAAAGAAGTCCCTCCCGCTCAGGGAAGGGGAAGGTAGTTCCCTTAATATTAATGATTTCCCCTGCCGGGTAACGAAGGTTTTCAGTGATGGGGGGTGTGTCTGTTATCTTGCCGGGATTAAAAACATTATACGGGTCCCATGTCTTCTTCAGGTCTTTGAGAAGTTTGTAGTTATGCTCACCCAGCATCAGCGGGATGAACTCGCCCCTCAGTCTTCCGTCGCCGTGTTCGCCGCTGAGCGAGCCACGGTATTTCTTCACCAGGCCGGCAATATCCCCTGCAAGGCTATGAAATATGCTGATGTCATCAGGGTCCTTCAGGTCGAGCAGCGGACTGAGGTGAAGCTCACCTGTTGCTATATGGGCATAATAGGCGCAGCTCAGTCCGTATTTCTTAAGCACGTTACCGGCTTCTTCAATATAATCGGGAAAGAGATCAGGGAGGACGGCAGTATCTTCAATCACCTGCACGCTTTTTTTCGTCCCCGGGATATTAAGCAGCACCCCAAGCCCCGCCTTGCGCAGCTCCCACACCCTGGCCATCTCGCCGCTGTCGGTCACAAGGGGGAAGTGGTAGCCGTATCCGGCATCTGACATATCCCTCTCCATGGCGGAGGCTGTTTCCCGGATCTCAGCAATCGTCGGCCTGGTGATCTCGATAATGAGAATGACTTTCGGGTCACCCTTTACGAAGAAGCGGTTACGGCTCTGGTCTATATTGTCTTTAGTGCAGTTGAGGATGTAGTCATCGATAAGTTCGACAGCGGCGGGCATATGCTTCAGGACGATTATGTTTGCCCTGACTGCATCCTGCAGGCTGTCAAAGTGAGCGCAGAGCAGCCCTGTCTTCTGTTCCGCCAACGGCACCAGATTCAGTTTCATGGCCGTGGTGAATGCCAGCGTCCCTTCCGACCCTGCAAGGAGCCTGCATACGTTTATCATCTCACCGTTGCCGGTGAACGGATCGGTATCAAGCAGTACATCGAGGGCATAACCGTTGTTGCGCCGTTTCAGATCCGGGTGCGGATACTGCTTTCGTATCTCCTCAGCGTTCGCTTTGTCAGAGAGTATATCACGAAGATTGCTGTATATCCTGGTTTCAAGAAGTCCGGGGTCACCTTCGCACTTAGTATTGAATTCTTCTGTTGTAAGGGGTCTGAAGTGAGCCTCCGAACCGTCTGAGAGGATGGCATCCACCCCGAGTATATGGTCCCTGACGCTGCCATGAATAATCGAATGGGCACCGCACGAGTTGTTGCCCAGCATGCCTCCCAAGCAGCAGCGGTTGGCGGTTGAGGTCTCAGGACCGAACTGCAGCCTGTGCGGGGCAAGGAATTTATTCAGCTCAGACAGGATAACGCCTGGTTCCACCTTTACCCACTGTTCCGCAGGATTAAACTCCAGTATACGGTTAAGGTGTTTTGAAATATCCATCACTATCCCCGGGCCCACCACCTGTCCTGCGAGCGAGGTACCGGCACCCCTCGGTATGACCGAAGTGCCCTCGCTCCGTGCAAAGGCAATGATCCTCTTAATATCATCAATTGCTGCGGGCCTGGTCACTGCAAGCGGTATCTCACGGTATGCCGAGGCATCCGTGGCATAAAGTATCCGCTGGGTTGTGTCAGTGTAGAGATCTCCTTCCAGATCCTTCCGGAGAGTTTCAAGCCTTAAAGCCTTTTCATTGACTGTGGTCATTCAGGTGCTATTTAGTGCTCTTTTTTCCGAATTCAGGGTTGATCCTCAGCAATGACACGGCAATCAGCGGCACCACACTGCAAATCATTACCCAGATAAAAAAGTGGTTGTAACCGAGCTGCTCCTGCAACCAGCCTGCAAACATTCCGGGGAGCATCATTCCCAGTGCCATAAACCCGGTACATATTGCATAATGAGCTGTTTTGTATTTCCCATCCGAGAAATAAATCAGGTAAAGCATGTATGCGGTAAACCCGAACCCGTATCCAAACTGTTCGACAAAGACACATATGTTGATAATCAGCAGGTTGTCTGTCTGTGTGAAACTCAGGTAAAGGAACGTTACTGCCGTGAGCAGCATGCTAAGGGTCATGGGCCACAGCCATTTTTTCAGGCCGCCGGCGGCTGCCACCACACCTCCTATGATACCCCCCAGCGTCAGACCAATTATGCCCACTGTTCCGTAGACCAATCCGACCTCACCGGTTGTAAGCCCCAGGCCACCCTTGTCAATGGGGTCAAGCAGGAATGGATTTATCAGCTTCAGCAACTGCGCTTCGGCGAACCGGAAGGTCAGCATGAAAAAGAGGGCTGCACCGACCTGCGGTTTCCTGAAGAAAGTAGCGAATGTCTGCCCAAACTCCCTCAGAACATCGGAGGGTTTAAGATCTTCACGAGGTGCGTCGGATTCGGGCCTGGGCAAAACAAACCTGTGCCAGAAGCTCAGAACGAAGAACAACCCTGCGAGTAGGAAGAATGTGACTGCCCACGACATCGGTATATTACCCGACAGTCCCTCATAATTGACTGAGGTATTGGTGGTCAGTTTGGAGTCAGCCTGGAATACCATGTATGCCGGCCTGTTCCAGTTTGATTCGTTGAAAACGAGATGGCCTCCCTGTACGAGGGCAATGCTCTTGTCTCCCTTTTTCAGGACGGTATTCAGAACTACCTTCTCCCCGGGTTCGGGCGATCCGGAAAGCCTGACCGGTACAACTGCCACGCTTCCGGTCACTGAAGCGACACTGCCTCTCTCCTCCCCGAAGTTTTCCCTTATCCAATCCCCAAGTGGTACTGAGACCTTTGTCGCCCACCAGCCCTTGCTCTTTACTTTCATCTCCTCAGCCTGCACAAAGCCGTAACCCAGGTTTGAGGCCCTGACTGAATCAAGGAGAATGTTCAGGCTGTCCCTGTCAACGGTTTGGGTGCTTATCTTCAGAGAGTCATGCTCAATAAAAAAATACAAATCATCCCTGCTCTCCGGCGCTGCTGCAACGTGAGGCATTTCGAGAACAGTTTTGGAGTTAGCGGGGGATGCTTCGATGAAGAGCTCGACGGGCTCCCTGCCTGAAGAACTTTCAAGAAATCCTGCGAGAATAACAAGAAGCCCCTGTCCGGTGATTGTTGCAACCCTGTAAAAGGTACTGCGGATGCCCACATATTTGGCCTGCTGGTTGGTATTCAGCCCGAGCATGTAGAAGCCGTCAGCCGCTATGTCATGGGTAGCTGAGCCAAAGGCCAGCAGCCAGAAGAAAGCCAGGGTGATCTTGAAAAAGAGTGATGCCGGAATTGTAAGGGCGATACTCGCAAAACCCAGGGCAAGGACAAGCTGCGTTATTACTATCCACCATCTTTTGGTCTTCAGCAGGTCAACCAGCGGGCTCCATATCGGTTTTATCACCCACGGCAGATAGAGCAGGCTTGTGTACAATGCGATGTCAGCATTGGAAATGCCCATCCGTTTGTACATTATCACAGAAATGATGTTTACCGCAACATAGGGTAAGCCTTCAGCCAGATAGAGCGAAGGTATCCATGCCCATGGCGAGCGATTGTTTTGTTGAGCTGACATAGGAAATTATAATTTTTTGAATGAATAACCTTTGGCTGAAAAATGATCGATTATTTGGCCGAGTCTCAAATAAAATTTGTCTGACCGTGCAGGGTCTGTCCCTGGATGAATGAGCAGCATCGCACCGTTAAGCCCGGCGGGTGATGTCTCCCCGAAGCTGACCAGCCGATCCATGAGCTGGTCAGAAGACCTGTAGCCGGCCATGTCAGGAGTAGTATAATCAGCGTTTGTACCCGTTCCCGGGGTGAAGTTGATCAAACGGTAGCCCATCGATTCGCTCCACCTTCTCACTGCACTGTTGTACCATTCATAGGGAGCAAGGAAGTATGCCGGACCAAGATCCTTGACCCCCGCTTTGAGAAGCTCCCTGTGGTTTTTCTTCAGGTCGTCACTGAACTGCTCCCTGGTCACCAGCAGCGAGTCACGGTTATCCCACGGCGAGTAGAGGAGGTGACCGTCAGAATGGGGCCCCACGTAATGCCCCCCTGTGACTAACCTTTTTACCACAGTTGCATAATTCCTGTTCCTCAGGAAATTGCCGGTCAGAAAAAATGAGCCTTTAACCCCTCTGGCATCCAGCACGCTGAGGACATGATCAAATCCCTCCCCGAACTCATCGGCCGAAAACAAAAGATAGATATTCTTCTGGTCAGACCCTTTCCTTACTATTGCGCCATGGGCGTCATAAACGTCTCCGGTGGCGTATTTTTCATTTTCCCTGCCGTACTTTTCAAGTGTCGAGAGGTAGTAGCTCAGGCTTGCGGTGCCGTCGAGGGTAGGTTCGTTGGTGCTGTAATCGCCTATGTCATCATGATAGACTACTTTACCGCCCTGAAACGATTCGTAAGGATCAGCATTCAGCAAGGCCAGTCCTTTCAGGTTCTCATAAATCCTCTTATACACCGGGCCGTCGATAAGACCACCAAATGTAGTCTCGCCAAGATAGCGCGTCACGGCAGAATGCGGATAGAGCGGATAATCGCCTCCTTCCGGAAGTCCGCATATCATTGAAGTGCCCCACGGGTTACATCCGAAGAGCCAGTCCCTGAGGGCTGCCTCCATATAAAGAAACCTCGTGTCACCTGTCGCCTCATGATAGAGCCTGCACTGGGTAAGGGCTGCTGCCACATAGTTATTTGAACACCATACAAAGGGAATCTTGACCTGGAAGACATCATCCGCATCGCGGCTGTCAATAATGGCAAGGCCCTTGCGCATGAAGTCGAGGTATTTCTTTGAATAGTCAGTCACTGACATACCTATGTTAGCATGTCCCAGGTTCACAAACGGATAGTACTGGTAGTGCCTGGCAGTGTCAGTAACAATCCAGGGGGTGAAAGGCTCAAGGGTACCCCAGTAGTCTGCCTCGACCAGGAACTTCCTGTCACCTGTGAGTGAATACAGTTCCCATGCTGCAAGCTGCAGATCATCCACGTAGTTATCCTCTTCGTAAAAATACGGTGAGACATTGCAGGCAGTCTGTGTGGCACCGAGATCGGTAAGGGCGAACTCGTAAGCGTCAGCAGCCTTCTCCTTCATCCTGTGCGCCAGCTCCGGGTCGCTTTGTTCAAATACCCTCGCCCCCATAGCAAAGACGGAAGCAAACTTTCCCGCAGAGGAAGAAACACCTTCGGTGCGGTTCTTGAATTCTGCCAGCCCCTGCGGCTTGCCAGTGATGAAATATACAGGCCTGTAGGGTCCGAGGCCATACGA
>Ga0209450_10000359_pt1 | contig 24275 bp, 22 predicted proteins | sample FrelakmetLWP11LW_FD_187149 | JGI IMG/M metagenome (GOLD analysis project Ga0209450, IMG submission 187149) | Freshwater lake sediment microbial communities from the University of Notre Dame, USA, for methane emissions studies - LWP11 LW (SPAdes)... | ecosystem: Environmental > Aquatic >...
AGGCATTGTCGGTATCGGAGGAGCCGGGTTTCCAACCCACGTCAAGCTTTCTCCTCCCCCTGAAGCCAAGGTCGATATGCTCCTCATCAACGGGGTCGAGTGCGAACCCTATCTGACCACGGATCACCGCGTGATGCTGGAGCACCCCGCGGAGATCATCGAAGGCGCAAAGATCATCCTCGCCATGCTCGGAATCAAGGAATGCCACATAGGGATCGAAGCCAATAAAATGGATGCGGTGGAAACCTTAAGGAAGGCGGCTGCGGACAAGGCCTCCGACGGTTTCAAGGTCAGCGTCGATGCCCTGAGAGTCAAGTACCCCCAGGGATCGGAGAAACAGCTCATCGAAAGCGTCACCAAACGCCGGGTGCCGGGGTTCGGGCTTCCCTTTGACGTGGGCGTGATCGTGCAGAACGTGGGGACCACCAAAGCCATTTACGAAGCCGTGGCCCTGAACAAGCCTCTCTACGAAAAGGTGATCACCATCACCGGCAAAGGCATTGCCAGACCCGCGAATCTGAAGGTAAGAATCGGCACACGATTGAGTGACATCGTCGCTTTTCTCGGAGGGACAAAACCGGACCTGGCCCGAATCGTCATGGGCGGGCCGATGATGGGATTCCCCATCTCCACCCTGGATGTCCCCGTGACCAAGACCACTTCCGGCGTGCTGTTCCTCACCGAGGACGAAATCGACAGCCGGGCCCACAGCCAGTGCATCCGGTGCGGCTGGTGCATGGACGCCTGCCCCATGGGTCTTCAGCCCAATGAAATCGGCGTCTACGTGGAGGCGGGCCGGGCCCAGGACACGGCGAAATTCGGTCTGTTCGAATGCTTCGAGTGCGGGTGCTGCGCTTTTGTCTGCCCGGCCAAGCGGCCCCTGGTGCAGTTCATCCGTCTCGCCAAGTTGAAGGCGAAACGATAGGGACAAGGAGCGGAGCCATCGAAGAGCAAGTCAAAGAAACCCAGGAGGTGACGGTGAAGGAGGCCGAACTCTGGTCGGTCGCCGTCTCCCCCCACGTCAAGAGCCACGAGTCGGTGGAAAGGATCATGTGGACCGTGGTGGCAACCCTCATGCCCTCCCTGATCCTCACCATTTTCATTTTCGGCTTTCAGACCCTCATCATCACCGCCGTCAGCGTGGGAAGCTGTCTGGCCACGGAAGCCATTTCGCAGAAATGCCTGCGCCGCCCTGTGACGATCAAGGACGGCAGCGCCGTGATCACAGGCGTGCTGCTCGCCTACGTCATCCCCCCCGGCGTTCCCTACTGGATGCCGATTCTGGGCGGAGTGATCGCCATCTTCGTGACCAAGCACCTCATGGGCGGGATCGGTTACAACATCTTCAACCCTGCCCTCATCGGCCGGGCTTTTCTGGTGGCCACCTACCCTGTGGCCATGACCTCCGCCTGGCTTCCGCCGCTTCGGGATGCTTCGATCTTCAAGTACATGGCGCCCGGGGTCGATGCGGTGAGCACGGCCACCCCTCTCTATGTGCTCAAACATTATGGCCTGGATGCGCTCATCGAAAAATTCGGATCCCTCTCCACGATCTATGGGAATTTTTTCGTCGGGTTGAGGCCCGGCTGTATCGGTGAAACCTCTGTTCTCCTGCTCCTGCTCGGCGGCCTCTTCCTCATCTACAAAGGCTATATCACCTGGCACATCCCGGTGTCGGTCTTCGGTTCCGTCGCCTTCTTCACCTGGATTTTCGGCGGAGAAGGGTTTTTCACAGGCAACCCCCTGCTCGCGATTCTCTCAGGAGGTGTGCCGCTCGGCGCCATTTACATGGCCACAGATTATGTGACGTCCCCGAATCAGAAACCCGGGCAGATCCTCTTCGGGATCGGTGTCGGAGCCCTTACGGTCCTGATCCGCCTCAAAGGAGGGTACCCGGAAGGCGTGGCCTACGCCATCCTCCTCATGAACACCCTGACCCCTGCTCTGGACGGATGGTTCAAGCCCAAGCGTTTCGCTCCGGCAAAAGGTGCCGTGAAATGAAACAGATTCTCCGAATCACCATTGGACTCATCATTTCCTGCCTGGTTGCCGGCACCATCATGGGCAGCGCCTATGTGTTCACGGCCAAAGCAAAGAAGCACAACGAGCACCAGAAAGAGCAGGACACCATGCTCGGGCTTCTGGGCTACGGCAAAGGGAAGCCGGCCCCTTCGGCGCTCAAGCTCTACAGCATTTACCGTTACGTGATTGACGAAAAAGGATCCAGATATCTGGGCTACATGTTCCCGGTGAAAAAGGGAAACGACCTCGGGCATGGCCTCCTGGTCATCGACCTTGAGGGGAAATTCCAGGCTTATCACGAGCTGAAAATAACCGCGGAACAGACCCTTGAGGCGCCGGAGCGGGAAAAGGCGATGGCCGCAGCCCTCAAAGGGGAAGCCGGTTTTGTTTATTCCGATGAAACCGTCGTGGCTTCCATGGACGGAAAACGGCTGGCCTATCTGCTGCCTGGTCACTTCCAGGGGTTTAAGACATTCATCAAAGTCATTCTGGCCGTGGATCCCGGTTACAACATTCTCGGCCTGGAGATCATGGAACACGAAGAAGACCCAGGCCTGGGCGGCGACATCGTGCAGGACTTTTTCAAAAACCAGTTCAAGAACAAGTCCTATCAGAAGCTCAAGCAACTCGATGTGGTGAAAGAGCCGCTTCCTGACGAGTACCGACAGGCCCTGGAAGTCAAGAAAGGTTCCATGTCCGTCGAAGAAGTCCAGCGCATTCGGGCCAAGTATCAGGACAACGACATCTATGCCCTCACCGGGGCGACGATTTCAAGCAAGGCTGTGACAGACGGCGTCAAAGGCATGGTCAAGCGCTTCGCCTACCGGGTCGAGAGGCTTGAGCGTGTGGTCCAGTCGCAGAAGCTTCCTGCGGCTTTCTAGGACGAGGCAGGGGGAGAAAGATCTTGGCACACACTAAGAAAAGCAATTCCCAGTTGTTTGTTAACGGCATCCTTTCGGAAAACCCGATTTTCCGGCTGGCCCTGTCCATGTGCCCGGCTGTGGGAATCAGCACCACCGTCATGAACGGCATTCTTCTGGGCGTTGCGGTTCTTTTCGTTCAGGTCTTTTCGAGCTGCACAATTTCGGCCATCAAGAACTACATCCATCCCCGAATCCGGATCCCCACCTACACCCTGACCATTGCCACCTGGGTGACGGTGATCGATCTCGTGCTTGCCGCTTATGTGCCGGCAGCCTACAAAGAGATGGGGATTTTCGTAAAACTCATTGTCGCTTTCGCCATCATCACCATGCGTCTGGAGATGTTCGCAGCCAAGAACCCGCTGATCCCTTCTTTCTGGGACGCCGTGGGCATGGGCCTCGGATTCCTGTTCGGCATGGTGACGCTCGGAGCCGTTCGAGAAATCCTGGGGTCAGGGACTTTCCTGGGTTTCGATCTTTTAGGAGCCAAACCGCTTCTTTTCTTTATTCTTCCTGCGGCAGGGTTCTTCGTCGTCGGGTTCATGATGGCCATTTACAATTACATGGACCTTGTCTTCAAGAGAATGAAAGAGAAAAAAGGATAGGGATGAAGAAGGTTCAGAGACAGCGCATCTTTTTGGGATGGTTCCTCCTGGTCGGGATTTTCCTTTTGGCCGGGTGCGACTCCGAGCACCGTTTCGTGAAACGGACCGCTTTCAAGGGCTCCAACCAGATCGTGATCACCTTTGCCGGCCCTGTGGATGAAGCGTGGGCCAAGAAACTGGATCACTATGCCGTTTACGAAAAGCAGGACCCGGACATTCTCCTGAGCCTGGCTGCCGCGGCCCTAAGCCAGGACAAGGCCACGGTCACCCTCACCTTCCAGGAGCCTCTCAACCAGGAGCAGCCCCATGTGCTCTCCCTCCGGGAGATCCTGAGCGCGGGCAAGTCCCAGGGCACCGCCCTTGTAACGGTCAAGAAAGCCTACCTCGGGTACCTGCTTTCGGTTCTCCTGGGCGCCATGATCATCAAGAACTTCGTGTTCACCAAGTACCTGGGCCTTTGCGTCTTCTTCGGCACCTCCCAGAAGAAGTCCACGGCCGTGGGCATGGGAGTCACCTTCACGCTCGTGATGGTGGCCAGCGCCATGATGTCCTGGTTCATGTACCAGTTCGTGCTCAAGCCCTTCAGGCTGGACTTTCTGCAGATCGTGGTCTTCATCGGTCTGGTCTCTCTGTCCGTCCAGGCGGTGGACACGATCCTTCGAAAAGTGAACCCGGCGCTGTTCAAGGCCTTCGGCGTGTACCTCGTGCTGGTGATTGCCAACTGCATCATTCTCGCCGTTCCCCTGATCCTCGCCAACAACGAGTACAATGCCATGGAAAGCCTGATGCTGGCCGTCGGTGCAGGAGGGGGGTTCCTTGTGGCGCTTTTCCTGATGTCCTCCGTACGGGAAAGGCTGGAAACGGCCAATGTGCCGCCCACCTACCGGGGACTTCCCATCGCGTTTATTACCGCCGGGCTCTTTGCTCTGGCCTTTATGGGTTTTTCCGGAATGTCCATCTTTTAAGAGGTTTTCGTTTCAATGGATCCAATTCTCGTGAAATCAGCTCTGATCGCTCTGGCCGTGCTGGGGTGCATTGGGCTCCTCTTCGGTATCGGGTTGGCCCTTGCGGCCCAGAAATTCGCCGTCAAAGCCAATCCTAAAGTCGAAGAAGTCCTGGAAGTCCTTGCCGGCGCCCAGTGAGGCGGGTGCGGCTTCGCCGGGTGCGAAGCCTATGCCGAAGCGGTGGTGAATGATCCGGAAGTCAAGCCCAGCCTCTGTTTCCCGGGCAAGGCCGAGGTGGCCAAAGAGGTGGCTGAAATCACGGGAAAGAAAATGGCCGCCATCGAAGACGTGATCGCAGGGGTGCGCTGCTCCAGGCCGGAGGGCAAGGTCCCCAAGAAATATGCTTACATCGGTTACCGGACCTGCACCGGAGCCAATCTTGCCTTTGGCGGGCCCCAGGAGTGCCAGTACGCTTGTGTAGGCTTCGGAGAGTGCGCGACCGCCTGCCCTTTTGACGCCATCGAGATGGTCGATGACTACCCGGTCGTTGACCCCGTGGCTTGTGTAGGCTGCGGAACCTGCGTGCGCACCTGCCCGAAGAAAATCATCGAGCTTCTCCCCCGGAGCGCAAGGGTCTGGGTGCCTTGCAGCACCAAGGATTCCGGCAAAAGGGTCAAGGAAATCTGCCAGGCCGGATGCATCTCCTGCAAGATGTGCGTCAAGGTTTGCCCGGCCAAGGCCGTGCGCATGGAAGACAACGTGGTGGCCATTGACCACAAGGCCTGTATCGCCTACGGGCCGGATTGCAAGGAAGTGTGCGTCGAAAAGTGCCCACGAAAGATTTTCCGGTACTATCAGCCTGCGGCGAAACAGACCCAGGCTGCCGTTGCGAACTAGTGCGATCTGTCCCAGTTTGCGCGGCCTTGGCCACTTGCTTCCCCCTCCCCTAACCCCTCCCACCAGGGGAGGAGAATTTCGAGAGGTGACTGATCGTTCCCTCCCCCTTGATGGGGGAGGCGAGGTGGGGGTGAAAGCAAGCTGCTCGAGTAATTCATTGATGAGATACCACACTGGAATATTTGATTGCCACGCCTGAAAGGCGATGGTAGATTTATTCGGCAATTTTCGCTTGGAGGCACGAAATGAAACACAGGGACGACCTCAGAAGAGGGGTGGACCGACGGTCCTTTTTGAAACTATCCGGCTTGCTCGGGCTGGGCATGGCTTCCGCTACGGTTATCCCGGCCGGTGCTGAAGCGGTCTCCTTCAACAAAAGAATGGTGAAGGTTTCCAAAACCCGGCTCGCCATGGGAAGTTTCGTTTCCATGACTCTCCTTCATCCTTCCAAAGACCAGGCCGAAGAGGCCATGGATGCAGCCTTTAGCGAAATCGACCGACTGTCCGGGCTGCTCAGCCGGTATGATCACGCCTCTGCGGTTTATGATCTCAACACCCGTGGCCGCCTCGACGGCCTTCCTCCTGAAGTCGCCCAAGTCATGGCGAGTTCCCTTTATTACCACCAGATCACGGGCGGCTATTTTGACGTCACCGTAAAGCCGGTTGTGGATCTCTTTCAGCAAAAACTGGGCGGTGAGAAAAAAGTCTGGCCCACAGAAGCGGAAATCAAAGATCTTCTCAAGCGGGTGGACGCTCGCAACATCGAGCTCAAGGACAAATCCGTCTCGTTCAAAGCCGAAGGCATGGGAATCACGTTGGACGGGATTGCCGTGGGGTTCATTGTGGACCGCGTGTCCGAGCTTCTCCTGTCCCGGGGCATCCAGAACCATCTCATCAATGCGAGCGGCGATATCCGGACCAGAGGCGCCAAGGAAGACGGAAAGCCCTGGACTGTGGCGATTCAGGATCCCTGGAAGCGGAAAACCTACCCGGATGTGGTCCACATGGGGGACGGAGCTGTCTCCACCTCAGGCAATTACGAGATCTACTATGACCAGGAAAAAATGTTTCACCACATCGTGAACCCGAAAACGGGCCTTTCTCCGGATGGAGTGACGAGCGGCACGATCAGGGCGAACACGACCCTGGAAGCGGACGCGCTGGCGACCGCCCTGTGCGTCATGACTCCCTCTCAGGGCACGGAGTTTGTGAACGGTCTCGCCGCCTGCGAATCCCTGGTCATTGGGAAGGATGGGGCGCTGTGGAAATCAAAGGGGTGGAAGAGCGCGGCCATATGAGGTGCTCCATCTCCTGAAGCAGGCCTGAAAAGGTCTTGGGGTTGAGAGCGGAAATCGTAACACCCTTCAAGCTTTTCGACAAATCGGCCGTCTGGACAGGGTCCAGGCGGTCGGTTTTGTTTAGGACGAGGGCCACAGGAATTCTGTCCAGGTCGAGCTTCCTCAGAATCCCTTCAACGGTTTTGATCTGGTCATCCATGCGCGGGCTGCTCGCGTCCACCACGTGAAGGAGCAGATCCGCATCGTGGAGTTCCTCCAGGGTGGCTGCAAAGGCTTCCATGAGGTCTTCAGGCAGGTCACGGATGAACCCTACCGTATCCGTGATGATCACATTTCTTTCGCTGGGGAAGCGGAGCCTTCGGCTGCTCGGGTCCAGGGTTTCAAAGAGCCGGTCTTCCACCGCCACACGGCTGCGGGTCAGGCTGTTGAGCAAGGTGGATTTTCCGGCGTTGGTGTAGCCCACGATGGAAATCACCGGGATCCCTCTCGCGTTGCGCAGCCGGCGTCGATCTTCTCTCTGCTGCCGGATCTGTTCGAGCTCCCGGTTCAAGCGGGTGATCCGCTCCCGGACGCGCCTTCGGTTGATCTCCAGCTTTGTCTCTCCCGGTCCCCTTCCCCCGATGCCTCCTGTGAGTCGCGACATGGCCGTGTTCTTCGTGGCGAGCCTTGGAAGAAGATACTTGAGCTGGGCCAGTTCCACCTGGATCTTCCCTTCCCGGGTGACCGCTCTGCGCGCAAAGATATCCAGGATGAGCTGGCTCCGGTCAATGATCTTGAGCTCCGTGGCATCGTTGAGGCTCCGCACCTGGGCCGGGGTGAGTTCGTGATCGAAAATGAGAAGTGTCGATCCGGTTTGAACGCATCTCAGCACCAGCTCGCTCAGTTTGCCCTTCCCGATCAGATACCGGGAGTCCACCTGCTTGAGGCGCTGAACCACCGCATCCGTGACCTCCACACCGCTCGACACCGCCAGGTCCTTAAGTTCCTCCAGCGACTCCTTGATCTGCCACACAGGGCCTGAACTCACTCCCACGAGCACGGCCCTTTCCTTTTGGTGCAGCGTCCTCCCTTCCCTGCTACGGCCGAGTTCGTCCTCCAGGGAGTCGATCAGTTCCTGGAAGTCGGTGTCGAGCTGGCCCACGTCAGGGACCCTTTGAAGGCTCCACTTCTCCCCCCGGCTGTTCTCAGGGAGAATGTGGGCGTAAGCGATGGGGCCTGGAGAGCCCTCCTCTCCCACCGAGAGGCTCACCATGAGGTCAAGACCCAGGAGAACGAGGTCGGTGAGGTCCTCCCTGGACAGGGGCTCGCCGTGGAGGTGGGTGTGAAGACACCTCACACCCTTGAGCCTGCCCAGGCCGAGCCTGAACCTTCCCAGATCAGGGATGAGGATGTTCTTGTCGTCCCCGACGATGACGGAAACCACCTCTCCTTTTCGGCTCACCAAGAGCGCAACCTGTCTCTGAATCTCGAAGGAAATGGAGCACAGCTGGCGGGTCAATTCATGGGTGATGATGTCGTGACCGGATACGCGGCGACGGTAAAGGTTCTGAAGAACCTTCATTTGGCCGGCCTTTAAGCCGCCTGTTTTGCCATAAACCCGATCGATATCTCAACCCTCAGCATAAGAAGGTGCACGGCTCACGGGACACGGAACATCAAAAAAAACCATGTCCGTCCTGCCTACGGGTTGCTCAAAAACGTCCAGACACAAGGCGCCCGAAATCCCGAGGAGTGAGGGCAACGCAGCCCTTCGACGTTGCTCAGGGCCATGATCCCGTCGAATGGGAGATGGGCGTTTTTCAGCAACCCGCTATTCGGTAGCGCCATACTCCTCCTCACCCGCATAGTCCCTAAACCGAGTCAATTCCTTTTGGAAGGTCATTTTGAAAGATCCGGTCGGCCCGTTTCTCTGCTTGGCGACAATGATCTCAGCCAGGTTCCGGTTCTCGTCCGAGACCGGATGGTAGAGCTCGTCGCGGTAAATGAAGGCGATCACATCGGCGTCCTGTTCGATGGCGCCGCTTTCGCGAAGATCGGCCAGTTGCGGCCTCTTGTTCGGCCGATCTTCCACCTTCCTGTTCAGCTGCGACAGAGCCATGACCGGCACATTCAAGTCCTTGGCCAGGGCTTTGAGGGAACGCGATATTTCCGAAATCTCCATCTGGCGCGATTCCGCGTTTCTCCTTCCCTGCATGAGCTGAAGATAGTCGATGATCACCAGGGTCAGGTCACGCTTCTTCATGAGCCGACGGCACTTGGCCTTCATCTCCAGGGCGCTCAAATTGGAGGTATCGTCAATGAACACGGGAAGGTCCGACAGGTGATTGGCCGATTCGGTCAGCTTGTGCCAGTCCGAGTCCCTGAGGAATCCTGTCCTCAGCTTGGTCGCATCGATCCCCGCGTGAAACCCCAGGAGTCTCATGCCGAGCTGCATTTTGGCCATTTCCAGGGAAAAAACCGCCACCCCCTTGCGGGTCTCGACGGCCGCATTGTACCCGATGTTGAGGGCCAATGCTGTTTTTCCGGTGCTCGGCCTGCCGGCAAGGATGATGAGATCCGATGGCTGCAGACCGGCCGTGTAACGATCCAGGTCTTTGAAGCCCGTGGGCACTCCGGTGATGAACCCCTCGTGTTCGGCCACGCTCTCAAGCTTTTTGAAACTTCCCTTGATCACCTCCTCCAGACTGGAGAAGGTCTCCCCGATCTTGTCTTCCGCAATGTTGAAGATCGACTGCTCCGCCATCTCCAGGAGCTCCTCCGTGGGTTCCCAGCTCTGGAAACAGGCCTCGGAGATGACCGAGCACTGGCTGATCAGCTTTCTTCGAACCGAGAGGTCCCGGACGATCTGCGCGTGAAAGAGGATTCCGGCGGATGTGGACACGGACTCGGCAAGGGAAGCAAGATAGTCCATGCCTCCCGCCTTTTCCAGCAGTCCTTTTTGCCTCAGAAACTGGGGAAGGGTGATGAGATCAATGGGTTCATTGTTGTTGTAAAGCTCGATCATGCCTTCGAAAAGGTGGGCATGCCCTTCCCGATAAAAGTCCTCCGAAGACAGCACGTCCACGATCTGATTGAGGGCGTCATTGTTGATCAGAACCCCTGCCAGGATCGTCTGTTCAGCCTCCACGTTCTGGGGGGGGACTTTGAGCGGAGTGGGGGCTCCCTTTTCTTTAGCCTGCTGAGGCATACTCGACCTTTTCCCTTTGCCTACCGGCATTAGGGCTCTGGAACAACGATCACCTTGACGGGAACGGTCACCTCCGGATGAAGCTTCACCGTCGCGCTGAACTCCCCGAGGCTCTTGATCGGTTTGTCCAGAGTAATTCTCCTTCGCTCCACCGTGATTCCCTGCTTCTCGAGCTGTTCGGCAATATCCATGGTCGTCACCGACCCGTAGAGCTTGTCTTCTTCTCCGACTTTCTGCGCGATGGTCACAGAGACCCCGGAAAGCCTTTCCTTGAGCTTCACCGCGTCCTCTTTGGCCTTGATCCTCTTGATTTCGATGTTCTTCCTCTGCATCTCGGTGAGCCTGATGTTCTGTTCCGTGGCCTCAAGGGCCATCCCTCGGGGAATGAGGTAGTTCCTTGCATACCCTTTTGCCACATTGACGATCTCGCCACCGAGACCCAAGGACTCCATATCCTGCGCCAGAATGACCTTCATGAATTACTCCTCCCTAACTCCGGTTTTTTCTGATGAATCCGCCTGAGGTCGAGCCACTGGTCAAACAACCCGGCCAGGGTCACCCCGATCACAAGAATCTGCTGAACCAGGATGAGCGCATAGACACCAAACCTCACCCATGGGGGGACCCGATACTTGTTTAAATAGAACAAAAGAATCGAAAGGCCATGAAAAAAATAAACGGCCAGCATGATCACCAGGGCGTTAACGGCCACCAATCTTAAAGGAGAAAAGGACAAAAATAAAGAAAAACCCGCAGCGATCAACCCCCAGACCATGAGTTCAGGGCTCTGCCACCGATCGAGCGCGCCGAAATCAGGGACCTCCAGGTTTTTCGTGCGAAACAGGGGCCGGCTCAGGATCACGTTCAGCCAGACCACAAAAGCGCTCCCCACAACCATGAGCGACGGATAGACCAGGGCCAGCCCTTCCTTCAGGGCGTTAAGGGACTCCTGGAATTCAACGGTCTGCCCGGGATCCACGCCCGCCTGGGCGTAGATTCGAGCGGTCTGCTCAAGGCTCTCCTCCAGATAAGCATGAACCATGTCCAGCGGTCCCAGGTTCTTTCTCAACCCCGCCACGGCAAGCACCAGGAGACCCATGATCAGCAGAAGGCACGTCCCCAGCAGGATAGAGGTGCCGATAGGCAATTTTTTCCTGAAGATCTCCGACAGGATCAACCCCAGGACGCTGAATTCAAGGCACAAAAAAATCAGCTGGGGCTGTCTCATCACCGCCGCGATCAAGCCCGAAGCGAGAATACTGATACAGGTGAGCTTCACCGCTTGAGAAACGCCGAGTTTCGCTGAATAGTAAAGAAAGGGCAGAGGGGTGAGCAGGCTGAAGAATGGACCCGCGACAGGAATCCAGACCGAGGCAAGGAGCAGCGCCAACGCTGTTCCGACACACCCCAGGACTTGATGCGCTTTCATCGGTTCTTCGGACAGGCGATGCCTCTGCCCAAAAGGGCAGGTTCTGCCTTCTGTGGTTTTCTCCCGCCCTCAGACTACTTGACGGTCGCCGTCGTGTAGGGCAGGAGGGCGACGTTGCGAGCCCTCTTGATGGCTACAGTGATCATCCGTTGATGCTTGGCACAGTTTCCGGAAATCCGGCGGGGGATGATCTTGCCTCGCTCCGTTGTGAACAACCTCAGAGTCCTCGGGTCCTTATAGTCAATCACCAGGCTGCTGTCTGCACAGTAGCGACAAACCTTCCGCCTGTGATAGGGCATTTTGCGTCTGCCTTTATCCATCATGGTCACTCACCTCTTTCTCCGGTTGGTTTCCCTGATCCTGAACCGCAGCTTCGGGCTGAGGGGGCGCTTCCTGCGCCACCGCCGGCTCTTTCTTCTTGTCTTTCTCTTTCTGGATCAGTTCCTGGGGATCGACGTCCTCGGCAATTTTGACCGTCTGGAACCGGAATATCCGGTCATCCAGTTTGAGATCCCTCTCCAGATCGGACGAGACACCCGACGGACCGCAGTAATTCATAAGGACAAAGGCACCCTTGTCAAACCTCTTAACCGCGTGGGCGAGCCTCTGGACTCCCCATTCTTCGATTCTGACGAGAATGCCCTTCTGCCTCTCCAACACGGCGCTGTACTTCTTGAGGACTTCTTTGTAGTCCTCTTCCCCTAGGGTCGGGTTGACGACAAAAATGGTTTCGTAGTTTCTCATTCTTCCCTTCTCCCTTCGGACAATTTCCCCGATCTCGGGGTTAGGTCCCGCCCCCTGAACGCCGGTCGGCTCGGGCGGAACAAGGAGACAAAAGTTTCAAAACGTTATTTATTACTTCTAACGGATTTCCTTGTCAAGTGATTTTCGTCGTGATAACCAAAACCAGAAACCGGAGCAAAAGCATCATGGCCTACGAAAAAGAACTGTCTGTCTGCCGACAAGTTGCACTCGAAACCGGAGCCCTCTTGACAAATTTCCTCGGCCGGGTGACCCAGATCGCCCACAAGGCTGAAACGGACCTGGTCACCGAGGCGGACCTTCAATCGGAAAAACTCATCCTGGAATCCCTGGGCCGCCATTTTCCGGAAGATACCTTTCTCACTGAAGAAACAGGGCTGCACGGGGCCGCGTCAAAGAGGGTGTGGCTCATCGATCCCCTGGACGGCACGATCAATTTTGCTCACGAGGTGCCTTTTTTCGCGGTTTCCATTGCCCTTCAGGTCCAGGGGGAGACCATGCTCGGGGTGGTCTACAATCCCTGCACCCAGGAACTCTTCGAAGCGTCCAAGGGCTCCGGAGCCTTCCTGAACAAAAAGCCCATCACTGTGTCCAGGACCGACAAACTCATCGATTCCCTCCTGGCCACAGGGTTCCCCTATCACATGCATCAGAATCCTCAGGACGTCATGAAGCGTTTCAACAACCTGGCCGTCCGGGGCCAGTCCACAAGGCGATTCGGTTCTGCGGCCATGGACTTGTGCTACGTGGCTGCCGGCCGGTTGGCCGGTTACTGGGAACAGGATCTCAAGCCCTGGGACACGGCAGCTGGCGCCCTCCTTGTGGAAGAAGCCGGAGGACGGGTCACAGACTTCGAGGGAAAGCCCTTCAGCCCGTATCTCAAGACCGTTCTGGCCAGCAATTCCCTCATCCACGAGGACATGCTGGCGGCGCTTCGCGTGTAAAGATAAAGACATGAAACGGCTTCCGGTAAGCTGAGCGCGGGATGCCCTGGAGGTACTCTCTTGCAAGCCTCAACATCTCTCTTTCCCTCGTAAGCGCCCCCAGGATGCTGCCAGGGGTTCCTTAAAGACATCACACATTTTCTGCATCGCAGCAAAGTGGCTCCTCTGGGGCTCCCTCGGGGCTGGAATTTACTGGCTCCCTCGGCGCAAACCCGACTCCGATTAAACCTGGTTGCGGCTCTCCAGAGACCACCTCCAGGGCATCCCGCGCTCTTCATGCTTTCTTGCTTGTACCCACCACCTTGGCCTGCACAGCCTTTGTTTCCAATGTACCTCCCTGCGTCGTGATAGCGAAGGGGGCTTCGGGGTGTTGTCTTTCAAGCCGCAACCGGAGTTTTCTTGAAACTCGTTCACTGAAAGGAAGCTCACAAACTCCAGCCCCGAATCAGCCCCACAGGATAGGTTCTCCGAGCGCCTTGAGTCTCTGGCCTTCTCTGGATTCTTATTGACTGCGAGGGGGCGCGTGCGGAGGGACAAAGAAATGGTTGCGGTTTGAAAGACAACACCCCGAAGCCCCCGAGCCCACTTCACGAATTCCGAACTTACCCTTTGCCAAAAGCCTCCATGGCTTCTTTTCGGATCTCTTCTTCCAGGTCGCTGTACCGGGGAGAGAAATGGAAGAGCGTGATTTGCTTGACGCCCGCTTTTCTGGCAAGAGTCCCCGCCTCCTTGGCCGTCAGGTGGCACTTCGTCTTTGCCGTTTCTCTGTCCCTGTCCAGAAACGCCGCTTCCACAAAGAGGTGATCCGCATCGCGAGCCAGATCCACCGCCTTCTCCAGGTTCTCGGGACTCCCCAGGAGATCCGTCAGGTAGGCCACCTTCCGGCCCGGAGAGATTCGGGCGATCCTTTCTGTGAGTTCACCCAAGGGGAATGTTTTTTCTCTCAAGATATTCCCTTCTTCTTCCCACACCACTGAAAAGGCCAGATCCGGATCTTTTTTCTCAGCCACCGCCTTCTTGAAGTTAGTCAGCCACGGCCCTACAGGAAGACCCAGAGCGTTTAGAGCTTCCTTGTCGATGTTGACCGAGAGCTCTTCGATCAGGGAAAGCCCCAGGCACGGAATGCGGTGATCGAGCAACGCCGCTTCGACTCGGAAGGCCGGTTCCTTGACAAGCACGGGAGTGAAGGGAGCCTCCTCCTCGTCACCCTGCCGGAGGAAACGGTCTTTGCACAGGTATCGTCTTGTCCTGAAGCGTTCCCCGCCCGCCTCCGTCACCCTCAGTTGGAGGTTGTAAGGATATTCGCCCACCAGGTTCCAGGTGTAACCTGCAAGCTTTCCTTCCACGCGCTCAAAAAAACCCGCAGGCCCGAACAGGTGAAGCTCTTTTTCACGGCCCAGGGACACTCTCAGCAACATGTCGAATCCGACGAAATGATCCATGTGCGTGTGAGTTACAAAAACATGGGAGACCTTGAGCAGGTCTCTTGCAGAAAGGGCGTGGAGATCCCCGAGATCAAAGAGGATGGCTGTTCTTTGATACGGAAAGGAGATAAGAAGGCCCGGGTCATGAAAGGGCGGATTCACGAGCCTTGCAGTGAAGGATGGTCTAGCCATGAAAACATCAACCTTACTCGTTTGTCCAAATAGCGACCGCCTGCCGCCGAGGGGCCATGGGGCCTTCTCTGAAATGCCTGGCGGGAGGGCGCTGTCTTTTCGTGACTTATCTGTGGGGGAAGCCCCGGCTCCCCTTCCGCAGGAAGGGGAGAACGGTGGAGGGGGCAAGTTTCCCTCGCAGATAAGGCACAGAAAAGACCAGCCCGGGAGCCCCGGTATGGAAGAGAAGGCTCCACGGCCCTGATGGCGGCACAAAACTCAAACTAGTTCATTGACAAAATCTAGCAGATGTGTCATCTCTTGCCAATAACTAATCAGAATTTAAGCCCTTTTCGAGTGCGAGGCTGCGATGGCGCTGACCAAAGAGGACCTGTCGAAGAGTGTGATGGAAACGGTTCGCCTCAAGAAACCCAAGAAGGACAAACAGCAGCTTCTCTTCCCTGAGTTCGGTTACACGCAAATGACCAAGAAGCGCGCCACCAAACTCGTGGACGCCACCTTTGAAATCATCAAGAAGGCCCTTGAAAGAGGCGATCAGGTGCTGATCTCGGGCTTCGGCAAATTCAAAGTCAAGTTCAAATGGGCCAGAAAAGGAAGGAATCCCAAGACCGGAGAGCGAATCGTTCTGGAGTCCCGGCGGATCGTGAATTTCCAATGCTCTCTGAAGCTGAGAGACAGACTGCAGAGAGGGCTTGAGCCTCCACACAAGAGGTAGACTGCTTTCGGCTGAAGCCGACAGTTTGAGAGACAAAGGTACAGAGGGCCTAAGGGGCAGAGCGAATAAGTTTTCTGCTCTGTGCCTTTGCACCTTTGTCCCTTTGCCCCTTTCTCAAGTCCTGTTATTTGCTTCTGAAAACCACTTCTCCTTTTTCCACATCCACGGTGACTCGGTCTCCGTCCTTGACGCTTCCGTCCAAGATCTTCACCGCAAGCGGGTCCTGGATCATGTGCTGGATCGTTCTCTTGAGGGGCCTTGCTCCGTAAACCGGATCAAAGCCTGTCTTCGCCAGGAACTCCCGGGCCCGGTCCGTCAGCGCAAGAGCAATCTTGTTGCCCTCCAGCCGCCTGGACAAGTAGGCGATCTGGATGTCCACGATCTTCTTGATCTCCTCTGTGCCCAGAGAATTGAAGATCACAACCTCGTCAACGCGGTTGAGGAATTCAGGCCTGAAGGTGCTTCGCAGGGCATCCATGACCCGGCTCTCCATCTCCTTGTTGTCCTTCCCCGCCAGCTCATAGATCCACTGGCTTCCCACATTGGAGGTCATGATGATCACCGTGTTCTTGAAGTCCACGGTGCGGCCTTTCCCGTCCGTCATTCTCCCGTCATCCAGGATCTGAAGAAGCGCGTTGAACACATCGGGGTGAGCCTTCTCGATCTCGTCAAAAAGCACCACCGAGTAGGGATGCCGCCGAACCGCCTCCGTGAGCTGGCCTCCTTCCTCATATCCCACGTAGCCCGGAGGAGCGCCGATCAACCTGGCCACCGAGTGCTTCTCCATGTACTCCGACATGTCGAGCCGGATCATGGTCTTCTCGTCGTCAAAGAGGAACTCCGCCAGGGCCCGGCCCAATTCGGTCTTGCCCACGCCCGTGGGCCCCATGAAAATAAAGGACCCGATGGGCCGGTTGGGATCCTGGAGACCGGAGCGTGCTCTCCGCACCGCATTGGCCACAGCGATGATCCCTTTCTTCTGGCCGATCACACGCCGATCGAGCCGGTCTTCCATTCGGAGGAGCTTTTCCCTCTCTCCTTCCATCAGCCGACTCACAGGGATGCCTGTCCATTTCCCCACCACCTCGGCAATGTCCTCGCTGTCCACCTCCTCTTTCAGCATCTTCTGATCGGCCTGGAGCCGGTCCAGACTCTTTTTCTCCTGCTCCAGGTTCTTTTCCAGGGCGATCAGCGTTCCGTACTTCAGCTCCGCGGCCCTTGAGAGATCTCCCTGCCGCTCCGCCAGCTGGGCCTCGGTCTTCGTGGATTCGAGCTTCTCCTTGATCTCCCGGATCTTGGAGATCGCTTCTTTTTCCCTTTTCCAGTGGCCACCCATTTTCTCTTTTTCAGCCTTCAGGTCCGTGAGTTCCTTTTCGAGTTTTTCGAGCCTTTCCCTGGAAGCCGGATCCTTCTCCTTTTTCAAGGCCTCTCTTTCGATTTCGAGCTGCGTGATCTTCCTCTGGATGGCGTCGATCTCCGCAGGCATGCTGTCGATTTCTATTCTCAGCCTGGAAGTGGCCTCATCAATGAGATCAATCGCCTTGTCCGGCAGAAAGCGATCCGTGATGTAGCGGTGAGACAGGGTGGCCGCCGCCACCAGCGCGGAATCCTTGATGCGCACTCCATGATGGACCTCGTATTTTTCCTTGAGCCCCCTCAGGATGGAAATCGTGTCCTCCACGCTCGGTTCTTCCACCACGACCGGCTGGAAGCGCCTTTCCAGAGCCGCGTCTTTCTCAATGTGCTTTCGGTACTCCTTGATCGTGGTGGCGCCCACACACCGGAGCTCGCCCCTGGCAAGCGCCGGCTTGAGCATGTTGGAGGCATCCACCGCGCCCTCAGCCGCCCCGGCTCCCACCAGGGTGTGCATCTCGTCGATGAAAAGAATGATCGCCCCGTGAGCGTCGGTGACTTCTTTGAGAACCGCTTTGAGCCTGTCTTCGAATTCCCCGCGATACTTGGCTCCCGCAATGAGGGCCCCCATGTCGAGGGCCACGACCCGTTTGCCTTTGAGAGTTTCAGGCACGTCCCCCTGGATGATTCGCTGGGCCAGCCCCTCCACAATGGCGGTTTTGCCAACGCCCGGTTCTCCGATCAGCACAGGGTTGTTCTTGGTCCTCCTGGAAAGGACCTGGATCACACGGCGGATCTCGTCGTCCCTGCCGATGACCGGATCCAGGTTTCCCTTGGAAGCCATCGCGGTCAGGTCCCGGCTGAAGCGCTCGAGGGCCTGGTATTTGTCTTCCGGATTCTGATCCGTGATTCTCTGGCCTCCCCGGATCTCCACAAGGGCGTTCAGGACGGCTTCCCTGGTCACGCCGGCCGAGGCAAAGGCTCTCGTTGCCTTTCCATCTTTTTCTTCGAGCACGGCGAGAAGGATGTGTTCCAGACTCACGTATTCATCCTTCATCTGCTCCGCTTCTGCGAACGCTCTGTCCAGGACGGCCTTTGCTCGGGTCGAGAGATAAACCTGCCCGGTCCCGGCGCCGGACACGCTCGGCATCCGTTCAATAATCGCTTCCAGTTCTTTGATGAGCTGGTTTTGGTTGGCCCCAATTTTTCCAAGGAGAGGGGGGATCACTCCTTCCCTTTGTTCGAGGAGGGCTCTTGCCAGATGTTCGGGCTCGATCTGCTGTTGCCCGAAACGCTCGGCAAGATGCTGGGCACTCTGAATCATTTCCTGCGACTTCAACGTGAACTTATCAAAACGCATGTTTAAATCCTCCAGATTTAACTTTGCGATATATTTCCGATTTCAGCACTTCAAATGCCTTCGAACACACAAGTTCAAAATAATCCGACTCCAGGTCCTGTCAACCCCGTTGCAGGACTTAGACCGCGAAAGCCCAGTAAGCAGTAGGCAGTGGGGAGTAGGCAGTCATCTTTTCTGCATGCAATTAACTGCATACTGCCTACTCCATACTGCTTCCCTATGGTTCTGCGGCTAAATGCGTGCATTGGTGATTATTGCTTTCATCTTTCTTCTGGAGTATGGTTTGACCTGTTGCTTATCCCTTCTTCTCGACTTCCCAGGAGATGATCATGCGATTGGTTCTGCCGCTCTTCATGCTGGCTCTTCACCTCTTTTGGTGGTCACCCGCGGCGGCCCAGCATCCCCTTCTGAAAGACCTCGTCATCCAGCGCAATCTCGCGGAGCTTCAGAAAAGCCTCAAAGAGGGTTTCTACAAGGGAGAAGAAGGGATCCTGCGGATCAGGCCTGAAGCGGCCAAAATGCTCGGTTTGAAAGTTTTTGTGGACAGCGATTACCTGGATGCCAGAGAACTCCTCGAACAGGCAGCCTCATCCCTCGAAGCGGCCAAAGGATTCATGGCCACCAGAGATGAAGAGGCTTACGTCGGGGAACATGTCCGAAACATCGGGATCTTGTACCTTCACTACAGGCGTTCTCTTGAGCGGGCAAAACAGAAGCTCCTCTCCTACCACGCGAAACTCGACCCTCGTGCCGATGAGAGGTTGAACGACGCGGCGTGCGGCCGCTTGATGGATAAACTGTTTGCAGAGTGCTTCAAGCGGGCCGATAACCGGCTGAGAGACGGCCTCGGACTCTTCTACAATCTCTGCCGCGACCCGGATCAGGACCACCCATTCCTGAACTCGGAAAACATGGAGTTCGTCAACGAGATATTCCACCGTTTCGTCACGGAATACCCCCGCGATCAGCCTGTGCCTTTCCTGTTGGACAGGCAGGAGGAGTATCGGGATCGCGAGGAGGGATGGCAGGAGGTGATCCAGGGCGACTTCCCCTATGTCTCCCAGTTGGAACAAGCCCTCAGTCAATTCAAATTCGGCAGTGAGCGCCTGGACCCTTTACTTTTTGTAGCGCTCATGAGAAAGGAGTCCAATTTCGATCCCCAGGCCGTCTCCTCCACAGGAGCCGCAGGCTTGACGCAACTCATGCCGAGAACCGCCATGGACTTGGGGATGAAAAAGGTTTGGATGCCCGCCTATTTCCTCGAGGCGGCAGGGCTCTCCGACATGGAACGAAGGACCAGAGCCCAGGCCATGGCCGCTCTTTACCGGATCAACGAGGACAATAAACTTCAGTCGGCATCCGAGGCTCGGGAACTGATGCAAGAAGCTCTCAGAATCGGTCGGCAAAAGGAAAAGCTCTATGCCCAGTATCGGAGAGAGCTTCTCCAGTCCTCCAACGATGAGCGTCTGGATGCTTCCCTTGCCATGGAATATGGACTCAAGTATTTCCTGCGTCTCATGAAGGATCACAAGGGGGACGTGAGCCTAGCCCTGGCGGCTTACAACGCCGGACCTCAACGCATCAAGGAGTACAAAGGAATCCCGCCTTTCGGGGAGACCATCCGTTTCAGGAATCGAATCCTGGAATTCTATCGGGAATACATCAAGAAAATAAAAGGTCGGAACAACTCGCGATGAAACGCATCATGGGGATTTAGGCTCCTGCGCTTTGGCATGCGCGCCCTGCTGAAACTCCTCCGCCCATCTCAGCCATATTCTCTTGCGGTTCTGAAATTTGTACAGGATTCTGTCAAGCTGCTTGGAGAGCTCCAAGTCAAATATCTTGCGCCTGGAGAAAAAGAGCAGTTCCTGCTCAAGACGCTCATGGTCGGGCATTTTCGGATCAAGCCCCTGGCAGTATTTCTGAAAATCGAGGTGCATCTCCTCGATCCTTTTTTCGAAATCGAGTATTTTAGCCCGGGTCTCCTGGATTTCCTTTGAAATAGGCATGGCTCATCCTCTTTGTAACGGCGCTTTGTGTGAAAAAGAGGGCTTCCCTCATCGGAACGGTTTTGTATTCTACACCGATCTGCAATGATCTTTCAACCTAAGAGTTCGAAAATCTTGACATTCATTCCCGGATGGTCAATGATACCGCCTTCAAAACAGGCCCCATGGCGGGGCCGCGAGGAGGAGAGAGCGATGTCTGAACCGGTTCTTTTGAAGTCGGATTTGCAGGATCTCAAGCTGGTCAAACGGGGTAAGGTGCGAGATGTCTACGAAGTGGAAGACAAGCTCCTGATCGTCGCGAGCGACCGGATGTCCGCCTTTGACGTGGTAATGGACGACCCCATCCCGGATAAGGGGAGAATCCTGACCCGCATTTCTCTTTTCTGGTTCAAGCGTTTGGAAGGCCTTGTTGAAAATCACCTTCTCAGTGCAGAGCCCCGTGATTACCCGGCCCCCTGCCGCAAATACGAGGAACTCCTCAGAGGCAGGAGCATGCTGGTCAAGAAAGCGGCTCCCCTCACCGTGGAATGCATTGTTCGGGGCTATCTCTCAGGCTCCGGCTGGAATGATTACCGGGCCACGGGCATGGTGTGTGGGATTTCCCTGCCCAAAGGCCTCAAGGAATCCGAGAAACTGCCCCAACCCGTTTTCACGCCCTCCACCAAGGCTGAAGCAGGCATTCACGATGAAAACATCTCGTTTGAAAAGGTGGTTGACATCCTGGGGCGCAAACAAGCCGAACAAATCAAAGACCTGAGCCTCAAGATCTATCAAAAAGGGAGCGAATTCGCCTCCCAAAAAGGGATCATCATCGCGGATACGAAATTTGAGTTCGGCCTAAAGGACGGCCGCCTCATTCTCATTGACGAAGTCCTCACGCCCGACTCCTCGAGATTCTGGCCCGTGGATACTTACAAGGCCGGCGGCCCTCAGCAGAGCTTTGACAAGCAGTTCCTGAGGGATTACCTGGAGAGCCTGGCCTGGCCGAAGCAGCCGCCTCCCCCCAGGCTTCCCCAGGAGATCATTTCCAAGACCCGAAAAAGATACATCGAAGCTCTTGAACGCCTCACAGGACAATCCCTCTGAAAGCATAGAGCAGAGAGCGTAGAGCAGAGAGTAAACCAAAAGCGGAGGCATATTCAACTCTCTCCTCTTACCTTTGTGCTCTGCGCTCCAGGCTCCTCGGTCTTCGCTCTTAGCCCTTTGCTCTTGGCTCTTCGCTCTATGCTCTACGCTCTTAGCTCTAGGCTTATTTTTCCTCCTTTCCCTTGCCTTGACAAAGCCCAACCCGATGCTTACTGTTTGGTTGTTTTGTGCTGTCTATCTTTCTGAAATTACTTGAATTAGCGAATAGATACCGAAGTAAGGAGACATGACTTCAAGGGCATGAATGACCAGGGTCTTGAAAACCAACCAGATGAAGCCCCCGAGCAAGATCAGAGGGGTGAAGAAAAAGTTTCGGGGCCGGTGGACAAGGCTCTGGAAAACCTGACCAAGGAAGCGCTGCTGGAAAAGGCTCGGGAGCTTCAAAAAGAGTCGGAGAAAAACTACGATCTCTACTTGCGTTCGCAGGCAGAGATGGAAAATTTGAAGAAAAGGAACAGGAAAGAAAGAGAAGACTATTTTAGGTTCGCAAACGAAAGCCTGATTAAAGACATGCTGCCGGTGCTGGATAACCTCGCAACGGCATTGTCTCATTCAGATAGTGAAAACAACGTTCATGCGTTGAAGGAAGGAATCCGCCTGACGCTCAAGGGGCTTAAGGACACCTTGTCCAAATCCGGACTCGAAGAAGTCAAGGCTTTGGGGGAGCCCTTTGATCCCTGCTTTCACGAAGCGGTCTCGGAAATGGATGACCCGAAAGCAAAACCGGGGACCGTCATCACGGAACTGCAAAAGGGCTATACACTGAACACTCGGCTGATTCGACCCGCCATGGTCGTCGTGAACCGGCGGAAGTCGAGCCGCGAGCCTGACCAGGGCGAGAATTCCGATACGGCATGCGTTAAAAATCAAATCCCGTTTAGGATACCTTAGGAGGAAAACATGGGAAAAGTTATTGGTATTGATCTGGGTACAACCAACTCGTGCGTAGCCATCATGGAAGGTGGAGATCAGGTGGTGATCGCCAATGCCGAGGGGAGCCGCACCACGCCCTCGATTGTCGCCTTCACCGACAAGGGAGAAAGGCTTGTCGGGCAGATCGCCAAAAGGCAGGCCATCACCAATCCCGACAACACGATCTTCGCCGTCAAGAGATTGATCGGCCGCAAATATGATTCCGGAGAAGTTCAGAGAGACGTTAAGGTCCTTCCCTATAAGATCGTGAAGGCGCAGAACGGCGACGCTCACGTCATGGTCAGAGGACAAGCCTACAGCCCTTCGGAGATCTCTTCAATGATCCTCACCAAGATGAAGCAGACGGCTGAGGACTATCTCGGGGAGAAGGTGACGGAAGCCGTCATCACCGTCCCCGCTTACTTCAATGACAGTCAGAGGCAGGCGACCAAGGACGCAGGCCGCATCGCCGGACTGAATGTGTTGAGAATCATCAATGAGCCGACCGCTGCCTCTCTGGCCTTTGGGGTAGACAAGAAAGGCGACAAGAAGATCGCTGTCTTTGATTTGGGCGGCGGCACGTTCGACATCTCTGTCCTGGAGATCGGAGAAGGCGTCTTTGAAGTCAAGTCGACCAACGGGGACACCCATCTGGGCGGTGAAGATTTCGACTTGAGGGTGGTGGATTATCTGGCCAATGAGTTCAAGAAAGACCAGGGCATCGACCTGAGGACCGACAAAATGGCTTTACAGCGACTGAAGGAAGCCGCCGAGAAAGCCAAGATGGAGCTTTCCTCCTCTCAGGAAACGGACATCAACCTGCCCTTTATCACGGCTGACGCCACAGGCCCCAAGCACCTGAACATGAAGCTCACCCGGGCCAAGCTGGAGGCGTTGGTGGATGACCTCATCGAGAAAGTGGTCGCGCCTTGCAACATGGCGATCAAAGACTCGGGAATCAAAACCTCCGATCTCGATGAAGTCATTCTGGTCGGAGGCATGACCCGGATGCCCAAGGTTCAGCAGAAGGTGAAAGACATCTTCGGCAAGGAGCCCAGCAAGAACGTGAACCCCGATGAAGTCGTCGCTGTGGGCGCAGCGATTCAGGCGGGTGTCCTGAAAGGGGAGGTCAAGGATGTCCTGCTTCTCGACGTGACCCCTCTTTCTCTTGGGATTGAGACTCTGGGCGGTGTTTTCACTAAACTCATCGAAAAGAACACCACCATTCCCACGAGGAAAAGCCAGATCTTTTCCACGGCGGCGGACAACCAGCCGGCTGTGGAAATCCACGTGCTGCAGGGAGAGCGGGAAATGGCGGCGAGCAACAAGACGCTCGGCCGGTTCCAGCTCGTCGGAATTCCGCCTGCCCCTCGAGGCCTTCCCCAGATTGAAGTGACCTTTGACATCGACGCCAACGGCATTGTCAATGTTTCGGCTAAGGATCTGGGCACCAACAAGGAGCAGTCCATCCGCATCACGGCCTCGAGCGGCCTCAGCGAGCAGGAGATTCAAAACCTGGTCAAAGATGCCGAACTTCACGCTGAAGAGGACAAAAAGAAGCGAGAGCTGGTGGACGCGCGCAACATGGCGGACTCCCTGATCTACTCCACCGAGAAATCCATCAAGGAACTCGGAGACAAGGTCGACGCCTCCACCAAAGGCGATGTGGACCGGGCCATTGAGAAGCTGAAGAAGGCCATGGAGGGGGATGACGCACAGGAGATCAAGCGGCTCTCCGATGAGCTTACCCAGACCTCCCACAAGATCGCGGAGATGATGTACTCGAGGGCTTCCCAGCAGCAGGCCCACACCGGCGCCGGGGCCGGCGGGCCGCAAGGCGGCGCCTCAAAGAAGGACGAGGATGTGGTGGATGCGGATTTCGAGGAAGTGAAGAAATGATCCACGGGCTTTGGTTAGGCCGAAAGGCTATCCTCATCCTTGCGATGGGGATAGCCTTTTTTCCTTTTTTTCCCTCTCAGGCATCCTGTTCCGAGACGCCTGTTCCCATGGATAAGGCTCTTCCTTCTCCTGACTCCGACCTTGTTGAGAATGCGATCGCCGAAGAGCAAGCCGTGAGGCCTGAAGTTGTCGGTTGCCTGCTGCCCCTCAGCGGCTCCTTCGCCCTTTATGGCCAGGAAGTGTTGAACGGTATC
>Ga0209450_10000360_pt1 | contig 24024 bp, 21 predicted proteins | sample FrelakmetLWP11LW_FD_187149 | JGI IMG/M metagenome (GOLD analysis project Ga0209450, IMG submission 187149) | Freshwater lake sediment microbial communities from the University of Notre Dame, USA, for methane emissions studies - LWP11 LW (SPAdes)... | ecosystem: Environmental > Aquatic >...
CGCCGGAAAGGAGTACGGCACGGGCTCGTCGCGCGACTGGGCGGCCAAGGGCACGATGCTGCTCGGCGTGCGCGCGGTGATCGCCGAGAGCTTCGAGCGCATTCACCGCTCGAACCTGATCGGCATGGGCGTGCTGCCGCTGCAGTTCAAGGACGGCGACACCGCGCAGAGCCTCGGGCTCACCGGCAAGGAGAGTTTCGAGATCATCGGCCTGAACGGTGGTGCGGCAAAGATGGTCTCGGTCGTCGCGACGCCTGCGTCCGGCACGCCGGTCAAGTTCGAGGCGCGCGTGCGCATCGACACGCCGAAGGAGCGCGAGTACTACCAGCACGGCGGCATCCTGCAGTACGTGCTCAGGCAGCTCGCCGGGGCGAGCAAGGCGGCCTGAGGGAAGCGGATAGTGATCAGCGGATAGCGGATAGTGAAAAGCGATTCCGCTGGCGCGTTGGATCAGCTGCTATCGCAGGCGGCGGATGCGCTGAAGAAGGCGCAGCACGTTTGCGTGCTCACGGGCGCGGGGATTTCCGCGGAGAGCGGCATCCCCACGTTTCGTGATGCGCTGACCGGGCTCTGGGCGAATTTCAACCCCGAAGATCTCGCCACACCCGAAGCCTTCGAGCGTGACCCGAAGTTCGTCTGGGACTGGTATGAGTTCCGCCGTGAGCTGATCCGCCAGGCCCAGCCGAATCCCGGTCATTTCGCGCTGGCGGAACTCGCCGACCGTGTGCCGCGATTCACGCTGGTCACGCAGAACGTGGATGGCCTGCACCAGCGGGCCGGCAGCAAGAGCGTGCTCGAGTACCACGGCAACATCCTGCGCGACCGCTGCTGCGTCGAGCAGGTCATCGCCGACCGTTCGGAGGACTCGCGCCATGGACTGCCGCGATGCGCTGCCTGCGGCGGGCTGCTTCGCCCGGACGTCGTGTGGTTCGGCGAAGCGATTCCGCGCGGGCCGATGCTCGAGGCGGCCGATGCGGCGGAAAGCTGCGACGTATTCCTCTCGATCGGTACGTCGTCGCTCGTCTACCCCGCCGCGGGCCTCGCGGAAAGCGCGCTGCGCATCGGCGCGACGGTCATAGAAGTGAACCCGGACCGAACCGACCTTTCGCCACTGGCCAACATCGTGCTCGGCGGACCGTCCGGCCTGTTGTTGCCTCGACTGCTGGCAGCCTTGGGCTAGCCGCAAAGTTCACACGTACGGGGCCCTCGCGAGTTCCATGCGCTCATAGGCTGGGTCGGCCGCCCGAAGCGCCACCGAGCCCCTGTGAATCGGGAACGCGAGCGAGCGCCAGGTCTTCTGCCAGCTTGTAGTAATCCGGCAGTGTCCGGTCCAGCAGGTCGAGTTGCTGCTTCAGTGCCGCGTGCCTCGAATCCGGAAGCGAGTGAACCAGATTCTCGAGCATCGCACGCATGCGCCGCGCGATCTGCACATTGTTCGCGCCGCAGGCGCGGATCTCGGTGAACGCAATGTGGACGAAGTCGTCCCAGTTTGGCGTCCTCAGCAGCAGCCGGACCTGGCCCGTGGCGTCGTGCACGACCTCGTCATGCAGCCGCCGCTTTCCCACGAACCTCAGCAGGCGATGGATCTGGTCCAGCGCCAGCACGGCGGTCGTCGGGTCATTGATTGCGGGCGACAGCGCCTTCAACGCGATGTCCGCCAGGATCCGGAACGAAAACATCGGGTCCTGCTCCATCGTGCGCTCGGAACCGAAGGCGACGCACTCGCGTAGCGTCTTCTCGTCGATCGTTGCCGCGCGGCCATACAGCTTGAACAGCGGCTCATCGGCCGCAACGAAATCGCCCACCTGCGGCACGAACTCGATGACACTATTCACCCGGGCCGCCTCCGCCACGAGCGCCTCGATCTCGACTGCCAGCACGATTTGGGACCGGCCCTTCTGGTTGACGACCAGCGTCGGCTCCTCAGCGGTGCCGTGCTGGTTCGCATCTGCTCCAGTCTGGGTCTCCGCGCCCTGGCGAGGGTACACGTTGCGGATCACGTCCATGCCCTGGTCGCAGACCAGCGCGACGATGTTCACCGGCCGAAGCAGCCGGGCCGCGTGATCGATGAAGAACAGAAACGACGCAAGGCAGGCAATGCCGAGCAGTGACGCGAAGAAAGTCGCCAGCTGGAATACCTCCGTGTCCGTCCGGTTCAGCCCGGAAACCGCGAACAGCAGCGTGAAGACGTTCAGGCCCACCGAGTACTTGATCACCTTGTCCCGCAGCAGCGTCGTCGCAATGATCCGCGGCGTCAGCTGTGCGCTCGCCACCTGGAGCGCCACGAGCAGGGAGCCGAAACTGAAGACGATGAACGAGAGTGTCAGCGTGATGAGCGTCTGGAACAGCGCCCGGGCGCCGTCCACTGTCAGCCCGGTCAGGTCCCAGGTGACCCACTGGTCGAGAAAGTTCAGCACACGGTAGGTCACGCGCTCGGCGACGACGGCCAGGATCGGCACGACCCAAAGGGCCGAGCGCAGGTAGCTCACGGTCCGGTAGATCCGGTTCCACCCAAGGTGCTCGCGGAGCCAGCGTCTGATTCGAAGCAGGGTGTGTTCCTCCATAGCCCTAGGTTAGCCGACTGCTGCCGGCCACGGTCACTTCCGGCGTCGATCTTCGGAAACTACGGTGGTTATCCGTGCGGGACTGGATTGAGCATCAGGGGACTGCGTGGCCACCGCTTCGCGCGGCCATGCGCGATGGCAGGCGAAGCGCTAGCATGGAGGCTCGTTCAGTCCGGAATACCCTATGTCGATCTCGATCAGATCGTCTTTCCTCGACAAGTACCTGGACCCTGCGACCAGCATGGGCGAGGTGCTGTTCGGCCTGATCATGACGCTCACCTTCACGCTCGGCGCCGGGCTCACGATCCAGGAAGAGGGCCGCGAAGGCGCCCGCCAGCTACTGATCGCCACGATCGGATGCAACATCGCATGGGGCGTCATCGACGGTGTCTTCTACATGCTGGGGCAGCTGTTCGAGCGCGGACGCCGCCGGCGCGTGGTGCAGTTCGTCCGCTCGACGGAGAACGACTCCGACGCCGCGGCCCTGGTCGCGGGCGAGCTGGACGACGTCATCGAGAAGGTGATGACGCCGGAGGAGCGTCAGGTACTCTACGGCCGTATCGTCCAGCAGGTCCGTTCGGGCGAGATGCCAGCGAACCCCATCACGCGCGCCGACGTGCTGGGCGGCATCGCCAGCTTCTGGCTGGTCTTCTTCGCCAGCCTGCCAGCGGCGATTCCGTTCCTGTTCATCGACGATGCGAATTTCGCGTTGCGCGTCTCCAATGCCATCCTGCTGGCCCTGCTGTTCGTTGCGGGCTACAGGTTTGCGAGATACACGACGGCCCGGCCAGCGTTGACCGGGCTGCTGTTCCTCCTGTTCGGAGCCGCCCTCGTCGCCATGGCCATCGCGCTCGGTGGCTGATCCTCTCGCCCCCGTACGTTCCAGGAACCAGCACATGCCCATACCGCAAGCTCGACCGGCACGAACAGCGCTCTGGATCGCCTCGGTGATCGCCGGCGCGTTTGCGTGCGCCACCGCGGATGCGTCGATGTTCGCCGGCGAAACACTGGACAAGGTCGCCAACGGGATTGCGTGGGTCGTGCTGGTGCTCGTTCCGGTCGTCGGGATCTCGGTCTTCTGGCTGGTCCACATCCTGCCGGAGAAGGTCGCTGAAAAGAAGCGCCACCCCCAGGCCAAGGCAATCCAGGTGCTGTGCCTGCTGTCGCTGGTCTTCGGCGGAATGCTCTGGCCACTCGCGTGGCTCTGGGCCTATTCGAAGCCAGTGATGTACAAGCTGGCTTACGGCACCGACGTCGGTGACGAGCATCACGGCAAAGCGGCCGACGCAACGGCCACCGTCTCCGGAAGCGATGCGGCGCGGGCTGAGATCGAGCAGCTGCGGGCACGCCTGGCGACCCTCGAGGCGCAGGCCGGCCAGGAGGCTCGCGGCTGATGGAACTCATCCTGATACTGATCTATTCGTTCTTCGCCTGGCTGGTCTTCTTCAAGTTCAAGTGGCTGCCGTGGAACATCACCTCGCAGGTGATCACGGTCACGATCCCGATCATCGGCATCACGATCCTGATCCTGTTCCTCAACATCGCCGCGCCCTCCTCGGCCGACGTCCGTGTCATGAACTACGTCGTGCCGATCAATCCGCGCGTGGCCGGCAAGGTGATCGAGGTTCCCGTCGAGCCGAACAAGGCCGTCAAGAAAGGCGACGTGCTCTTCAGGCTGGACCCGGTGCCCTTCCAGATCCAGGTGAACTCGGCCGAGGCGAACATCAACCAGCTGCGGGCGAAACTGGTCTCCGCCACCGCCAATTCCCGCAACCTGGGCGAGCAACTGAAGCAGGCGTCGAGCCAGCAAGGTGTCGCGACCGCGCAGCTTTCCCTCGCGCGCAAGCGGGTCGAGCAATACCAGGAGCTGGCGAAGAGCGGTGCCGGCAATCGTTTCGACCTCGAGCAGGCACAGGCCGACGTCGCGAAGTACCAGAGCGACGTGCAGGCCGCCCAGGCAAGCGTGGCGCAGGCCCGCGAGAACCTGGCCGCGAAGACGTCGGCCGGCGTCCAGCAGGAGGTCGCCCAGGTGCTGGCGCAGATCGCGCAGGCCGAGGCGCAACTCGCCGATGCGCAGTGGCAGCTCCAGGAAGCCGTGCAGTACGCGCCTGCGGACGGCACGATTGTGGCCCTGGCGCTGCGACCCGGGGTGATGACAGTCCCGTTCCCAGCGTTTCCTGCGATGACGTTCATCGAGAACGAGCAGTGGGTGGTCGCGTTCTTTGCCCAGAACGAGGTGCGCAACATCGAGGCCGGCAACGAGGCGGAGATCGCGCTCAAGACCTACCCGGGACGCGTCATCAAGTGCAAGGTCGACGCGATCATCTGGGCCACTGCGCAGGGTCAGCTACCGATCAGTGGCATGCTGCCGAACACCGGCTTCGGCTCGGCACCGGACATGCGCCTGGCCGTAAAGCTGGATCCCGATGGCAAGGACGCCGACCTGTTCCTTGCACCGGGCGCGCGCGGCATTGGCGCCGTCTACACCGAACACCACGCGGCCATCCATATCCTGCGCAAGGTCTTCATAAGGGTCAGCGCCAAGCTCGACTGGCTGGTCCTCAAGTTGCACTGATGTCGACCCTGTCGTCCCTTCGAGTTGCCGTCGCCTCCGCCTGTCTGGCGGCGGGCGTCGCTGGCTGCGCGGTCAAGTCGCCGCCGGCAACGGAAGCGGTCCGCAAGGACGCGCTGCAGGGCGCCGAGGTTCGCGCCGCATGGGCCGCAACGAACGAGGCGACCGCGGACGCAAACGCCGGCAAGATCGACGACTACTGGCTCGCAACGTTCAATGATGCGCAGCTCACCGCGCTCGTAAACGAGGCGATCGCGAAGAACCCAGACCTGCGCGCCACCGCTGCAAGGGTGGAGCAGTCCGCCGCCTACGCAACGTCTGCGCGAGCCGCGCTGCTGCCCTGGGTCAACCTGCTGGGCACCGGCGGAATCAAGGCCGGCGGTGGAGCGGACCTTTCGTCCGCCCTGAGCGGCGCCATGCTCGGCGTCTCGTGGGAGCCGGACCTGTGGGGACGACTGCGCTACGGCCGCAATGCGGCGGCTGACAGTTACGCTTCGGCGCAGGCCGACTATGAATTTGCCCGCCAGTCGCTGGCGGCGCAGGTGGCCCGCAGCTGGTTCATTGCGATCGAGACGAAGCTGCAGCTCGAGGCGGCAGAGTCGATGGCCGCTTCCTCGCGTGCGCTCGTTTCGCTGGCCCAGGACCGACAGCGCGTCGGCAGCGGCAGTGACCGGGACGTCTCGCTCGCGCGGGCCGCGTTGGGCACGATGGAAGATACGGCGCGCCAGGCCGAGCTCGCGCACACGCAAGCAGTGCGTTCGCTCGAGATCGTCATCGGCCGCTACCCGGCGGCGGAACTCGAGGTTGCGACACGCCTGACCGAGATGCCGGGTCCCGTGCCAGTGGGCATGCCGCTCGACATGCTCGAGCGACGGCCCGACATCATCGCGGCCGAGCGGCGAGTCGCCGCGGCGTTCAGCCGTGTCGGCGAGGCGAAGGCTGCACGGCTTCCGACGATCCGGCTGAACGCGAGCATCGCCGCGCTGAGCAGCGACGTGCTGACCCTGCAGGACGACTACAACAATCCTTCGGGTGGCGCCGGAGGCACGTTCTTCGCGCCTCTCTACCACGGCGGAGACCTGCAGGCCCGGGTCGAACTGAGGACGGCCGAGCAGAAAGAGGCCGTGGCCCGTTACGGAAGCCAGGTCCTGCGTGCGCTCGGCGACGTCGAGAATGCACTTGCGGCCTCGGAGATCCTGGCCCGTCGCGTGACCATCCTCGGGCAGGTCGTCTCCGACCAGCAGAAGGCGCTCGATTACGAACAGGCTTCCTACCGCGTCGGACGAGCGGACATGCGCGCGGTCCAGCAGCAGCAGCAACAGTTGCAGGCTGCGCAGATCAACTACCTGCGCGCGCGTAGCGAGGAACTCTCGCAGCGCGTCAACCTGCATCTCGTGCTCGGCGGCAGCTTCGCCGAGCCGATCGAGCTCGCGGCCGCGGATTGAGACGCCGATACTCGCCGCGTGAGCATCGTCAGCCCGCTGTTCCACCAGATCCGCCACAACCTCATGCTGTAGCTGCTGGCCTTCGTGCCGGTGCTGTTTGCCGCCGCAAAGCTCAGTACGGCCAGACCCAGTTCGCGAGTTCCTCCCGGTCGGTGCCGTGCTCGTGCGCATATCGCAGGTTGTCGAAGATCGCGTTGCGCATCTCCTCTTTCAGATGCGCCGCACGGGCCGCGAGCCCAGGCACCCGGTCGATGACGTCGATCACGAGGTCGAAGCGGTCGATCTGGTTCAGGATCGCGAGTTCGAGCGGCGTGTTGATGTTGCCCTTCTCCTTGTACCCGCGCACGTGCAGGTTTTCGTGGTTCGTGAAGCGATACGCGAGTTTGTGAATCAGCCACGGGTAGCCGTGGAAGTTGAAGATCACCGGCCTGTTCGTCGTAAAGATCCCGTCGAACTCGCGGTGGCTCGAGCCGTGCGGGTGCTCCGTCGCGGGTTGCATCCTGTAGAGGTCGACGACGTTGACGAATCGCACCTTCAGGTCCGGCAGGCGCTCGCGCAGGATGGCCACGGCGGCCAGCGCCTCCAGCGTCGCCACGTCGCCGCAGGACGCCATCACGACATCCGGCTCGACACCGACGTCGTTGCTCGCCCGGCCCCAGATCCCGATTCCCTTCGCGCAGTGGATGATCGCCTCGTCGATCGTCGTGAACTGCATGTGCTTCTGCTTGTCCGCGACGATCACGTTGATGCAGTCGGTCGATCGCAGGCACTGGTCAGCGACGGCCAGCAGGCAGTTGGCGTCTGGCGGCAGGTAGATGCGCGCGACGGACGGGCTCTTGTTGGTGACGACGTCGATGAAGCCCGGATCCTGGTGCGAAAAACCGTTGTGGTCCTGCCTCCAGACGGTTGAAGACAGCAGGATGTTCTGCGACGCCACCGGAGCCCGCCACGGCACGTGGTTCTTCGAGATGTCCAGCCACTTGGCGTGCTGGTTGAACATCGAGTCGATGACGTGCGCAAAGGCTTCGTAGGTGTGGAAGAGCCCGTGCCGGCCGGTGAGCAGGTAGCCTTCAAGCCAGCCAAGAAGCGTGTGCTCCGACAACATCTCCATCACGCGGCCGTCCTGTGACAGTTCTCCGCCGTCGGCGTCTTCCGGCAGGAAATCGGCCATCCACGTCTTCTTCGAGACTTCATAGATCGCCTGCAGGCGGTTCGACGCCGTCTCATCCGGGCCGAACACCCGGAAGCTCGTCATGTTGTCGCGCATGACGTCGCGCAGGTACTCGCCCAGTGGACGCGTGTTCTCGTGACGGATCGCTCCAGCGTCCGGGACGTCCACGGCGTAGTTGCGGAAATCCGGCAACCGCAGGTCGCGGCGCAGCAGCCCGCCATTCGCATGCGGATTCGCGCTCATGCGTCGCTCGCCTGTCGGTGAGATCTCACGCAGCTCGGGAATCAGCCGGCCCGTCCTGTCGAACAGCTTCTCGGGCTGGTAGCTCTTGAGCCATCGCTCCAGCAGCTTGAGGCTCTCGGCGTTCGTGCGCACGTCCGAGAACGGCACCTGGTGAGAGCGCCATGAACCCTCCGCCTTCTTGCCCTTGACCACCTTCGGTCCGGTCCAGCCCTTGGGCGTCCGCAGCACGATCATGGGCCAGCGCGGTCGTGTGACGTTCCCGCCACCGCGTCGGGCCGACTTCCAGATGCCACGGATCTCGGCAACGACTTCGTCGAGCGTCGCGGCCATCTTCTGGTGCATGACGGAAGGATCGTCGCCCTCGACGAAATACGGTGTGTATCCGTAGCCGCGGAACAGCGCCTCGAGTTCCTCGTGGCTTATGCGCGCGAGGATCGTCGGGTTCGCGATCTTGTAACCGTTCAGGTTCAGGATCGGCAGCACCGCGCCGTCGCGCGCCGGGTTCACGAACTTGTTCGAGTGCCATGCCGTCGCGAGCGGACCGGTCTCGGCCTCACCGTCACCCACCACACAGGCGGCGATGAGCTCCGGGTTGTCGAGGATCATGCCGTATGCGTGGGACAGGCTGTAGCCGAGTTCACCGCCTTCGTGGATCGAGCCCGGCGTCTCGGGGGTCACGTGGCTGCCTATGTGCCCGGGGAACGAGAATTGCTTGAAGAACTTCTGCAGGCCCTCCTCGTCCTCCGTCTTGTCCGGATACACCTCGGAGTAGCGACCTTCGAGATAGACCGGCCCCAGCACGCCAGGCGCGCCGTGCCCGGGCCCCGCGACGAAGACCACGTCGAGGTCGTCGCGCTTGATGACGCGATTCAGGTGCGTCCATGCGAACGACAGCGCAGGACTCGCGCCCCAGTGGCCTAGCAGCCGGTGCTTCACGTGCTCGACCGACAGCTTCTCGCGCAGCAGCGGGTTGTCGCGCAGGTAGATCATGCCGACCGCGAGGTAATTGCAGGCGCGCCACCAGGCGTCCATGCGGCGCAGTTCGTCGGCGCCCAAAGGGCCCACCGCCGTCTTCGTAAATTTCCCGGCCCCGCGTCGCGCCGCCTGCTTCGGTGTGCTGCGTCCTTTCGGCTTCACTTGTATTTCTCCGTCTGCTCAGATCTCGAGCTCGAGTTATGCCCGCGAACGAAGCGAGAGGTCAGCGGGTCAGTCCTTCGCGGCGTAACCGGTCCGCGATTGCCGTCGCGAGATCGATGATGCCCTGGTCGGTAGACTCGATGTTTTTGACGGATGTGGCCATCGTATAGACCTCCGTCGGACCATTCGTTTCCCAGACCTTCGACGTGACCTCGATGTCGCCCCGCAGCGTCTTGGCCGCCGCCGTGGTCTGGAAGTCGCCGTAGACGACCGGCACGCCGTAGGCGCCGTAATATCCGGTCGCGTAGCCGGCATCGGTGGCCTTGTAGGACCCGCTGCCGCGAGTGTCGCGACCGGAGGTCGCGGCGTCCCACTGCTTTTCGGCCAGGCTGGTGGCCACGACTGCGTCGGCTTTCTGCGACGCGACCGCGGCCTCCACTCCCTCGCGTGTAAGCGGCTCCTTCTGGGTCATCGCCCTGCAACTCGAAATGGCCGTGGTCTGCGCGCTGCTGATCTTGCTCGCGAGGACATATTCGAACGCACAGCGCTGATTGATGTCCGGGCTGACGCCGACGACCAGCACCCTCGAGAAAGTCAGATTGCGGGGCGCCCCCTCCTGCCGTGAACCGGACACTTTTGCCGGCTGGGCGCAGCCGGCGAGCAGCAATGCGCCGATCAGCAGCAGCGTCGGTCTGCATATCGGAGTCGTCGATCGCAGGGGCAGGTCATTCACCGGACATCTCCTTCGTCGTCGCGTGGCGCGCGCGGTTTGCGCGCCATTAGGGCGACAGTATGACCCAACTTTCTGCGCGAAGCGGCAGTGCTGCTGGAGGCGCCGGCTGACGAACTGGCTCTGCCGCCGCAGATCCGGCTGATATCATTTACCACGAAGAATCGGAAACCGGGTCCGGCATTCTCTGGTCACTCATGACTGTTTCCTTCACGCGAATCCACAAGCTCGCCACGATACTCACGCTTGCATGGCTGCTGGCCGCGTCTCCGGCGCGAGCCCAGGACATCGAGCCGCGCCAGTATGCAAACACGCCCGTGGGCGTGAACTTCCTGGTCTCCGGGTACGCGTATACACAGGGCGGCCTGTCGTTCGATCCGGCGTTGCCGGCCACCGACCCGGACCTGGAGACGAATTCCGCCGTGCTCGGTTTCGCCCGGTCGCTCGACTTCTGGGGCCGGTCGGGCAAAGTGGACTTCGTCGCGCCGTACACCTGGCTGTCAGGCACCGCTGAACTCGACGGCGAGCCCATATCGCGGCGCATCAGCGGGTTTGCCGATCCCAGGTTCCGCTTGTCGGTCAACCTGTACGGCGCCCCGTCGCTGACGATGAAGGAATTCCCGGCCTTTCAGCAGGACCTGATCGTCGGTGCAGCGTTGCAGGTCTCCGTGCCGTGGGGGCAGTACGACGACACACGCATCGTCAACATCGGCACGAACCGCTGGTTCTTCAAGCCTAGCCTCGGCGTCTCGAAGGCCGTGGGACCCTGGATCCTCGAGGCGACCGCGGCCGTCACGCTGCATACCGACAATACCGATTTTTACGGTGGCCAGATCCGGGAACAGGATCCGCTCTATGCGGGGGAAGCGCACGTCATCCGCAGTTTCGGCCGCGGAATCTGGGGCTCGATCGATGCGACGTACTTCACGGGCGGCAGCACGACGGTGGACGACGTCGCCAAGCGCGACCTGCAGAGGAACTGGCGCATTGGCGCCACGCTCGCGCTGCCAGTCAATGCGCGCAATTCCGTAAAGCTCTATGGCAGCAGCGGCGTGGCCGCGCGCACCGGCAACGACTTCGACCTGCTCGGCGTGGCCTGGCAGTACCGCTGGGGCGGAGGCATCTGACTGGCGGGCTGGCCGCGACGAATTCCGGTCAGGCCAGCAACGCGACGATCACCGTGCCCCAAATGGCCAGCAGCACGTTGCCCACGGCCTAGGCAACGCCGTATCCGATCGACGGCACGGAACTGCGCGCCGCCTCCTGCACTGCCGCGAGCGCCGGAGTGGCCGTGCAGCCGCCGGCGCACACGCCGAGCAACACGCCGGGGTGCATCTTGAACAGCCACTTGCCGAGCATCACGCCGATCAGCAGCGATGCCGTGATCGTGATCGCGCCGGCAGCGACGAGGCTCAGCCCGGTTTCCTTGAGGCCCTGCACGAAATCGGGGCCCGCATTCAGGCCGACCACCGCCACGAAACCCGTGAGCCCGATGGACTCGAAGACCCACAGTGTCGGACCCGGCACGCGCCCGAAAAGGCCTGGCCTCACCGAGCGCAGCCAGCCGCAGACCAGTCCGCCGAGCAGCACGCCGACCGGCAGGCTGAGGCCGATCCCGACCCCTCCGATGTTCAGCGCAGGAAGCCCGACGAGCGCCCCCGCGACAAGACCGGCACCGGTGCCCGCGTCGTAACCAAAGAGCAGCGCCGCTTGACCTCGTTCGGCAGCGTAACGCCGAGCTGTCCCACCAGCACGCCCGCAAGCAACGTGCCCGTCACGGCGCCGAGCTTGAAGCTGCCGAGCGCGATCTTGCCGAACAGATAGCCGAGCCCCAGCACCAGGAAGAACGCGATCTCCGGATGTCCCTGCAAGACACCCCTGTTTGCCTCGAGCATGGGTCGACCTCGTCCGATGGCTTGTCTTTGGATCCGCCCAGCCGCAACGCTTACTCAACGAACCGCCTTGTCCCGGCCCTTCGAGTTCGCCACGTGCTGCGCATCTTCCGCCATGGCATTCGGCATCTGCTGGCAGGCAAAATCGCACTTGTCGAGGCCTCGACCGCTGACTGCACACTGCAATTCTCCGTAACGCCTGGCGGAACATCGAGTCAAGCGGCATCCCCTGCGCTATCGTGTCGCGATTGAGGTGTCCAGATGACCAGCCAGCGCCCCGAACTTGCCCGTACCACGCTGTCCGTGCTGTTCATCGGCGTGTTGATAGCCGGCTCGCTCTGGATCCTGTCGCCGTTCCTGGCGGCCTTCATCTGGGCGACGATGATCGTCGTGGCAACCTGGCCAATCATGCGGCGAATGGAGAGCGCATTCAGTGGACGCCGTGCCCCTGCGGTCGCCATCATGACGCTCGGTCTGCTCGCAATCCTGATCGTGCCGCTCGCCATCGCACTGCAGGCGATCCTCGATCACTCGGACGACCTGGTCGCGCTGCTCGGGAGCCTTCCGACTGCACAGCTCCCCGCCGCGCCGGAGTGGCTCGGCAAGGTTCCGCTGGTGGGCGATCGGGCACAGGAAGCATGGAACCAACTGGCCAGCGCCGGCATGGCAGACCTCGCCGAGCGGGCAAAACCGTACGCCGGCGCCGCCGCCACCTGGTTCGGGCGGCAGGCGGGCAGCTTCGCGCTGGTACTCGTGCAGTTCATGCTGATCGTGGTGCTGGCCGCGGTCCTCTATGCCGGTGGCGAGTCCTGGGCCGCCTGGGTGCGAAGATTCGGGCGGCGGCTTGCCGACGATCAGGGTGAACGCATGGTCGTTCTCGCCGGCCAGGCAATCCGCGGCGTGGCGCTCGGTGTGGTCGTCACGGCGCTGGTGCAGTCAGTGCTAGGGGGCATCGGGCTCGCGATCGCGGGGGTGCCCTTCGCTGCACCGCTGACAGCCGTCATGTTTGCGTTGTGCATTGCTCAGCTCGGGCCGATCCTGGTATTGCTGGCTGCCACGGCGTGGGCGTTTTACAGCCTCGGCGTCGGCTGGGGGATGTTCCTGCTGGCGTGGTCGCTGGTGGTCGGTCTCATGGACAATTTCCTCAGGCCCGTGCTGATCCGCCGCGGGGCCGACCTCCCGCTGCTGCTGATCTTCGCGGGCGTGGTGGGTGGCCTCGTGGCCTTCGGCATCGTCGGCATATTCGTGGGACCGGTGGTGCTCGCGGTCGCCTACACGCTGCTCGACAACTGGGTGGAAGCCGAACGACCAACCGATGACGATGGCGTCCGGAGTCCGCAACCATGACCGAGCACCTGAGCGGAACGAGCACGGCTGCAGCAGGCACGCCGGCGCCAGGCACGCCAACGCTGCGTTTCGACGTGGTCGCAGGACTGACGGCCGCCGCGGTCGTTCTGCCAAAGGCGATGGCCTACGCGACGGTGGCCGGCCTGCCTGTTGCGGTCGGCCTTTACACCGCCCTCATCCCGATGGCGATCTACGCGCTGCTCGGCTCATCGCGCGTGCTGAGCGTCAGTTCGACAACCACGCTGGCGATCCTGGCCGGCACGCAGCTCGGCCTGGTCGTGCCGGACGGCGACCCAGGCAGGCTGCTAACCGCCACCGCCACGCTCAGCGTGCTCGTCGGCGTGCTGCTGTTGCTCGCGCGGCTGCTGCGCCTCGGGTTCGTCGCCAACTTCATCTCCACGCCGGTGCTGACCGGCTTCAAGGCGGGCATCGGACTCGTGATCGTGCTGGACCAGGTGCCGAAGCTGCTGGGCCTGCACATCGAGAAGCACGGCTTCTTCCGGGATGTCGCGAGCGTCGCACATCACGTGCCGGAGACCTCGTTGCTCACGCTGGCCGTTGCCGCGGCGACGTTCGCCGTGCTGATCGGCATGGAACGGATGAAGCCGCACTCCCCGGCCCCCCTCGTTGCGGTCGGCGGAGCCATTGCCGCGTCGTGGTTCTTCGGCCTGAAGGCGCTGGGAGTCTCGACGGTGGGCCTGATCCCGCAAGGCTTTCCGGCACTGACGCTGCCCGACCTCGGGCTGATCGCCGAACTGGCTCCCGGAGCACTCGGGCTCGCGCTGATGAGCTTCACCGAGACGATTGCGGCCGGGCGCGCCTTTGCACGCCCGACCGACCCACCAATCAACGCGAACCGCGAGCTCGTCGCTACCGGGGCCGCCAATATCGGGGGCGCGCTGCTCGGCGCGATGCCCGCCGGTGGCGGCACCTCTCAGACGGCGGTGGTTCGCACCGCAGGCGGTCAGTCCCAGAAGGCGTCGCTGGTCACTGCAGGCGCCGCGCTGGCGACCATGCTTTTCCTGGCACCGGTGCTAGGCCTGCTGCCCAACGCCGCGCTGGCCGCGATCGTCATCGTCTACTCGGTCGGCTTGATCCAGCCGGCGGAGTTCCGCGCGATCCGCGGCGTGCGTTCGATGGAGTTTCGCTGGGCCCTGATCGCCTGCGTCGGCGTGCTGGTGTTCGGTACGCTGAAGGGCATCGTGGTGGCCATCATCGTGTCGATGATCGGCCTGGCCAGCCAGACGGCTCACCCCCGCGTGTCGGTGATCGGCCGCAAGCGCGGCGCCGACGTGCTGCGACCGGTGTCTCCCGAGCATCCGGACGACGAGACCTTCGATGGCCTGCTGATCCTGCGTCCGGAGGGACGCCTGTACTTCGTCAACGCGCAGAATGTCTCGGATCAGGTAAACGCGCTCGTCACGCAGTACCAGCCGCGCGTGCTCGTGATGGACATGAGTCGCGTGCCGGACGTCGAGTATTCGGCACTGGAAGCGATGATGACAGGCGAGAAACGCCTGACGGAACGCGGCATCACCGTCTGGCTGGCGGGACTCAACCCCGGCGTGCTCGAGACCGTGACGCACGCAGGATTCGCCCAGCGGCTCGGCAGCGAGCGGATGCTGTTCAACGCACGCGCGGCGATCGAACGTTTCGTGGCCATGCGGGCCACGCCCGGTGACGGCATGCCGCCGCCCGGCTCATGATCAGAAGCGTTCCTTCACGTACTTGAATGGGTGCCTGGCCGCCTTGTAGCGCCCGATCTTGCGCTTCGGCAGCTTGACCTTCTCGCTCTTGACCGCCTTGTAAGGGACGCGCTCGAGCAGGTCGCTGATCACGTTGAGGCGCACGCGCTTCTTGTCTTCCGACCTTGCGACGAACCACGGCGCCCAGGCGGTATCGGTTGCCGCGAACATCTCGTCGCGCGCCCTGGTGTAATCGTCCCAGCGATCATAGGACTTCAGGTCCATCGGCGAGAGCTTCCAGGTCTTGCGGCCATCGTCGATGCGTCCCGCCAGCCGGCGTGTCTGCTCCTCCGGGCTCACTTCCAGCCAGTACTTGAGCAGGATGACGTCGGACTGCACCATCAGCTTCTCGAACAGCGGCACCACCTGAAGAAACCCTTTCGCCTGCTCCTCGGTGCAGAAACCCATGACACGCTCGACGCCGGCGCGGTTGTACCAGCTGCGGTCGAAAATGACGACCTCCCCCGCCGCAGGCAGGTGCGGCAGGTAGCGCTGGGCGTACATCTGCGACTTTTCGCGCTCGGTCGGCGCAGGAAGCGCAATGACTCGGAACACGCGCGGGCTCACGCGTTCGGTGATCGCCTTGATCGTGCCGCCCTTGCCGGCCCCGTCGCGCCCTTCGAACACGATGCAGACCTTGAGCCCTTTGCGCACCACCCAACGCTGCAGCTTCACGAGTTCGACGTGCAGGTGCTTGAGCTCCTTCGCGTATTCCTTGTTGGACAACCGCTCACGCTGGTGCTCTGCAACCGCCTCCGCCTTCTTCTTGTCGGCCATGATCTACTCCATGAATATACGAACGAGTCTCGCCTAGAACAACATGCCGAACAGCTTCCTCAGCAGGTCTTCCAACGGCATGATCGTGAGCACCAGCGGCGCGATGGGCGCCAGCGTCGCCAGCGTGAGCTGCAGGATCGCATCCTTGGTCACGGGAATCACCCGCATGCTTCGCAGGACCTCGAAGCCATTGCCCAGGTCCGCGAGGGACTGTATGTCCCCGCTGCCCATCAACGTCTCGCCCTCCGGGGCGCCACCGCGCAGCCACTTGGTATCGAACTCACGCACGTAGCGCTGGGCCAGAGTGCCGTACTCCCGGAGGCCCGTTCGCTTTGCGCGAGCCAGCTGCGGTGCAAACACCGCGAGCGGCCCAAGGATCAGCAACAGCAGGACCAGGACCAGCAGCAGGATCTCGAGCCGGTACTGCGGCAGTGTGGCGCCGAGATGGAAGATGCGGTTGGCCAGGTTCCCGGCAAAGAGCGCACCGTGCGCCATCAGCAGCGGAATGAACGCATGCACCATCGTGGAGACGAATGCGAGACCACCGGCCCGGTCCGGATGAGTGGGGACGAGCCGCAGTTCGATGCGCGACACCTGCCACAGCAGACGCGTCCAGATGAACAGGCGGAAGTACCACCGCAGCAGCAGGAACTGAAAAACAGGCAGGCTTATGAAGCAGAACCACATCCCGGCCGGCGTTAGACTGGAGCCATCGGCAGCCGCCGTCGCGTACCACGTGGACGTGTCGAGCGCCGTGTAGTGACGCCAGACCACCAAGATGCCGACCAGGTAAACGAACGCTATCAGCAGTATCTCGGCAGCCACGGAGTTGCGCAGCCGATAGGCCGAGGCAATGGCGGCATCAAATTGCGACTGTGCGCCCTCCGGGACGAGCTGACGCTCGCAGAACACCTTGCCCAGTGAACGCATGCGCTGGTGCACGACAAGTTCTGCGGCGATCAGCAACGGCAACACGAGCAGGAACCTGACGTGAACCTCGACGTCCAGCAGGAATGGCACGGCCACACCGCCGCCGAGCAGTTGTCCGTCGATGGCGGACAGCAGCAGCAGCGGCAGCCAGGCCACGAGCGCAATGACGATAATGCGCCGCCGCTGCAGCGAAAGTGCGTCGTCGGACAGATGCGCACGCCGCATCAGCTGGAACAGCGGCCCGCCCAGGACCAGTGAAAAGTCGTCCGGATCCTGGCCCGGGCCGCCGCGAGTTGCTGGCGCCGCGCGCGATTCCATTCGATCAGTACTCGTAGAACATCGCCTGGATGCGCTTCGGGTCGCTGGTCCTCGTCAGTGCGAGCTGCAGCAGCACGCGCGACTTCGGCGGGTTCAGTTCACCCGAGGCGACGAACCCCATCTCGTCGTCGTTGACTTCGTTGTTGCGGAGCGTCAGCCCCATCGGCAGGCGCGTGCTTCGCACGACGACCACGCCTTCCTTCGCGGCCTTCTTGAGCGCTTCGAGTGCCGGGGTGGTCATGTTGCCGTCGCCGACGCCGGCCACGACGATGCCCTTCGCGCCATTGCGGACCGCCGCATCGATCAGGTCGGCGCTCATGTTCGCGTGGGCATAGATGATGTCGACGCGCGGCAGCTTGTCGAGGCCATCCACGGAGAATTCGGTGGCCGCCCCGATCTTCTTGTTCATCGGCTCGAACCACTCCACCGTACCGGTGTGCACCAGGCCCGCTGGCCCGCGGTTCAGGCTGGCAAACGTCTGCACGCTGGTCGTATCGGTCTTGACGACGTTGCGCGCGTAGTGAAACTCGTCGTTGAGCAGTACGAGCGTGCCCTTGCCCTTCGCGCGCCGGTCCCCGGCGACCGCTACGCCGTTGTAGATGTTGCCCGGACCATCGGCGCTGATCGCGGTGGCGGGTCGCATCGAGCCGACCATCACGACCGGCTTGTCGCTCTTGACGACGAGCGTGAGGAAATAGCTGGTCTCCTCGAGCGTGTCCGTGCCATGCGTGATCAATACCCCGTCGACGTCCGCCGACGCCAGCGACTCGTTGACCCGCTTTGCGAGCTTGAGCCAGATCTCGTCATTCATGTCCTGGCTGCCGATGTTCGCCACCTGCTCGCCGGTGATGCTGGCGAGCTTGCCGAGGTTCGGCACGGCGTTGATCAGCGTATTCACGTCGTAGGCACCCGACTTGTATCCGTAGTCGGAGGCGCTCGCCTGCGCCCCTGCAATGGTGCCACCGGTCGCGAGGACCCGGATCCGGGGTAGTCCGTCGGCTGCGGCGAGGCCGCTGACCGCAAGCGCCGTGGCCAGGCTGATTGTCAGAAGTCCATGTGTCATGAAGCCGTCTCCGTCGCTGCTGTCCGGCGTGCCGCCTATTTCCCGCGCATGACCGGGATCACCGCGTATGGGTTGCCGCCCAGTGCATTCGATATGGACTCGATGGCCTTCTGCGCCTTGACGCTGTTGCCGGCCGCATCGAGCGGCGGCGAAATCACGGCGATACCGAACCTGCCGGGTGACACGGCGATGATGCCGCCGCCGACGCCGCTCTTGCCTGGTAGGCCGGTGCGAAACAGCCACTTGCCCGAATCATCGTACAGGCCAGCCGTGGCCATCACGGCCAGCACGTTCGGCACGTACTTCGACTGCAGCACCGCCTTGCCGGTGACAGGATTCGTGCCGCCGTTCGCCAGCGTCGCAGCCATTGTGGCGAGATCCTTCGCGTTGACGCTGACCGAACACTGTTCCGTGTAGATGTCGGTCGCGCGCAGCGGATCCGCCTTGATGTGTCCGTAGGCATACATCAGCATCGCGATCGCCTGGTTACGCTGGTTGGTCTCGGCCTCGGACTTGAATACCTCCTGGTTGACGCCCAGCTGCCGTCCGGCGAAATCGCTGTAGTAGGCGAGGATCTTGTTCCAGATCTCCTCGCGCGAACTGCCGGAAACCATGCTGGTTGCGGTGATCGCGCCGGGATTCACCATGGCGTTCATCTCCGCGCCCTTGTACTGCTCGACGGCGTTGATGGAGTTGAACACCTGCCCGGTCGCATCGACGCCCATGTTGCCCGCGATCGCGTCTGGGCCCTGCTCCTCGATGACCTTCGCCATCGTGAATACCTTGGAGATCGACTGGATCGACACTTCGGAGCTGACGTCGCCCTTTGTGTAGACACGCCCGTCCGCGGTCACCAGTGCGATGCCGAAGATGTTCGAATCCACCTTGGCTAGCGCCGGGATGTAGTCGGCGTTGGCACCTTCCTTCAGGTCCTTGAACTGCGCGTATGCCGCATCGAGCGCGGACTCGATGGCTGCCGACGACAGCGGCTCCGGGGCCGTCGCCTTGCGCGCGAAGGCCGCCGGCGCGAACGCCGCAACTGCGACCGCAGCAAGCGCGGCCGTGAAAATCGAGAGGAATCTGGTCTTCATGGTCTGTCTCCCTGCCACGTCAGAATGTCTTGCCCCAGCTGTACTTCACGGAGAACTGGAAACGCGTGTCGTCCTCGGTCGAGCCGTCCTTGAATTCGAGGTCGCCCCAGATGACTTCGCCGCCGATCATGACGTTCGATACCGGGTAGTAAAGCAGGTTCACCGAAGCGTACTGCCCGCTCTTGTAGGTATCGTCGGTCTGCAGGTTCGAGTTGTCCACGAACGTCGTGCTGTAGCCGATCGACGTGGAGAACTCGTCGCTCCAGTAATGATCGTAGTACGCGACGATGCCCGTGAGCGGGATTGCCTCGGCGCTGGCATTGCCGGGATCGGTCGCGGTCGGCAGGCGTCCCTTCGGCGCAAGGTCCATGCCGCCGTCGTTCATGTAGCTCGCAACGCCGTGGCCATAGACGTACTGCAGCAGGATCTTGTCGCGCTCGAACAGGTTGACCGAACCGCTCAGGTTCACGCCCCAGCCGAGTTCGTCGCCCTTGGGCTCGTTCTTTGGAGTGCCCTTCGTGTCGTAGCCAAGCGAGCGCAGGATGCCGGCGACCTGCACGTGGCCCCAGTCGCCCTTCGTGCGCCAGTGCGCCGCCAGATTCGGGACTTCCTCGTTGCTCTGGATCTGGTCGCCGAGTTCGGGGTCGAACTCGCGGATCTGCCCGGTATCGACATCGTTGCTTGGCTCCTCGATACCGATCGCGAACGAGCTCGACTCCGTGCGGTACGGCGTCCACCGGATCTGCACGTTGCGCCAGAACACCATGCCGGTCGGACCCCAGTAGTCGATCACGTTCGGGAACACGTCGATGTCCATGAAGATGCTGTTGGTCTGGCCAGCCAGCAACGAACCCCACTCGCCGTATGCGTGCCGCAGCCGGAACGTGGTCTGCCCGGCATCCGCACCGACACCGAACAGGTCGAATTCGAACTTGAAGTCGATCGGGGCGTGGCCCTCACTGGTCGGCATGGTTCCCTTGACGCCGAAGCGGCTCTGCTTGACCGACACGCTGGCCTGGCCGTTGCTGCCGTATACGCCTTCCGGATTGGCAATCTTCGACGGCCGGAACGCATCGTCCCAGTCCGGGTTCATGCGTCCGAAATCGTAGATGGCGTCCGCCTGTGCGAAGCCGTAGATCTCAAATGAGGACTTCGCATCCTCGGCACTGGCCGTGGTCGCGAGTCCGAGTCCGGCCGCAAAGAGAGCGCTCGCGACTGCCACGGCAACGGGGCGCTTCGCTCGAATGGAGTTGGCGTACATGACTGCCTCCTTGTGGAATTCACGCATGGACGCACGCTACGCCTGTCACTGGCGCGGCGAGATCGTGGATAACTGCAACGAAAAACGACTTGGTTTCTTGTTCGTGGGGCGAAATGTGCAGCGAATCGCGTCCGCACACCAGAGATTTCGGTGCCACTTGACCTCACGAGACATCTGATCGTCCCTGCGTGACGAAACGATGGCTCTGGATTCATTATTTGAAACTCGTCGCCTGTAACTTTCGCGCGATTGAGCTGGTCTACTGACACGAACACCAAACCGATAACCACGACCATGCGCCGGACATCCCAGCACACGCCCAAGGCCTCGGAGATCACCCCGCTCGACGTCTACCTCGACCGCAGGCGCCTGCTGGCGGGACTGGCCGGCGGCATGCTCGGCCTCGCCGCGCCAGCCGCCCTCCCGGCCAGCCAGCTCCGGTTCACGAAGAACGCGCGGTTCAGCACGTCCGAGGCGGCCAATTCCTTTGAAGATATAACGACTTACAACAACTTCTACGAATTCGGAACAAGTAAGGAAGACCCCTCCCGGCTCGGCGGGTCGTTCCGCCCGGCTCCCTGGAGCGTGACGATCGCCGGCGAGGCCGAAGTCACCGGCAAGTTCACGCTCGAGGACATCCTGAAGCCGCACCCACTCGAGGAGCGGATCTATCGCCTGCGCTGCGTCGAGGCGTGGTCCATGGTCGTTCCCTGGATAGGTTTCCCGCTCGGCGACCTGCTGAAGCGACTCCGGCCCACGTCGCGCGCGAAGTACGTCGCCTTCACGACCGTGATGAGGCCGAGCGAAATGCCGGGACAGCGGTATCCGGTGATCGACTGGCCGTACGTCGAGGGCCTGCGCATCGACGAGGCCATGCACCCGCTGACGATTCTCGCGGTCGGGCTGTATGGACAGCCGCTGCCGAACCAGAACGGCGCGCCACTGCGGCTGGTGGTGCCGTGGAAGTACGGCTTCAAGAGCATCAAGTCGATCGTCGAGATACGCTTTACCGAGCGCCAGCCGCCGACGTCCTGGAACATCCTGGCGCCGCGCGAGTACGGCTTCTACGCCAACGTGAATCCCGAAGTGGATCACCCTCGCTGGAGCCAGGCAAAGGAGCGGCGCATCGGTGGCGGCGTATTCTCGGCGCGGCAGCCCACGCTGATGTTCAACGGCTACGCCGAGCAGGTCGCGGGGCTGTACCGTGGCATGGACCTGAGCAGGAACTATTAGGAAAGTGATTAGTGATCAGCGGATAGCGGATAGTGAAGAGGCCGGATGCGTCGCTACCTGAAACTCGTCACGTTCGCACTCTGCCTGCTGCCGCTCGCGTGGCTGCTGGCGCGGGGCTTCGGCGTGGCCGGCACGAGCCTCGGCGCCAATCCGATCGACGAACTTCAGGACGAGAGCGGCGAGTGGGCGCTGCGCCTGCTGCTGGTCACGCTGTGCATCACGCCGCTGGCCGTCACGCTGCGCAAGCCCTGGTTGCTGGCGGTGCGTCGCATGCTCGGACTCTTCGCGTTCGCCTACCTCTGCCTGCACTTCGTGAACTGGCTCGTGCTCGACCAGTGGTTCGACCTGCGCGCGATCCTGGCGGACATTGCGAAGCGCCCGTACATCACGGTCGGCTTCACGGCATTGCTGATGCTGGTGCCCCTGGCCGTCACGTCGACGGCCGGCTGGATGCGCCGCCTCGGGCGCCGCTGGCACCAGCTGCATCGACTGATCTACCCGGCGGCCATCCTCGGCTGCGCGCATTTCTGGTGGCAGGTAAAGGCCGACTGGCGCGAACCGCTCGTCTACGCATTGGTGCTGGCACTGCTCCTCGGCTGGCGGGTGTGGCGCGCGAGGATCCGCAGGTCTACCGCCGGCGTGCCTGCACGGTTTGGGCGAACACCGCGCCTACGATGACCGCAACCCCGACATAGAACGCGCCCGAGAGTTCGCGCTGTTCGCCGAGCAGCAGCACCGCCAGCACGACCGCGTAGACCGGCTCGAGGCTCACGGCCAGCTGCGTCGTGAAGGCGCTGGTGTGTCGCAGCGCGCGCAGCGCCAGCGTGAAAGGCAGCAGCGTGCAGGCGATGGCGAGGACCACGAGCAGAAACAGGTCCCGTCCGTCGGGCACCACGAACGAGCCAACCGGACCGTGCCACAGCATCGTGACGACCGTCAGGAAGGCAGTACCGGAGGCGAGTTCCACCCACGTGACGAGCAGCGGGTCGGCCCGCTCAACGTGGCGCTTGTTGAGCGACGCGAAGACTGCGACGAGAAAAGCCGAGATCACGCCGAGTACGAGCCCGCCGTACATTCCCGGCGGCGTGCCGCCGACGACCAGCGCCACGCCCGGCAAGGCCACGACCCCGATGACGAGTTCGCGCGGGTCGAAGGAGCGTTTCGCAATCCACGGCTCGATCACCGCGAGGAAAATCGGCCCGATTGCCATGCAGGTCGCGGCAACGGATGCGTTCGCGAGCTTGATCGCTCCGTAGAAAGTCAGCCAGTGCAGCGCGACGACGACGCCGATGCCCGCGAAGAGGCCGAGCGTGCGCACGTCGGTTTGGCGAAGCATCCGCCAGACAGGCGGCCAGGCGGCGATCGCCGCCACCACGATCAGCATGCGCCACCAGACGAGCGGCAGCGCCGCAAGGCTTATCAGCTTGCCGAAGATGGCGGTGAAGCCCCACAGCACCACGCAGAAATGGATCTGCAGCAGCGCCTTGCGGTGTGGAGTCATCCGTCCCTGCCAGGTTGCGGGCGCTTGCGCGCCGATGCAATCACCCGTCCTGGGCTGTCGTGTGCGCTGCCTTCCTGCGCCTGAACTCCCGCACCATCTCGAGGCCGGTCCGGTCGCACGGCGGCAGTTCTGCGTCGGACAAACCCTTTGGCGTGACTCGGTCACCCCAACGCACGAGGTGCGCGCACCAGGTGAGTCCGGCACCGAACGCGGGCAACAGCAGCAGGCTCCCCGGCTTGACCCGGCCTTCCTCAACCGCCTCGACCAGGGCCACGGGCACGGTCGCGGCGGACATGTTGCCGTAGCGATGCACGTTCACGAACACTTTGTCCATCGGCATTCCCGCGCGCTTCGCCACGGCCTCGATGATCCGCAGGTTCGCCTGGTGCGGAACGACCAGGTCGATGTCTTCCGCCGTGAGATGTCGCGACTGCAGCACGTCCGCGCAGGCTCCGGACATCCCGAGCACCGCCCGCTTGAAGATTTCCTGGCCGTCGAAAATCCAGTTCGTGTCGCCGTACATGCGAGTGAAATTCGCGTAACGCGTGCCCATGCCTTCGACGACCAGCGTCTGACGGGCGTCGCTGTCGCAGCCGAGCCGCTCGGCAAGCACGCCCTCCTCGCGGTCGGTCGCTTCGAGCACGACTGCCGCGCAGCCATCGCCGAACAGCACGGACACGCCGCGGTTGTTCCAGTCCATGAAGGCGCTGATCAGCTCGCCGCCGAGCACCAGCGCGTTGCGCACTACGCCCGTACGGATCATGGCGGTCGCCGTGCTCAGGCCGTAGAGGAAGCTGGTGCAGGCCGTGTTGACGTCCATGGACGCCGCCTTCTTCGCACCGAGGCGCACCTGGATGCCGGAGGCCTGGTTGGGCACCTGGTCGTCGAAACTGCAGGTCCCGAACACGATCAGCTCGAGGTCGGCCGGATCCATGCCGGCAGCGGCAAGCGCACGCTTGGCAGATACGTAACCCAGTTCCTCGAGATTGACGTGCGATATGCGC